>ERZ779632.878-NODE-878-length-14414-cov-5.565360_pt1 | contig 14414 bp, 7 predicted proteins | sample MGYA00514194_ERZ779632 | MGnify/ENA primary metagenome ERZ779632 (study PRJEB29562, sample SAMEA4376704) | mouse gut metagenome | isolation source: Cecum | study: EMG produced TPA metagenomics assembly of the A DSS colitis mouse model was used to assess the...
GTTACCCTCCATGGTACCGCGGGTGATGGCCGGCGCGGGAAGGGCGGGCTCCAGGTCCCGCTTCATAATGAGCTGGTAGCCCATGTGGGGGTTCTTCAGCAGAGAGCAGGATGTATTGCCGCAGTGGAATCCCATGAAGGTCTCCGTCAGCCGGCAGTCATACTTGCCCTTGATGCCCTTCTCGTAGATGGAGGCGGGGACGGTGTTGTTGATGTCCAGCAGGGTGCAGGTGGCGCCGGAAACACAGGTGCCGATGTACTCGGACAGAGCACCGTAGATGTCCACCTCGCAGGCCACGGGGATGCCCATTGCCGCCAGACGGCTATTGACGTAGCAGGGCACGAACTTGAACTCGGTCTGGAATGCGGGCCAGCACTTGTTGGCGAAGGCCACATACTGCCGGGCTCCCTTGTGCTGCTCCGCCCAGTCCAGCAGGGTCAGTTCATACTGAGCCAGCCGGGGCAGGATGCCGCCGTAGGGGTTGTTCCCGCCCAGCTCGGCCTCCATCTCCGCGATCTTGGCGGGGATGCGATCGTCATCCGCATGCTTGTTGTAGGCTACCAGCAGATCCAGCTCGGAGTTCTCCTCCACCGCCACGCCCAGGTCGTAGAGTGCCTTGATAGGCCCGTTGCAGGCCAGGAAGTCATCGGGCCGGGGGCCGAATGTAATGACCTTCAGGCCCTTCAGGCCCAGGATGGCCCGGGCGATGGGCACGAACTCGCCGATCTTCTCCGCCAGCTCGGCAGCAGTGCCCACGGGGTATTCGGGGATATAGGCTGTCTTGCCCCGCAGGCCTAGGTTGTAGGAGCAGTTGAGCATCCCGCAGTAGGCGTCGCCGCGCCCATCGTGGAGGTCGCCGTCCCCCTCGGCGGCGGCCACATACATGATGGGGCCGTGGAACCACTGGGCGATCAAGGTCTCCGGCGTCTCGGGACCGAAGTTGCCCAGAAACACCACCAACGCGTTGACCCCGTTGGCCGTCACATCCTTGACAGCTTCTCTGGCTTGAACCTCGTTTTCCACAGTGACGGGACACTCATAGAGGCCCTCGCCATAAGCAGCCTTCAGGGCGGCTCTCCGGCGTTCACTGAGTGCGGCAGGGAAGCAGGAGCGGCTGACGGCGATCACGCCCAGCTTGACTTCAGGAATATTCGTAAACATGATGTTTCCTCCTATCAAATTTGAGTTGCAATGTCAATATTTTCACCGGCAAGACCCACATAGGCTCCCTGTCCGGCTTCGCTGGACTCCGGGTGAGCAAGCAGCCACTTATTCCTGGCCCACAGCCAGTTGTCCTCCTGGGTTATCGGAGTGATGGCAGGCTTGGCCTCATTGGTTCCCTTGGGCAGCACCACCGCCACCCGAAACCCCTCGGCCTCGTCCACGTGGCAAGGGGCGTAGTGGAGCGTGGTGGCGTAGACCTCTACCGCCACGCCGGCGGGGACACGGAACGCTTTGATGTTGGCGGTGTCCAACTGGCCATTTTCAATCTCATCCTGTTTCGCCAGCAGGAGAATAAAGTCCCCCGTCCCGATGTTGACCTCGCTGTCCCGGTGGTACTCCAGGCAGTTGAGCTTGGTGTTGCGGCCCCAGCACATGCCGATCTGCACCGGCATCCCGCCATAGGCGTTGTTTTGTAGTTGCCCAAAAATGGCGTTGGACTCCATGGCAGCGATAGAAGGCTCATATGCCACGCCTGTTTCTGGCAGAGGGATACGCTCCATGGCCTGGATCAGCGCCGACGTGTCGTATCCAGTGAGCACTTGCCCGTAGGGCTTGAAGGATCTATCATAAACAGATTCGATTTTCATAACAGCCTCCCAAACAGAGTTTTACAAGCGGGGTAGATCTGCCGGAACTGCTGGTACCGCTCCTCATAGAGAGCGGTCAGTGACCCGTCCGGCTCTACCGTATCCGCCACGCTGACCAGAGAATCGCAGGCGGCCTGGACGCTGGGGAACTGCCCCGTGGCTACCATGGCGAGGATCGCCCCGCCGTAGCCCGGCCCCTGCTCGGTAGCCACGATATCCAGAGGGATACCCAGGACGTTGGCCATGATGGTTTTCCACAGCGGGGATTTGCTGCCGCCGCCGCAGATGTTGGAGCGGGGAATATCCACACCCAGGCTTTTGGCTACCTCGAAGCTGTCCCGGATGGCGAAGGCCACGCCCTCCAGCACCGCCTGGAGCATATCCGCGCGGGTGGTATCCATCGTCAGGCCGATGAAGGTACCACGGGCGTTGGTGTCATTGATGGGACTGCGCTCCCCCATGAGGTAGGGCAGGAAGAAGACATGGTTCCGGCCCAGCTTCTCCGGAAGGATTTTTGCCTGCTCCCCGGCGTAGTCTGTTGTACCGAGAATGTCTTCCTGCCACCACTTGTTGCAGCTGGCGGCGGAGAGCATACAGCCCATGAGGTGATAGCCGCCGTCCGCGTGTGCGAAGGAGTGGAGGGCGTTGTTGGGGTCTACTCCGAATTTGTCAGAAGAAATGAAAATGGTTCCCGAAGTGCCCAGGCTGATGTTGCACCCGCCCTTGCCTACCGTTCCGGTACCCACGGCAGCGGCGGCGTTGTCGCCAGCGCCTGCGCAGACTACGACACTCTCCGGCAGGCCCAGCTTTTTCGCAACATCCGGCAGCAGTGTTCCCACTGGCTCCCAGCTCTCGTAGAGTTTCGGAAGCTGATTTTCTGACACACAGCAGATCTCACACATCTCTTTCGACCAGCATTTGTGTTCTACGTCCAGCAGCAGTATCCCGGAGGCATCGGAGTAATCGGTGGCGTGAACGCCGGTGAGACTGTAGACCAGATAGTCTTTGGGCAGCATGATTTTTTCAATGCGCACGAAGAGATCCGGCTCGTTGGCTTTCATCCACAGCAGCTTGGGAGCGGTAAACCCGGCGAAGGCAATGTTGGCGGTGTAGCTGCTGAGCTTGCCCCGGCCAACGGTTTCGTTGAGGTAGTCCACTTCCTTCGCCGTGCGCCCATCGTTCCAGAGGATGGCGGGACGCAGTACATTGTCCGCTTCATCCAGGGTCACAAGCCCGTGCATCTGCCCGCCGCAGCCGATACCCTTCACTTCACCTGCATCAAAGCCCTCCAGCAGTTCCGGCACTCCATCCAGCACCGCCGACCACCAGTGGGCGGGTTCCTGCTCGCTCCAGCCGGGGCGGGGGAAGGAGAGGGGGTACTCCTTAGTGACTGCGTTTCTTACCTGTCCGGCCTCGTCTACCAGCAGCAGCTTGCAGGCCGAGGTCCCCAGGTCGATCCCGATATACAACATAAAATCCTCCTTACAGTGTAATCTCTACCTGCACGCTGCTCCCCGCTGGGAACAGCGGAACCATATCACCTTCCACAGCCTGCCCATTCACTGCCATTGACCGCACTCCGGTCTGCCGGATGTGGACGCAATATTCCGCTCCCCGGAATTGACGACGGATCGTCAAATCCTTCAGCTCGTCCGGCAGGCAGGGGACAATCCGCAGCCCATCGTAATCCGGCTGGATGCCCAGGATCGCCTGACTGATGGACACAAACGTCCAGGAGGCTGTCCCGGTGAGCCAGCTGTTTTTGGCGTGGCCCGGCTTACCGGAGGCGCGGCCTGTCACTGTCTGGGAGTAGACATAGGGTTCCGTCTCATGGACCTCGCTCTCCTCCTCCAGATAGGCGGGACAGATGCGTTTATAGATGTCGAACGCCTCGTTGCCACGGCCCAATATCGCCTCGCCGCAGACGATCCAGGGGTTGTTGTGGCAGAACACGGAGCCGTTTTCCTTGAAGCCCGGCGGATAGGAGGAGATCTCCCCCAGCTCCAGGTGATACTCGGTGTAGCAGGGGGCCAGCAGCTCCACGCCGTACTTTCCCAGCAGCCGCGCCCTGGTGGAATCCAGGGCCTTTCTCATCTCCCCGGTGTCCCTGCCGACGCCCGCCAGGGTGCAGAAGCCCTGGGGCTCAATATAGATCTGTCCCTCCGTACACTCGTGGCTACCCACCTTGTTCCCGGCGGCGTCATAGGCCCGCAGGAACCACTCTCCGTCCCAGCCATCCGTCAGGATAGCCTTCTCCATATCCGACACAGCTTTTTCAAGGGCCTCCGCCTCCTCCGGCAGCCCGATCCGGCGGCACAGGGCAGCGTACTCCCCGCCGTATTTCACAAACATACCGCCGATGAACACGCTCTCCGCCACCGGCCCCTCGCTGGGACCGAAGGTCTGGAAGCTCTCCCCCGGCTCTGCGGAGAAGCAGTTGAGGTTCAGGCAGTCGTTCCAGTCTGCCCGCCCGATGAGGGGCAGCTTGTGGGGACCCAGGTGGGTCATGGTGAAGTTTATGCTGCGGCGGATGTGCTCCAGCAGCGGCACCTCCGAGCCGGGAGCATTGTCAAAGGGCGTGGGGTGGTCCAGGATGGAGAAGTCCCCGGTCTCCTTGATGTAGGCGCACACCGCACCCACCAGCCACAGCGGATCGTCGTTGAAGCCGCCGCCGATGTCGTTGTTGCCCCGCTTGGTGAGAGGCTGGTACTGGTGGTAGGCGGAACCGTCGGGGAACTGGGTGGAGGCGATGTCGATGATCCGCTCCCGCGCCCGGTGGGGGATGATGTGCATGAAGCCATAGAGGTCCTGGCAGGAGTCCCGGAAGCCCATGCCCCTTCCCACACCGCTTTCGTAGTAGGAGGCGGAGCGGCTCATGTTGAAGGTCACCATACACTGATACTGATGCCAGATGTTTACCATCCGGTTCAGCCTCTCGTCCCCGGACTGAAGCTGGAATTTGCCCAGCAGGCCGTCCCAGTAGGCGGCGAGGGCCTGTTTCGCCTCGTCCACCGCCTCGCCGGAGGCAAACTTTTTCATCACCCGGTGGGCGGTATCCTTACGAATCACGCCGGGGGCGATGAATTTCTGATCCCGGGGATTCTGAGCGTACCCCAGCACGAAAGTACACCGCCAGGACTGCCCCGGTTCCAGTGTCACATCCAGCCGGTGGCAGGCAATAGGATACCAGCCCACCCGCAGGGAGCCGCCGGAGGTCTCCTCCCGTACCAGCTTCGGGTCAGCCCAGGTCCCCATGTGGCCCAGGAAGGTGTTCCGGTCAGTGTCGTAACCGGCGGCGGGGACATTGACGCCATAGTAGGCGTAGTGATCCCGGCGCTCCCGGTACTCGGTTTTGTGGTAGATGATACCCGGCTCCACCTCGGATTCCGCGATGTTCAGGTTCCGCTGGAAGTTCTCCCCGTCGCTCACCGCGTTCCAGAGACACCACTCCACGCAGCCGTAGACCTGGAGCGTCTTTGTCTCCCGGCCCTGATTGGTCAGCGTCAGATCGTGGAGTTCGCAGGATTCGCCCAGGGGGACAAAGCAGGTCAGCTCCGCCCGAAGGCCGTCCTTCTCGCTGTCGAATACAGTGTACCCCAGACCGTGGCGGCACTGATAGCGATCCAGGGGCATCCGGGTGGGGAGGAATCCGGGGTTCCAGGCGGGCTTGCCCTTCTCTTTGATGTAGCAGAACCGCGCGCCTTCGTCAGCGGGGACGCTGTGGTAGCGGTACCGCAGCAGCCTCTGGAGTTTGGCATCCCGGTAGAAGCAGTAACCGCCCATGGTGTTAGAAATGAGTCCAAAGAAATCCTTATTCCCCAGGTAGTTGATCCAGGGCAGGGGCGTGGTGGGGGTGTCGATGACATATTCTTTACGCTGATCAACAAAATGGCCGAATTTCATAGTATTCGATCCTCCCAGTGTTAAAATGTTATCTTAGACCGGCAGCTGGCATAACTGTCCGGCTTTTAGTGTCAGGACGGACTCCCTGCCGCTGATGAAAATATGGACTGTCCCATCATGCCGGGCGGCGAGGACACCCTCCACCACCCGCCCGTCCTTCCAACGGAAAGACACCCTCCAGCCGCCCCGCAACCGGATATTTTCCAGTCGGCCCTCCTTCCAGGAAGGGGGCAGGGCCGGCAGCAGCCGGATTGCGCCCTCATGGCTCTGAACCAGCATCTCCATGATCCCGGCAGCAGCGCCAAAGTTGCCGTCAATTTGAAAAGGGGGGTGAGTGTCGAAGAGGTTGGGTAGGGTGCTCCTGGCCAGTAGGGCGTACAGATGCTCTTCCGCCGCCGAACCATCCCGGAGGCGGGCAAAAAAGTTGATGATCCAAGCCCGGCTCCAGCCGGTATGTCCACCACCGTGGCTGAGACGCCGACGCAGCGTCTCTCGCGCAACCTGCGCCAGTTCTGGCGTAGAGTCGGGGGATATCTGTCGGCCAGGGTAGAGTCCGTAAAGCTGAGAAATGTGCCGATGGCCCGGCTCCCACTCCGGATAGTCCTCCAGCCATTCCTGGATAGTTCCGCTGCTGCTGATTCTGACGGGCGGCAGACGGCGCAGGGCATCCCGGACGGTACCGGCCAACTCCCAATCCAGCCCTAGAAGGCGGGCACAGTCCAAAGCGTCTTCAAAGAGCTCACGCAATATTATGTTGTCCATGGTGGGACCCAGTGTTACAGCGATACGCTCCCCGTCCTCAGGATTGACATAGCTGTTTTCCGGGGAATTGGAAGGAGCGGTGACCAGATACCCGGTCACCGGGTCCTCCATGAGAAAGCCGACGAAGAAGCGTACACTACCCTCAATGACCGGCCAGTACCTGCGCAGAAAATCTGAATCCCCGGTATAGAGGTAGTGCTCATACAGGTGGCGGCAGCACCAGGCACCGGCACAATGGAAACTTCCCCAGTCCGGGTCCTGACCGGGGGCAGTAAAGCCCCATGGGTTTGTGGCGGTGTGGGCGACCCAGCCGTCCAGGTCATACATGATGCGGGCAGTATCTATGCCGTGATCCGCTAGGAATGCGAGGTAGCGGTAAAGGCTCTCGCCGTACTCATCCAGTCCGGCGGCATCCACAAACCAATAGTTCATTTGAAGATTGATATTGATGTGGTAGTCTCCGGCCCAAGGAGTAATAATGTCTTTTGACCAGACGCCCTGTAGATTGGCAGGCAACCGCCCCCATGAAGAGCAGATGAGCAGATACCGGCCATAATCAAAAAACAGGCGGCACAGTCCGGCATCCCGCTTCCCCTGCCGGACTCGCTCCAGCCGCTGGTCCGTGGGAAGTTTCTCCAGCGCCGGGTCAGCAGACAGTTCCAGGGTGCAGCGGCCCATGGCCTCTGACATCCAGGCCGCCTCATCCGCCAGGATCCCCGAAAACCCCGCCGCCTGCGCGGTGTCAATCCTGCGTCGGCAGACCGCCTCCGGGGACTCTGCGGTGTCATAGGAGGTGGCGGTACAGGTCCAGATCACCAACTCACTGCCGCCGGTGACCGTCAGCATCTGTTCCTCCGCAATAACGGCGCCATCGGTCTCCACCCGGACCAAGGTGCAGAAGGAGAGCGCCCCGGGGCCATCATTCCGCCCCGCCGCCAGCAATTCCCGTTCCAGACATCGGACGGTGCAGTTCTCCCGGGAAAAGGACAGGGTGTACCTATCGCAGCCAGTGAGACAGCTGGCTGTAACCTGATACCGGTGAGAGACCGTGTGGACCCGGCGGACGGAACCAAACCGGGTTTCCACCGCCCCCCGGTCGAGGTCCAGAAAACGTATATATCCCGTAGTGTCCTTTGATGGGGCGTCGATAAACAATGACCCAGCCGTCTGGTAGCTGCCGTAGTAGGGATCGTCGGTGCCGCGGCCTCGACAGACCAAGTACCGCTTGCAAAGTGCCTCCGCCTCCCGGAGTTCCCGGCGACCCAGCAGTTCACGGATCTCCGGCAGACGATCCCGGCAAGTGGGATCGTCCCATTCGGCGGCATAGCCGCTCCAGAGCGTTTCTTCATTGAGCTGAAGTTCCTCTCTCTCCCTTCCACCAAAGACCATCATGCCCAGTGTACCGCTGCCCAGGGGCAGGGCTTCGTTCCAGTCTGCGGCGCTTTGCCGGTACCACAGCCGGTGCGGATGATTTGTACACACTATTTGCAACAACCTTTCTTTGCAAGTAAAGTTAAACGTTTTCTTCAATGTGAATATTATATAGCAGACATGAAATGAAAATCAATTCTGCAAAATGACGAAAATCTTCCTGCTTAATTAGCGGTATCGACGAATTTTCGAGAAAATACAAAATAAGAATTGACGGATTCCCCATGTTGTTGTATAACAAAAAAGAAAACGTTTTATTTTTCGAGGGAGAGAAAGGCGGGATGCGGTATCGTCACCATCAAAATGATCTCCGAAGCCTGCGGGCTGTCCATTGCCGCTGTGTCGAAGGCACTGCATTGGCAGCCCGGCATCAGCCAGGAAAAGGCCGAAATGGTTCGCCGCACGGCCCATGAGATGGGTTATTACCCCAACGCGGCGGCGCAGACCTTAAAGACCAAGCGGAGCCATAATATTGGCATCCTGTTCCAGAACCTATTGGCCCATGAATATTTCTCCCTGATCCTGGAGTCCATCCATCAGACAGCAGAGGAGAAAAATTACGATATTACGTTTCTTGGAAACCGGAGCAACTCATGGGTAAAATACTATGAACACGCTATGTACCGCCAGTGCGACGGGGTGATCATTACCCAGGGCATCTATAATTTTGAAGACGTCCGCCGTCTGGCAGAGAGCGAGATTCCTGTGGTTTCTGTGGAGCAGACCTTCAATGGCCGCACGGCTATCATAAGCGATAATGTGGGCAGCATGGAGGAGATCGTCCGGTACCTCTACAGCCTGGGTCACCGGCGGCTGGCATTCATTCACGGTGAAATAGGCGATGTGACCCGCGCCCGGCTGGCAGGCTTCCACCGCGGTTGCCGGGCCTGCGGCATTCAGGTCCCGGATGATTGGATAATTGCGGCCCGGTTCCATGAACCGGAGGATTCTATACAGGCTACCCGGAAACTCCTGGGAGAGAAAAAAACGCCGGACTGTATCCTCTACCCGGACGATATTTCCTGCATAGCCGGGATCGCTGCCGTTCAGGGGATGGGGCGGTCTGTGCCTGGGGATGTCAGCTGCTTCGGCTTTGACGGTATCCGGCTGGCTGCCGTTATGAGCCCCAGCATCGCAACCTATCGGCAGAGCGCCCATGATATTGGACGGCGGGCGACGGAAGAGCTGATTGCCGCCATTGAGGACCCCAAGTGGTATGTTCCCCGCGTCATCACCGTCCCCGGCGAGATACAGCCCGGTGGAAGTGTGCGGGATCTGACCTTATCAGAAACATCCAAAAAGGAGTGATATTTGTTGAATTTTTCTACAGAATACGCCCGGACGCAGACCGTGACAGCCCGTGAGCGTATCACCCAGACCTTCGGTAAACAGGAGGGCGCACTGGACGCGGAGTTCTTCTCCGGCAGTCGGAAAGCCGCTCTGGGTTTCGGGGGCCTGCCCTATGAAGCGCCCCTGTGCACACGGCTCATGAACCGTCCTGCTGTGGCGTCATATCTGGCTCGTTTTTCTGGAAGCCAGCTTCTTTGGCTGGAAGAGGAGAACGGTAAGGTTTGCCACATGACAGGAACTGGAGAACAGGCCGTGCCAGAGGAAGTGGCGGCGGAAGTCCTGTCCGTCTACCGCCGGGTAATGTCCAGCCCCGGAACGCTCAACGAGAAGGGTGAGCTGCTGCTGGATCTGAAAGCCTATCCGGTGGGACCCCACTATCCGGTGAACCTGCTGTTGGGCAGCCGGGCCGGGTATCCCTACCCCCTCTGCACCACGCCCAAAAGCGTCCTGGACGCCCTGGGGCGGGGGTCCTTCCGGGGAACTGGCGGAACGCAGGTGCTGGCTACCCGCTGCACCCTCCAGCTTGAGGAGAACGGCGAACCGGCCAACCGGCAGTTTTATCTGGTGGAGAACGGGAAGCAGATCTTCTACTCCGCCAATGTGGAGGAAAACGTCGTTTCCGCCCACTGCCTCCACTCCCAGAATCGCACCATCATTACATACGAGACCGCCTGCGGCCTGACCATCCGACGCACCATCTTCCTTCTGCCCCAGGAGCCAGGGATGCCAAACGCGGTAGAGGCCCAGCGGGTGGAGATAGAGAACCACTCGGGCCGGGATCGCAAGCTGAGTATCGTCATGACCGGTGTGTTCGGTGTAGGAGCGCCGCTGAACATTGCCAACGATGTGGTCTGCGTCAACGTGGTGCATGAAAGCGCGGTTTACTATGACGGCGATATTCCCGCCGCCCTTACCGTGCACTTCAAGCCGGCAGGAGAGCAGTCCGCCCAGCGGTTCGCGGCCCTGCTCTGCGGTGGAGAGAGCTTTGACAGCTTCTGCACCAGTCTCTCCGACTTCACAGGCTGCGGCACGCTGGAACACCCGGAGCTGATCGCCCATCTGCCCAGCCGTTACAGCCGGAAGAACGCTTCTTTTTACGCATTAGAGAAAACGTTTAATCTCAGCGTTGGTGAGACCAGGGCAGTGGACGGGTTTGTGGGGATGCTGGAGGAGGACGCCCGAGCGGCGGATTCTCTGGACGATGCTCTCCGCTGTCTGCTGGAGAAGTACAAGGACCCCGCCGCATTGGGGGAAACCTTCCAATCGGTGGTGGATTTCTGGGACCGCTATCCGGCCTATTTGCAACCGGAGACGGGAGACGGGCGGTTCGACGCCTACGTGGGACACAACCTGCCTTTCCAGGTACTCTATCAGACATACGTCTCCCGAGCCTTCGCCTGGACACAGAAGTCCTACCGGGAAACCGGCTTCCGGGAGATCCAGGACATCTACGCCTCCATGTACTATCTCAGCGCCATGGGGGAGAACGGACTCATCAAGGAGCTGCTCTCCAACTGGATCCGCAGCGTATTCCGCATGGGCTACGCCTACCACGATTTCACCTTCCGTGGCAAGGAGCCCGGCGACTGCTCTGACGACCAGCTGTGGCTGGTGCAGGCGGTGTACCGGTATGTGAAGCTCACCGGCGATACCGGGTTTCTGATGGAGGAGTACCCCATCGCCGGGGAGGAGGCCAGCCGTCCCCTTTGGGAGACGCTGATGGCGATCCTCACCTATAGCGGCGGTATCTCCGTGGGCATCCACGGCCTGCCCCTGCTGGACAAGGCGGATTGGAACGACACGCTGCGTCTGGACAAGGAGGTCATGAAGGGGCCGGAGAAGGAGCGCCGCTATTGGGAGCAGCTGGAGAAGAAAAACCAGAAGTACGGTGTTCCTTTCGAAAACACTCTCTGCGAAAGCGTCATGAATGCCTGCCTGCTGCGGATCGCGGCGGACGAGGTTTCCGAAATGGCCTCCCTCATTGGTAAAACAGCGGACGGCAAGACTGCCACCGCGTTGTCTCAGAGAATTTACACCAGTATGCAGGAAAACGCCTGGAAGGGTGATTTCTTCGCCCGGTGTCTCATCAATGACGGACGCCCCTACACCTACCTGGGCGCGGGCGGCGATGGTTTGAGCCTGGATCCTGCCATTGATGGCAGCTACTATCTCAATTCTTATAGTTGGTCTATCCTGGCAAACGTTGCCTCGGAGGAACAGATCGCAAAGATGCTGGACATCGTGGAGAAATACCTGAAGACCGATGCCGGCCTGAAGCTCTGCACTCTGGTCGCTTATGAGAAGCTGGGCGTCAACACCGCCACGGCCATCTACTTCCCCGGCGACCGGGAGAACGGCGGCGTGTTCAAGCACGCGGCCATGATGGCAACAGTGGCTTCCCTGAAAGCGGCCAAGGCGGTGAAGGACGAGGCTCTGGCGAAGCACCTGGCCGAGCTAGCCTGGTTCATGATCGACCGCACCCTGCCCTATACCGCTATGGACGACCCCTTCCGGCTGAAAGGGAATCCCCGGTTCTGCACCCAGTACAACAACAGCGAGACTGGCGAAAATATTGGCCCCATGCTCTCCGGCACGGCCTCCTGGCTGACGCTGGCGGTGTATGAGTTCCTGGGGCTGGGGGAAAATGCGGACAGCATCCCCGCCCTGCCGGTCCTGCGTCCGGGGCAGACGGCCACCGGTTACACCCTTCGTTGGGCTGATACCTTGCTAAAGGTTCAGATAGAAAGCGATGGAACCCAATTCCGGGCGGGAGGGGGGACAACGTATCTGCTGGACGATGTTTCCGTGTCCGGAGCGGCGCTCAGGCCCATAGACGGTGGTACGCACCACCTGACGATCCGGCTCTGAGTGTCTGACAGAGCTTTATGGAAGATTGGAAAGGGGAAGTGCCTATCAGGATATTTTTGCAGCGAAAAGAAAACGTTTAATACCCGGCAAGCGCCACGTGGCGCTTGCCGCTGGGGATCTGATCCCCAGCGGCACAAAAAAGAGAATTGGAGGGATGCACATGCCAACAGCAACATTAGCTCCAGCAAACGCAAAGACCCGTGCGAATCCGGTATACATCATTCACCGGATCGCCATCCTCCTGGCCTGCGCGGCCATCTTCTATCCCGGATTCAACCCCGGGCGGATCACCACCGCCATCAACCGCAACGTCTCCCTGTTCACGGCCTGTATCTCCTATAACTCCCTGGTCAGCGAGCTCCAGCGGCCTCTGGCCAGAGGCTGGGTACAGTCCAGCACCTTTGTGATGGTGATGATCACCAGTATCGTCCTCGTCATCGGCATCGTCCTCGCCGCCATCGGCGGTTGCATGTCCGTGGGCAATAACCGGATGAAGCGTAAGGGGCTCATCTTCCCCCTCATCGGCTCCATCATCATGGCGGGCGGTCTGGCGGGCATCTTCATGGCCTACACCCAGATCGTGGCGGCGGCCAACGAACGGGTCCCGGCCCACTTCGCCTCCGGCTTCTGGCTGTATGCCGTGTTGGCTGCGGTGATCCTGCTGACCGCGGTGCTTCAGATGGTATCCGGCAAAGGTGTGGCGCTGGAAGAAAAAATGGAAATGAAGGAAACATACAAAATTTTCCTCATGTTCCTGCCCATTCTTGCCCTGGCTTTCGTGTTCTCCTACCTGCCTCTGTGGGGGTGGCGGTATGCCTTCTTCGACTACAAAGCCGGCGGAGAACTGACGGCGGAGAATTTTGTGGGCTTCCGATGGTTCACCTACCTGTTCCAGAGCGAGGCCACCCGAGCCGACATCCTCCGGGTCATCAAGAACACTCTCTGCCTCAGCGGCATCGGCATAATCACCAGCTGGCTGCCCATGTTCTTCGCCATCTTCCTCACCCAGGTGCGCAGCAAGCGGTTCCGCCGTCTGGTCCAGACCTTCACCACGGTCCCCAACTTCCTGGGCTGGGTCATCATCTACGCCGTGGCCCTGGCGATCTTCTCCACGGACGGCTTTATCAACACCTTCCTCAACAACATCCTGCACATCACCGCCGATGCCAACTACCTCATGGACAGCAGTCACATGTGGCTGAAAATGTGGCTGTGGGGTACCTGGAAGGGCCTGGGATGGAGCGCCATCATCTACATCTCCTCCATCACCGGCATTGATCCCACACTCTATGAGGCGGCCACAGTGGACGGCGCGGGCCGGTTCCAGCAGATGTGGCATGTCACCGTGCCTCAGCTCAGCTCCACCTTCTTCGTCATGTTGCTGATGAGCATCGCCAACATCCTCTCCAACGGCATGGAGCAGTACCTGGTGTTCTCCAACGCCATGAACCGGCAGAGCATCGAGGTGCTGGACCTGTACGTGTATAACCTGGGTATCGTCAACGGACAGATCCCCCTGTCTACCATGGTGGGTATGTGCAAGTCCATCATCAGCGTGGCCCTGCTGTTCATCGCCAACACCGCGTCCAAGAAAATGCGCGGCGAGAGTATCATTTAAGGAGGCGGCGTCATGGGAAATAACTTTTACCGCAAGACGGCGGGCGATACCATTTTCAACGTAGTGAACATCGTTGTTTTCACCTTGTTCACCATTCTGTGTATCTTCCCCTTCTACTACCTGTTCATCAACACCATCTCCGACAACGCCCTGGTGGGAGCCAACGCCATTACCCTGCTGCCCAAGGGCATCCACTTGGGCAACTATCTGGCCCTGAAGGACGTGCAGGACTTCGGCAACGCCGTCATGGTCACCGTCAGCCGTACCATCCTGGCCACGGCCCTGATGGTCCTCTGCTCCGCCTTCGCGGGCTACCTGACCACCAAGCGGGAGATGTGGAAACGCAGCTTCTGGTACCGGGCGCTGGTCATTACGATGTACTTCAATGCCGGCACCATTCCCTGGTACCTGAACATGATGGGCCTGGGCCTGACGGACAACTACCTGGGCTACATCATCCCCGCTATCGTAGCGCCATACAACATTATCCTGGTCAAGACCTACATCGAGTCCATCCCCGCCTCCCTGGAGGAGAGCGCCACCATCGACGGAGCTACGACGATGCAGGTGTTCACCAAGATCATCCTGCCCCTGTCGAAGCCCATCCTGGCCACCATTGCCGTGTTCGGCGCGGTGGGCAACTGGAACAGCTTGCAGGACTCCCTGATCCT
>ERZ779632.881-NODE-881-length-14398-cov-6.051733_pt1 | contig 14398 bp, 14 predicted proteins | sample MGYA00514194_ERZ779632 | MGnify/ENA primary metagenome ERZ779632 (study PRJEB29562, sample SAMEA4376704) | mouse gut metagenome | isolation source: Cecum | study: EMG produced TPA metagenomics assembly of the A DSS colitis mouse model was used to assess the...
AGATGGCTTTATTTGAATCATATGAAAGAAGAATTGATAAAATCAATTCCGTATTGAGCAGCTATGGCATTTCTTCTATCGAAGAAGCTGAGAAAATCACAAAAGACGCCGGCCTGGATGTATATGAGCAGGTGAAGAAGATCCAGCCTATTTGTTTTGAGAACGCATGCTGGGCATATACCGTAGGCGCGGCTATCGCAATCAAGAAGGACTGCAAGAAGGCGGCTGACGCTGCTGCAGCGATTGGTGAGGGCCTGCAGGCATTCTGTATTCCCGGCTCCGTGGCTGATACTCGTAAGGTTGGCCTTGGTCATGGTAATCTTGGCAAGATGCTCCTTGAAGAGGAGACGGACTGCTTTGCATTTCTGGCAGGTCATGAGTCCTTTGCGGCGGCTGAGGGTGCAATCGGTATTGCGGAGAAGGCAAACAAGGTACGTCAGAAACCTCTTCGCGTTATCCTGAATGGTCTTGGAAAAGACGCGGCTAAGATCATTTCCAGAATCAACGGCATAACCATTGTAGAGACCGAGTACGATCCTTATACTAACGAAGTGAAGGAAGTAAGCAGAACGCCTTATTCCGAGGGCCTTCGTTCCAAAGTAAACTGCTACGGCGCTAACTCCGTTCCCGAGGGAGTGGCAATCATGTGGAAAGAGAACGTGGATGTATCCATTACCGGTAACTCCACGAACCCCACAAGATTCCAGCATCCTGTGGCTGGTACATACAAGAAGGAGAGAACAGAGGCAGGCAAGAAGTACTTCTCCGTTGCATCCGGCGGCGGCACGGGTCGTACCCTGCATCCCGATAATATGGCTGCGGGCCCTGCATCCTATGGTTTCACGGATACGCTTGGCCGTATGCACTCTGACGCGCAGTTTGCAGGTTCTTCCTCCGTTCCGGCGCATGTGGAAATGATGGGTCTGATCGGTATGGGTAACAACCCGATGGTAGGCGCTACCGTGGCTGTTGCGGTTTCCATTGAGGAAGCTGCGAAGGCAGGTAAATTTTAATTGCACGGTATTAAAAGCGATTAAATAATTAATAAAGACAGACAAAACGCTGCAATTCTTATGAATTGTAGCGTTTTTTATACAATATCAGCGCATTTTTAAATGAAAGATCATCAGATTCACTGTTGTAAGATGATTGGCAGCCTGAATGTATCCGGGAACAGCAGGTTCGACATGCTGAATCAGGATACCCGATATAAAGGGTCGGCGGATGACAGCCGCGTGCTGTATCTGAATCATTTCAAGGTCAGCTATCAGGATGGAATTAAGGATGGGGAGGCGTATTTTGAGATTGTGAACGTGGATATATCGGGGATGCTGCTTGAGAAGTGAGAGAATAAAAGTGCGCTGATTTCCTTGTGTTCCCATAGGGAAGCGTGTATAATAAATGCTATAGTGTTCGTGAATGGATTTCAGGGGAAATGGCAATACTTGGTATCATAGGACGGCAGAGAGTGTATGACGGCATACTGCTGCACCGCCCGAAAGAAAGGAGTATTGACCATGATACTGACGGAAAAAGAGACGACCGCGCTGCGTGATTTGCAGACACAGGAAAAATCCTGTATCACCAAGTATGAGAAGTATGCCTCACAGGCGAAGGATACGGAACTGCAAAGTCTGTTCCGCACCCTGCAGCAGGATGAGCAGAGACATTTTCAGTCGATTGGTCAGGCGCTTCACGGCAATGTGCCGGAGAGCGACTGCAACGATTCGCAGGGAAGAGATTATGCGCCGAAGGGGACATATCGTGACGGCGCTAATGCGGGTGATAAGGAGCATGACTGTTTTCTGGCAACGGACTGCATCGGTACGGAAAAGCTGGTGTCCGGGGAATACAACACCAATGTTTTTTCCTGTGACAATTCCGGATTGAGGAAGCTTTTGGCTGACATACAGATCGAAGAGCAGAATCATGCGGAGATGCTTTATAAGTATAAGCAGGCTAATGCCATGGCGTAAGAGGGTAATGACCGCGGAAAGCAGCTGTGCGGGAACGCATGGCTGCTTTTAGTAGGATGAGAGGAAAATATGTTCAGTTTCTTGGTGGGATTCCAGATTTTGATGGTTCTGGGGTGCTTCGTTTTTGTAATTATCATGACGAGACAGCGTGAAAACATGCTGTCTAAGCTGATGCTCTGCGTCGGCTTTTTTGGCGCCATTCAAAATGCCGGATATTTACTGGAAATGCTTTCCAGCAATATTGGAGAGGCAATGACCGCCGTGCGTGTAGAGTTCATGGGCGGTGCATTTATGAGTACATTTCTGTTTATATTTGTGGCCAGATACTGCGGCTACAATATTTCAGCCAGGCTGGAGGCGCTTATGTTCAGTCTGGACGGGCTGGTGCTTTTGTGTATATGGGGATACCGCTATACGCCCATTTATTATTCAAGGGTTACCTTTGTGACAGAGGGGCTTTTTCCCCATCTGATTCTGGAGAAAGGGCCGCTTCATTATGTATTTTTAGTACATATGTTTATCCATTTGACAGGCAGCTTTGTCATGACAATACTGGCAAACAGGAGACTGCGGGGCGGAAAACGAAACATCAATCTGATTGCGCTGGGAGTTTGCAGCATATTTCCGATTTTGGGATTTGTGTGCGATTTGATGCAGTGGATTGAGGGTTATGACGCGGTGCCTGCCTGTGAGGCCATAAGTATTATGGCTTTTGGTGTTGTAATTGTATTTTTCCATATATTTGATATTACTATTACGGCTCACGAGGATATCATAAAAACCATGGATGAGGCCGTGTTGATTGTGGATGCGGACAGCGGCTTCGTGGAAGCGAATGACAAGGCGAAGGAGCTGTTTCAAAGCCTTTCGCGCTTCAGAAAAGGAGAGCAGGTTTGCCGGGAAAACTTAAAAGACGTCTTTGCCGTCAATAATTATTTTGAATATGTAACCTGTAATCATACTTTTGAAGTACATGCCAATAAAATCTGGAATAACAGGATGCTGGTAGGTTATTCGATTGTTTTTGTGGATATGACACAGAGCAAAAGGCAGCTTGAGCAGATGCAGCTGTTAAAGGCTAACGCGGAGAAAGCAAACCGGGCAAAATCCGAGTTCCTTGCAAGAGTATCCCATGAGATCAGGACACCGATCAATGCGGTGATCGGTATGAATGAGATGGTGCTGCGGGAATCTTCAGAGGAGGATGTGAAAAAGTATTCCATGGATATTAAGACCTCCGCCCATGCCCTGTTGGGAATCATTAATGATATTCTGGATTTTTCCAAGATTGAATCGGGCAAAATGGAAATTGTGCCTACTGAGTATGAGTTAAACAGTATGTTTAATGACCTTTACAATATGTTTTCCCTGCGGGCGCGTGATAAGGGGCTGCGTTTTGAAGTAAATGTAGATCCGACGCTTCCTTCGAAGCTGTACGGAGACGATATCCGTATCAGGCAGATACTTGTCAATCTGCTGACCAATGGAATTAAATATACGCGAAAGGGAACAGTTACTTTTGAAGTGACAGGCGAGAAGGACGGCGCAGATGTGATTTTGCATTTTGTGGTAAGGGATACCGGCGTTGGTATCAGACAGGAGGATATTCCAAAGCTGTTCTCGGCTTTTGAGCGTATAGATGAGGAGAAAAACCGTGACATTGAAGGCACAGGGCTTGGAATGAATATTTCGCTCCAGCTGCTGAAACTGATGAATACGGATCTGCATGTGGAAAGCGTTTACGGGGAAGGCAGCCGCTTCTCCTTTGCGCTGCGGCAGGGCGTTGTGGACGCGGAGCCTGTGGGAGACTTTCAGGAGAGAGCAAAGCAGGCGGCTAGGGAGCACAGCTATCACGCGTACTTTACATCGCCGGAAGGTGAAATTCTACTTGTGGACGATAACCGTGTAAACAGAAGAGTGTTCTGCGGCCTTTTAAAGCAGACGAAGGTCCGTATTACGGATGTGGGGAGCGGCAGGGAGTGTCTTGACCACATCAGGCAAAAGCATTATGATTTGATTTTCCTTGATCATATGATGCCGGAAATGGACGGTATGGAGACTATGCAGCATATGAAGGAGATGGAGGATAATCTCTGTAAGAATACGCCTGTCATTATGCTGACGGCAAATGCGATTATGGGGGCGAGGGAACAGTATCTGGCAGCCGGTTTCGATGATTTCCTGGCAAAACCCATAGACCAGACTAAACTGGAACGGCTGATGATGCACTGGATGCCCCAGGAAAAGATACATAGCAATACATAAAAAGGAGTGGATGTTATGAGAGAAAATCTGAAAATAAAAGTTGAGGCGCCGCAGTATACTGTAGTGGCTGGCGTGACCTTTGCACAGGTGGATGCATGGTTTGACCATACCAGAAGAGACCTGAAAATGGATATCATTTATCCCGAGGACAAAACGAAAAAGTATCCCTGTGTTGTGTGGATTTGCGGCGGCGCATGGATTCGGCTTGACCGTTCCGCACATCTGGCGTATCTGGCGGAGCTTGCCAGAAGCGGCTTTGTGGTGGCCAGTGTGGAGTATCGTACCACCAATGAAGGAGCGTTTCCGATTCAGCTGACGGATGTAAAAGCTGGTATTCGCTATTTGAAAGCGCTGAGCGAACGTTATCATATTGATCCCGAAAGAATCGGTGTGATGGGAGAATCTGCGGGCGGTTATCTGGCGGCTATGGCGGCGCTGGCGGAGGATAAGGCGTTTGATATGGGCGCTTTTATGGAGTATTCCAGTAAGGTGCAGGCGGCCTGTTCATGGTATCCGCCGGCGGATGTGACAGGGTTTGTGTACCCTTCCCCTGTGGAGGCGGCGGCATCCATGGAGTCGATGCTGCTTGGTAAAAATGTAATGCTAAACAGGGAGGAAGCTCTTAAGATCTGTCCGGTAAGCTTTGTGACAAAGGATGCGCCGCCATTTTTGATTATCCATGGTGATAACGATCATACCGTGCCGTTTTCGCAGGGGGAGGCTCTGTACGATAAGCTGGAAGAAGCCGGGGCGGATGTAAAGCTTCTGGTTCTGGAGGGAGCGGATCATGCGGATATGCCCTTTTTCCAGGAGGAACTCTGGCAGAGAATCATAGCCTTTTTTAAGGATAAGCTGGGGGAACCGAGAGCATAGGCGGATTGAGAAAATGCAGGGCAGGCATGGCGCTGACATGGAGGAAAGATGAATTATTATCTGGTTGATTTTGAAAATGTGAAAAAGGATGGACTGGACGGCATCCACAAGCTGGAACAGGAAGACAGGGTGTGCATTTTATACAGCAAGAATGCGGACAGCATCACCTTTGAGCAGCATAAGAAGATCATGGAGTCCAAGGCCGATATTGAGCTTTGCAAAGTGGATGTTGGCAGCAAAAACGCGCTGGATTTCCAGCTTGCCACGCAGCTTGGATTTCTGATTGCCAATAAGTCGGCGGACAATTACTATATTGTCAGCAAGGATAAGGGATTTGAAATTTTAAGCGGTTACTGGAAAAGCAGAGGGGTCTCGGTGACGCTCATTGCAGACATTATGGGGCGGAGCCATGATCATGAAATGCAGGAGATGAAAGAGAAGCTGCAGGAAATGCTGTCGGAGATTCTCAGGGAAAATGATGACGTAACGGTAGAAGAAGTTTTAAAAACCATACAACAGTATAAGACAAAGCAGGGTATTATGAATGCGTTGATGAAAAAATATCCCAGCGCGGATAATAAAAAATCCAGTAAAATTTATAAGACAATTAAGCCGCTTCTGTCCGATAAAAAGGGAAGTTAGGGGTGGCAAAAAAAAGAGGAAAGCAGGAGAAATATGATGAAAAAGAAAAAAGTAATTTTCACGGGACTTTTCATTTTACTGGCGGGCCTTGGATTATGCGCCTGCGGTGATAAAAAGGAGTCTTCCGATAACCTGGAAGGGGCTTTGACGGATATTATGACGACTCTTTATGCCAATGCGGAGCTTGATCCGGGATTTCGGGAGAGCCTTGACGGGTATGAGACAATTGCAATTACGGATGATCTGGAAAGCTATATTCTTGGTACGGATGAGATCACCTATACAGAGGGCGTTGTGTCCATGCCGCAGATGTCTTCCATGGCGTACCAGTGTGTCCTGCTGCGGGTGGACGAGGCGGACGTGGAGGCGGCCAAACAGCTTTTAAAGGACAACGCCGACCCGGACAAATGGGTCTGTGTCAGCGCCGAAACAACATTAATTGAAAGTCGGGGAAATGTGATTTTCTTTATCATGAGCGGTAAAAATGAGGCTTATGCGATGAATACGGCGTTCCAGAATTTATAGTTTACTGTATGAAGTGGTATGGTAGAAAGAAGTGAAGACGTCAGTACGCCTTCACTTCTTTCCACAGTTCATTGTAAAGGGAATCCCCCTCTTCGCCAAGATACACATAGGTTTCCAGATTGTCATAACGGGACAGATCGGGAAAGGCGATTTCGGAATTTCTGATGTCCTCGTCTTCAATCAGGTTTCTTGCGGCCTCATTCGGCGTGGAATAGGTTATATAATCAAAGTTCATGAGAGCGATATCTTCGCGGCACATAAAATCTATGAACTTTTCCGCATTTTCTTTGTTTGGGGCATTTTTCAGGATCACCCAGGCATCTATCCATACATTGGTTCCTTCTTCGGGAATCACATACACCAGATTCGGATTTTCTCTTTGGGTATAAATAGCCTCTCCGGAATAAATTACGCCGATGGCGGCTTCTTCACCAATCATTTTATCACGAACCTGATCTACCACGTAGGCCTGAATCAGTGGTTTCTGTTCAATGAGCAGATTTTTTGCCGTTTCCAGTTCTTCGGGGTCGAGGGTGTTCATGGAAAAACCGCATATTTTTTCGGACACCATAAAAGCGTCGCGGACGGAATCCTGCATCAGGATATTGTCTGCATATTTTTCATCCCAGAGCTGTTCCCAGCGGGTGATGGGTTCCTCTACCATGGTTTTGTTATAAAGAATGCCTACGGTTCCCCAGCAGTAGGGAATGGCATATTTATTATCAGGGTCGAAGCCTCTGGACTGCTCGAAGTACTGTGCGCCAATGTTTTTCCTTGCATTGGGCATTTTGGCATAATCCAGTTCGGAGAGCATTCCGTTTTGAATCATACGGCTGATCATGTAGTCGGAAGGACAGGCGATATCGTAAGCGACAGCGCCGGATTCCACTTTGGGATACATGCTTTCGTTTGTTTCAAATTCGTCATAAATAACCTTTATACCGCTTTCTTCCTCGAACATGCGGATGGTTTCGGGATCAATATACTCGCCCCAGTTATAGACGATGACCTGTCCGTTTACGCCCTTGCCGGCGGAGCTGCAGCCGCATAATATGACTGACAAAAGCAGGGCCAATGTAACTGAAATTTGTTTTATATGATGGAGTCTGTATTTTTTCATGTCTTCCTCTTTTCGGAATTTATTCCGCTTTTGCTTTGTTCTTATCCGCTTTATTTTTATCTGCCGGAGACAGATTAATCAGAATAAGCAGTGTCAGCACCGTTATAAAAATGAGAGCGGAAAGGGCGTACATTTCGGGCTTGATTCCCTTTTTGATTTCCGTATATATTTTAGTGGAAAGAGTATCCACGCCAACGCCTTTGGTAAAGTGTGTAATAATGAAATCGTCCAGGGACATGGTGAAAGCCATGAGGAAGCCGGACAGGATGCCGGGCAGCAAATCCGGAAATACCACTTTAAAAAAAGCGTTTAAGTTGGAAGCGCCCAGATCCAGAGCGGCTTCGTAGGTGCTTACGTTTAACTGTCTGACACGGGGCATCACGCTTAAAATGACGTAGGGAATATTAAAGGTAATATGGGAAAGCAGTATGGTTCCCATACCGAAGCGGATTCCCAGACTGATGTAAAGCAGCATCAGGGAAATACCGGTTACAATATCCGCATTTAACATGGGAATGTTGGTGATTCCCATAAGGATAGCTTTTGTCCTGCGTTTCATGGCGGTCATGGCGATACAGGCCACGGTGCCGATCACAGTGGCCGTGAGAGAGGACACGAACGCGATGAACAGGGTATTGAAAAGGGCCCGCAGAATTTCTTCATTCTGGAACAGGGAAACATACCAGTTAAAGGTAAAACCGCCCCATTTTGCCCGGGTTTTGCTGGCGTTAAAGGACAGCACAATCAGGGTGCCTATGGGCGCATACAGAAAAAGAATAATCAGCGCTATGTATATTTTTTTCATGACAGATCTCATAGCATGGAGCCCTCCCCTTCCTTATCGAAGATTGCGGATAAAACCATGTTAATCAGAATAAATATCATCAGGACCATGGAAAGGCCGCTGCCAAGATGCCAGTTGGAGGTTCTTGTAAATTCCTGCTCAATCACATCACCGATCAGAAGCAGTTTGCCGCCTCCCAGAAGGGAGCTGATCACGAAGGTGGTGAGAGCCGGGATAAATACCATGGTAATGCCGCTGATAATACCGGGAACGGACAGCGGCAGGATAATGCGGATAAAGGTATAAAAATAACTGGCCCCCAAATCACGGGCGGCATTTATTACGTTTGTGTCAATCTTCGCCAGAGCATTATATAAAGGCAGTACCATAAACGGCAGAAAATTGTATACCATGCCGAGAATAATTGCCGCCGGTGTATTGATAATCTTTAAGGCGGGCAGATGAAGAAAAGAAAGGATATGGTTTATCACACCGTTCTTCTCAAGCAGGGTCTGCCATGCCAGCGTGCGAAGAAGGAAATTCATCCACATGGGCAGGATAAAGATTAATATGATGAAGTTATGGCGTTTTACCTTCATATTTGCAAGAATCATCGCCAGCGGGTAAGCAAGCAGGAAGCAGACGATGGTGCTTATAAACGAGAGCAGAAGAGCGAGGCGCAGCGATTTTGCGTGCCCGGCGGAGGTGATCGCCATGATATTGTCAATTGTGAAGGCTCCCGTCCTGTCGGTCAGGCCGTAATATAAAACCATGCCAAGCGGAATGATGATAAATACGGCGGACCAGAACAGATAGGGCGCCGACAGCCATTTATTTTTAGATGTCAAGAGTTACCGCCTCCTCGTCTTCTGATTCTGGTTTGTTCATGATCTGGATATTGAAGGGATCTACCTGTATGCCCACTTCCTTGCCGACAGGAAAGAGCGTGGTGGATTGTACCAGCCATTCGAAACCGCAGGCCTGCACTTCCATTTCGTAGTGTACGCCTTTAAAGATTAAATGGGTCACAACACCCTGAATAATGCCCTCCGATGGATCTACCAGAATGACATCCTCCGGCCGGATCACCACGTCCACGGGGCGGTTGTGACCGAAACCCGTGTCCACACAGGCAAAGCGTGTGCCGAGAATGCTGACAAGCCTATCCTCAATCATGGTGGCGGGAATGATGTTGCTGTCCCCGATAAAATCCGCCACAAATGCGTTTTCCGGCTCATTGTAGATGGATTCCGGCGACCCAATCTGCTGGATATAGCCCTGGTTCATGACCACGATGGTATCGGACATGGTGAGAGCCTCCTCCTGATCGTGGGTAACGTAGACGAAAGTGATGCCAAGTTCATTTTTCATGCGGATCAGCTCGTACTGCATTTCCTGACGGAGTTTCAGGTCAAGAGCGCCCAGAGGCTCGTCCAGAAGGAGAACTTTTGGTTCGTTTACAATGGCGCGGGCAATGGCGACACGCTGCTGCTGTCCGCCGCTTAAGGAGTCGGGCATACGGTTTTCATAGCCGTCCAGATTTACCAGCTTTAGCGCGTAACGGATTTTGTCATCTATGTAGCTTTTGGGTTTCTTTTTTATTTTCAGGCCGAACGCAATGTTTTCGGCAATGGTCATATGTGTAAAAAGCGCATATTTTTGAAAGACGGTGTTCAGCTGTCTTTTATTGGGCGGAACGTGGGTAATGTCCTGCCCGTCAAAAACCACGCGTCCGTTGTCCGGGCCTGCAAAACCGCCGAGAATACGAAGAGTGGTGGTTTTGCCGCAGCCGCTTGGGCCTAAAAGCGTGACAAATTCATTTTCATGTATACTTAAATTTAGTTCATCCAGAACCATCTGCCCGTCAAAGGATTTGGAAATATCAATCAGTTGAATCAGTTCTTTGTTCACGAGAATAAGCCCTCCAATGATTACATAATATTCTCTGAATCATCGCTTGCTGGCGACGATTAGCTAAAAGTTGGGCGGGGTGCTGACCCATAAAAATACAGCGCCGCTTTTTCCGTTTGCCCGAATATAGTGTTCCGAGTCCGGCGTGAAATAGAAGGCGTCCCCTTTGGAAGCTCTGACCGTGCGGTTGCCGATGATAATGGTAACGGAGCCGGAGAGTACATAGCCGAATTCTTCCCCTTCGTGGGGCTGGTCGGGATAAGTGGAACCGTCCTTTTCCAGAGTGACACGGATGGGTTCCATTTTGTTTTTCTGCGCGTTTGGAATGATCCACTCGATCTTGTTGTGAAGTTCAGCGTCTGTTTTTTCAAAGAAATCATCCCTTCCGAAGACGATCTGTTCATCGCCCGCATCACGGAAAAACTCTTGCAGACTGGTGCCGAGACATTGTAAAATATCCATCAATGTAGCGATGGAAGGGGAGGTCAGGTCATTTTCCAGCTGACTGATAAAACCCTTTGACAGTTCGCAGCGGTCAGCAAGTTCCTCCTGTGTCAGGCCTTTTTTATTGCGCAGTTCCTTGAGTTTATTGCCCAGATCCATCCGGGCGGCAGTGTTGTCCATGGGGTCTCCTATCCCGCAGAAGATCAGTAAAAATAAACTAAAAGTTTACTAAAACTAAACATGCGTTGAATCCCATTATACAGGATAGACAGTGTATGTCAATGGAAAACAGGAAAAAACAAAAAATTTTTTTATAAAAAGAGAAGAATACGAAGAAAAGGATTAACAACTTTCGGAATTTATGGTAAAATTTTGCCAAGGGCACGGGCTTTGGATGTGGTAAATGGCGTGCCGGGACATGGAGGAGCAGGATGAGTCAGGATAAATATGTGGCGTATGTGTCCACCTACACGATGGCAAAAGAAGATAATTACGGCATTAAGATTTACGATGTGGATATGAAAAACGGCAGGCTGTCTGAGAAAAATCAGGTGGAGATTACGAACTCCTCCTATATAACGATCTCCCATAACGAAAAATATCTCTATTCCATCACGGATTTTGGCGTGGAAGCATACAAGATACTGCCCGGCGGAGATCTGGAGGTTATAAATGAGGGCTCCATCAACGGTATGAGAGGCTGTTATCTGTCAACCGACTATGAGGATAAACTGCTTTTTGTGGGCGGGTATCATGACGGAAAGATCACGGTGCTGCGTCTGCGGGAGGACGGCGGTATCGGAGAGATTACAGACGAGGTTTATCACAAGGGACTCGGCAGTATTGCGGAACGGAATTTCAGACCCCACGTGAACTGTGTGAAAATGACCAGAGACAATCATTACCTGTGCGCAGCGGATCTGGGCCTTGACCATGTCAACGTATACCGGGTCGATCATGCGAATGGGAAATTGAAGCCCATTGATATGATCAGGAGCGAACAGGAATCAGCGCCCCGCCATTTGAAATTTTCAAAAGACGGCAGGATACTGTATATTGTGCATGAGTTAAAAAACTATATTGACGTCTATACCTACGAGGAGATTCACGGGAACCCTGAGTTTGAGAAGATTCAGACGATATCCACGCTGAATGACTACCATGCGGGAGGTTCAGCGGCCAGCGCCCTGAATATTTCGGATGATTTTAAATATCTGACAAGCTCCAACGCCGGAGATAACAGTGCTGTGGTCTATAAGATTGATCAGAAAACGGGAATGCTTGAAAAGCTGCTGTGTCTGCCGATCAGCGGGGATTATCCCAAGGATGCGACGCTTTTCCCGGATAACCGGCATCTGGTTTCCTTGAATCATGAGTCGGATACGATGACCTTCTTTAACGTGGATTTAAAGAACGGGCTTCTGGTGATGAACGGCAGGGAGATTCAGGTGGAGCAGCCAAACTGCATTATTTTCCATAAACTGGCGGAGTAAATTTGCCGGAAACTTTTGAACCAGACAGCATAGACAGGAATCCTTCTGCATATACATTTACCAGTATAAGCAGGAGGATTTTTTATGGATATATTACAGAATAGTACATATGACTTGTATAAAGATATACAGAGAAGAACAGGGGGAGAAATATACCTTGGCGTAGTTGGGCCGGTCAGGACGGGAAAATCTACATTTATTAAGCGGTTCATGAATCTGCTTGTTCTTCCTTATATGGAGGATGAGCATGAGAAAGAGCGGGCACAGGATGAGATGCCCCAGAGCGCAGGGGGAAAAACCATCACGACGACAGAACCGAAATTTATACCGAAGGAAGCGGCCCATGTAAAACTGGGGGCGGATATTGATGTGAAAGTGCGGCTGATTGACTGTGTGGGCTATATGGTGGAAGGCGCCACGGGCCATATGGAAAAGGAAGAGGAACGCATGGTTAAAACGCCCTGGTCGATGGAGGAAATTCCGTTTACAAAGGCGGCTGAGATTGGCACGAGAAAGGTAATTCGGGATCACTCCACCATCGGAATTGTAGTGACCTGCGACGGCTCCTTTGGCGAACTTCCAAGAGAGAGCTTTCTGGAAGCGGAGGAACGAACCATAAAGGAACTGCAGGCTCTTGGGAAACCTTATATTGTTCTTCTCAATTCCCAAAAGCCCTATGCGGAGGAGACAAGAAGTCTGGCTGATGAGATCAGCGAAAAATATCAGGTTACAGTCATGCCCATTAACTGTGAGCAGCTCAAAAAAGAGGATATCAACCATATCATGGAGAATATTCTCTACGAATTTCCGCTTACGATGATTGAGTTTTATATGCCAAAGTGGGTGGAAATGCTTCCCTGTGACCATAAGATGAAAAAGGACATTATTGCCAGATTAAAGCAGCTGATGGCGGACTTAAATCATATCCGGGATATTACGGCGGATCGGTTTTCCGTGGAGAGCGAATATATTAAGAAGTGCAAGCTGGACGGTATCAATATGTCCGACGGCTGCGTGCGCATTGTGCTTGATGTGGACGACACTTATTATTATGAAATGTTAAGCGAACTGGTGGGGGAAAATATCGGCAGCGAGTATCAGCTTCTGGCAACCCTGCGTGAGATGGCAAAGATGAAACGGGAGTATGTGAAGGTGCTCCATGCGCTGGAGGCCGTACGCTATAAAGGCTACGGCGTTGTGATGCCTGACAGAGAGGAAATTGTGCTGGAAAAGCCGGAGCTGATCAAGCAGGGCAATAAGTTCGGCGTGAAGATCAAGGCGGAAAGCCCCAGCATCCATATGATAAAGGCGAATATTGAGACAGAAATTGCGCCCATTGTCGGAACGGAGGAGCAGGCCAGGGATTTGATTCAGTTCATCTCCGATACCGGCACCAGCGAGGAGGGAATCTGGGAAACCAATATTTTTGGAAAAACAGTGGAACAGCTTGTCAACGACGGCATTACGGGTAAGATTTCCATGATTAACGAGGAGAGCCAGGTAAAATTGCAGGAAACCATGCAGAAGATTGTGAACGACTGTAACGGCGGGATGGTTTGCATTATCATCTAACAACTCAGCCAGAAGATCATTCGGACGGCAAATCATGCCTGCATGAATTTGCCGGATGGATTATCCTTTGAGGGAGCGCCGCTTGATGAGAAAAAATAGCCGCGAAGCGGCGGAGAGCGTCGAAGACGCGGTTTTGCGAAAGGCGCGTGTCATTAAAGGAGCACAGTATATATTCAGGTCAAATACCGGGAGTCAGCAATCCCGGTGTTTGGCTTGTGTTGTTTTCGGGCAAAATAAATACCGGAATTGCTATCACAGGAAAAACATGGTAAAATTTTAGGCGGCAATAAAAACGGTTTGGAAATCAGGGTGGCGGACATGCAGCTTTTACAGATTCTTTGGGACAGGCGGGAGTTTTTTCTGATCGGTCTTCTGGAACATATCAGAATATCTTTGACGGCGGTGGTCTGTGCGGGCGTGCTTGGCATTTTGCTTGGCGCCTTGATCAGCAGGCATGAGAAACTTGCGGGCGTGGTACTTGGTGTTATAAACGTTATTTATACGATTCCGTCCATTTCCCTGCTTGGTTTTCTCATTCCGTTTACAGGGATTGGCAATAGGACGGCGGTGATTGCCCTGACGGTTTACGGACTTTTGCCGATTGTGCGAAATACCTATACGGGACTTACCAATGTGGACGCCAGCATTCTTGAAGTGGCGGAAGGACTGGGCACAGACGGACGGCAGATGATGCTTGGCATTCGGTTTCCCCTGGCGCTTCCTGTCATTATCGGAGGATTTCGCAATATGGTTGTGATGATTATTGCCATGGGCGGCATAGCTTCCTTTATCG
>ERZ779632.884-NODE-884-length-14370-cov-6.144394_pt1 | contig 14370 bp, 12 predicted proteins | sample MGYA00514194_ERZ779632 | MGnify/ENA primary metagenome ERZ779632 (study PRJEB29562, sample SAMEA4376704) | mouse gut metagenome | isolation source: Cecum | study: EMG produced TPA metagenomics assembly of the A DSS colitis mouse model was used to assess the...
TATGCCGTCTGATTATACGCGGAAAACCGAGACGTCCGGCGTGTCAAAAAACAGCCACCGCACCAGGTAACCGCCCTGACTAGCAAGGGCGTCCTCCTCCAAAACCCGGCCCAGACTGCGGCGCATCCCTTCCGTCTGCTCAATTGACAGCAGATATTTCTTTTCTTGTCTGAGAACATCTAAAATTTCCAAAGACAACCTCCCCGTCCCTGCTCTACAGATATTCCATCTCGTTAAATTCCGCCCTGCTCTGCCGAAGTTTCCGCTGTTCATACCCCGCCGACATATACACCAGCCAGTCAACCAGTTCGTCCCGCTTTTTGCGGTCATCCACAATTTCTTTATAATTCTGCACATTGTACAGCCGCAGTCCTTTGCGGATCTCTGTCTCGAACTTACAGTCTATGACAATATTTCTGCTGATCCTCAGCCGCAGCTCATCAGGCGCGTCATTATCCGTAATCGTTGCACAGACAAAGTTAAAATCATACATATGCACCCGCTCCGGAAATGTCCCCTCGCAGTCTATCCCGTCGTCAATCACAACACGGGGATAGTTTCTTTTCTGGTAAAAAGGTGTGACAGCCCGTTTTTTCAAATTCAGTTTCAAATCCTCAAAACTGCCGCTGTCCCGTCTGATTTCCATCGGCAGCGTCGGGACTCTGTCATACAAAATTCCCAGAAGATCATCATAGGAATGATTCCAATCCGTAATTTTCATGGAGAAATTCCAGAGATCATCCTGCTGGCTGACATGCACTACAGTAGCGAACAGGTCTACATGATACATATCCTCCTCCATGATAATCTCCACTTCATCATCCTTATCAAAAAAGTATGGCTTGGAAAGCCTGACTGCAATTCCCTCCTCGGATGCATCCTTGGTATACCCCTCGTACACCTCGCCTTTGTATTTCACCTTGCAGGGTATGTGCACCATGATACGCTCCGTCTTTCTGTACGGAACCCTCCCGTCCACAAAGAACAGCGCCATCACCATCAGGAACAAATTGTAGATCAGCCAGAACAGCACTACCACCGGACCAAAGGAACCGCTTCTCAGCATGATCAGGACACACCGCACGATACCAATGACGGACAGGACAATCAGCAGCAGAAACGGGATTGTATAAATAAAGTTCTTCCCCTTTTCGTTTTTCTGCTCCCCCTTGCTGGTAACCTTAAACTTCTTCATGGAGATACCCACACTCTCAAGGAGCACCGGAATCAGCATATAAGGAAAAACTACAGTCTCATAAATACTGGTCCATTTCGTCGAGCGGATATTTCTGCTCAACATCCGCAGGCTGATGTTGCTGCTGATATACATCGGCAGCCAGAACAGCAATACCTGTGGCAGTGTACATTTGAGTACCATGAAGTTAAATGTCGCATACAGAATGGGCGACAGAAAATAAATCAGTCGTTTCAGCGGCGCATACCAATACCAGATAGATGCCCAATAGTTCATCTTCTGCGAAAACGTCAGGTCGGGCGAAGTAAAAATATGCATTTTCCTGCCGGTTGCAATCACACCCCTCGCCCATCTGACCCTCTGCTGTATCAGATCCTTCAAGTCCTGTGGCGAAAGCCCCGATGCCAGCGGCTCCGACGTACCCAGACTGACATACTGCTTCTTCTCCATAAGGATGCCTGTCGCAAAATCCTCGGTAATCGCCTTGGTGTAAAATCCCCCGATATCCTCAAGCGCTTTTCTGCGCAGAACCGTATTGGAACCGCCGTATATTACGCTGTTCGTCCTGGTGCGTGCCACCTGGATATCCTTATAGAAATAATCCTGCTCATTCGGTATTCTCTGCTCGGAATACAAATTAAACTGGAATAGATCCAGATTATAGAAACTCTGCGGCGACTGAAGAAAGCCAAGCTTAACCTGATCCTCTTCTTTTTTATCCCTGTTACGAAGATCGCAGTCCACAAAATAAGGGATCGTACGCATCAGGAAATTGCTCCTCGGTATCATATCCGCGTCAAAAGTAACGACGTAGGGCGAATTTGAATGCGCCAGCGCATTATTCAGATTGCCCGCCTTCGCACCCGCATGGTCTTCCCTGTCCAGATAGTTAACCCCAAGCCGCATGGCAAGCGCCTTCATCTCCTCCCTGTGCCCGTCGTCACAAAGGTAAATATGTACCTTGCCCTTATCAGGGTACTTCATGCGCGTACAGCCGCGAAGCGTCTTATACAGCAGATCGACCGGCTCGCTGTATGTCGCGACAAATATATCCACATCGGGAAATTCTTCCGGCGGTATATTTTCCGGGAACGGATAGTCCTCCACCGAATACATATTTGCATAGTGGACAAAAGCCTCTACCATGCCCAGAATCTCTACCACCAGCAGGGAAATACCCGCAACAACAGATACAACTCCCTCGCCAAAAGGGATCGTAAAGAAGGTTCTCCACATCAGATACATAATGGTAAAAAACATATTCAGGAAGAACCATATCTTCCCTTTCCAGTTACGAAAGACGGATTTTATATATTTTCCAAATGTGTCCTCCCTCCGGCTCATACCTGATCCCCACCTTTCGATGCCCTGCCCGCAATAAAGAGACCGACTCCGGCTGCCACCACTGCTGCTCCTTTGGCAAGTCTGCCATCCTGCTTCTTATGCTGTCTCCGGCGCCTTCCGGGCGCATTATCTGCCCCCGATGTGGATACCGTCGCCCTGTTCATCGCGTCTGCCGCCTTACTCATGGCATCCGCAGCCTTATTCATAACATCCGCCGCTTCGCGCTGCGCGGCCGTCACCGCTTCCGCGTGCCTGTGTGCCGCCATCGCCGCAAGCCCGATGTCAATCTGCTTTATCTGCCGCCTGTCTTTCAGATACTCTCCCATCTGCCGTACAAAAAGTGCGTCTTCCAGTATGTCATCCTCAGCTTCGCCTTCCATTCTCTCAATTAGCATATCCTTAATTGACTCGGGGAACCGGCGCGGTGCCCTAGCTTCCGACTCCGCTCCTTCGATTTCTATTAATGCAGGCACGGGTTGCGGTTCCGGCTCAGACATAGTTGCCTCCACAGGCTCCGGTTCCGGCTCAGGCATAACCACTGCCGCAGGTTCCTTTTCTGGCTCAGGCATAACCGCCTCCACAGGCTCCGGTCCCGGCTCAGGTATAACCGCTGCCACAGGTTCCTTTTCTGGCTCAGGCATAACCGCCTCCACAGGCTCCGGTCCCGGCTCAGGTATAACCGCTGCCACAGGTTCCTTTTCTGGTTTAGGCATAACCGCCTCCGCAGGTTCCGGTTCCGGCTCAGGTATAGCTGCCTCCGCAGGTTCCGGTTCCGGCATAGCTGCTTCCACAGTCACTGCCCCAGCTGCCGCAGACTTTGACGGGACAGTGACTGCTGCCGCCGCTGTCCCTGCCATAATCGGTGTCCCCATGGCAATATACTCCAGCCCGTTTTCGTCCACCTTCGGGCGGGGCATCTGCAGAAGATCGCTATAGCACCTGAAACGCACCGCTTTCTTTTTATTATGATGCTGGAATACCAGCCCGGTCACGCCACAGACCACTGCTGTCACAGCCGCCACACCCAGACCGCGCCATATAAACCAATAGATCGTCAGTCCGATAATAGCCGCTCCGAGAGGCGCCGCAAAAAGATAAATATTCTTCCCAAGCACGTTTTTCAGCCGCAGTTTATCCAGAAAATAACTTAGGATAATATCCAAAAAATACACGAGACATATGCCAAGAAAAGTGAGCGAGACTGTCAGAAACATCCTGACAACCGGATTAGCCGTCATGGGCTCTATCAAAAGAAAAGAAGCATAACAGACCACAGCGCCGATTCCCAGAAACAGCACTGTATTGAAGTATTTATATCCCCAGAAGCAGAACAGGATACCCGCAAGCATCAAAACAATAATGCCCACAAATACCAGCACTTCTCTTGTAAATAGCAGTTCCCCCTGCCATTCAGGTACATTTAAGATATATTTATCCAAAGTAATCCCCTTTACCAACCATTCCCTCTACATATGATAGTATACATTTTAACATTATTGGTAAAAACCGGCAACAATCAACCTGCTTTTTCAATATATCTTGTAAATTTTGCACAGAATCAGGTCCTGTATTTTGTAACACTTTATCAACAAACAGAATATCCGTCTTTGCATTTCCGCAACGTGAAAAACTCAGCTCCGCTGCAGTCCGAGAACAGCCGCGCTCTCACGGATGCTCTTCTCCCGCTCTGAGGGTTCCATGTCCAGCCTGACCAGCCCCATAACGCAGGCTCCCACTACGGGCTCATAACATGCCTGTACGGCCTTCGCACCCTGCAGCCGTTCCTGGATCCCCTTTATCACGCGACAGGTAAGAGGATTGTCCTCTCCCTTGAATACGCTTCCCGCCAACACGATCTCCTCTTCTTCCGGCTTCATCTCCATTTTCCGAAGCCCCGCCTCAATATATGCGACAATCTCTCCCGAAAATTCATCCAAAAGGGCACACGCCGCCTTGTCACCCGTCTTTGCCACCATCAGAATCTGCGGCACCAGGTAACGCAGTTCTTTTCGGAAACCGCTCTCCGTCATGTAACGCTTTAGCAGCGCGTCCACATCAGACACCTCCGCCTGACCCAGAAACAGCGGTTTCAGTTTCGTGGGCGGACAAAGCCCAAGCTCCGCATCAAAGACTTTCCGCAGCGCGCGCTTCGCCAGGGCGCTTCCCCCCTGCGCCTTCTCTTCCATATAATCCCCATAGACAAACTGTCTGCCGTTCTTGTCGATCAGAGCACCGTTCATTCCCGTTCCCGCACAGATCACCGCACCGTGGGAGCGCAGCGCGCCGCTGTAGAACGCAATAACCGCGTCGTTACAGGCAAAAATCTCTTCCAGCGAAAGCCTTTCCCGCAGCGCATCCCTTATCATCATGTCGTCGCCGGTCCAGTCTATACCTCCGACGCCTGCCACCGTATAGGCGATTTCCTCTTTGCCAATCCCCGCGCTGTTTATCGCCCCTTCCGCAGCAGCCGCCATCTGCTCCAGCGCATTTTCCACTCCCTCATCGGGAAAGTAAGCTCCCTTCGTCGTCGCGCTTCCCACAATAAAACCGTCTTCCCGCATCACGGCGGCGGCGGTTTTCGTGCCGCCCTGGTCAATTCCCAGAATATACTTTTCGTTCTTACCCTGTTTATCCATGGTAATCCTCCTTCTGAAGCGTCCTCAATTTCGCCCCATATCCCCTTTTCCCCACATTGTTCTGTGTATCGTTTTACACTCTGATTTCATCCTAACCCAATTCCCGCACATCTGTCAACACACAAACTTCGCATTTTTCCCTGTTCACGCGTATTTCAAGTATTATCGTATACATTGTAACTTCAATGTATGTTCCGGTTCCCCCTTTCCTGTTACATAAAGTTCTCTCATCATGTATGTAACATTTTAGTTGACATTATGGCACACTATGTTACAATATAAATGTAAATTTTGAAACAATTATGTGTCGCAACATGTAAACGCACATGCAGACACGCACACATAACAGAAACCGCCGGGGCATCCGCACACGATATCCTTTTCCCGGCAGGTCGTAAGAGAAAGGCGGCATATGGCTACCATATCAGATATCGCGAAACAAGCGAACGTCTCCCGGACACTGGTTTCCAGAGTCCTGAACAATAAGCCCGGGGTCAGCCCGGAGAACCGAAAAAAAATACTGGAGGTCATAGAGGAAAACCACTATGTTCCGAACGGTCTTGCCAAGTCCCTTGTCCTGCAAAAAACCGGCACCATCGGTGTTGTCATGGACGATCTGTGCAACGACTTTTTCTTTCAGCTGATCCACGGACTGCAGGACGCCGCGGAAGCACGGGATTACAACATCCTGTTTTGCAGTGGGCGCAGGGATATGACTGTGAGGATGAAATATGTGGACTATCTTACAAGCGGATGCACAGACGGCATCATCGCCTACGGAAGCTGTTTTGACGACGAAGCGCTTTTCCGTTATGTGGCGGCGAAATCGACAAACAGCGTTCTGATCGAAAGCAATATAAGCGACTGCCGCGCCGACAAAATCCTGCTCGATAATTTTCGCGGCGCCTATACCGCCACCGAGCACCTGATTAAGCAGGGACGAAAAAACATTGTCCATGTAACCTGCGATATGAATTACGACGTGGGACTGGAACGGCTGAACGGCTTTGTTTCCGCCATGCACGATTATCGGATGCCGCTTGGTCCCGATTCCATCCTTTACGCCGACCACTTTGAGGATATCGCCTATCAGCAGATGAAAAGGCGGCTGGCGCAGGGCGAACGCCCGGATGCCTGTTTCGCTGGAGCCGACAAACCTGCTTTCGGCGTGTGGCGGGCAGTTCGGGAAGCCGGACTCTCGGTGCCGGAAGATCTGGCGCTGATCGGTTTTGACGACGATATCCCCGATTCCAAGGACATCCTGTTTCCTGCTCTCTCCACCATGCGCCAGCCGCTCTACGAGATGGGACAGGCGGGCGTATCACTTCTGATCGACAGAATCAATCACACGGAGGGCGAACCTGTCACACGGACATTTGAGGCGGAACTGGTTTTGCGGGAGACATGCAGATAAAAAGGAGGAGTAATCATGGCAGACAGAGGATTAAAAGTCGCAACCATCGGCGGCGGCTCCAGCTACACCCCGGAGCTGATCGAAGGTTTCATCAAACGGCACGACAGCCTTCCCGTCAAGGATATCTGGCTGGTAGACGTGGAGGCAGGGTTGGAAAAACTGCATATTGTCACAGAGCTTGCAAAGAGAATGGCAGAAAAGAGCGGCGTTGACTTACAGATTCATGCAACAACAGACAGGGAAGAGGCGTTAAAGAACGCGGATTTTGTCACCACACAGTTTCGCGTAGGACAACTGGACGCCAGAATGCGGGACGAAAAAATCCCGCTGCGCTACGGCAAAATCGGCCAGGAGACTACCGGCGCGGGCGGTTTCGCCAAGGCCCTGCGTTCTGTTCCCGTCATTTTGGATATCTGTCACGATATGGAACGATTGTGCCCGGACGCTTTCCTGATTAATTTCGCCAATCCCTCGGGCATTCTGACGGAAGCTGCCCTAAATCACAGCGCCGTCAAAGCCATCGGGCTGTGCAACTGTCCCATCAATATGATCAGCGATATTGCGGAAAAATTTGGCTGCGCCCCGGACGACGTGTTCTGCGACTTCGTGGGTATCAACCACCTTGTCTGGGCGAAGCGCGTACTGGTGCGTGGGGAGGATGTGACCGCAGCAGCGATTGAAAAGCTCTGCTCCGAATCCGCAAAAGAAGTGATGGCAAACATCCCGGAAACCCACTACGATCCCACGTTCTTAAAATCTCTGGGAATGGTGCCTGTGAGCTATCTGAAATACTACTATATGCAGCCGGAAATGTTCTCCGAGTGCGACCGAGCCGCGAAGGAGGAAGGCTGCCGCGCGGAAGTCATCAAGCAGGTGGAGAAGGATCTCTTTGCCCTTTATCAGGATCCTGCTCTGGACGTCAAACCGCCCCAGCTTGCAAAACGCGGCGGCGCGCGCTACTCCGATGCGGCATGTAGCCTGATCGACTCTATCTACAACAATAAAAAAGACATACAGACCGTAAATGTCCTAAATCGCGGCGCAAATGCGGACCTTCCCGACAACGCGTCCATCGAGCGAAACTGCGTGATCGACAAAGACGGGGCACACCCCATACACATCGGGCGCACCCCATTAAAAATCCGCGGTCTTTTGCAGAATGTAAAGGCTTACGAGCAGCTCACCATTGAAGCCGCCGTAACCGGCGATTACGACTGTGCCCTGCAGGCGCTGACCATTCATCCGCTTGTAAACTCCGCCACTGTGGCAAAGCAGATTCTGGACGATATCCTTGCGGAAAACAGGGAGTATCTGCCGCAGTTTTCTTATTGACCCATTTGGTCAAGTAACGCAATTTTCACATCATAAAGCCTGCTCGAAAGATCAACATGTACCCTGTGCGGATTTACCAGACGCCTTGTCTCCTCCCACAGGGTATTCTGTTCTTCCTGACAGTAGGCGCGGATATCCATCACCTTCGGGGACGTGTAGCAGCACTCGCCGTTTTTGTAAATGGGCATCATCAGTTCCCGCAGACGATAACTACCCGCCGGAAGTTTCGTCTTTTTCCACGGCTCCACCGGGTCAAACAGTAAAAGCGGTTCGCTCTCGTCATACGTCTCGTCCGCCAGACAAATCAAGTCCGCTTTTATTTTCCCGCTCTCCCTGTCATAGACACGGTAAATCGTCTTATTGCCGGGGTTCGTTACCTTTTCCGTGTTTTCGGAGAGCTTAATTTTCGGAATAAATTTCCCGTCCTCACCCATAATTGCCGCCAGCTTGTAGACACCCCCGAAAGACGGGCAGTCCTTCGACGTGATCAGATGCGTACCCACACCCCAGGAAGTGATTTTCGCCCCCTGGTCTTTCAGGCTCTGAATCAGAAATTCATCCAGATCGTTGGACGCGGAAATTACCGCATCAGGAAATCCTGCTTCGTCCAACATCTTTCTCGCCTCTTTGGAGAGGTACGCAAGGTCGCCGCTGTCCAGACGGATGCCGTAGAAAGTCAGCGGGACGCCCGCTTCCCGCATCTCCCTGAATACACGGATCGCGTTCGGCACGCCCGATTTCAATGTGTCGTATGTATCCACCAGAAGAATGCTGGCGGACGGGTACATATCCGCATAAGTCCGAAACGCCGTGTATTCATCCGGAAAACTCATAATCCAGCTATGGGCGTGGGTGCCCTTCACCGGCACATCAAAAAGCTGTCCGCAGAGCACGTTGGAGGTGCCCACACAACCGCCGATCACCGCCGCCCTCGCGCCGTATGTACCCGCGTCGGGCCCCTGCGCGCGCCGAAGCCCGAACTCCATCACCCCGTCTCCCTGCGCCGCGTAGCAGACTCTCGCCGCCTTCGTGGCAATCAGGCTCTGGTGGTTGATGATATTTAAGATCGCCGTTTCCACAAGCTGCGCCTGCATGATCGGCGCAATCACTTTTACAAGCGGTTCTCTGGGGAAAACAACCGTTCCCTCCGGGATCGCGTAGACATCCCCCGTAAAACGGAAGTCCGCCAGATAGTCCAGAAAATCCTGCCCGAAAATGCCGAGCCCCGCCAGATAGTCAATGTCCGTCTTATCAAAATGCAGCTCCCTGATATACTGAATCAGCTGTTCCACGCCAGCCATCACGGCGAACCCGCCGTCACAGGGATTGTTTCTGTAAAACGCGTCAAAAATAACCGTTTCGTTCTGATCCTTATTCCTAAAGTACCCCTGCATCATCGTCAGCTCATACAGGTCGGTGAGCAGCGTCAGATTTTGCCTGTCCATGATTTCCCCCTCCTTTTGTAATATTTTACGGGTTTGCCAGACATTTTGCAATTGATTTTATTAAACAAACAGAGGATGTCGGATTGCCTGCAGATTATCAATTATCATTATACTTGCACAAAGAATTCAGCCTTTCGATAATGTAATTCAATCTCAATTCATTAAAATTGCCATCTACCATGTCCACCAGCTTTTTGCAAAGTTCTTTTGGCAACCTTGTCTGCATATGCACAAAGCTCAACATTGCATCGTAATGCATGGTTTTTCCAATGATATATGAGCATAAGCCATCTTGCGCGTTCAGAAAATCAATAAACGCATTTCCATTATCAAAATGATATTTCTCATACTCCTGCATAATATTGGGATGAAAACGCAAAACAGAACGATTAAATACCTGCTCCATAATATCACATGCCTCCTGAGCATTTACCGTTCCCAGTGCCCGCAACGGTGCAAATGCATAAAAAGTCCATAATGCCTCATCCAAATACTTTTTTAAGTTTTTATACAACAAATCATTATCTATTTTTTTCTCTACTCTCTGCAGGCTCGAAACCTTATTGTCCTTTATTTCTTCCATACAGCTCTGCAAAAAATCCTCTATACTGTTTTTGCCCTTCCGATCCAGGTCAACATCTTCATTCTTTAAATACATATCAAGCTTCGTTTTCCAGTCTTCTCCCAGACTTTCTATCAATACTTTTAAATTATCTATACTCGTTTTCATTATCCGCCCTCCTCATCACCATGCTTTCCTAAGCAAGTTTCTGGCTAAATTCAATCACACTCCCAAACTTTGCCTGTCCATTCATAAATTTTTTGCCCCCTCTATTTAGTGCCATTACATAATCTGACCTGATTTCCCTCCCCTTTTCAGCTATCCCCATCTTTCGATTTTGCTTTACACTCCTCACCGCCATCACATAATCAAAATATACTTCTTGCTCCCGATTACCCGTTTCCATCTCAGGCAGCATTCCCGGCATATAATGCGTTATATATTGATATGCCGCAGGCGTTATAGAGTAGAGCTTATATTTACTGACTTCTTCAACACGAATTGTCGGCACCGACGTTGCATTCATCTGTTTAATGACCGCGGTCAGACCACTTGCCGATACCCCAATTGCACAGGCAAGATCTTTATGAAGCATAGTTCCGGCTTTTACCAGTGCCGCCAAAATTGCATTCTTATATCTGGTCTTTATCTGCTGCATTTCATTCTGTATCGTTAATTTTTGTAAGTACATTTGCTCCACATCCAACAGCGCGTTTATATATCCTATATTTACCAGCGTATTTTTTTCCTCAGGAGACACTTTTGAGTCTTCCAGATAACCCTGTGCGGAATATCGCATCTGTTTGCATTCCTGCTGTAATTTTTCAAGTTCACCAAAAGCTGCCTCGGCAATTAATTCAACCATTATTTTGGAAAAGCCCCGTGTTTTTCTCTGCATTTCATCCTGGTCGGCTTTAAAAAAATTTATCACATATTTTTCTTTGTACATTCTCCGTCCTCCATTTCTTTTCTACGAGCGCCAATCACAATCTCCCCGTTCGACAATTTACGCACATCTTTTATGAAGGCTTTCAACATGAAATTCTTTATCCTTATATATAATTGTAATGTCAAAATAGCATATACCTTTCGAACATTCCCCCATGCATTCCCGGTCCACGGTTCTGATTTGAAATTCCTCGTCAGAGCATGGTACTTGCACAAATCCAAGCGGCAACGCAATCTGTTCGTTGCGTGAAACAGTCTTCGCAGAACAAGTATTAATATACAACTGCAGGAGTCTCGCCGCCGTCCCCTTTAATAAAGTATCGTGAAACGCTTTCACACCCGGCGAAAATGAAGCGCAAACAATTGTGTCAACCAGAACCGCATTTACAATCAAACGATAAAAATCCGGATCCAATAGTTCTGCGCAGATTGGAAAAGCCACCAATCCAAGTTCATGTGTAATCAACAAATGTACCTGCCTGTCAAATAAAAGGTCTTCTCGCTCCTCCCTTCCGTCTTCTGTAATCAGAATGGCTGGTGACGTTTTTTTATGGCGAAGACATTCCACTCCACCCGGTCCTAAAACAACAAGCACATTTGAGCCATCAGCACAAATTGTCGGCGCCATAACAAAGGTACAAAACTCCGGGTGTTCACGCATTTTATCTTTGATACCGACAAGTGCCTCCTCCGTTCCCAAAGCCTCCGGAAAAACAATGATGCCATACTCTTCTGAAAACATCCGATCAAAAACTCTCAATACGCGTTCCGTTACTTTCTGTTCATTGATAAGTCCATCCACGCCAACCGTATATCCCACCGCCAAATCGCGTTCCTCTGTTCTGAGTTCCGCATTATCCATTACCGGTGCAAGCGCTATTCTCAGACTCCAGCCCCCTTCCATTGCACGTAAAACACCTCTGTCATTCCAATAGTGCATCACAATTTCAAAAGGCAGAACATCTTCTGCCCTCACCATCATATAATTTGTAAAACTTGTATTAAACCGCCTTTCCCTGTTTCGCTCCGATTTATCCGTATCCCACAACGGTCTGATGCGAAGGTATATTGCAATACCCGTTTCTCCCGCATTCTCATTTAAAGGTGCCAGATCGTAAATCACTCCACGATTCTGCCAACTGGAATACATATCCGTTCTTTTTTCGACTTCAATAACCAATCTGAAAATATCTTCCTTATTTCCCTTCTCAAGTCTCTCCAATTCTCTATTCAAATAGGGACTATTGATTTCATCTATTCTATATTCGTTGGCCGACGCATTTAGAATAAGCGCGAGGAAGTTCCTGTATGTAGCAATAACCCTCCCGATATGCTTCTCATCCGCGGTCGCCCAACGAATCGCATAATATCTTTCTTCCTCCTTTGTAAACATTGAAATCAAATATGCAACCACATCAAAAACTGTACATCCTTTCGTAAAAACAATTAAAATACACCTTCTTTCTTACTATGTATTATATCATCACCCATCTCAAGCATCAATATTATTGTTAATTTATTGTTCATTTATTGTTCATTTTATTCGTTCATATAAAAGCGGAGAACCGCAAACACCCCGGCTCCCCGCACATCCACCCACTTCCTGCTGTTTCATTTACCGTCTCATCTACTGCTCCATCTGCCGCCCCAGAAATCCTGCCGCCGACTGGATCAGTTTCTGCTCCACTTCTCCCATCTTGGACTTATGATCCATCTCCACCAATATCACAGAGCCAATCACATCTCCCTCGCAGATAATGGGACTTATCGCTTCATGGCTGAAGTCATCCCCCTCCAGGCTGACCTGTATGAAATTTCTGTCCCCTTTGGCAGCCACCACACTCTCCCTGTGATCAATTTTTTCCTCCAGCTCCCTGCTGATGGACTTGCCCAACAGATTCTTCATGCCGCCCGACACCGCGATGAACTGATCCCTGTCCGTGATCAGCGCAATGTGGCCGGAAACCTGCGCCATACTCTCCGCATACTGTTTGGCAAACGTGCCCATCTCACCGATCGGCGAATATTTTTTTAAAATGATCTCGCCTTCCCTGTCCGTGTATATTTCCAGTGGGTCCGCTTCCCTGATCCGCAGAGTCCTGCGGATCTCCTTGGGGATTACAATGCGTCCCAGATCATCTATTCTTCTGACAATTCCTGTTGCTTTCATATCTGATAACCTCCGTTTGTAAGTCATAGCCTTATTTTCATTTTTTCTCTGTTTTTTTACTATTATTTGTAAGGCAGGAAATTATATGCATGGAAATTTTCGATTTCCATTTTCAAAATAAAAAGCAGCAGAAAGCTGAATTGTCAGTTTTTCTTTCTCCGTAACAGGATAATCCCAGCCACCACCACTGAAGCAATAACTGCCAGCCAGATAAAGCAGCATATCCCCAAAAATGTCGGACAGGCATGACACAGACCGCACCTGCCACTTTCCTCCATCCTGTCCGCCTGTCCGTAAACAAGCGCGTAAGCGGAGAACAAATCGGTACGTATCGTCACCGTTTTCGGATCATCATCCATATCTGCCAAAAGAGTATATTCCCCTTCATGGGAGCGAATAATATAAAACTCTCTGCCGTCCTCCCTTAGTCCCTTCGGTATGCCCATGACGACTTCTATCGGTTCGCCCGTAGAAGTAACAGTCTCCCAATCGCCCTCTCCGATTTTGACAAACACAGAAATATCAACATACCTTCCGAGCGTCAGTTCGGGCATTGTCTCACGGCACTGTGCAAGTCCGCTTTCGATCACCTCTTTATCCTGTCCTGCCACGGTTTCCGAAATGTCTTTTACGTCTATCCTGACTTCTATGTTTTCACCGTCATTCACAAGTTGTATCTGCTCCGGCGACAATACCGTGTTAGCCAACACAACCGTATCTGTCACTCCGGCATTGCATTTCCCATCATCACAGACCACCCTGACAGTCACCGTGCCTTTCCCCACCTCAAACATCGTGGCAGTTTTCTGGTTTTCTGTCAGATTTCCTGTTTCGATAGTTTCTCCTGATATGGCAATCCTGCCGCCATCCACTGCCGCCTGTACGGTTTGTGCCGTTCTATCTTCTGTTTGCTGCACAGTGCCTGTCTGTGCCGCTTTTTCCTCCGGCTGATGTACACTGTCTGCCTGTACATTTTCGCCTTCCGTCTGCTGCTCTGCAGTTATCTTTGCAGAATCTACATTGCTCTGTTTCGCCGCAGCTTTATTTTCCTGCCTTGCGCCCTGACCCAGCCTTCTTCCCGACTGTTTCGGTGTCTGTGCCCCGGGCTGTTTTGCAGGATCGCCCGCTGTCCCGGCAACCGGCTGGGGTGTCTTCACCGGCGCTACTGTCGACGGGTTAACCGGCTGCTGTGCCGCCGGTGACTGTAGCGTATCTGAGGGCTGTTGGTTTCCTGTCGGGTTTTGTGTCTCAGACCCGGCATGATCCGGCTTATCCCTCCACGGGCTTTTTATTCCCGCTTCACAGGTACTGTGCCACCACTTTC
>ERZ779632.887-NODE-887-length-14299-cov-5.944468_pt1 | contig 14299 bp, 20 predicted proteins | sample MGYA00514194_ERZ779632 | MGnify/ENA primary metagenome ERZ779632 (study PRJEB29562, sample SAMEA4376704) | mouse gut metagenome | isolation source: Cecum | study: EMG produced TPA metagenomics assembly of the A DSS colitis mouse model was used to assess the...
GTGGACGTCGCGGCCGACTCCGCCACCGACACGCTGACGATCGTCGCGGGGCCCAACGTGACGATCACCGCCGACGCCGCGAACGACAAGCTGACGGTTGCGGCGAAGGACACCACCTATTCCTCGGCCACCCAGTCTGCGGCCGGCCTTATGGCGGCCGCAGACAAGAAGAAGCTCGATGGGGTGGCGTCAGGCGCCAACAACTACACGCACCCATCTTCGCATGCGGCGACGATGATAACCCAGGACGCCACGCACCGGTTCGCCACCGACACGGAGAAGGCCGCGTGGAACGCGAAGGCTCCCGCGGCATCCCCCACGCTGACCGGCACGCCCAAGGCGCCGACCGCCGCGGCCGGTACGAGCACGACCCAGATCGCGACTACCGCCTTCGTCCAATCGGCGGTGACGGCCTCCGCCGTCGGCCACGCCATCTTCCAGGGGACCGTGTCGTCGAACGCCGCGATAAGCGATTCCGCCTACAAGAAGGGCTGGTACTGGGTTGTCGGCGCTGCGGGAACCTACGTCGGGCAGCCGTGCGAGCCGGGCGACATGGTGTTCGCGAACACCGACAAGGGCAGCGCTTACGCGGCCTCGCACTTCTCGGTCGTGCAGAACAACATCCAGGCCATGACCGCCGCCGAGCTCGACGCGATCCTGGTGTAGGGCAATGGGGTTCCTGGACAACTCCGGCGTCGCGAGGCTGTGGGCGAGGTGCAAGGACGTGTTCGCGGCGAAGTCCCACGCCCACGCATGGGGCGAGGTGACGGGCAAGCCGTCGACCTTCGCGCCTTCGTCCCACACCCACAGCTACGCCGGGTCTGCCAGCGCGGGCGGTGCGGCGACGCTCGCCAACGCCGTCTCGGTGCCCGACACCCGAAGCGCGAACAACACGCCCGAGTGGTATATGAAGAACCATCCGAAACGCTCCGTCATCGAGTTCAAGCAGGCGAGCGTGGTCGGGCTCTCGGGCGAGACGTATGCGGCCGTCACCACGGTGGTTCCCTGGACGGACTCTTCCGGGGGCTACCCGAAGCAGATCGGCCTCGTCGCCGGCAAGGTCTACTGGCGCGTCGGGACGTCGGCGACGGCGTGGGGAGCATGGGAAACGGACAAGAACACCACCTACTCGGCCATGACTGGGGCCACCGCGTCGGCCGCCGGCAAGGCCGGGCTGGTGCCGGCCCCTGCCGCGGGAACGGCCAACCGCTACTTGAGAAGCGACGGGGCGTGGCAGGTGCCCCCGACGGGCGCCGCCACCGACTACCGGCCGAAGGACAGCATCTACATCACGAAGGGCGGCGAGTCCCCCGCGGAGAAGTTCGGCGGGAGCTGGACGAAGCGGACGGACACGTATTTGTTCATGGGCTACAAGATATGGGAGAGGGTGAGCTGATGAGAACGTACGATGCCGAATGGAACGAGGTCGACAACCCCGATCCGGCGCTCGGCCGCTTGGAGCCGGCGAAAAGGCTCGTCGCACACCACGACGCGGTGCCGGAGAGGGAGCGCATCGAGGAGATCGACTACGACAACCCGATCAAGGTCTACCCCAACGGGGGCAAGGACCTGCAAACGGTCGTGGTGCAGGAGTACAGCCCTCCCGTCCCCGCATGGGACGAGTACGAGGACTGCATGGTCTACACGCCCTACACCTCCGACGAGCTGGCCGCCATGGAGGCCGAGAGGCTCGCACAGGAGCAGGCGCGCAAGGAGGCCGAGGAGCGTGCGGCCGAGGAGGCGCGCAAGGCAGCCGAGCGCGAGGAGTTCATGGCGGGCGCGCCCGCGCGGCTCGGCTCGGTCGAGGAGACCACCAGCGAGATCGTGCTCGTGCTCGCCGACGTGATTGGGGCGTGAGGCAATGACGAAGATCCAGCTGACCATCATCGCTAAGGCCGCGGCCATCCGGGTCGCGAGGGGCGAGGAGGTGGACGCCGTGCTGGCGTCCTACACCAAGCTCACCGACGAGGAGCGCGCGGCGATCAAGGAGGAGATAGCATGAGTTACCTTAAGCAAATCTGGCGTGACTTGGTGTCTGGCGGAACCACCCTGACGGCCGACAGGCTCAACCATATGGAGGACGGAATCGCCGCCGCGAACGACGCGTGGGATTCGGTAGCCCCCGCTGCGCTGGACGTCTCGGCAGGGGCGGGGTGGGCATCCGGAGCTGGTCGCTTCCACCGCATCGGCCGGTTGGTTGTCGGCTCGTTATGGAGCGTGCTTGGCGCGGATAGGTACGCCTATGCCGGACTACCTCGGCCTGCTGCGGACGGCCCTGTGTGCATCTTCATATCCGACAAGACGCGCATGGCTATATTCTGCACTGTGGACGAGCAAGGCAGGCTCGACATGGAGCTACCGATGAGATTCGGCGAAGCGGGATGCATTTTCGTCTGCTATGTCAGTGCGTAGCCTTCGGTAGCCCAGGCCGTCGTGAAGGCCGCGAAGGTCGTGCTTGACAACTTCCGCACGTCCTCGACGGTTGTTGTGACGGTGCCCGTCGCGTGGCCGGTCGACGTCTCGCGCGTGGTCGCCGTCGTACCGTCGTATGCGTGCCAAGAGTACTCGGACCGCATCGTCGTATCCGACTGGGGTGCCGACGGCGTGGATGTGCGCGCGGGCGTCGACCAGAACGTCTCCATGACGCTGCATGTCCTCTACGTGTGATTCGGTAGCGTGGTGGCCGTGTACTAGCCGTAACCCGCTATGACAGCTTGCCAATCCAGACAAGCTGGCAGTCGAAGTGGAGGCCGATTGATGACTCTGCGTCGGGCCATGCAACGATCTCTACGGAATCGTAGGTTGTCTTGTTTATATAGGCGTCCTTAGCTGACCAACCTCCCGTGCGCCTGGAAATCCCGGAAAAAAGACACGACTCGACCCGTCTCGGCAATTCGATGGTCTTTATATTTTCGCCCGCTTTGAGCAGCGTAAACGAGTCCCAAAAAGTGAAGATTGCGCAGTTGTCGGGCAGTTGCAGCATGCTCCAGTGGCCCCCTAGATCGACGGGGGCTACCGAATGCTACGCACGCAGGATCAGCCGCTCGTGGGCGCGCTGGTCTACGCGCAGCACGTCCTCATCAAGCTCCATGTAGATGTAGGATGTTTCTAACTCCCTGTGCCCAAGCATCTTCTGGATATCCTGCTCTGGTATATCCGCCTTCCGGGCGTTGCTGCGAAACGTGTGGCGGAAGTACTTCGGCGCCACGTAGGGTAAGTCGTTGCGATTGCAGAAGGCCCGGAACCTACGGGCATAGCGGTCTGGGTGGACGTCAACGCCCAGCTCGTCGCCCATGATCCAGTCGGTGGGCTTGGCCCTGCGCTCGCGCTTTATCGCGCGCAGGCGCTCTATGGCCGTCCTGGGGAGCATGTGCGGGCGCTGGCTGCGGTGCGTCTTGGTCTTGGTTACGACAACCTTGCCCTTGACGTAGTGCACGCCGCGCCTGATGCGCACCAGGCCCGTGCGCAGGTCGATATCCCTCCATTGCAGCCCGCACGCCTCGCTGCGGCGCAGCCCGAGCCACACGCCGCAGATCACCACGGGCTCGTACTCCCAGCCCACGACGCCGATGAGGAGCTGCTTGACCTCCTTCGGGCTTAGCCGTGGGGCGTCCTCGTGCCATGGCATCTTGGGCTTGCGGACGCCGCGGGTGGTGGGATCTACAACATCGTCCGGGTACTCCTCGTCGCCCATCGCAGCATGGAGTATCTGGCGCAGCACCTTGTACGCCTTTTCCGCCCCTCCGGGGTTGTCCATAAAGGCGGTCGCGAGCCACGTGTTGATGTGCTTGACCCTGATTTCGTGCATCTCCCAATCGGCCCACTGCGGCTCGACGTGGAGGTGGTAGCTGCTCTCGTACCCCTGCACCGTGGTCGGCGACAGAGACAGGTAGCGCAGCACGTAGGTCTCCTCGTAGTAGGTTCCCAGCTTCATTTCTGACCTCTTTCCTCTCGCAGAATCCCACGCGTTTTCGCGGGAGATCGAGCGTAGGCGAGCGTGGGATTCTGGGCGACTAAGGCAACGGGATCGGGCGCTACCCGATAGCCAGGTGCGCACGCAGACTTGACTTGTGCATAGAAGGGAGGTGATGCGATGGAAGGGAGCTGCGCCCAGCACTCGGCCCACGTTCGCGCCATAGGCGCGCACGACAGGCGACTTGACTTGCATAGCAAGAAGATAGACGAGCACCAGGAGCAGCTATCCGCGCTCAACGAGACGCTCGCCGCCCTCAAGGAGATAGAGCGGCAGAACCAGCAGCGGATAGACGCCATGAACGAGAGGCTCGCCGTCCTGGAGGCGAGGCCCGCGAAGCGCTGGGAGAACATGGCCGACAGGGCGCTGTGGGCGCTCGTGGCGGCCGCCGTGGGCTGGGCGCTCGCGAGCATCGGAGTTGGCTAGATGTAAAGGAGAGAATCATGGAAGAGAGAGACGGCGCGGGATGGCTCATCCCGTCCCGCGCCTACGACGTGCTCAAGTGGGCCGGCCTCATCGCACTACCCGCGCTCGCCACGCTCGTCGGCACGTGCGCCGGGGCGTGGGGCGCGGACGCGGCGACGGCCCAGGCGGTCGTGACCACGATCAACGCCGTCGGGACGTTCGTCGGCGTGGTCATCGGCGCGAGCCAGATCAAGGCGGGGAAGGGGGGCGCGGATGATGACGAAGGCTAGGCGCCCCATCGCGGCGCTCTCCGCGCTCCTCGTCGCGCTCTCGCTCGCCCTTCCGGGGGCGCGGGCGATGGCCTACGAGAGCAGCGAAAACATCGTGGCCGGGGGCCACGGCTACAACAACGCCCAGTACCTGGTCGTCCACGAGACGGCCAACCCCGGCGCGAGCGCGTGGAACCACGTGATCTACTGGGGCAACAACCCCGACTACGCCGTCCACTACGTGATGGAGCTCGACGGGAGCACGGTGTACCGCACCATGTATGACGACCGCCTGGCCTGGCATGTCGGCAACGGCAACTACCAGACGGTGGGCATCGAGCTGGCCCACTCCACGAACCAGGTCGATTTCGACCGGCAGTGGGCCGAGGCGGTGCGCTGGTGCGGCGACTACCTGGCGGGCCGGGGCTGGGGCGTAGACCGGCTCTTGTCCCACGACGAGTGCCGCCGCATCTGGGGTGGCACCGACCACACCGACCCGACGGGCTACTTCGCCGCCTACGGGCGCACGTGGGCGCAGTTCGAGGGATGCGTGGCCGAGTATATGGCGAGCGGCTCCGTCGTGACCCCCGGAACCTCGGGCACGGGCGGCAGCTCCAACGTCTCCGAGGAGGTGCGCTACCGCTCCTCCTCCGACCCCTCCGGCGCCTACTGGCTCCCGGAGATGGTAGACCGCTACGACACGGGCGGCTCCGGCGACACCTACGCCGGCGACGGCCAGCCCATGCGCTGGCTCGCCATCGACATGCCTGGCTGGTACCAGGTGCGCACCCAGGCCAACGGCTGGCTAGATCCCGTGTCGGGCTACGACGCGGGCGACCTGATGTACGGCTGCGCCGGCGACGGATCGCCCATTACGGCGATACGCTGCTACTACGACACGCCCGATCCGGCCTCGACAGGCTGGCGAGTCGTGGAGTACGCGGCGGCCAACCAGGGCGAGGGCTTCATGGCCAAGATGCGCGACCTTGCCGACACGTCCGGGTGGGGCGACGACTACGCCGGAAACGGCGGCATCATCACGGCCTTCTGGGCCGACCTGGCAGCCGCGTGACGGCTGGCGGCGTCGCGAATCCCGTCGACCGGTTCCAGCTCATGCTCTGCGCAGCATGACGAAGAGGGCCGCTCCTTCGCGGGGCGGCCCTCTTTTTTAATTCTCGCGCTCGCGCCCGTCTCGGCGTCCAGCAGCTTGGATGCCTCGTACTCGGCCAGCACGCGCGACATGCCCTTTATGGCGTCATCGTCTCCGCCGGGCGCAATTGCCACGTGGTCGCAGCAGTAATGCACCACTTCGATTTTGCCAATGAGCGCCCTAAGGCATGGCGCCACGCGTCCGATAAGGGAGTCCGGGCTGCTGGCGTAGTAGCGGGTTAGCGTGTACTCGTTTTCCTCATACATGGTATAATCCTTTCGCCTCGTTTCGGGGTGGGGTCTCCCAACATCGGCCCAGATATACGGAGGCCCCTTTTCTGTTGTGCTGACTTTCCGGTGGCCCACGTTCTCGGCTAACACCTGTCATCAACGATTGCATGGATGCTTACCCCTCTCATAGGTGTTATTGGCGTAAGAATATCTCCAGGCGCACCTTGTTGTCGTGCACGAACGGTGGAGTGTCGTTGTAGTAGTCGATTCTCTCTATGACGGACTTCAAGAAATTGTTCTTGACCTGCACGGATACGGTATCGTCAAGCAACATGTCGATGCATTTGTTTATCGACACCACCAGCTCCGGAGTGTACTTCGGCGGTTTGGCGTCCTTGATCGCACGCTCGATACTCTCCATGCGCTTCTCCGCTTCGTCTTTACGGGCCTTGAGTTCGGCGATGGTGTAGGCGCCAGCCTCGTAGGCTTCCATGGCGCGGCTTCTGGCGGCGCGCACCTTCTCCAGCTCCTTTCGCAGCGCCTCGATATGGGCCTCGTGCTCACTCGCTCTATTGTCGGCCTTGATGCGCAGCTCGATATCAGTGCACAGGCTACGGAGGGATGCCACCAACGTGTCCATAACCAGGTCTTCCCTCGCACCGCGGCATCCGTCGCACGCGCGCGTCATGTTCCTTTTTGCCGGGTGTTGGTAAAAGTACCCATAGCTTTTGCCCGAGCTCATGCGGTGGTGGTTCATCGCATAGCCGCACTTGCCGCATTTCAGCAGACGGGCCAGGGGGTTTTTGAGTTCCAAGCCCTTGCGCAGGTGGGCTGAACCGACAAGGCGCCCGGTGATGCGCTCGAAGCGCTCCTCGCTGATGCCTCCCGTGCCGTAGTGCAAGCCCTTCACCATGACGGGTTTGTCGTTCTGCACACGCACTTTTCGCGTCTCGAAAGTATCCGGGTCGAAAATGCGTATGGTCTTGTGTTTGCCGAATACCACGTACCCGCAGTTGGCGGGGTTGAGCGCGATGGCTCGCACGATGGCCGCTGTCCAATGATCGCCTCCTCTTGGCGTTGGGATGCCTTCCGCGTTGTAGATGTTCGCCACGTCCCATGGGGTAAGACCGCTCTCCAAGAGGTCGTATATGCGCAGCATGTGGCAGTGGTTCTCGTCGGGCCTTAGCTGCCAGAGGCCCGCGATGCGCACGGCGCGCCACCCGTAAGGCGTGCGCCCGGTGGCCTGCCATCTGCCTTCCTGTGCCGAGCGATACTTGCCGCGGGTGAGGCGGGTGGTTATGCTGTCCAATTCGTCTTCCGAGCTGCGCAGGTCGTTTTTGAGCTGGCGCATATCGGCTTTGGATGACGGGTCGTAAACCTTCTCCTCGGTCACGAGCCATGTGTTCGTGTACCGAAAAGCGTTCACGATCTTCTCTTGATCGCTTCCGCCTCCACGTCCAAGGCGTGATGCCTCCACCACGTACACGGCATCCCATTTGCCAGACGCAAGGTCAGCGAGCAGCTTCTTTACTTCGGGGCGGCCCTCGATGGTCTCACCGCTTACGATCTCGGGATACCATTGCGCGATCTTATGGCCGTTGTCAGACGATAGGCTTTCAAGGATAGCCTTATGACGTTCGAGCGTCTTGTACCTACCCTGCTTCTCACGCTCCTCGTCCTCGCGTGATTTTCGCAAGTAGGCGCAACACAACCACTCGGCGGGCATGCTATCATACATGCGACCGCTCCTTCCATGGATCGGTTAATTCTCTCGAGCCTCGCGCTAGGGCGGCAACCCTGTGATGCGCGGGGCTTAATTGCTATTTTGGTGCGTCTTTCGGAATAATCATCGCGCCGTTCTCGATCAGCTCAACATCGCGCCAATCAATGTCTGGTGTATTTGCGGCTTCTTTCGTGGCCTCGTGAAGAGCTGATTCGTACATCTTCTTGAGAATCTCCGGCCTTCCCGCGTACAGCTCCTCGAGCTTCCTGGTCGGCTCCGCTCGCATCCTGTCGATACCGCACTCTTCGATGTTCAGGAATCCGGCGTCTCGCGCCTCCGCACGCGGCATGTTCGATATCTCGTCTTTGCCGAAACCTTCGATCTCGTCGCCAGACACCACGAATCCACCGGTGCTGTGGGCGTTGAAGCAGGAAACTTGGGCGAGCCATCCCATGGACAGGTACTCGCGCATCGATGCGTCGAGGTCCTCGTTAGTCTCAAGCTCTGCGATACGCGCATCTTTTTCGGCGAGAGCAGCTTCCATTCGGGAGTCTTTTTCGGCGAGAGCTTCGTTGAGATGTTCCTGTGTCGGGCGCTTTTCAAGCTCGTGGGAGAGCCTGTTTATCTTCGACCTCAAAACGGGAGTGAGGGCACAGCATGCCATGCAGGCGCCTAAAAGCGCCGCTGCAAGCATTCCGCCGATGAAAGACATCGTGCTGGTCCTCCACTGCTCGATGATCCATTCGTTAACCAATATCGCCGAGGCGATCGACGCAATAAACATACCGCCTAGAGCCAACGCAATGCGGCGGGCGGTGTTCTCCACCTTGTCGAGGAGAGCGTTAGTGTTGTCCTTATTCATCTACGCTCCCATCGCGGTCTGTATTCCAGAATGTTCGGCCCCGTCTTTTTCGATTCTGACGGAATCGCCGTCGCTCATGAGCCTCGCGCTCTCCACCAAGGTAGCGCGCCCGCGCTCGTTCATGGACTCGTAGTATCCGTTGAGAGCCGCCTGCTGGGGGTCGGCGAAGGAACGGATGGGCTTCCGGCCGGCAAGCTCGTCGGTGGTGCAGCCGAGGACTTCGGCACAGGCAATAGCTTGCGGGAACGAAATGGTAACTTCGCCCCTCTCCCACGAGCCGTAAGTTCTTTTCTTGATCCCAAGAGCGTCGGCCATTTCTTGTTGGTCGAGTCCAGCAAGTTTTCGCATTCGCTGTAGCTGTAACTCCATTTCGGTTCCTTTCAGCATCTTCCCAGATATTACATTAAAGATGTACTAGTTTTAATAATAATGTAAAAATGTGCTTGACAGTTTTAGTATTGATGAATATAGTTTCGAGTAGTTTCAGAGTTGATATAACTCAAAAGGAGGAACCGTGAAGGACGTCGCATCGATCACTGCCGGGCTGTCCATAGGATTCGCTATTGGGGCCGCCTATTGGTATACGGTCGGCGGCTTCTCGTGTGAGTTCGCCCGCAGTGCGTTCGCGGCGGCATTCATCGGCGGCTTCTCCATCGCATGGCACCTGGTCGTGCGCGGCCTTGATCGGAAGGGAGGTGAGTGAATGCCGTTCAATGCGGAGTTCTTCGCGCGCCAGCTCAAGGTGAAGCGCGCGGAGATGGGCTGGAACCAGAACGAGCTCGCGGAGGCGTCGGGCGTGTCGCTTGGCACCGTCGCGCGCTACGAGATGTGCGCGACCAAGCCGAGCTTCGAGACGATCTGCGATCTTGCGGATGCGCTCGAATGCAGCACAGACGATTTCTGGTAGCGTAACGAGCGTAAGGCGAGTTAGGGAAGCACGGCCGCCTAGCGCAACGGATAGCGCATCGGCCTCCACTACCGGATAGGTACGAAACTGGCAGCACAGGGCTAAGCGCCCGCCGAGCGATCCCCTACTCTGCGCACGGAACGTGCTGCCGCTCCCGTGCCTATCGGGAGAGCACCTTGACAACCTAGCAGCACGCTCGAAAGCAAGGCTAAGCCGCGCTCTTGCGTGCCAACAACTACCAACCTACGAGAGGAGAGGACATGAGCGACATGAGCGCCGTGGCGTTCCCGGCTGGCGAGCACCACTACGAGGGCGCATACGGGTCAGCCACCATCCACGTGCCGCGCGACGTGACGCTGGGCGATATCGAGCCAGCGCTGACTAACTTCGTGCGCGAAGTGTGGAGCGGGAAAGATGAGGAGGCAGAAGATGCCGCGTAAAAAGGAAAGCGCGCCCACTGTCCAAGGCCGGCGCGCATCCGTCTGTGAAGACGGTGGGAGTATACCACAATCCGACTGGGAGCGCATGTGCCGCGGCCTGCCGTGGCTGTTCGCCCTTGCCGGGTCTCTGTGGCTGGTATGGGAGGCGGTCGCATGGTGATGGCGAGGGCTGGGACATGCCGCTCGTAGGGGGACGGGGAGGGCTCGGCAGGGGCCTTGCCTCCCTCGTGCCGGACGCTCCGGCGGACCCGACGGTGGAGGCGCTCTCGCAGCGCGTGGAGGCGCTATCTCGGATGGTTTCGGCGCTCGAGTCCGAGCTTGCCATGCACCGCTTGCGCACCGAGGCGCTCTCGGCCGAGCAGATGTACCTCGAGGCCCGCGCCTGGATCGGAGCAAACCCCGACATATGGGGCCTTGTCGCCGGCCATGCGAGGGCGGCGGCGCACGACAGGCGCCGATTCTCGATGAAGCGCGAGTTCGAGGACCTGCGCGACGAGTACGCGCCCGCAGGTGAGATGCGCTGGAAGTTCCGCAACTCCCTCACGGCGCCGCTCGCCAGGTTCCTGTTGCAGGAGGTGCCGGAGGTCGGGCCGTATATGGCGCTCGGGCGCAGCAAGGTCGACCGGTACTTCGACGGCACCTGCTCGCCGCCCGAGGCTGCAGGATGTGATGCGTGATGGCGAGGCCAAGGAAGGACCATCTGGAGTACTTCCCCGTCGACGTCGGGCTGCTCTCGAACCCCAAGATGATGATGGCCGTGAACGACGTGGGTCCCGACGCCGTGTCGGTCTACGTCGCGCTCCTCGCGGCGGTCTACTCGAAGTCCTACTGGATGCCGAAGGACGACGAGCGGCTGCAGGTGCTGCCGGCGAGGCTGCGCATGCCGGTCGAGCGCTTCGACGCCGCCTACGACGCGCTCGTGCGCTGGAGGCTCGTCGAGGAGGTGGACGTGGATGTGGAAAACGATGTGGAGAAGTCGGCCTGCCCCTGCGGGGTGGCGGTCACGTCGAAGGGCATGCAGGAGCAGTATTTCGCGATCAAAACCCGGGTTATCTCCGAAAAACTCCCGTTTCTGCTCATTAAACCCGGGTTATCGGACGGGATAAGCCCCGAGAAGTGGTGAAAACCCCCCTAAAGAAAAGAAAAGAAAAGGAAACGAAAGAAAACTAAACCAAACGACGACGTGGGTCGTTCTTGGTTGGGAAGAAGGACGGTATGGGATTCGAGGTCATGGCCGGGGCGGGCGACGTCTCGGCGAGGACCGAGCGCGAGCGCGCCCGGCAGAGGAGGGTGAAGCGCTCGGGCATACCCGCGCGCTACCTCGCCGCCTCCATCGACCGCTGCCCGGTCGAGGTGCAGCGCTGGGCGGCGGAGTACGGGGAGCGCACGAGGACCGGGCTCGTGCTCCACGGAGGAGTTGGCACCGGAAAGACGTATGCGGCATGCGCCGCGCTCCTGGCCATCGCCGACCGCGCCACGGTGCGGTTCGCCACGGGGTCGCGGATGCTGCGCGAGATCCGCTCGTCGTACAAGCGGCCCGGCGAGGCCGAGGAGGACGTGGTGGCGCGCTACACCGGCCCGCGCGTGCTCGTCATCGACGATATCGGCCAGGAGCAGGCGACCGACTGGGCGCTGTCGCAGCTCTTGAGCATCATCGACGAGCGGCAGGCGGCGATGAAGCCCACGATCTACACGACGCAGACGGCAGGCGACGGCATCGTGGCGCGCCTGTCGGTGCACGGCGACTCGTCGGCCGCCGAGGCCATCGTGTCGCGGATGCGCGAGTGCGCGGCCGTGGCCTTCCGCGGGCCGGATAGGAGGGTCTCGTGAGCGCGTTGCCGGCCGGCTACGCGGAGTTCTTGGACAACAAGCGCGCCTCGGCCCCGTCGTCGGGCTTCGACCCGGGCGACGAGGTGTCGGACGTGCTCTTCGGCTTCCAGCGCGCCATCGTGCGCTGGGCCGTGGCGGGCGGGCGGCGCGCGATCTTCGCGGCGTTCGGCCTCGGCAAGTCCCTCATGCAGCTCGAGGCCGTGCGGTTGGTGCTGGCGCATGACGGGGGGCGGGGGCTGATCGTGTGCCCGCTCGGGGTTCGCCAGGAGTTCGCGCGGGACGCGCGGCTGCTCGGCGTCGAGGCCTCCTTCGTCCGCCGGTCCGAGGAGGTCTCCGCCGACGGGATCTACCTCACGAACTACGAGAGCGTGCGCGACGGCCGGCTCGACCCGGGGCTGTTCGACGTGGCGAGCCTCGACGAGGCGAGCGTGCTGCGCTCTTTCGGCAGCAAGACCTACCAGACGTTCCTCGGGCTCTTCGACCAGGTGCCGTACCGCTTCGTCGCGACCGCCACCCCGAGCCCCAACCGCTACAAGGAGCTGATCCACTACGCCGGGTTCCTCGGGATCATGGACACGGGGCAGGCGCTCACGCGCTTCTTCCAGCGCGACTCGACCAAGGCCAACAACCTCACGCTCTACCCGCACAAGGAGCGCGAGTTCTGGCTGTGGCTTGCGTCCTGGGCGGTGTTCGTGCAGCGCCCGAGCGACCTGGGGTACTCGGACGCGGGGTACGACCTGCCGCCCATCGAGGTCGTGTGGCACGAGGTTCCCGCTGGCGACGGGTCGCGCACGCCGGTCGGGCGCGACGGGCAGGCCGTCGCCTTCGAGGACGCTGCGGTGTCGGCCACGGCGGCGGCGCGGGTCAAGCGCGAGACGATGGCGGCGCGCGTCGCGAAGGCCAAGGAGATCGTGGACGCGGCGCCGGAGGACTCGTTCATCCTGTGGCACGACCTGGAGGACGAGCGGCGCGCCATCAAGGCCGCGATCCCCGAGGCGGTGGAGGTGTACGGATCGCTCGACCTCGACGAGCGCGAGCGGCGCGTCATCGGGTTCTCGGAGGGGGAGTTCAGGATACTGGCCACGAAGCCGATCCTCTCGGGGTCGGGCTGCAACTTCCAGAGGCACTGCCACCGCGAGGTGTTCGTGGGCGTCGGGTTCAAGTTCAACGACTTCGTGCAGTCGGTCCACCGCGTGCAGCGATTCCAGCAAAAGCATCCGGTGCGCATCGACATCGTTTACGCGGAAGCGGAGCGCGAGGTGGTGCGCAACCTGCGGGACAAGTGGGCGAGATACGAGGAGCTGAACGAGCGCATGTCAGATATCATCAGGGAATACGGCTTGGCCGACGCGTCCATCGCCGAGGCGATGGCGAGGAGCGTCGGCATCGAGCGCATGGAGGCGAGCGGCGAGGGGTGGCTCGCGGCGAACAACGACACGGTGGCCGAGACGGCCGCCATGGAGCCGGACTCCGTGGACCTGATCGTCACGTCCATCCCGTTCTCGAACCACTACGAGTACACGCCGAGCTACAACGACTTCGGCCACACCGACGGCGACGCGCACTTCTTCGCGCAGATGGACTTCCTCACGCCCGAGCTCTACCGCGTGCTCAAACCGGGGAGGATCTACGCCTGCCACACCAAGGACCGCATCAACTTCGGATCCGTCACCGGGGCGGGGCTGCCGACCGTGCAGCCGTTCCACGCCGAGGTCATAGCCCACGGCATCAAGCATGGGTTCGACTACCTGGGCATGGTGACTGTGGTAACCGACGTGGTGCGCGAGAACAACCAGACGTACCGGCTGGGGTGGACGGAGTGCTGCAAGGACGGCACGAAGATGGGGGTCGGCAGCCCCGAGTACGTCATTCTGCTCCACAAGCCCCAGACCGACCGCGCACGCGGCTACGCCGACGTGCCGGTCGCGCACGAGAAGGAGGCCTACAGCCGCGCCCGCTGGCAGGTTGACGCGCACGCCTTCTGGCGATCCTCGGGCGACCGCCCGCTCTCTCCCGAGGACTGGGCGGCGGTGCCGCCGGGCGACCTGCCGAAGGCGTTCCGCGCGGCCCAGGAGGGGCGCGTGTACGACTACGCCGCCCATGTGCGCATCGGGGAGGCCCTCGACGGCGAGGGGCGGCTGCCCTCGTCGTTCATGGCGCTCGCGCCGGCGAGCTGGCATCCGGAGGTGTGGGACGACGTGAGCCGCATGCTCACGCTCAACACCGAGCAGTCGCGGGGGCGCCGCCAGATGCACGTGTGCCCGCTGCAGTTCGACATCGTCGACCGGCTGGTGGAGCGATACAGCAACCCCGGCGAGCTCGTGTACGACCCGTTCGCGGGGCTCATGACCGTGCCGTTGCGGGCGCTCAAGCTCGGGCGGCGGGGGCGGGGGGTGTGCCGTGTCTGGCGGCGGGGTTGCGGGGTCTGCCGTGTCGGGCGGCGTGGTTCCCGGGTCTGCCGTGTCGGGAGGCGTGGTTCCCGGGTCCGTCGTGTCGGGGGGCGTGGTTCC
>ERZ779632.889-NODE-889-length-14219-cov-7.716676_pt1 | contig 14219 bp, 10 predicted proteins | sample MGYA00514194_ERZ779632 | MGnify/ENA primary metagenome ERZ779632 (study PRJEB29562, sample SAMEA4376704) | mouse gut metagenome | isolation source: Cecum | study: EMG produced TPA metagenomics assembly of the A DSS colitis mouse model was used to assess the...
TCCCGGCCGGGGCGGTTGAACTCCAGCTCGGCGGCGGACAGCAGGATGTTGGAGGGCAGGATATCCCCGCAATCGGATCCCACAATCACATCCTTAATATTTTTCGTGCCCTTGAGCACATCGTGGATGGTGGCGCAGTTTTCAATATCCAGGCCCAGACAGAAGCCCAGGCTGCCCTGTGGGTCCAGGTCAACGCCAAGCACCCGCGCCCCCCGGCTGTGCAGGCCATCCATCAGGGCGCTGGACGTGGTGGTCTTGCCCACGCCGCCCTTTTGATTGGTAATGGTAATGATAGCGGACAAGTAATCTCCCCCAGTAAAATCTTTCTTTCAGGAACTATTAACTTAATCATACTACATGCCGATAAAAAAGTACAGAGTATTTTTCTCTCCATTTGAATAAAACTGTTGGAAAATATAGAGACAGAATGAAAGGAGCGAATCAACTATGGCGTCTCTCAGCAGCGTGAGCAGCGGCAGCAACACCGTAAGCAGTCTCATGAACAGCGCGAACATGATCAGCGGTCTGGCCAGCGGCCTGGACACGGAAAGCATGATAGAAAGCCTGGTCCAGAGCTATTCCACAAAAATCAATCAGCTGAACCAGAAGGTCACCAAGGTTGAATGGAAACAGGACGCGTACCGGAGCATTATCAGCAAAATGGTGGGGTTCTCCAATAAATATACCTCCTATACCTCCAGCACCAACCTGATGTCCTCCAGTTTTTTCAGCAGCGCCATCAAGGTGCTGGCCAAGGGGGCGTTCGCCGACAGCGTGAACGCCAGCGGCAAGACCGGAAGCGATGTTCAGCTCAACGCGGTGCGCCAGCTGGCCGCCTCCGCGCAGTACCGCACCAAAAGCAACCTGCCGACGACCGAGGCGGGCGTCATTGCGGCCTCGGATGGGGTTGACCTGTCCGTCGACGCGGAGAGAGACATTGAGCTGTCCAACCTCCAGGGCAGCCTGACCCTGACCTATGGCACCAAGAACGTCAGCATCAGCTTTAACGAGAGCACTGATGTGGACACGATGAAGGACATCCGCGCCAGACTGTCCAGCGAGCAGGGGATTTCCGAGGAGAGCGTGAGTGACAGCGAGGTTTTGGCGGAGCTGATTAACCAGAAGCTGGCGGATCAGAACATCGCTTTTACCAACGGCAACTCTGAGAGCGCGAACCAGCGTATTCAGGCCACGGCCTATGGCGGCAGTATTCGGTTCAGCGAGATTGGAAACGGACACAACGGTGTTTATATTTCCAAGACCAGCGGAAACATTGCCGAACAGCTTGGCATAGACACCGACGCGCTGAAAAACGCGTCGGAGAGCAAACTTACCACCCTCGACACAAGCAATATAACCGGCTCGAACGGAACTACCGGTTTGACCCGCAAGCTGAACTCCTTCGAGTATCTGGTGGAGAAGTCCTCGGAGTCTGGCTCCACAGGCCTGACCATGAACGTGGCGCTGGATGGCACGACCAAGCAGATTAAGATGCCCAGACTCGGATACGAGAAAGATGAGGATGGAAACGAAACCTACTATGTCAACGGCGAAGCGACCACCAAGGAGGATTTGGCCAACAAGTACACTGAGGCGCTCCAGGAATCGTTAAAGAAGGAATTTAAGAACAAGGTTACAGTGGAGAACAAAGGAGAAAACGGGGAACTAAAGCTGGAATTCAAGGCAACGGATGAAGGTTCCAGCCTGGTTATCAACAGCGGCGCGGGCGAGGCCTTGGGCATTGGCAAGACCGCTACCTCCTATCTGAACACCAGCAAGACCTTGAAGGAGCTGCTGGGAGACCAGCTGGGCACCTTGTCTCCCGCGAAGAAGGAGGATGAGTTCGGCGTTGAGGTTTTGGATGTTGATGAAAAGACGGGTAAGCAGAAGTATGAGTTTAAGCTGAATGATGTGGTCATCGGTACCTACACTGAGGACGCCAAGCTGTCTGACATTTTGTCCGACATCAATTCCAATAAAGAGGCCGGAGTGAAGGTGTCCTACTCCCAGACCACCCAGAGCTTTACCTTTACCGCCACGGAAACTGGCTCGGACAGTGAGATTAAGATCAGCGGCGGAATGGCGGAAATGATTTTTGGCCCGACCGAGCCTGAGGACAAGAGCGGCAGCAGCTTTGCCGAGGCCTACGGCTGCGACTGGCTGCGGGATGGCGACAAGCTGACCTTTACAATACCCGGAGACAGCGAGTATACGTGCGCTATGACAAAGGATGACTCCATCAGCGATGTCGTTGACAAGCTGAACAGTTCTCCCATAGGCAGTGACCATACCTTCAGCTATAACAAGTATACGGGCCAGATCGAAGCCAAGGATAAGAATGGCGCGTCGGTTGAGTTCAAGATCGAGAACGAGTGGGGCAGCGAGGTTGAATTTGACAGCTCCAAAGCGCCGAATATTGACTATACCGCGGGGCAGGACGCCAAGTTTACCATCACCGTCAACGGCGAGACCATCAACATGACCCGCGGCAGCAACACCGTGGATATTGACGGCCTGAGCATTACCATGAAGAACACCTTCGACGCCACAGTGGATGAGGACGGTAATTCGCTCTCCGCGGCTGAGATAAAGGCACGGTCGGTCACCTTTGAGAACCAAACGGATTCTGACAAGATCATCGACGCCATCAAGAGCATGGTGGACGACTACAACGCCATGATGAACGAGATCAAGTCAGCCTACAGCACGATGCCCTATCAGAAGTCCGATGGTTCCTTCGCCGGCTATGAGCCCCTTACCGATGAGGAACGGGAGGGTATGTCTGAAAGCGCCATCGAGCGCTATGAGGAGAAGGCCAAGCAGGGCATCCTCTTCGGCGACCGGAACCTGTCCAATCTGTATACCAAGATGACCCAGGCCTTTTCCTTCGCCAGCCAGAACGATATAAACGCCTTGAAGGATATGGGTATTTCAATCGGCTACAACATCAGCGGCGGCGAGCAGGCGATTACGATTGATGAGGATAAGCTGCGCGCCATGCTGGACAGCGACCCGGACCGGGTGGCCGACCTGTTTACCAAGACCGACGGGATTATGGACCGGATGAAGACCCAGCTGGACGCCTACGCCAAGACCACTGGCGAGCCCAAGGGCATCCTCATTCAGCAGGCCGGCAGCCCCTTGAGCTCTCTGTCTCTGATGAACAACCAGTGGCAGACGGAGATTGACAATTACAACACCCAGATTGAGAAGTGGCAGGATAAGCTGACCAGCCAGGTGGAGCGCTATACCAGCCAGTTCAGCCGCCTGGAGCTGCTGATTCAGCAGATGAATTCCCAGAGCGCTACCCTGGCGGGCATGATGGGCGGCTGAGAGAGCCGGAAAGGATAAAGCCAATATGGATGCAAGAGGCTACCAGCAGTATAAACAGCAGTCCATCAACTCCATGACGCAGGGGGAGCTGCTGATGTTGCTCTACGACGAGCTGGTCAAGCGCAGTACACTGGCCTCCATCGCCTGGGAAAAAAAGGATTGGACTGCGTTTGAGGCCGCTCTGGACCGGTGTACCGATATTGTCAACTATCTGGATGAGACGCTGGACCGCAAGTATCCCATCAGCCGCGACCTGGCCCGGATGTACGACTATTTTACCTATGAGCTGGGACGCGTTAAGATCGGACGGAACAAAAACGTCCTGGAACGGCTGCGGCCCATGCTGGTCGATCTGCGGGACGCGTTCCGCGCCGCGGAGAAGAGCGGCAGTCAGGAGAAGCGGGCATGACAAAAGGTGATTGGCTGGATCTGACCGTGCTGGAGCGGAAAAAGTATAACCTTTTGTCGGAGGTTATGGATGTCAGCCAGCAGCTGGGCGAGGCGATGGACCGCAACGATGAAATATCGCTCCGGATGCTGCTGGCCCTGCGTCAGGATCCCATTCTTGGCCTGGAGGAAGTGAAGAGGGCCATTGCCAATCGATTGGAAGGCCTGCCCCCGGAGGATCGAAAGCGGATCTCCGAGCTGGCCGGCGGCGCCGCCCCGCAGGGAGGGGAGGAGACTGCCTACTCCAATCAGGCGGGCAGTGTCCGCCGTCTGCTGGAGCGGGTACTGGAGCTGGACCAGAGGCTGAACCGCCGGATCGGTGGCAAGGACTCCTTTTACGCGCAATAAAAATTCCCCCTGCCAGGCAGGGGGAATTTTTTCAAAGAGGGTTGGAAGATATTACCCAGAGCGGGCCGCCGCTGTTCCAGTTGGAGGTCAGCTCCTCCAGAATCAGCGAAAGCTCCCAGACGGTCAGGCTGCGCTCCCGGCTGGCCGGATCGGCCACCAGGATGCCGCCGTCCAGGGTGACACCCCGCAGGATGATGAAGTGGCCGCTGTTTGTAAAGTGTCCCGGTCCCACCAGGGCTACAATGAGCTGGCCGGAGGACAGAGACTGGAGTATGGTGGATTCGCTGACCTCATCGGGGGTGAGGGGGGTGCAGGACAGCCCGTATTCCTCCGAAACCCCCGGTACGATATCGCGGTAGGAGCCGTGCCTGCTGGCCCAGTAGCCCAGATCCACGCAGAGCTGGGCCATCCGGGCCGGATCAGTATCCGCGGCGGCCAGAGTGGCCGCTACCATGGCCATGGCCGCGGGGCCGCAGCCATAGCCGCCGATATGGTCAGAGCCGTAGGGCTCGTTGGCCCAGCGGTCGTCGGTCTGGTTAAAATAAACCACCTCATGGGCGCCGCCGGTGAGATATTCCCGGCCATACCGGGATATGATGGAGGTAGCGGCGTAGCTGGTCTGAGATTTGGGAGGCGGCTCCACCGCCTCGCTGTCCACCAGCTGCAAATCCTCTTCGTCCTCCGCGGGCTGGACCCGCAGGGACTCCCACGCGTTTTGAAGGCGGACAGCGGTCTCCTGAAGCCGGCGGCTGGCGTCCTCCGCCGCGTGGTTCGCGGCGGTGCTCAGCTTGCTCCAGATGGCTTCGTTTACCTCCACCAGCTGCTGAAAGCCGGCGCGGACGGGGGCGGTGATCCGGCTGTAGAGCTCCGGAGCCGCGTAGGAGCACACCGCCAGCTCCACAACACCGACGCAGAGCAGGGCGAAAATCAGGATAAACAGAACGGACCCCGCGGTTTTAAACGGTCTTTTATTTTTTTTCACGTCAACCCCCAAAAAAATAAAAATAACCCTTTTCATTTCAGGCAAAAAAGATTATACTACAAGTGGCGAGATTTTGAAACCATAAAATTATGGCGGCGTCCCCACGGAAACCGGGCCACGGCGTCATAGCAGATCAAGGGGCTCTTTTAAATGGCGGTAGTACGTCTGGAAAATGCGTCAAAACTGTATAAGTCAGAGGATAAGCGGGATAAGCGAAAGCACTACGCGGTGCGGGAGCTGAATCTGACCGTGGAGCAGGGCGAGTTTGTATTCCTGATCGGAAGCAGCGGCGCGGGAAAGAGCACCATGCTCAAGCTGATCGGTGGGGAGCTGTCTCCGGACGAAGGGTCGGTCTATGTGGACGATATGAATGTATCCCGGCTTTTCGGCCCATGGCGCGCCCGGCTGGCCCGGACCTTTGGCATCGTCAGCCAGCAGACACTGCTGATCCGCAAGCGCACCATTATGGAGAACCTGATGGTGGCGGGGCGGGCCAGCGGAATGCAGCGCAAAAGCAAAGCCGCGGCGGAAAAGGCGCTGGGGCTGGTGGGGTTGCCCACTGTGGGGGACTGCTACCCCGCCCAGCTGTCCATCGGCGAGGTGCGCCGGGTGGAGCTGGCCCGGGCCATGCTCAGCAGTCCGCCCATTCTCCTGCTGGATGAGCTGACAGCCAACCTGGATGACGACAATATCTGGGATATGATGCATCTGCTCAACGAGCTGAACAGTCGGGGCACAACCATCATCATGGCGACCCACGCCAGTCAGTATGTAAACATCATGCGGCGGCGGGTGGTAACCCTGGTTGACGGGAAGCTGGCCGGAGATGTGAAAAATGGCCGGTACGGTGATATCGTATAAAATACATGAAAAATATATGAGAAAGGTAAGGAGTGGGATTATGAGTGCTGCTGGCAGACCGGTCCGCAGGGCGAATCAGCGCGGACACCCAGGGCTTTCATAGGGCTGAAAGCAATCAATACTGTAGTATTTCCAAAGCCGAACCAGAGAAAGGCTATGGAACAAAATAGAAGGAGAGCTACATATGAATTTTAAAAATATGTCTATCAAAAAAAGCCTCATCGTAGGGTTTGGTACGACCATTCTAATCTCCGCGATCATCATTATCGCGTCGCTGATTGTGATGAATTCACAAAAAAATGCCTATCAGGATATCATCGACGAATATGTCGCCGCCAACCAGATGGTTTCGGAGTGCCGCATTGATTATAACATTGCCGCCCGTAATCTGCGGGACGCGGTGCTCTCCGGCGATTTGTCCGGGTTGGACAGCGCCAACAGCAAAATTACGGAACTGGCCAGCAAGCTCAGCGAACTGAAGCAGACCTACCCTGTCACAGATAAGAGTTTGCTCACCTCTTTTTCCGATACGGTAGAGGAATGGGAGGTCGAGGCAAAGCAGATCTGCGAGGTGGCCCGCGCCAGTCGGGAAAACGCGGTGGAGCTGATTATTTCCTCCTGCTCTCCCAAGCTGGTGGCGGCGGCCGCTGCCGGCGACAAGCTGGCCGAGGGCCTGCAGGCGGAGCAGCAGAAGATTATTGACCGGCAGAACAGCATTTCCACAATCAGCATTGTGGTTATTGTCGTGGTGATGGTGATCGCGACCTTTATTGTGCTGATGATGGCCTTTAAGATCATCCGGAGCATTGTGGAGCCCAGCACCCAGGTGCGCAACGCGCTGGTGGGCTTCAGCCAGGGTAACCTGACTATCCCCGTGGATTACACCGGAAAGAACGAGCTGGGCGACATGTGCGACGCCCTGCGTACCAGCCAGACAGCGCTCAGTGAGTGTATCAGTGATACCTGCCACATGCTGGAAGAGATGGGCTCGGGCAACTACGATGTGCGGACCAGGGATGAGAAGATCTATGTTGGTTCCCTGAGCCAGATCCTGGCTTCTGTGCGGGTTATTAACCGCAGCATGAGCGATGACCTGAGCCAGATCAGCCAGAGCGCGGATCAGGTAGCCGCCGGATCCGACCAGGTGTCCAACAGCGCCCAGGCCCTGGCCCAGGGCGCCACCGAGCAGGCCAGCGCTGTTGAGGAGCTGTCCGCTACCATCACTGATATCTCTGAGAACGCCAAGAAGACCGCTAAGGCCGCCGAGCAGGCCGGTCAGTCCGTCCACGAGGCGGGCGGTCAGGTGGCGACCAGCGTGGAGTACGTCAAGCAGCTGAACGTAGCCATGGACAATATTTCCAACTCCTCTCAGGAGATTGGCAAGATCATCGCCACCATTGAGAACATTGCCTTCCAGACCAACATTCTGGCGCTGAACGCGGCTGTTGAGGCCGCCCGGGCGGGCTCCGCCGGCAAGGGCTTCGCCGTCGTCGCTGATGAGGTGCGCAACCTGGCCTCCAAGTCTGACGAGGCCGCCAAAGCCACCAAGGGCCTGATCGAGGGTTCCATTACCGCCGTTCAGGAGGGCGCCGAGGCTGTGAGCAAGGTCACCGAGTCTCTGGGGCAGACCAATGAACTGACCAACAATGTGGTCGATATGATGGAAACTGTGGTACAGGCGGTGGAGAGCCAGACCCAGGCCATTGCCCAGGTTACCGAGGGCATTGATCAGATCTCCGCCGTGGTACAGACCAACTCCGCCACCAGCGAGGAGTCCGCCGCCGCCAGTGAGGAGCTGTCCAGTCAGGCGTCTCTGATGAAGGAGCTGCTGTCCCGGTTCAAGCTGCGCCAGGACTTTGGCGGCTACTCGTCCAAGCCCCAGGCCCAGACTTCCTACAGCGCCGCTCCCGCCGCGTCCGGCTGGGAGGATGATGACGCCAGCTTCGCGGCCTCCAGTTCCAGCCCATTTGGCAACAGCAAATATTAAAAACAGGCGCGGAGTTTCCGCCCTGTCAGGGAAGTATGGCGTCCCGCTTTCGGGACGCCATATTCTCCATTCGATAAAACAGACCGTGGAGAAGAGGTGGAGTTCGGATGGCAAAAAGAAAACCCCAGAGCAGTGAGATGGTGTTCGCGCTGGACATCGGGACCCGGAGCATTATTGGCGTTGTGGGTCAGGTGGTGGACGAGCGCTTTCAGGTGCTGGCCATTGAGAAGGAGGAGCACGGGAAGCGGGCCATGCTGGACGGCCAGATTGAGGATATTGCCCAGGTGGCCAAAATAGCCCGCCGGGTGACCGACCGGCTGGAGGAGCGGCTGGACTGTACCCTGGAGCGGGTTTGCGTGGCGGCCGCCGGCCGCGCCCTGCGCACCGAGCAGGGCAGCTACTCCATGGAGTACCCCGAGGTGACCCGGGTGACCGACGACGCGATCAGCCGTCTGGAGAGCGGCGCCGTCTCTGACGCGGAAGCCCAGATTGGGCAGAGCCCCGATGAGCAACGCAGGTTCTATCTGGTGGGCTACACTGTTTCAGGCTACCGGCTGGACCATTACCCCATGACCACCCTGCGCGGCCACAATGGACAGCTGCTGGAGGCCGACGTGGTGGCGACCTTTCTCCCCGGCGAGGTGGTGGAGAGCCTCTACGCTGTGGTGGAGTCCTCTGGATTGGAGGTCGCCAGCCTGACCCTGGAGCCCATCGCCGCCCTCAACGCGGCCATCCCCGCGGATTTGCGCCTGCTCAATTTAGTGCTGGCCGATATTGGGGCGGGCACCTCGGATATTGCGGTCTGCCGGGACGGCACCGTGGTGGGCTATACCATGGCTACCATCGCTGGGGACGAGATCACCGAGGAGCTGATGCGCCTGTATCTGATCCCCTTCGCCACAGCGGAGCGGATGAAAACCCAGATGAACGAGCCCTCCGTCTCCTACCGGGATGTGCTGGGCCTGGAGCAGGCGGTCTCCGGATCCGAGATCCGTCAGGCGGTACAGAAGCCCGCCCGGATTCTGGCCCAGGAGATCGCCCAGCGGGTGACCGCTCTCAACGGCGGATCGCCCTCCGCCCTGTTCCTGGCCGGAGGCGGCAGCAAGCTGGACGGTCTCCGGGAGCTGGTGGCCGAGGCGCTGGATATGGATGACAACCGGGTGGCGCTGGCGGGTAGCAACTATGATATTACCGCCTTCTCGGAGGAGTATGACCTGAACGACCCGGAGCTGGCCACCCCTCTGGGGATTGCGGTGTCAGCCGGTCTGGGGCTGATCAGCGACAGCTACCGAATCATGCTCAACGGCCAGCCCGCCAAGCTCTTCCGAAGCGGTTCGCTGACCGTGCTGGAGCTGCTGATGATGAACGGCTATACCTCCGCCGACCTGGTGGGCCGAACGGGGAAAAACCTGAGCGTAACGGTGGATGGGCAGAGGATGACCTTCCGGGGTCAGCCCGCCGCACCCTGTTCGCTGCTGCTGAATGGGCAGGAGACGGCCCCCTCCACTCTGGTTTATGCCGGGGACAGCATTCAGTTTACGCCGGCGGTGCCCGGCATACCGGCTCAACGGACCTTAAAGGACCTGCTGGGGGCGGATTTTGCCCGGGGTGTTACCGTCAATGGACGGTGGGCTGATCTGGATACGCCGCTGAACACTGGCGACCAGATCAGCACCTCTGACCAGCCGGTTCGCCGTTCACCGTCCACCCCTTCCGCCCCAGAACCGCGGAAAGCGGAGGCGGCGGAGGCGCGGATGCCCCAGCGGGTGGAGGCGCCCAAGATGGCGGAACCCACCCCGCGCGCGGAAGCGCCCCGGACGGAGCCGGCAAGGGCGGCGGAGCGCCCCAAGCGCCCTGAACAAAAGGAGCAAAGGCCCGTTTCTTCCGCCCCGAAGTCAGAAGAGGTAGTGGTCCCCCCAACTTCGCCCGCCGCCCCTCAGCCTGTTATGGGAAAACCGATTCAGGTGGTGCTCAATGGGCAGTCGCTGGTCCTGCCCGCCAAGGAGGAGGGCGCACCTTACTACGTAATGGACCTGCTGGAACACTCCGGCATTGATTTTGATAATCTGGACCGCGGCGTCGAGCTGCAGGTCAACGGGAGCAACTGTTCCTTTATGCAGGAGCTGAAGGCTCGGGATGACGTTGTCATCCGTTATTTGGAAACGTAATGGAGTGATCGATTTTGGCAAAGAAAGAAAAGAAGGCGAAGGCCGAAAAACCTGAAAAAACGGGGAAGAAGGGCAAAAAAAAGCTCCTTCTCATCCCCATTCTGCTGGTTTTGGTGGCCGCGGTCGCGGCGGCGGTGGTTCTGTTCATCCTCCCGCGGTTTGGCGTCAACCTGATCGGCGGTGGCAGCGAGGGGGACACTTCTGAGGTGGAGGAGAAAATTCCCAAGAAGGGGGTGGAGGCCTACACCGTCGGCGAGGACACCGTCCCCTCTCTGGACACCATTCTGGAGGAGGGCGAGGGGGAACTGATCGCGCTGCGCACCACCCCGGAAAAGTCGAAGGCGGAGGAGGAAGGCCGGCTGACCTACATCTATGAGCTGGAGGGCGCCGCCACCATCATGAACCGCTATTTGGACCTGACGCTGGGCGGCGAGGAAGGGTTCAGCCTGGTGGATGAAACCTACCTGATTCAGGAGGAACGGCCGGAGCTGGAGGACGCCGAGGGAGCGCTGATTCTGGCCCGGAATTCTGTTGTGGAGGGCCGCGTGTTCCAGCTGGTCATCGGCTGGTCGGAGGCCAGCGACAATCTGGCCGTCCGCGTATCCACCCCCGAGGGACAGCTGCGTGAGCCCGAAAAGGTAGAGCCGCCGAAGCCTGCCAGCGTCAACGAGCAGATGGAGAAGATTCAGTCTATGACTCCCTCTCAGCTGGCTCTGCCCGGAAGCTCCATGGATGAATATGATATCTACCCCATTGAGGGATTTGTAAAAATCGACGGGATGGACTGCCGCCGCTTCCACATCTATGAGGCGGGGGACAGCTATTCCTTGGCGGGTATCATCTTCCTCAGCGGCGATCAGCAGCATGTTTACCGTATGGACCCGGATGACAACACCATTATCACAGAGCTGAAGTGAGTAAAGTTTTGCCGGATACTTAAGAGTGAATGAGATTTTGTCGATAATCAGAATGGAGCGACATCCGATTTTATTTGGAAGGGAGGGACACAAATGGGTGGTATCAGCGCTATGCAGTTCCAGACCAATTACGCCTTTGCCCTGATGAAGATGTCCATGCAGGATGCGGAAAGTCAGGCGCAGGAGATGATTGAGATGCTGTCCGATGTGCCCGCGCCTGCCCAGTATGGCTTCGACGTCTGGGCGTGACAGTCCGGCAGATCGTTCCAACATCAGAAAGCGGTGTGAGGCGTTGCCTCATGCCGCTTTCTATCTGCGCGAGAGGAGATCGGAAAATGGATCAAATAGCGCTTGAGAGACTGTTTGCGGGCTGGGACGCCCCCATGACGCGGGCCTGCCTCCAGGGGTGGATGGGCCGCGTCACGGCCCATGGGGAGGACAGCGCCATGGCCTCCATCGGGGACTTCTGCTTTCTGGCGGGCAAGCCGGTCCAGGAGCTGGTGAATCAGGCGGATGCTCCCATCCTGGTCCCCGGAAGCGGAGGATGGGATCGCCTGATTCAGGACATTCTGGGAGAGAGGGCGGTACCTTTCACCCGATACGCCACCCGGCACGAGCCAGAACAATTCAACCGAAGCAAGCTGACTGACTTTACAAGAGCTCTGCCCCAAGGCTTTTTGCTTCGCCCCATTGAAAGGGAGATTTACTTGACACTGATAGAGGAGGAATGGGCCTGGGATCTTTGCGGCTGCTTCGCGGACGATGCGGATTTTCTGAAGCGGGGCTTAGGCTTTGTAGTCACGCGAGGCGGCCTGCTGGTATCGGGGGCCGCCTCCTACGCCGCCTGTGACGGGGCAATCGAGATTGAAATTGACACCCACCCGGATTTCCGACGTCTGGGCCTGGCCACCGCCTGCGGAGCAAAGCTGATTCTGGAGTGTTTGACCCGGGGCATCTACCCGGGTTGGGACGCCCACGACAGCCGCTCTCTGTCTCTGGCCCGGAAGCTGGGCTATCAGCTGGGCCGGCCCTACACCGCCTATTGGGTGGAGGAAAAGGCGCGGCATAGGAAGGACCCGCGTATAAATTGAGAGAGAAAATCCAAACTGATACTTGACAGAGCGGGAAAGATGTACTATAGTAGATACACCCCCCTGGGGTGGGGGGATATGAAGTGCAGACACTTGGAAAGTCAGGTGAAAAAATGGCAAAACAAAAATTTAACATCACAGGTATGACCTGTTCCGCCTGTTCCGCCCATGTGGAGAAGGCGGTCAACAAGCTGGAGGGGGTGAAAACCGCCTCTGTCAGCCTGATGACCAACTCCATGACAGCGGAGTTTGACGAAGCGGTCCTCTCCGCCCAGGATATTATTCAGGCGGTAATACAGTCTGGATACGGAGCTGCCCTGCCGGAGAAGGCGGGGGCAAAGGACCAGGCCGTCTCTGGGGAGGATACCGTGGCCAAGGAGCTGGCCTCCATGAAGCGGCGGATGATCTGGTCGTTTGTTTTTTTGATTCCGCTGTTTTATATCTCTATGGGCCACATGATGGGAGCGCCTCTGCCCGCCCTGCTGCTGGGCCACGAAAACGCGGTGACCTTCGGGTTGACCCAGCTGCTGCTTACCCTTCCCATTTTGTATATCAACGATAAGTATTATAAGGTTGGATTTAAAACACTCTGGAATCGGGCTCCGAATATGGATTCCCTGATTGCGGTGGGCTCCGCCGCCGCTGTGGTATATGGCGTATTCGCCATCTACCAGATGGGCTATGGTCTGGGCCACGGGGATATGGACCGGGTAGCCAAATACCATATGGACCTGTATTTTGAATCCGCCGGTATGATTCTCACGCTGGTCACCCTGGGCAAATTTTTGGAGACCCGGTCCAAGGGCAGAACCGGCGAGGCCATTACCCGACTGATGGACCTGGCTCCTAAAACCGCCGCCGTGATTCGGGATGGTACGGAAGTGGAGCTTCCGGTGGAGGAGGTGCGGGTGGGAGACCGGGTGGTGGTCCGGCCCGGCCAGTCCATCCCGGTGGACGGCGTGATCGTGGAGGGGCAGTCCGCCGTTGACGAGAGTGCCCTCACCGGCGAGTCCCTCCCCGTGGACAAGGGCCCGGGGGACAAGGTGGCCGCCGCCTCCATCAACCGGTCGGGCTTCTTTACCTTTGAGGCCAGCCGGGTGGGGGAGGATACCACCCTGGCCCAGATGATCCGCCTGGTGGAGGAGGCCAGCGCGTCTAAGGCTCCCATCGCCAAGCTGGCCGACAAAGTGTCTGGTATTTTTGTTCCAGTGGTCATGGGGATTGCCCTGGTCGCCGCCGCGGCATGGCTGCTGACCGGACACACCGTCACCCAGGCTCTTACCGCCGGTGTGGCTGTGCTGGTCATCTCCTGTCCCTGCGCGCTGGGGCTGGCTACCCCTGTCGCGATCATGGTGGGGACCGGCAAGGGAGCGGAAAACGGTATCCTCATCAAGTCCGCCGAGGCTTTGGAGACCCTTCACACCATTGACACAATCGTTCTGGACAAGACAGGCACTCTCACCCAGGGAAAGCCGGTGGTCACCGATATTCTGCCCGCTTCAGGCAGCGAGGAAACAGCTCTGCTTACCCTGGCCTACTGCCTAGAGGGGCCTTCGGAGCACCCCTTAGCCGCCGCCATTGTGGAGGAAGCGGAGAAGCGGAATCTGGCTATTACCTCGGTAAGAGGATTCACCGCCGTCCATGGCCGGGGCGTCCGGGCGGAGCTGGACGGCAGTACCCTGATTGGCGGCAACCGGGCTATGGTGGAGGAGGCGGGCATCAGCCTGGGGCCTTGGGCCGAGAAGGCGGACGCGCTGGCCGCGCAGGGCAAAACGCCGCTCTACTTCGCGGACGAGACAAGTGAGAAATTACTTGGAGTTATCGCGGTGGCCGATACGCCCAAGCCCTCCAGCGCCCGGGCGGTGGCCGCTTTCCAGGAGCTGGGGCTGGCGGTGGTCATGCTCACCGGCGACAACCGCCGTACAGCCGAGGCCATCGGCAAGGAGCTGGGGGTGAGCTCGGTGCTGGCCGAGGTGCTGCCCCAAGACAAGGAGCGAAAGATTGCCAGCCTTCAAGAGGCGGGCAAAAAAGTGGCCATGGTGGGGGACGGCATCAACGACGCCCCCGCCCTGGCCCGGGCGGAGG
>ERZ779632.893-NODE-893-length-14193-cov-5.030273_pt1 | contig 14193 bp, 13 predicted proteins | sample MGYA00514194_ERZ779632 | MGnify/ENA primary metagenome ERZ779632 (study PRJEB29562, sample SAMEA4376704) | mouse gut metagenome | isolation source: Cecum | study: EMG produced TPA metagenomics assembly of the A DSS colitis mouse model was used to assess the...
CCTAATTCCTTCAAATGCGGCCATTCAAAAACGCCTTCACAGAAGGTTACCGGTTTGTTCAAAGCCCCTTTAAACTTTTTCGCATGTTCCAGCAGACGTTCCGGCCTTACCGTATGCGCCCCCCAGACAGGCGTATTCTCATTTCCCACGGATACTGCCGCCACTTCTTCATCAAATTCTTTTACCAGTTCAATCAGCTTTTCCGCTTCCGCATCGTTACGTTCCCGATTCTTATCAAGCTCTTCCTGAGAAAAATTTTGTTTTACAAAAGGACACTGCGGATTATTCTCCTCCGGATCGGAATCAATACCGATCATGCACTTTAAAGGCAGCTTCTTCTCCCGGATAATTTCCAGGGCTCTCCTTGCGTGAAGATTCGGGTCATACATCCGGATATACCGATACCCGTCCTTTACCAGAATATCCAAATCCTCTGCGATCTGTTCCCTGGACGGAGCTTCCGTTTTGGGGCTCTGCCCCTGTCTGTAGCCTGAATAACAAATTGCTTTTCCATATTTTAAAACATCCATATGATACCTCCATGCCAACCTACTGAAGAATTAATAATTTTGTGCATGTACCTCAAAATAGCTCTGAGGATGATTACATGTGGGACACACTTCCGGAGCGTTCATGCCAACTACGATATGTCCGCAGTTACGACATTCCCACACCTTTACTTCACTTTTGGCAAAGACTTCCGCCGTTTCTATATTTTTCAGAAGCGCACGGTATCTCTCTTCATGATGTTTTTCAATGGCTCCCACCAGACGGAACTTCTCAGCCAGTTCAGGAAATCCTTCACTTTCGGCAGTTTTGGCAAACTCTTCATACATATCTGTCCACTCATAATTTTCGCCGTCTGCCGCGGCCGCCAGATTCTCTTTGGTGCTTCCGATTCCTTTAAGCTCTTTAAGCCACATTTTAGCATGTTCTTTTTCATTGTCCGCCGTCTTTAGAAACAAAGAAGAAATCTGCTCATAACCTTCCTTTTTTGCAACGGAAGCGAAATATGTATACTTATTCCGCGCCTGTGATTCCCCGGCAAACGCCGCCTCAAGATTTTTTTCTGTTTGTGTGCCTGCATATTTGCTCATGATTGGCTTTCTCCTTTTTATGATTTAGTAATTCAGATCATTGTTTTCTAATCATATCACAATAACATTGTGATTTCCATACCCATCTTTACTCTTAAATCTTACAAATCATACTGCATAAACAGGTATTCTTCAATCAGGTCAATTATTTCTTTTTCATACGTTCCTGAATCATCGTAGGGATATCCGGCTTCCTGCAGGTATTGGGCAGCCAGAATATAATATTTCTGCCCGATCAGTTTTGCCCAGTTAGGCTCCTTTTGCCGTTCTCCCCGCCAGAAGGCCAGATAATTGTTATGAGAGCAGACTTCGTCCCGGATGGCAGCATAACTTTTTATTCCATCCCGTCTGCGGGGAAATAAAATCCTTTGTCCCGTACTGCCTGTCTTTCTTCCCCAGTCGGTTCCCTCAACGGCCAGCGCAATAACCAGGGAAGGAAGACAGATTCTTCTGCTTTCCCAGTCTTTCATAGCCGCTTCGGCAACAGGCTCAATAAAATCCCGTTGTTCCCTATTTAAGTCCTTCCATGTCATTTTTCTTTTTCCGGCAGTTATCCGACTGGTATATGGTTAACCGGTTTTTTCCGCTTATGTACGCATACTCCATACGGTCCGAACGTTTCTTTACCAGATAAATGCCAAGTCCTCCTTTCCGTCTCTTTTCCAGAAGTTCATCCACATCCGGGTCCGGCCTGTCAAGAGGATTATAGGGAATGCCGTCGTCTTCGAAACAGACCGCAATTTCTCCCTGCTTTACCCGAATCCCCATGGTGACTTCCTTTGCCCCGCTGTAATAACAGATATTGGAAAAAATTTCATCCAGTGCCATCAGTATTTTTACAATTACTTTCATGGATACCTGATTCTGTCTCAGGATATTTTCCGTAAATTCCGTAAATTCCCTGAGCCGCTCCAGTCTGGCTACGCCCGTTATTTCCTCGAACCCAACTCCGTTCCAGACAACCGCCAGCATGGTAATATCGTCAAACTGTTCCGCTCCCTGCTGAAAACAATCTATGTCCTTTTGCACCGCTTCCAGTAATTCCCGGTTTGTTCCGCCCTGTTTTCTTTCCGCCGTTTGCTTCAGACGTTTTTCTCCGAAAAGCTCCTTACTCTTATCCGTGGCTTCCGTAACCCCGTCCGTATACAAAAACAGGATGTCTCCCTTTTGAAGCTGCGCCTGTCCTTTCCGGTATACGGCCCCTTCCATTGCCGCAAGCGCCGGTCCCCCGGACTGCATATCATAATGGCAGCTGCCGTCCTTCCCCTTTATCAGCGGACGGCAGTGTCCGGCATTGACAAAGACAAGCTCTCCGGCAGAAATTGTCAGTACGCCGATCCAGGCCGTCACAAACATATTATTTTTATTGTTTTCACACAAGCCTTTATTGATTTCATGGACCGTCCTCTCCAAAGACATGTCGTTTCCTCTCATAAGATGGCTGCGGATCAGCGTACGCGCCACCACCATAAACAATGCGGCCGGAACGCCTTTTCCCGATACGTCCGCCATAACCAGCGCAAGATGATCCCCGTCAAGCAAAAAAGCATCGTAAAAATCGCCGCCCACGCCCTTTGCAGGAATCATCGACGCTGAAACAAAAAACTCCGTCCGATCACGGAAGGCGGATTCTGTTTCCGGAAGCATATCCGCCTGTAGTCTGGCCGCCACCGTCAGCTCCGTCCGAATTCTTTCTTTTTCCGCCGCCGCCTTTGCAAGATCCTGGGTATATATTTCGGCCTCCCTCATCATTTTTCCCATAACTGCCGCCAGGGCTCCCGGCTCTCCGGATAAAGCCGCAAGGCTTTCACACTGCCCGATCCAGACGGTCAATTCTTCCCCTCCTGTCTGTGTTTTCCCTCTTCCGGCATAGGAAGCGGCAATACCGGAAAGCGTTTCAATGGGTATTGTAATTCTTTTCTGCAAATACTGCAGGAAATAAACGGATATCCCGCACAAAATGAAAAAATCTACCGCTACCCGGATATATACACGATTCCAAAGCTGCAGCGTATCTTTTGCATAATGAACCGCTTCCGAATACGAGGCAATTCCCATTAGCCCTGCTGAAAGCATACTTAAAATCAAAAATATCAATACGAAACGCACATTTAAAGTAAGCACATGTTTTCTTTTCTGCCCCCATGCCATACTGCATAGGAGAATCAGGGGAATCCCTAACAACACGGAAAACACCAAATTGTTAAAAAACAAAAGCAGCGTAGACTGTGACCAAAAATATCCCAGTCCCAAAAACTGCAGCATCACCCCCAGCATACAGGCCATTACCGCACAATCTGCAAGCACAATCAAAATATACCGGCGTACATCCGCCGCATTATGGAACCATGCATGGTTTTCTTTTTCCCTTTTTTTTCCATACCAAAGCAGATGCGGAACCCATCCATATAAAAACTGGGCTATAAAACCGTAAAAACAAACTGTCGACGGATATCCCGACAGCAGATCCGCCGCCAGATTTCCTGCCGCGCATCCCAATGCCCCCGGAATCCCGAACAACATTCCGAAAACGACCGGAAAAGCTCCGGCCGGCCTGATTTCCGTCAGCCCCGTTACGCCAAACAGTTCCCGAAAAGGCATGGTAACCAGAAAGAACAGAATTGCCGTACCTGTAAAATATTTTAATTTTTTCATTACATTCTCCCGTTATACCGATAAAATTATCAATCCGGCGGCAGCAACGGCCGATACAACAGCCATCCATGGATTCTGCTCCGGACTTTGATTTCTGATAAGCACCGCAAACCAGAGCATCGCCATACAACCTCCGTAAACGGCCAAAATGATTTTACGGCCTCCGGCACCCTTTAAAAACCGATACCTTTCCGGCGCCCCGCAACACTTAAACTTAACGCTGTCCGAGGTCAGCATAATCAACACAGGCATTCCAAGGCCGATTGAAAAACCCTGGTTATTAAAAAATACATAGCTGTAAATCTGCCTGATCCACGTTCCTTCCAATGCGTACAGGCCAAAAGACAAAATCCAGGCAACGCTCATGGCGCTCACCGTACATACCAGACAGTACCTCAGTATATTTTTCCCGCTGTGAAGATTCGGCTCCTCCCCTGTATACAGATACCATAACCTGTAAGGAATCCACGCCGCCATAAAATTACCGTTCACACCGAGCATGGAGGCAAAAGATATGGTTCCCGCCAGATCTGCAAACAAATTAGCGATTCCGCAGGCGGCGGCCCCGGTCGGCCCGCATAAAAGCCCTGCCACCGGCGGTATCGCATTAACCGGCCGCACCTCCGTAAGTCCTTCAATCAGCGTCATAACCTTAAAGGATACCCCTAATACCAGAAAGGCTCCGAAAATAATAAAAAAGCATTTATACCTTTTCTTTTTCAACAGACTTTCTCCCTTTCTTCCTGCTCTGGAAAGACAGTCCCGCAACAATCGCGCCGGCTGCGATCATCAGAGCTCCTACAGCGGAAGAAACACGAAAGCTTTCCCCGCCTCCATAGGCCGCCGGCAAAAGCAAAGACAAAACCAGCGTTACAATCGGTTCCGTGGACGCAATTACCGTTACGCTGACGGCATCCGTATATTTCTGTGAAAACATCAGCGTAATATACGCGTACGCCTTAGCAAAAAAGGCCAGGATAAAGATGTTGGAAAGCAGCTCCTTCGACCATGGAACCCCGGCAAAAGTCCCGGGATCTTCAAAGCTCCAGAGAATAAAACCTGTCAAAGCCGTAAAAAACATCTGTACTATGCAGAGAAGAAGAGGATCTTCTTCCTTGGCATAGGAATCCACTGCAATCGTATATCCGGCAGAACTGACGCAGCCTCCCAGCATAAAAAGCGTTCCCGGACTGCAGAAGTCTTCTGGCTCAAATCCGTTGCTGACGCAAAGTCCCGTCAGAATAATTGCTGCTCCCACCATATGATTCGGCGTTAGTTTTTTATGCAAAAAAAGCAGCAGCACAGGTACCATAATTATGGTAAGAGCCGCCATAAAGCTTGCATTGGCAGGCTCCAGCATGGAAATTCCTTTCTTTTCCAAAAGCAGGTTTGCCGTCAGTATCAACGACAGAAAAAAGCCTCTGATCCATGTCTTTTTTCCGCATTTTTTCAATTTTTTCACAAAAACGGCCGCCATAACGGCTACGGCAAGTCCGCAGGTCAAAGTCAGATAGGCGTAGGAAGACAATTCCTCCGGAAGATTTTTAATAAAAATATAGGACGAAGCCCAACAAAGCGTAATGGAAAACAACAATATATTACATTCTTTTCCTGTCATTTTGTATCCTCTTTTCCGGCGCCCCCGTAATAAATATAATGGGCGGTCCTCTCCTCCAAAAGAATTGTATTCTGATTCAGCGTCTCTAAGGCCGCATCCATAATCCTCATAAATTTTCCCTCCGGATAAAACAGTATTCTCAAAAATTTTCTTCATACTTTTCACCTTCTATCCTGATAAATTCCGAAAAGCCGGTGATCAGAAACACCTCCCGCACCTCTTCACAGGCTCCCCGTATCATACACGACCCGCCCTTTTTTTTCAGGCTTTTATAAACTGTCAGAATCACTCTTAAACCAGCGGAAGAAATATATTCCAATTCTGAAAAATCAAAAATGATTTTTACGGTCTCATCCGGTTCGCCCTTTAACGCGTCTTCCAGCTGCGGTGCGGTAAGAGTATCCAGTCTTCCTTTTATTTTTATAAAGCTCATATCCTCTATTCTGTTTGTTTCGATTTTCACGATTATTACTCCTCTCCGCCGTTTTCCCACAGGGGTTTTCTGGTAAAACCCACATGATACGTTATTTTCTCCATTGTCAGTTCATGTTCTCCGGCCATGTATCTGCCTACCGTAATATCTTTTCCGATAATCATCCCTTTCGGATAATCGTTCAGGCATTTGTTCAATAAAGCCGCCTGTTCCGCCTTGGACTGCTCCGAAAGGGGATGATTCGGATTAACGCTTCCAACAGGAACTAATTTTACATAACGTATCTGCCCCAGATCCGTTTTTTTATCCCATGACTGCATCGCTGTACTCCGCTTTCTTCCGGGCCAGCTCGTTTTCCGCCTCGCTGACTTTTTTCTGGTATTCCACCGCGCTTTTCTGGGCGCTCAATAAAATATCATAGCAGCTTTCCCCTGCCGTGTAAGCGGCTGCCGCGCCCTGTGAATCCAAGGCCCTGAGCGCAAACAGCTCCGCCACCTGCTCCTGCGGCGCCTGGCTGTCCGCAAGAATTCTGACCAGCTCTCCTGCCCGGCTTTCAAACCGGCTCCAGCTTTGGTTTATTTCCTCCATGGCCCTGTCATAATTTTCTTCTGTTTCTTTGTCGGCGTCGGCGTTTATCAGCTTTGCAGTCATTCCCCGGTACATGTTCCATTGCGAAGTCCCAGCCCGCTTTAACTGCTGCAGGCTATTGTCAAGACCTCCCTGCGCCGCCCCCAGACGGTTCTCCAGCCGGCTGATATCCTGCCGCAGCGTTTTCAGACGTTCCGCCTTGATTCTTGCCTTATCGGGCAGGCTGCCTCCGTTGCCGTCCTTCAGGCTGCTTCCCACAAGCACAGGCGCAACATTGGCCGCCATCAAATCCAATACCCTTGCAAGCCCCTCCGGCATCCCGTGATTAGCCGCCCTGACGTCCACATGATATTTGGCCGAATTATCGGAGCTTCTTGTATGGGACTGATGAGCGCTGACACTTCCTGACACATTTATTTTTACAATTCCGAAATTAGCGGAACTGTTGAGCGACGCACTCATATCATGAGAGGATTCCTCACGCTCGCTCTGCTTTACTTCCATATCAAACAGAATATTCACTTCGTCCACCTGCAGATTGGGAATCGGCACAATAGCCAGTACCGGCACTTCTACCTTCATTTCATCCAGATTGCTGGTGCCGTCTTCATTGACGCTGCGCTTCTGATACCCAAAGGCTACGGTCCGCACCTTCCCTCTGTCAAAACCCACCCGGTCAATAAAATCTGCCGTAGAATTTGCCAGCTGCACACTGGCATCGACCGCCGCCCTTAAGGGAGCTCCGATTAACTGATCCATCTGCAGACCTGCAAACTGTTCTGCAATCGCCATTTTATCACCTCCCTATGATTCATAATCTTTTTCCAGTCCGAACTCAATTTCCCGGTTCATGATTTTTTCCTGATATTGCATAATCCGATTGACAATATGGGACTGAGCCATCAAATATTTATCCTTATCAAATTCTCTTGTATTTTCCTCGAACGCATTGCGGCTGACCTGCTGCAGCCGTTCCTGCCCGGCGATCATGTCCTCCGTTTTCTGATACAGCTGCTTCAGTTTTTTTACCTTTGCCCTCAATTTGGAAATTTCCCGGTATCTGCTCTTTTGATCTTCCGATCCCAGATTGCCGTCTACCGCGACCGGGGTGGTATCCGTTTTTTTCGCGATCCGGTTGGCACTTAATAAATCTGTCAGCCTTAAAATTCCTTCCGTTGCGGGAAGCGAGGAAATTTTCATTTTATAGCTGACCCGCGGAAGAAAATCGCTGTCCCGTTGTTCCGGAGAACAAATGCGGGCAAGAACCTCGTACTTTCCCTCTTCTGTTTTTTCCGCCTTAACCTCGGCGGAAAAAGTAATTTCCGCTTTTTCCACGTTCAGATTGGTAACGGGCACAATCGACAAAAGCGGCACCTGCATCTGTAACGTATCCACGCTGTAACCCTCTTCTCCTTCCGGGTGAACCTGCTCATAGGCAATATTCATATTATTCAGGCGGATCGTTTCTTCCTGGCCGTTCTGATGCAGGGTTCCCATTCCCCTTACTGCCTCTACGACCTGTGCCTGCAGCTGCCGATTGGATTCTGCAAGCGCATGAAGAGGCGCGTATACCAGATCGTTTAATGGAATGAACTCGCTGTTTTTATAGCCATCCGCTTGTTCTGTCTCCTGCGTTTCTTCATCATTATCCCTGATTTCCGTCATGCTCCTGTCTCCCGTTTCTATTGCGCCCCGGACGCGATCTGTATTAACTCCGTATATTGAAAGTTCTGTCTGTTGTCCTCTATCATAAAACCAAAGAAGCACTCTGAAAGAGGAATGGTTACAGTCTCCAGAAGAACGTCCCATTCTTCTTCCATCACAAGCTCTTCTCCGATATAATAAAGATTTTCATAGATATCTTCTCTGACGGAAAGCTCCTGCATTGGGGTTGTTTCGTCCGTAAACAGCATATACAGAGGCGTAACGGTATCTCCTGTCCGAAGCTCATATTCTTTTTTTGCGGAAACCTTATCAGTCACGGGTATGACCGCCATGATCTCTCCGTCCGCATTTTCCTCCGAAAAACTGATTTTCATCATGCAAAGCTCTCCGTTGTACAAAACCGGCGACAAATAGTCGGTTCTTTCCGGACTGTTATACTGCTCTACCAGACACAGCGGCTGTCCTTTTAAAGCCGTATATACTTCCTCCGGCACGGCTTCCGCTTTTCCCGAGCCGCTGACGGAAAGATCGCTGTCCGTAGCCAGCACATAAAAACAGTTTTCCACTTCCGGCAGGGGTTTTACCGCCAACAGATACAAAGCGGAAATTTCCTGCAAAAGCTCCGGCGCCAGTTCCGCCGTAATGTGTTCCTCCTGTTGTCCGTACTGTCCGATTCCCGCTTCCAGATCAGTCATCTCTCCGTTCAGAAGATACGCCGCATAGTCGGCGGCAAACCGGATATATGTATTTTCAAAGCCTGTGTCCCGGTATCTTTTGATGCTTTCTTCCAGTTCATAATCCGTAGCGCTGGGAAGGTAAATGCTGACTCCGCAGGGCGTTCTTCCATAACCCCGTGAGCGTCTTATGGGTATCAGGCGGTCCATAGCGTCTCCAAGCGCAGATTCTGTCCACGCGGTTTCCGATAAATCCCAAAGCAGCTGCTCCATATCCGCCAGATCATAGCAGTCCGTAACCATACTGCTGTTTCCAAATCCCTGAACCCCCTTTCTTTTCTGTGAAACCATTCCGTAGAGGTCTTCCTTTTCTTCCATGAATAACAGCTCCATGTAGTGCGCCAGAGCCTCTTTTGTCTCCTGGTATGCGCTTAAATCTACACAGGCAAGCGTAATCGGATAAGTTTCCTCCTCGTAATACGCATCGTAATCTTCCACAATTTTTTTCCCGATCTTCTCTCCCGTTAAATTCTCTTCCGCGAATATTTCCAGCCAGGCATAATCCCATCCGTCCTGGGGCTCTAATTCCGCGGAAGCAACCATGTAATCCGCATAGGAGCTCATAACGCCAGCCGTTTCGACGCTTCCCATCAGGCAGGCGTCAAATCCTACCAGTTGTATCCTTGTATCCAGCTCCGACTGTTCGATACCGGCACGCATTTCGGGAAGCAGAATACTGTCTCCCTCATGCAGGACATCATACCCGTATCCTTCAATAGGACCGCTGCCATGATTCCAAAACAATAAAATATAATTTTCTGCCGGACAGGTTCCTGCAGCATAGTTGATAAAATCGCTTAAAGCGGCGCTCGCTCCCATGTTGGTATCTTCCAGCTCCGTCAGGCCGTCGATACCTTCTTCGTTTATACAAAATCTTGCGCTACGCATCCCGCTTAATTCCGGCAAACCCCACTGATAGCTACCGCCTGCTTCCACCACCAGGTTTACGCGTTCATTAATAATTTCCGAATGTTCTCCCATCATAACGGCAAGCATCTCTTCCAGATCACTGCTGCCCGCGCCAGTGACTTCATCCGGCTCCGACTCCAGATCGCTGCCAATCATATACAGCATAACGGTATACTCTTTTTCCGTCCGCTCTACCTCAGTCTCGTAAGTATGAATCACCGGCTCCACAGACGGCTGCATCTGATTCATTACGGTAAATCCGCCGCCAATGGAAGCGGCTGCACATAATGCGGCGATCAAACCGCCTTTTTTCATTTTGGTCTTGGTTTCCCTCCGATTCTACGTCTTATAATCTGTTCTCATATCTGCCTTTTGCGGCTCTGGTTCTCATATTCCTTATCTTTTCGGTTTCTTCCCCGCCGAATTCCGCTCTGGCTTCGTCAAAGTACTGATGAATCTTTGTCTCTCTCGACAGGTTTATAAAATCCTTTTTATTCCTTGTCACGGGAAAGGCTTCATACATGGCAGCTTCCGTATCGTTCAGAACAGCCGCCAGATCACAGTCAGGTTTTTTACCGTTTTCAATATATTTCTTCTGATAATTTTCTTCTTTCCTTTTTATTTCCTGCTCATGCTCCTGTATGGTTTGTGAATGTCCCTCCGCCTGCTTAAGCCCCTCCTGCGCTATTGCCAGCAGTTCCTTTGACTGCCGGTAGTCCGAAAGCGCTTCCTTTACCGGTATAAAGGCGGCGTCTCTGACCGCTTCTTCTTTCTGCGCCAGCTCTTCTTCCATCATAGATACCGCCCGGTCCATATTTTCAAAATCTACGGAACGTCCGGCCAGCTCCAACATTCCTCCTATTTCACTGACGGCCTGCCTGTACGCAAGATTCATTCCTTTAAATTCCGGCATGGTCTCCCCGCAGCCGTCCACGTAAATATCCTGCATCCGGCACATTAATTTTGTGGAGGAATTTAACTGTTTCATTCCCTCTTTCAAACGGGTTTTATGCTGGGCAATCGTATATTCCTCATGGCGGTAACGGTTGCGGTTACTTCGAAAGGTTCCCTTTTCAATATTTTCCAGATCGCCGTTCATCCGTTCATTCATATTATCCGACAGCGCTCCCGCGGGATTTTCGGCAATTGCCTTTTTTCCCAGGGTCGTCTGATACCGGTATGTTTTTCCCAATGCAACAAACTCAATCTGCGCTTCAAAATATTGTTCTTTAGCGGACACGCCGGACTGAAGCCGTATCATTCTTATAAAGAACAGATTCAGGGTTGCGGTGACAGCCCCGTTTATGGCTCGTAAAACGCCTTCGCCTACAATTCCGCCAAGCGCCACAATCTGCTTTGCAACCTCCAGGGCCGCCTTCGCCACCCCGATCGCCACATACAGGCCGGCCTTCGCCACCTCATAGGCCGCAATCTCAATTCCTTTTGCAATTGCCACAAACGCTTTTTTATACCATTTGGCGTTTTTAATATCCGATTTGCAGTTCTGTATTTTTCGGTCAAATCCCGCAATCTGTCCGTAAAGCTCGTTTACCTGGTTCTGGGCCTGCGTCAGTTTTGCCTTCGCTCCGTTTATTTTCTGTTTCAGCTTTTCAATGGCTCCGTTAATCTTCTCCTGTACCTGCTTTAATTTTTCCTCCAGTCCTGTACAGTCTATTTCCAAAAGAAATGAAAACCGGCTGTTACTGAAATCCCTGTAGGATACGCCAATGTGCAAAACGGCTTTGATTCCTCCGAAAAGGGCAAAAGCTGCGTCTAAGGAAATCTGTCCCTTTGTATAAAAAATTCTTGTGGCAAACCGGAACAATCCTATGAGCTCCACCTTTGCATCTATGTAAAAGCTGACTTCGTTTACCCCCGCCCGCAGATAAAATACGGCGCCTTTTTCTTCCGGATTCACAAATTGTCTCAATATATTTTTTGCCGGAAGCTTCGTCAGGGGATTGTCAGCCGCAGTATTAAAACCGGATTCGGTCAGTTTCAAGAATCCCAGGTCAAAATTCCGAATACACGCATACGCCGTCACGCCGTCTTTTTCCGAAAGCGCAAACATCGCCTGAAACTCCACTTTCTGAAACAGTTTCAGCGTCCCGCATAAAAAAATCCCTTTGGTTACGGTATAATCTCCCAGTTCCATATCGTCTGCCGCATAGTAAAACTGCGCCTGCAGCTGCGTTTTTCCTTCGGCCGAAACAAAGTAGTGGCGCATTCTTTTTTTATCGATTAAAACCGTGCCTCCATTGAAGGGTTCTGTGTATATGCCGTCCGCATCCATGGACGGTACGTCTGTCTGCTGCAGGGGAAGTCCTAAAAGATTTAAAAAATCAAAGTTTTCCAGTCCGTTTATTTTTCTTCCCAGAATACTTTCCACAAAAACCGGAAGCGTAATATCCGTTACTGCCGCCGAAAGCAGATTCAGACTGGCCGCGCCGCCCGTTACCGATAATCCCACTGCGCCGAACAATTTGATTTTCCCCATATACAGATTACTGAACATTTGAAATACAAATCCCTTCCGGTAACCGATTGCAAGACAGGTGTCGCCAATGGAAAAGGTATGGAACAAGGGTATTGGCCGTTCGGTTTTTGCAAAGGCTTCTATCATAAAGCCCTGGCTTTCCAGCCGGCAGCTTATCTTAAACAGAAAACCTTCAAGAAACGGAAATGTAAAAGTTCCCGCCAGCAGAAAACCGACGGATTTTTTTTCAATTTCTATTCCGAAGCATAATTCCTCCGCCTTTAACACGCTGCCTTCCATAACCGGCAGAAGCGCGTAGCCCCCGAAACCCTGCTGTGCTGCGGCAAAGAACATCCTGAGCTTCATTTCTCCGATTCCAAATAAAGCTTGCATGGCCTGGCCTGTTACAGTCTGCCGGTCAAAAGTAAAATCGCCGCAAAACAGCAGCTCCCGTTCCCGCAGCCTTGCCGGAATACAAAATTCTTCCGTCTGCCCGGTCACATAACCGGATAACTGCGTATACGTACAGGAATTCCCCTTTTTCAGCGCAAGAAACATTTTTTCTATTCCAAGAGTCTTTGCTGCCAGCGCCAGTTTTTTTCAATTCCTTCTTCCGCCGTCCCTCCGTCGAAGGTAAGTGCGTAAAGAACCGCAAAATCCTGCTTTTTCCATAAAATTCCCAATTGCTGTGTTTTTCCATGCATCCAGATTACGCAGTGGCCCGATGTATAGCGGAAACCGGTCTGCTCCGGAAAAAGGCCCGTCAGTCTGTCCAGGTAAGCGCCGTATTCTTCAGCCGCTTTCTTGTTGATGTTCTCAATTATTTCCGTAAGCTTCATCTGACCTGTCTGCAGGACTCCTTGCAGTTCAAACTGCCCGTTTTTCGCTCCCATATGCAGTTCTGACGGGACTGAAAGCAGTGTGCCGTCTATTTTCACATCCCATGATATTTTTTGATTGCCCATGTTTTCACCTTTTTCCCATGCAGCCGGATGCCGCTTTTATCCGGCCTCAGAATTTATGCCGGCAGCGCAAGATAATCTTCAATTTTTGCAATTGACATTTGATTTAAAATCTGTGTACGGTTTGTATTCCATACGGCTATACCGATATGATCGACCGATACGATATCCGCTAACGCCTGCGGAATCAGTCCGGTTGTGAGGATGTTGAGATTAAAGGCGTATTCCACCTCGCCCTTTTTATCGGCCCCGTCCTCCTTGCTGATATAAAGATACGCCATATTCAGAATGATCCGGATATCATTAATGCCGGCGCCCGTATTGCCGCTTTCCTTCGCCGCTCCTTCCAGGGCACTGGTCAGTTCGGCCGTATCCACATTCTCATCCTTTGTTACCGATTTCGTAAGTTTTTTGATATCTTCAATCAGTTCCCCGATACTGACCCCCTGATTATCCGACTGTACCGACGGAATCAGAAGAATCTTATACCCCTTATCATCTTTTTTGTACATTGCGTGCAGCTTTGTACCGATTAAAGAAAAATCTACTGCAATTGCAGCGTTTAATGTATTGTCAGCCATATTCATCCTCCTATAAAGTTAACTTAAAAACAGCGCTCTCTCTTCTTCCCGCCGACGGACCAGCCCCGCAAGAACTTTCCCGCCGCCCTTGTTGTACAGAAGCATCTTTTCCGCAACCGTGCCGGCGTCCCTGCCGGATACAAGCTTTTTCAGGTTTCCGTTTCCGCAGTTATAACAAAAGCTGGTAAGGGCATCAAACTGGTTTTGATTTAAGAGAAAAATAATCAGTCCTTTTTTTACGCAGCTATTCACATAACCGGCGTATTTTATTACATCCTCTTTAAGCAGTGCCTTTGCCGATTCCTCGGAGGGCAGTGTATCTCCCGGATTAACCCCTGCGGTATGTCCGTATCCGATGGTCCATACGCCGGCCGGACACTTATACGCTTCCAGACGGCAGGGTTCATAAGATGCAATCAGATCCTGTCCCTTATCCGAATTTTCCATTTCACCGTATTTCTTCCGTGACTTATTG
>ERZ779632.895-NODE-895-length-14159-cov-5.056438_pt1 | contig 14159 bp, 12 predicted proteins | sample MGYA00514194_ERZ779632 | MGnify/ENA primary metagenome ERZ779632 (study PRJEB29562, sample SAMEA4376704) | mouse gut metagenome | isolation source: Cecum | study: EMG produced TPA metagenomics assembly of the A DSS colitis mouse model was used to assess the...
CTTTCAGTCCCATGCCGCCGCTTCCCGGGCCCTTCCAGCTGTCACGGACACTGTTTTGTGGCAGGCGTTAGTACTACAGCAGACTTTGTTTGATTGGGGAACTGTTTTGGACTGCTTTTTCATGTAAATTTTCCATATATAACAACCTGGAATTTTTGATGTCATATAGAAAATTTTCTCCGTGTGCAAACCAAATTAAAGAGTTCGCTATCGTGCCAGGTAAAAAATGTTTCAAATATTTAACGATGATCAGACGCTGCGGGCGGCGAATTGGAGTTTGGGGCGGAGGCATCCCCTGAAAGGACGTCAAAGGGGCGTTTTTAGCGGAGGTGAAATCCAGCGCTTACGCAGACTTAGGCACGAGGCCCACACGCCGAGTGTCTTAGTCGGAGTTAGCGATTAGTTCACCGCAGCGTTACCCCAGTCCGCTCAGGATATGTCTCCCGCAGGCACTCCCATCTGCCGCCCGCAGCGTCGTCCGCGCAGCCAATAACCAAAAAAAGAGAGGATACCAGATGTCACATCCGATATCCCCTAAGGTAAATCCGATTATTCTGCAGCTGTCTGCGCATCCGTCTGTCCCTGACTGCTGCCTCCTGTCGTATACTGATCTTCGGACACGCCGGTCACCTGTTCATCTCCTACGCCCTTTCCGGTATCCTCAACAATTGCTCTGCTGAGATCCTGCACCGTTGGGGAAGGTACATAGTTATATTCTCCAAACAGATATGCGTGCAGTTCGCGAACATTTTTTTCCAGATCACATGGAGCCACAATATATTTTCTGGTCAGGTCAAATCCATACAGTTCAAACGGAAAGCCTGTTGTACCGGCCAGTTCGTAGTTCAGCATCTGCGACGCCATGGAGATCATCTGCATTTCTGAAAGGTCTGTACTGATATCGTCCAAAACGGCATTGATAATTTTGTTAATCGTCAGAATATTGGACGACTTTGTCTTTTCCACCATCTTGGCCAGTACCTCGCGCTGTCTCTGGGCGCGGCGAAAATCACTGGAATCGTGACGAATCCGACAGTATGCGGTCGCCTGTACGCCGTCTAACGTCTGCAGGCCCGGATGATCGATCATATGCGGCTCTAATCCGGTATAAGCGGCAGTTTCCGCAATGTAGATATTAATCTCGTCCATCATTGCGCCTTCTTCCACGTTAATCTCCAGTCCGCCAAGCAGATCGATGACTTTGCAGACTGCATAAAAATCCACGGTCACATAGTCTTCGATATCCAGATCCAGATTCTGATTAAGCATACGGACCGCCTGTTCCGGACCTCCGTGATTGTATGCGTAATTCGCTTTCCAGAAATAACGGTCTTCATTTGTTCCGACGTTTAAGTACGTATCCCGGTATACCGATACGACTCTGACTTCTTTTGTATCATTATTAATACTGACAATCATAATCATATCGCTGTTGCCGGAAGTGAACACGCCGCTTTTTTCATTATCCAGCCCGAATACGGCAATATTGGTATATCCTTTTAACGTTTCTTTTGTATTCTGTTCCAGATCGTTATTTACGACATCTTCCGCTTCTATATTGTCAACATGTTCGATTCGCTGATATTTCGACCAGAGAAACAATGCCGCCAATAATACAAGCAGCAGAATCAGCTCAACCACAAATATGATGATCTTACGTTTTTTCCGTTTCTTTTTCTTATTGCTGCCCAATCTGGTATACCCCCTTATCTGTCACCGCTGTTACTCCGCTATGGTATCTGATACAGACGTGTCTGAATCGGTACCGGACGGCTGACTCCGGTTCGTATAATTGTCCGCGTCCACACCAGTTCCTTCCGCGTCGTCCGGCCCTTTTCCTGTTTCTGTAATAATCGCCTGACTAAAGCTGGTAACCGTGTTGGACGGTGTATAATTGTACTCGTTAAATAAATATTTATGCAGATCGGTTACATTTCCCAGCAGGTCGCATGGAACGACGACCGAGCCTTTTTTGCCAAGCGTCGCCGTAGTCAGGCGGAATGGAAATCCGGTGGTATCCGCCAGCTCATAGCTCATCAGCTGCGCCGCCATCAATACCATTTCTGCCGCCGTAAAATTCGTGCTGATATCATCCAGTACCGAATCGATGATCTTATTAATCGTCAAAAGATCGGCCTTTTTTGCTTTTTCCACCATCTTTGAAATGATCTCACGCTGTCTCTGCGCACGTTTAAAATCATCTCCTGCGGTATATCGGATACGGCAGTAAGAAGTCGCCTGTACGCCGTCCAGCGTGTATACGCCCGGCTGCGTAATGGAATGTGCCTCATGCCCGGTTACCTGAGCGGTTTCGTTAATATAAAAATCCATCCATTTCGCTTCGGCCGCGTCGATCTCGACTTCCACGCCGCCCAGCAGATCGATCGCTTCGGTCACAGCCTGAAAATCCACAACCACATAATCCTGAATATCCAGATCCAGATTCCGGTTCAGCATACGGACCGCTTCTTCTGCGCCGCCTTTATTATATGCGTAATTTGCTTTTCTGAAATTATTCGTGCCGTCGTCGCTGACATTTAAAAACGTATCCCGGAATACGGATACCAGTCTTACTTCCTTCGTATCATTATTGATGCTGGCAATCATAATCACATCGCTGTTGCCGGCTGCAAAACTGCCGTTCGAACGGTTGTCCAGACCAAACAGCGCAATATTCGTATATCCTTTTAACACTTCCTGTACGGACTGATCCATATCTTCATTTATAATATCTTCTGTTCCGATCATATCCGGCTGGCGATCCAGCTTTTGCAGCTTGGACCAGACGAACAGACATCCCAGTACGATCAGCAATAGCAGGATTTCTACAGTAAAAATGACGATTCTGTGCTTTTTCTTTCTCCTTTTTGACGCGCTCATTTCCTTTCCCTTTCTGCATTCGTAGTTTATATTATCTCCCGATCATGCGGTACATCAGCCGGATGCGGTTTTTTATCATAACCGGAATCGTATTTCTGCCAAAGTCAGAAACCGTATGATCGTGTCTTCGATACTCTAACAGCGGTTGTTTTAAAAACTCGCATCCTCCCCTGTGTTTATCATTTAAAATCCCGATCCACTGGTCATGCATCTGGATATCGTCCGGTATCGGCAAAACATAAGGCAGCAGCTCTCTGCGGATCGCCATACAGCAGCCGATGTATTTATTTTTCCAGACATTACGCCACATACCTGCCCCATACCCGCGATATTCAAAAAATGACGGATAAATGACCTGACTGCGGTCCGCGTTTACCACTACGCAGTCATGCACGACCATATGGCATTTCTTTTCCCGAAACACTTCCAGAACACGTTTTACTTTCTCCGGCTTCCATACGTCATCCTGATCTGCCAGAAAAAGATACGCTCCCTCTGTCTGCATAAGCGCATTGGCAATATTTTGCTTCGTCCCACGTCCGGGTCCCGCAACCAGGCGAATACGCGGATCTTTCGATGCGTATGACCGGATCATCTCAATCGTATGATCTGCCGACCCATCGTCAGAGATGACAATCTCGTCCTTACTGCCCAGCTGCTCAAGGATGGATTCCAGCTGTTCCCTGAGATACGTTTCTCCATTGTATACAGCCATTGCTACTGACACCCGTTTCATTGTGCGGCGCCTTCCTTTCTGCTCTTTGCTTCCTGTTTTTGTTTCCGTTCTTATTTTCCCATTCCTGTTTTCCTTAACAGCTGCCGGTTTCATTTCCTCATTATTTGGAACCGTCTCCGGACAGCACAACCTGGATCGTCCGAAATAAGATTTTAATATCCAGACTTAACGACCACTCAGAAATATAACGCGTATCAAGAGCCACTACTTCTTCAAAATCTGTAATATCATTGCGCCCGCTGACCTGCCACATACCGGTCAGTCCCGGCTTGATTCCAAGCCGTCCTCTGTGATGAAGCTGATAATGCTCCACTTCGTCGATCGTCGGCGGACGGGTACCGACAAGACTCATTTCCCCTTTCAGCACATTCCAAAACTGCGGCAGCTCGTCGATCGAATATTTTCGAATAAAATGTCCAATTGGAAATATTCTGGGATCATCTGTCATTTTAAACATCAGACCTTCCATCTCGTTGCTGTCCATCAGCTCCTCTTTGTGCGATTCCGCATCCACATACATCGAGCGGAATTTATAAATACGAAAAATACGACCGTTTTTTCCTACCCGTTCCTGCGAAAACAGCACCGGACCGGGAGACTGCATCTTAATCATCGGAGCAAAAATCAGAAAAGCAACGGCTGTAAACGCCAGTCCCACCAGACTGCCTGCAATATCCATGACACGTTTGAAAAACATTTCCGGCGGCGAGGCAATATGCATACTTGTCGTCAGCACCATATAATTGCCGCATTTTTCAAGCACTTTATTCGGCATCAGCGCGGTCTGTGGAATCAGGTTAAAATGAACGGTAATCCCGTATTCGATCAGCTGATTGGCAAGCGCTTCGCTGGAATCTCTGGTATTGCCATTAATAAATACCTCGTCTACCACATGCGTCCTGACATATTCGTAAAAATCATCTGCGTTCGCTACTACCGGCACTCCCCGGATCGTCTCTCCCTTGCGCGGCCGATCCACTACGACAATGCCGCTGACTTCAAAGTCCCGATACCTGTCATGCTCAAAATCCCGCACACATTCATGCGCATAACGGTCTATCGTCAGAATGATCATAACCGCTTTGCTTCGCTTTTTCTTTATATAATTACGTAACAGCTGCTTATAAATACAGTGTACCACATATTCATAAATGATCGACATCACCCAGAAGGTAAACAGACTTTCTCTGGAATACACCGCTGACATTTTCGCCGCATACAGATATACCAGCATGCCGACAAATATAATCGTACATGTCGCCGCTACCTCTTCGAGTTCTGTAAATGCGTCGCGCTTGATAATATCGTGATACGATTCCTTGAAAAACACGACGCACAGATTCAGCAAAACCAGTATGACGGCAAGCCGCAGATATGGTTCGCTGGCATACGGATTCATCCAGCCGTGACGCATAATATATCCTGTAATAAATGCCAGCTGCAGCAGCAGAATGTCCAGAATCGTAAAATCCAGATGTTTGGCCCAGCCGACGTTATCTTTTCTATACATGCTGCTCCTTTAAATTTCTCAGGTGGATGTACAGCCAGCTGTCTGCATAATCCTCCCGCTCTTTCAATGTCATTTCACTGTATTTATCATATGTAAGTTTGACCTGAAACATTTCCTGTTCCCCGCATTTGTAACACTCCACATTTTTCCTGCGGGATACTGTCCGCATCCAGCCGCATTTTGGACAAATATATACTTTGATCATCCACACATATCCTCTCTATCTTTTTATTTCTTATGAACTGACTTTATATAAAGTATAATTCTCACTCTGCGCGATCGGCAGGACCGAAATCTCTGACAGATAACTGTCCATATCAAATGCCGTACGGATTACCAGATAATCCACCCCGCTTTTATCCAGGCTGCGCCGAAGCGTGCGGCTGTCCTTTTTGATTCCTTCGTTTACCGCCGCAATCATATGCTGCTGGCGGACATATTTTTTATGATCATAGCCGTGTTCTGCCTGATACAGATAGGCTTTACGGGAAATCCCCCATACGATACGCGGTTCATACGTACGTACCTGGTATTCCAGATACATATCAAACGCAGCTACCGGCGATTCGTTTTCTTTACCCCGGCCTGCCTCCCAGTCTGCCATGATCTCTTCTGTAATTGTAATTGTATCCGGAGCCAGCCCATATATATTTTTCGGCCGGTTCACATGCTCCCTGTTCAGGAAAAACAAATTGGTCCCAACGACAAGACAGCCTGCCAGTATTCCCGCTGTCAGTATCCTGTCCCTCTTTTTTCCTTCGGTAAATACTTTCGTAAACACATATGCGATCACAAACAACACCGGCAGCATCCAGAAAAAACGATAATAAGTCGTGGCATCTGTTAGTCTGCCCACAATGCGATAGGCAAATTCGTTAAATACAAACACAATCGATAAAACAACTGCCGCCGCGGCTTTTTTTCCGACTGTCCCAGACCGTGTTTTGTGATCTCTCCACCATAGAAACGCCAGACTGACTGCAAATGCTGCCAGATACAGCGAATCGCCGTGATACTGTCTGAATACATCTGCCATTTTATACCTCCACAATGAGCCAGCCTCTGGTGGAAGCAAAATATACCACCAAATAGCATACATTTGGCATCATACAGCAAATACCGCGCAGCACCAGCACGCCGTCCCACCGCCGTTCGATGATCAGATGCGCCAAAAGCATCAGCCCGATCATCGCCGGGACAAGCACAACGGAAGACATGGAAACTGCCACGCTTGCAAACGCTACCAGGAATAGTTCCATCCAGTTCCTGTGATCCTCGCTGTTTTTCCATATCCGGTAAAGCAGATAACAGATCATCGGCAACACGACGTTCGCACAGTAAGCCTTCGCCTCATAATTACGAAGCAGCAGAAACTGTGCGGTCGTATCGTATACGTCCCAGAAAATCGTAAGGATAATCGTAATCGTAACAAGTACTGCCGATTTCTTTTTATCTCTCTGAAAGACTTCCATTGCAAAGCTATATACCACGGCATTCGTCAGCAGGATACACAATACGCCTGTCACATATTTTTGCAGTACGAGCGCGGAAATTCCAGTGATCTGGCTGATCCACGCCGTATTCATATAAAACGAAGATAACGCGTACCGCAGTTCCAGGCGGCTGCGCATCAGTCCGCTGCTGCCGTCATAGACATACATCGTATCTGTAGCCACAGACGTCGTCATATTTCCGATATAATAAGCAAAATCCCAGCCAATATTGCGCTGCATCAGCAATCCGGTCAGGCATTCGCAAATCACCGCCGCTGTCATAAGTAAAAACAGTGCGCGCGCCGCGCCGGACGGACGGACGCTGATCACCGTGGGCGCACATTTGCGCTGTACGCGCTCCCGCTTTTTATGTCCCGCTGCGATAGCAGCCGACGCGGCAGACAGTAACAGCAGTAATACCAGCCAGACCGCGCCAAGCACATGCAGCTTCTGCCTTGTAAAAATCATAATCAGCGCTACGATCTGAAACGCTGCGAAATACAGAAAAAACCCAATACAGATTCGTTCCGGCAGAACCGGAGAATAACGGCATTTGATACAAAACGCTCTTCCCATCAGATCATATGCCAATATACTCAGCAGTAAGATACAAACGCTTAAAAATACCTGCATGATGCCCTCCCATTGCAACAGTTTCCTCTATTTTAAAATTACGACATATAATCATTGTACAGCGGCAACACCTCCCCTGTGCTTCCCTGCATCTTGATCTTTCCTTCATGCAGCCAGAGAATCGTATCGCACAGTTTCTCCAGCGTTTCTGTACTGTGCGACACAATGATAACCGTGCGATCTTCATTTGTAATGAGTTCTTTCATTTTTGCATAGCTTTTTTTCTTAAACCGTACGTCGCCGACACTCAGCACTTCATCGATCAGCATAATCTCCGTTTCCAGAATTGCCGTGATGGAAAATGCCAGTTTGGAATACATCCCGCTGGAATACGTACGGACCGGTTTGTCAATAAAGCTGTCAAGCTCCGAAAATTCGATAATTTCATCTAATTTTGCTAAAATCTGTTCTTCGCTAAATCCTAACAGCATACCGCTTAAAAATATATTTTCCCTGCCTGTCAGCTTCTTTTGGAACCCTACTCCGATTGACAGCAGCGATACGGTATGTCCATGCAGATCGATCGTCCCCTCGTCCGCGGCAAAAATTCCGGCAATCGCACGCAGCATCGTAGATTTTCCGCTGCCGTTTTTGCCGACAATGCCCATGATTTCCCCTTTTGGCACCTGAAAAGAAATCCCTCTGACCGCCTCAAATACGTCTACTTCTGATTTTTTCAGACTAAACAGGCTGTTTTTTATGGATATCCGGTTCAGGCACTTATAACGTATTTTTAAATCTGATACTTCTATTGCATATTCTTTTTCATGTTCCCTTGCTGTATCCATTTACATCCATCTACTTTCTCAAACTACCTGACAGTAAATACGTGTCCCTGTTGCCATACTACATCACTTTGACATAGCTGTTTTCATGCCGGTATATGTTGCGTACGCCGATGACAGACATTACGATTCCAATCAGCAGCCATGCCGTAACCGCGCCCCATTCCGGCATCGTCTGGTAAATGAGCACCCGGCGCATGGAATCGACGAGCAGAGCCATCGGATTGCATTTCAGCAGCAGACTGCTGTATGGGTACGGTACCCGGTTGCGGATCGAATAAAAGATACCGGTCAGATAAAACAGCAGCTTTAACACCACCGCTACGACATTTGCCAGATCTTCCACATATACCCCGAAATGCAGCAATACGCTGCTAAACGCAAACGTTACGATCAGCAGTACGACAAACAGCGGCGCCATAAGAATCACTTTCCAGTCTATCGGCACCTGATAGCCGATCATCATAATGACAACGAGTGAAAACGCAATCGTCATCTTAAACCCATTGGAACATATTTTTACGAATATCAGTATAAATTTGGGTATATACACTTTTGATACGATCGGCTTATTTGCGGCTACCAGTTTTACGCTCTGCCGCAGACAGGCCGAAAAAAAGTTCCAGCTGTTATAACCGATAAATATAAATACCGGCAGATAAGGCTCTCCTTTCTGAAAGACAATGACTGCCACAAACGAATAGACGATCATAAACAGCATCGGATCCAGTATCCACCACATCCAGCTTAAATGAGAATTGGCAACCTCGGATTTTAATTCGGATTTTGCCGCATAGATCGTATATTTTCGGTATTTTTTTACGTCACTGATAAATCGATTCAATTTCATTTCTCCTTCCGGGCATTTGCTCCCAGATACTTGCGTAATCCATATAATGTATAAAAGATCATATAATAAAACGCCTGCAGTCGTCCATATCCCAGATAGCGATAGGACCCATACTGCATTTGCGCAGATTTCCATTTGTTTCTGGACTTTCCGCCTTCGCTCAGTCTGCATTTGAGCGCAGGCACATTGACACCCGCCGCGGTCTTATATTTTTTCAATACCCGCAGCCACAAAATATAATCTTCATGAAACCGATCGCAGACAAACCCAAATTCCTGCGCGATCTCCTTACGAAGTACTACGGAACCGCAGGGAATCACATTTGTCCGCATCAGCATCGGATACGTAATCCGCTCCGGCACACCGATCACACGGCCGGTCTTTGTCCCATCCGGCTGTACCAGCTCTCTGCCTGTACAGCATAATACCGCTTTCGTCCGATCGATACATTCCATCTGCAGTTTTAGTTTGTCTGCGTCCCACCAGTCGTCCGCGTCCAGAAAGGCGACATATTCTCCCCGTGCCAGACGAATCCCAAGGTTGCGGGCCGCTGCGACTCCGTGATTTGACTTGCGGCGTACAAGACGGATTTGCGGATGCTTTTCATATTTTCTGACTATTTCAGACGTACGATCTGTCGAACCGTCGTCTATTACAAGAAGTTCCCATGTCTGCGTACAGGTCTGGCGCAGTACCGATGCGATTGCCTGTCCGATATAACGCTCCGCCTGCCAGGCCGGCATAATTACTGATATTACCGGCGTCTTCGGTCCCGCTGCTTTTTTTGTCATTTTTTACACATCCTTTAGCGCTGTCTTCTGGCTGTCATCCACGCCTTCAGACTTTTCTTTTTGAAACAAAATCTTAACGGTCAGCAGGATCAGCTTCATATCCAGCCAGAGCGAATAATTCTCAATATAAGTCAGATCCAGCTTTAATTTATCATATGGTACTGTGTTATACTGCCCGTATACCTGTGCATAACCGGTCAGTCCTGCTTTTACTTTCAGACGAAAACGAAACTGCGGGATACTGCGTTCATATTCTTTTGTAATCTCTTCCCGCTCCGGTCTCGGCCCTACAAACGACATATCTCCGATCAGTACGTTAAACAGCTGCGGCAGCTCGTCCACATGCAGCCTGCGGATCACTTTGCCTACCGGCGTAATTCTGTCGTCATGCTCGCTGGCCAGTCTTGCGCCGCGTTTTTCCGACTCTACAATCATACTGCGAAACTTATAGATCTGAAACGGTCTGCCGTCTTTCGTAATCCGCTCCTGCGAATACAGCACCGGTCCGCCGTCATAAAGTTTGATTGCGGCCGCGATCAGAAGCATCACCGGAGACGCAGCAATACATCCGACCAGTCCGATCGCAATATCCATCGCGCGTTTGCAAAAGCTCTGTCCGAATGTCATACCCTGATTCCGAAACAATAACAGCGGGGAGTCAAACAGATCGATCTCCGACGCGCTGATAATCATAATATCAGAAATCTTTGGTACGGAATAGCAGCGAATATTGTTCTGAAAACAAAACTTCAAAAACTGATTGCGCTCATGGGACGGAATATCTCCGATAATTACAGACTCATAAGCTGCAATCCGGCTTAAAATCTCGTCCATTCCCGCTTTTAAATGGATCGTTTCTTTTACCCGATACTTGTCTCCCCGCGACTGGAGCTTTCGAATCAGCGCTTTGGGACTGATATCTCCGTAAATAAGCAGCATCTCGTGCGGCGGATACAGCCTGGCGTAAATCGTGCGCATCGCGATAATCCAGATCACGCCGACTACAATCTGCAGCACCGAAAGTCCCAGCATCGGAGACGAAAACCAGAGAAATTTCCATCGCTTTGCAATCAGCGCCAGCTGCAGATATTCTACGGCGTTCGTCGCGCATACGGACAGAATCTGCGAATACAGTACGTCCAGATTCCGCAAATAACCGACGCGAAATCCGCCCAGCACTTTCATAAATAATATGAGCACCAGCGCATACAAAACGATAATCGTCCAATGCCCTCTTCGGTAGAAGTAGAAATATTTAAAATATTTGCGCATGTCCGTTAAGTTTCTGTTCGCATAATAGTTATACCACAGACAGGCAAACATTGCCGTATGCACCGCAACGATCAGTATGGTCCCAAGCAGCATGATGAAACGTTTGTATTGCTCTTTTGAATTTGTCCATTTCATAGATTTAATTCCCTGTCAGTTTCTTCTTTATTTTTCTGGCTGCCTTCCAGATGCCCTTCCCTTTGAGTAATTCATTCTGCGCAGCCAGCCGGTCATAATCCTCTTTCAGCTGTACCATATTGAAAAATCTGCGTTCCAGCAGATTCACCATCTCGCGGTACGGTATGCACTCTCCGGTCACATACTGCTGAAAAGCCGGTTCCATCTGCGCATATACGGCCGCCTCTTCCTGCGGAATATCTGCCGCTGCGAGTAAACGATGCATGGACAGCTCTTCCTTCTGCGGATTTTCATGATTCAGAAAAAACAGCGTCCGGTAAATAATAAAATTTTGCGGAACCGGAAAGAAAAATGTCCATTCATAATCGATGACATGCCAGACGCCGTCTTTATCCACAAGTATATTCGGAAGAATCAGATCGATATCCGATACGCTGCTGCATACCGTCTGCTGCAGCGCATCTGCGTCTGACAGTGTGCCGAAAACGTTCCGAAATCCATCTGTCATCTCAAACGGGACATGATTGCCGCCATTTCGGATGATCTGTATGAGTTTTTGCAGTATTTGAAACACGTCCTGCATATCGTCTGCCAAAACTGCCTGTTCTACCTGTTCGGACAATGCCTGTGCGTCCAGCCGTTCGAACCGCGCGTACACGTTTCCATCTGCATCCGTACCGGATTCACAGCGGTTAAACTGCATCTTTGGTATCGCTGCGTATTGTCTGCCGAGCTGCTCACAGGCTTCTTTCATATGCGCGATATGCGCCGCTCCTTCTGTATAGAGCGCCCGCTTTTGCACATACCGGTCTGTCATCTGCGTACAGACCGCAAACGCTCTGCTGCGGTCGGTGGCATATCTGATATAGACGTCTTTCTGCTCTTTCTGTGTCTGTCCCTTTCCTGCCAGAAACAAACATGCATTTGCAAAAAACGGAAACTGACCTTCTTCGATAATGCTGTCAAATACCTTCTGCTCATCGAACAGAAGGATACGGTCGTCCTCATAATTTGCAATATTATAATTCATATCTCCTTTTTTAGGAAGATACCGATCGGAATAAATGTTTAGTGCAAATCGTTCGTCCGGATATGGATAATAGGTTTGCTGACATCCAAACCCGGTCTCGGTTAACAGTCTGCGCATCCTGCCCGGGGAATACAGTCGGATGCCGTCGTTTTCGAGTCCTGCAAAATATCTGTGTGTATAGGGTTCTTTATTCCCCGCCCAGTATTTGAGGCCAAACTTATTTTTTATTGTAAGAATCAGCACACCCTGCGGCTTTAGATGCGCGTATATGCGACGCAGCAGCTGCCCTGTCCTGTCCTCTGTAAGCGGCAGACCGATTGCCGTAACGACGTCGTAATCGCTGTCCAGCTCTGCTTCGCACTGTTCCAGTGAGGCTGCATAGATCGTAAGCGACTGCTCCATTGCCTCTCTGTGACGCTGTGCGTTTATGCTGCAATAAGCGTATTTTTCTTCGAGACAGGTTACGGCGGCGCCTTTTTTCAGCAGCGCGGAAGTAATCGTCCCGCAGCCGGCGCCAAGCTCCAGCACCTTTGCCTGCGGCGGCAGCTGCAGCCATTCGATAATATTCGCTCTTGATTCTGCCAGCTGATACATAATCGTCCAGTTTTTGCGGGACGTAATCTCGTCATGGTACTCCAGCTCCTTACAGGTCTGCACAATTTCGAGCAGCTGTCTGTCTTCTTCCTCCAGCGCCGCCTCGCTCGTTTCGGCGCCATCCGGATAATACAGCGGCACGTTTCCAATCTTTTTTTTCTGCATCATACCTTCCGTTTACCGGTTCTTCTCCGTATATTCCCGGATTCCTCCCCACTTCCTGTCCTTATCAGCCATGATCAGCTCTGTTCCTTCCGGAATCGGCCAGTCGACGCCGATTTGCGGATCATTGTAAATCAGACCGCCTTCATCGTCCGGATGATAAAAATCTGTACATTTATACGTAAACTCCGCGTAATCCGATAACACTAAAAATCCGTGCGCAAAGCCTTTTGGGATAAAAAACTGCTTTTTATTCTCTTCGGACAGCCGCACGCCATGCCATTTTCCATAAGTCCGGGAATCTTTCCGCAGATCTACCGCTACATCGAACACCTCTCCCCGAATAACTCTGACCAGCTTGTCCTGCGGATACTGAATCTGAAAATGCAGGCCGCGCAGTACTCCTTTTTTGGATGCAGACTGATTATCCTGTACAAACTGCACACCGATACCCGCTTCTTTAAAATCCTGATAATTATATGTCTCCATAAAATAGCCGCGCGCATCTCCAAATACGGTCGGTTCTATTTCATACAGACCCTCAATCTCACACGTCGTTACCTTTATCTTGCCCATCTTAAGTTTCCTTTCCTGTTACAATCCCTGCGCGACATCCATCAGATATTTCCCATAATTTGTCTTTATCAGCGGCTGCGCCAGCGATATCAGCTGTTCCTGGCTGATAAAGCCTCTTTTATATGCGATTTCCTCAATACAGGAAACATAGAGTCCCTGACGTTTCTGCACCGCTGCCACAAAATCCGCCGCGTCCAGCAGTGAGTCGTGCGTTCCGGTATCCAGCCAGGCAAAGCCGCGGCCAAGTGTCTCTACTTTGAGCTTTCCGCGTTTTAAATACGCATCATTGACCGAAGTAATCTCTATCTCGCCTCTGGCAGAAGGTTCGACATTTTTAGCAATTTCTACCACCTGATTGTCATAAAAATACAAACCCGGAACCGCATAGTTGGATTTCGGATGTTTTGGCTTTTCTTCGATCGTAAGGGCGGTTCCCTGCTCGTCAAACTCTACCACTCCATATTCTCTTGGATCCCTGACATAGTATCCAAAAATAACCGCTCCGTCCGAAAGGCTGGCTGCACGCTCCAGCACGCGGGAAAAGCTCTGTCCGTAAAATATATTGTCTCCCAGTACAAGCGAGACCGTGTCCTGACCGATAAACGACTCTCCGATCAGAAAAGCGTCCGCCAGTCCGCGCGGCGTTTCCTGCACCGCGTAGCTCATCGACAGCCCCAGCTGACTGCCGTCGCCAAATAAGTCTTCAAAAACC
>ERZ779632.896-NODE-896-length-14140-cov-19.706283_pt1 | contig 14140 bp, 13 predicted proteins | sample MGYA00514194_ERZ779632 | MGnify/ENA primary metagenome ERZ779632 (study PRJEB29562, sample SAMEA4376704) | mouse gut metagenome | isolation source: Cecum | study: EMG produced TPA metagenomics assembly of the A DSS colitis mouse model was used to assess the...
CCGCCCACCAGCTTGGCGTCGTAGGTGTCGCCGTTGTTCAGCGTCACCTTGATGGAGGTGGCCCCGTCGATGACATGGTAATTGGTGACGATGTAACCGTCCTCGCTGATGATGAACCCGGAACCCGCCCCGGCGCTCTCATATTGATACCAGCCCTGCTGGGTCACCGCCGTCACCGAGATGCACACGCAGGAGTCGGTGTAGGCGGCGCTGATTTCGCTCAGGCTCATGGGGATCAGGCCGTCGGCCTGCTTTATGGTCACCGCCGTGGGGTCCACCTCATTGCGGTAGATGGTGGTCTCCCCCTTGGGGTCGCCGGCCAGCGCGCTGTAGGCCGCCGCGCCGCCCACGCCCGCGCCGCCGCCCACCAGGGCGCAGCACAGCACCAGGGCTACCACCTTGCCCGCGCCGCCCTTTTTCCTGGGGGGCTGGGGCGGGGCCGGAGGCGTCTGCCGGGGCTGCTCCCAGGGGTCGGAGGGCTGGGCGGAATAATTGAAATGGTACACACCGTTGTTGTCAAATCCATTTTGGTCGTTCATGGAAGATTCTCCTTTCCAATGTCATGGCTCTAATCTATATTGGATGGCCGGGGCGGCGGGCGAAGGCCGCTCTCCCGCGCCGTTGAGAACACAATAGCCCAAAATTATGTCAAAAGTGTGTCGCAGCAGGGAAATGATTTTGAATTTACGCTGAAAGTTTGCTGAAAGAGAGGGGCGCTATCCCCCCTTTTCCTCCGTCCTCCGCCCCGGGCGCAAAATGGCGTCGATGTCCCGGGCGGCCAGGGCCAGGTCGTCCAGCACGGGGCGGAATATGCCCAGCTTGGCCAGGTTGATGCACACCAGCAGCAGCAGCGGCCCCACCACCATGCCCAGCACGCCGCCGGCCTGCATCCCCACGTAAATGCCCACCAGGGACAAAATGGGGGACAGCCCGGTCTGGTCGCCCAGGATTTTGGGCTCGGCAAACTGCCGGAACAGGGCGATGAGCCCCCACACCGCCATGAGGGCGGCGGCCTCGCCGTACTGGCCCAGGATCATGTCCACCACCGCCCAGGGCACCATCACCGTGCCCGAGCCGATGATGGGGATGAAGTCCAGCACCGCCAGCCCAAAGGCCAGCAGCAGTCCGTAGGGCTGGCCCATGAGGAAGAAGCCGGCGGACAGGATGGCAAACACCCCGGCGGACAGGATGAGCTGGCTCTTCACATAGCCGCCGAAGGCGCTCATAAAGATGTCCTTCACCGAGCGGCAGAAATCACGGGTCATGGCGGGCACCCGGTCGGTGATCTCAAAGCGCAGCCGGGGATAGTCCCCGGTGATGAAATAGCTGGCCATCATGAACACTACCAGGGCCACGGCGAAATTAGACACATTGGCCGCCATGGAGGGGGCCTGCCCCGCCATCTCAGTGAGCCAGCGGTCATAATCCAGCCCCCGGGCCCAGCCGATGAGGGCGTCCATCAAATCCTCGCTGGTAGCGACCACCCCCTGGGGAAGGAAATCCCCCAGGCCCTCCAGCCAGCCGCCCACGCTGTTGACCGCCCCCACCAGGCCGTTCAGCAGTTCGTCCAGCAGGGACTGGCGGTTGTCAAAGAGCATCCGCACCTGGTCCACCGCCATCCAGCCCAGGCCGAACAGCACCCCGCCGATCACGGCGAACACCAGCACCACCAGTACCAGCGACACTGCCTTGCGGGACAGCCGGGTTCTGCGCTGGAGCCAGCGCACCGCCGGGTTGAGCACCCAGGCCAGCACCAGCGCAAACAGAAAGGGGCTGAGCAGCGAGGCCAGGGGCAGCCCCACATAGACAAACAGCGCCACCCCGCCCAGGGCCAGCGCTCCCCGCAGGCCCAGCCGCAGCCAAAGCTGTGCCCGTTCCCTCCAGGTGAGCGGCGAATGTTCCATACCCGTTTCCTCCTTTTGTATTCAGCCCCCCGCGAGTATCTGGGCCAGCACCGCCGCCAGGGGCAGGGTGGCCAGGCACAGAAGGGTGGACAGGGTGACCTGCCGGGCGGCCAGGTCGGCGTCCTTGCCCATGCTCTGGGCAAAGAGGCTGGTGGCCCCGGCGGTGGGGCAGCCGGCCAGAATCACCGCCGCCACGTAGACCATAGGGTCGATGTGGAAGGGCAGCAGCACCAGCCCCGTCAGCAGCGGGACGCCCAGCAGCTTGATTGCGGACACCAGGTAGAGCTTTCCGGTGGAAAAAACGGCGGGCAGGTCGGCCTGGGCCATCTGGCCGCCGATGACCACCATAGCCAGCGGGGTGTTCAGGCTGCCCAGGTAGCCCACCGCGTCGTCCAGCGGGCCGGGCAGCCGCCAGCCGGTGAAAAACAGCGCCATCCCGCCCACAAGGCCCAGCACCCCGGGGTTGAGTGCCACCCGCTTCCAGGACAGCCGGGCCCGCCCGCCGATGAGCGCCTGCCCGTGGGTCCAGATGGCGGTGTTGAAGATGGCAAGCCCCACCACGGCGGCCATCATGGCCCCGTCTCCCAGGGCGGACTGGATCAGGGGCAGGCCCATGAAGCCGGTGTTGCCGTATACTGCGGCAAAGCGGAGGATGCCCCGGTGTTCCTCCCCCTCCCGGGGGAAGAGCAGCTGGGAGAGCAGCATATACAGCGCGTACACCCCCGCCATCACCGCCAGCGAGGAGAGCAGCTGGCTTTGGCTTTCGGCGGTGCGCTCCACCTCAAAGGAGGTGAGCATGATGCACGGCGTCACCACATACATCAGGATGCGGGACAGCTGGGACAGGGCCGTCCCGGTCAAAAGGCCCGCCCGGCCAAAGCCGAAGCCCACCGACATGAGCAAAAACAGGGTGAGCACGCTGCCCCCCACCACCAGAAACGCGTCAAGCATAGGATATCTTCCTCTCTCTGCGGCCTGCCATTCATTTTGAACTGCGCAATACCGTATTATAAGCCCATTAGGCCGCATTGACAAGGCCGAATCTTTCCGATATACTATTTATTTAAGCACTATTGCCCAAACTGTCAAAAGATGCCGTCCGACGCGCGATAGAAAGGAGCGAGACGCCATGAAGAAAAAAGCCGTCGCTTTATTGCTGGCCCTGAGCCTGCTGGTTTCGGCGCTGCCCGGCTGCGCCCCCGCAGGGGAGGAGCCGCCTGCCGCCACAACCGGCGCTCCTGTTGAAAGCGAGCCGCCCGCGTCCAGGGAGCCCTTGGACTACAGCGGCCACGACGACCCCCACGAGGCGGACTATGTGACAAAGCTCATCGACCTGGACGCCCTGGGCGACGGAAAGGCGCATTGGGCCATGGAAACGGACCCATGGGAGATGTCAGGGAAAACGCCGGGATGGTCGGGGGTTTTCAAGTATGACCTGCGCTCCTGTGACGCCAGCGGGGAAGACCTGAGCGTCATCAGCGATTTGAACGATATCTCCTTCAACAGCCGGACTGTCTGGCCCGACGTGCTGCCGGAGGGCTTTTCCCCCAAGGAGATTTTGGAGTTTAACAAGAACCCCGGCCTGTCCGTCCGGGACCTGCACCGGCAGGGCTTCACCGGCAAGGGGGTGGGGGTGGCCATCATCGACCAGGGGCTGTATACCGGGCACGAGGAGTACGCGGAGAACCTCAAAACCTATGAACTGATTCACGGTGCGCCGGAACCCCGGATGCACGGCCCCGCGGTGGCCAGCATCGCGGTGGGCAAGACGGTGGGGGTGGCGCCTGAGGCCGACCTCTATTATATCAATACCTTTCACAGCCACGTTGTCAATGGTGTTAGTGAAGGTGATTCGTCCATTGTTGCGGACTGCATCCTCCGGGTGTGCGAGATCAACCAACACCTGCCCCCGGAGGGCAAAATCCGGGTGATTTCCATCTCGCTGGGCTTTGTGGAGGACGACCCGGGTTTTGAGGAAGTGAAGGACGCCATCCGGCAGGCGGACGAACAGGGCATCCTTGTGCTGTCGGTCAGCACCGAAAGGTTTTACCCGCTTGAACTGCGGGGGCTGAGCCGCGGCTATTTCGATGACCCGGACGACCCGGCCTCCTACCGCATTGCCTATTGGCTGGATCAGCGGGCAAGCTACATCTCGCCCTCTAAGGTCTGTGTCCCCATGGGTTCCAGGACCTATGCCGCCACTAGCGGGGCGCACGATTATGAGCTCAGCTATTCCGGCGGCATGAGCTGGGCGGTGCCCTGGCTGGCGGGCTTTTACGCCCTGTGCTGCCAGGCCAAGCCGGAGATCACCCCGGCGGAGTTTATCGAGCTCATCAAGGACACGGTGCAGGTCGTCCAGCCCCCCTCCGGCGGCAAGCTCAATGTGATCGACCCCAAAGCCGCCATCGCCCGGCTGACCGGCTGACGGCGCGGCCCACGGGGCCGCGGGCGAAACCTGAACATTAAAGGAGTATCACGCCTATGCATTCCCAGCGCTTCCAGCGGGGCTATGTCCCCATCTTCCTGTCCTATTATAAGCCCCACCTCAAGCTGTTTATTCTGGATATGTGCTGCGCCCTGGGCATCGCCCTGGTGGACTTGGCCTTTCCCTGGGCCTCCCGGCAGGCGCTCAATGAGCTGCTGCCCCAAAGCCTGTACGCCGCCTTTTTCACCGTCATGGGCATTTTGCTGGCGGCCTACGCCCTGCGCTCGGTGATGTACTTCATCGTCACCTACTGGGGCCACATGATGGGGGTGCGCATTGAGGCGGATATCCGCCGGGACCTGTTCGGACACATGCAGGACCTGTCCTTCTCCTTCTACGACAAAAACCGCACGGGGCAGCTCATGAGCCGGGCCACCAACGACCTGTTTGAAATCACCGAGCTGGCCCACCACGGCCCGGAGGACCTGTTCATCTCCGCCATCACCCTCATCGGGGCGCTGTGCATGATGGTGGCCATCCAGTGGAAGCTGGCCCTCATCGTGTTTGCCGTGGTGCCCATATTCGTGGCCTTCACCATTGTCCAGCGCCGGCGGATGATGGCGGCCTCCGTGCGGCAGAAGCAGACCATGGCGGGCATCAACGGCCAGCTGGAGTCGGCCATCTCCGGGATGCGCACCGCCAAGGCCTTCGCCAGCGAGGGACAGGAGGAGGAGAAGTTCCGGGCGGCCAACGAGCAGTTCAAGGGGGCCAAGCGGGACTACTACAAGGCTATGGCCACCTACCACGCGGGGCTGGAATTCGCCCTGCCCGCCATGAACGTGCTCACGGTGGCGGCGGGGGGCTTTTTCATCATGCGGGGGGAGATGGACTTTGTGGATCTGGTCGCCTTCACCCTGTATATCTCCACCTTCCTCACCCCTGTGCGCAAGCTGGCCGCCTTTGTGGAGCAGTTCCTCAACGGCATGGCGGGGTTCAAGCGCTTTGTGGAGCTGATGCGGGTGGAGCCCGCCGTGAAGGACGCCCCGGACGCCCGGGAGATGGAGGCGGCAAAGGGCGACATCCTGGTGGACGACGTGTCCTTCCACTATGACGGCGGTCCGGCGGTGCTGGACCACGTGTCCATCCACATCCCCCAGGGGGAGACGGTGGCGGTGGTGGGCCCCTCCGGGGGCGGCAAGTCCACCCTGTGCCAGCTCATCCCCCGGTTCTACGACGTGACGGGAGGCCGCATCCTGGTGGACGGCCAGGACGTGCGGGAGGTCACCCAGCGCTCCCTGCGGCAGAACATCGGCATCGTCCAGCAGGACGTGTTCCTCTTCGCCGGGACGATTCTGGACAATATCCGCTACGGCAGGCCGGACGCCACCGAGGCGGAGGTCATTGACGCGGCCAAGCGGGCGGAGATCTACGCCGACATTATGGCCATGCCCGACGGCTTCCACACCTACGTGGGGGAGCGGGGGGTGATGCTGTCCGGCGGGCAGAAGCAGCGGGTGTCCATCGCCCGGATCTTCCTGAAAAACCCGCCTATTTTGATTCTGGACGAGGCCACCTCCGCCCTGGACTCGGTGACCGAGGCCCGCATCCAGTCCGCCTTTGACGAGCTGGCGAAAGGGCGCACCACCTTGATTATCGCCCACCGCCTGTCCACCATCCGCAGCGCCAACCGGATCATCGTGGTGGACGGCAACCACATCCTGGAGGAGGGCGCCCACGAGGAGCTGCTGGCCCGCGGCGGGGAGTACGCCCAACTCTATAACGCGCAGAGGCGTGTAATATAAAATAAGGAGTGTCGGTAAATGGAAGACTATGTATCCACCGCAAAGTACGGGGACAATGTGAGCGTGTATTTCGACGTGGGGGCGGAGAAGCCCTTTGCCTTTGGGGAGCGGCTCAACGCTGTATGTGAAATGGCCTACATGAACGGCTACAACTGGGAGGCCCTGCTGAACTGGTATCTGGGGCAGACTGCCCCGGAGCTGCTGGAGGGACTGGAGAGCGACCCGGAGGCGGGCTCCTACGTGGCCCTCTATCCCCTCTCCCCGGAGAACGAGGCCAAGGCGGAAAAGCTGGCGGGGCTCATCCGCTCCCTGGTGGAGGGGGAGGAGGAGCTGCTGCGGGCCGTGGAGGAACACGGGGACGAGATTGAGTGGGACTGACCGCACATGAATAAAACGGAGCTTTTAAACAAATTCTCCAAAGACCCGGAGGAGCGCATTGCCCTGGCCCGGGCCCTGGACCAGCTGAACCGGGCGCAGAACCGCTCCATCCCCTGCGCCACCCAGTTTTTCTCCCCCGCCCAGCGCTCGGCGCTGGAACCGCTGCTGGCTGCGTCCGGCCACCCCCGCCACCTGTTCCACGGCGGCTATGAGGGGGCGGAGCGCACCGTCTGCGTGTTCCTCCCCGACTGGCAGGAACCGGACGATTGGGAGGCGGTGGACGAGCTGGCCGCCATTGAGTGCGCATACCCGCCCACGGGGGCGGAGCTCACCCACCGGGATCTGCTGGGCGGGCTGATGGGCATCGGCCTGACCAGGGAGAAGGTGGGGGACATCCTGACGGGGGAAAAATCGGCCCAGGTCGTCTGCCTGCGGGACGCCGCCCCCATCATCCTGTCCCAGTTCAGCCAGGCGGGGCGGTACAGATTGAAGCTGAAGGAAATCCCCCTGTCCGGCCTGTCCCCCGCCCCTGCCGAAGTGAAGCTCATCCACGACACGGTGGCCGCCCTGCGGCTGGACGCGGTGGCGGCCTCCGGCTTCTCCCTGGCTCGGGGAAAGGCGGCGGACGCCATTGCCGCCGGAAGGGTGTCGCTGAACCACCGGGAATGCCTCAAGCCCGACCGGGCGGTGGCCCAGGGGGATATCATCACCTGCCGGGGGCTGGGCAAGTGCGTGGTAAAGAGCGTGGGCGGGCAGTCCCGGAAGGGCCGGATCATCCTTGAAATCGAGAGGTATCTGTAATGGACCAGAGGAAAATCGACCGCATCAACGAGCTGGCCCGCCGGGTGAAGGCGGGGGAAACACTGACCCCGGCGGAGCTGGCCGAGCGGGACGCGCTGCGGCGGGAGTATATCGCCAGCGTGAAGGCCAGCCTGGTGGGTCACCTGGAGAACACCTATATTGTGGAGCCGGACGGCGCCAGGCACAGGCTGCCCAAAAAGAAATAGGCGCTGTCCAAAAGCAGCGTTGAAACAGGCAGGGCCCGCCGCATTGCGGCGGGCCCTGCCTGTTTTATATCCCAGAAGCTGTACCAACCGTCCCGGCATACAGCTTCTCAATTACCGGCACGTCATGGGCCTTTGCCCACTCCGCCTCCCTGCGGTGGCAGGAAAAGAGCAGGATCTGACGCTCCTCCCCCAGCTTCTTCAGCAGCGCCAAGGCCAGCGCCATCCGCCCGTCGTCAAAGGCGGCCAGCGCGTCGTCCAGCAAAATGGGGGCGTCCGGCGCGGTGAGCTGGCACACCGCCAGCCGGACGGCCAGATATAGCTGCTCCGCCGTCCCGGTGGACAGGGCCAGGGCGCTGTGGGGCAGCGCCGTCCCCTCCCCCGCCGCCTGGGCGGAAAAATCCCGGGCCAGGGTGAGCCTGTCCCACCGGCCCCCGGTGAGGGCGGCGAACAACCTCCCGGCCTTCTCGTTCAGCGCCGGGGAAAACCGCTGGCGCAGCTGGTCATTGGCCGCGCCCAGCGCCTCCAGGGCGGCGGTAAGGGCGTCGTACTCCTCCAGGCGGCGGGCCAACTGCCCGTCCAGTTCCCCCCGCCGGGCCTCCACATCCTCCGGGGCCCCCATGTGGGACAGCGCCCCCTCCGCGCGGGCCAGCTCCTTTTGCACCCAGGCCAGCTCCCGTTCCACCGCGGCCAGCTGGGCGGCGGTGGCGGCCTTGGACTGGGGCGGCTCGTGGAGCAGCTCCAGGGTGTCGAACAGCTGCCCCCCCTGGGCGGCCAGATCCTCCATCCGGCGGCGGGCGGCAGCCTCGGCGGCGCAAGCCTGTTGGGCCTTGGCAAGGGATTCGCGGTATTCCATCGCCTGGGCCGGCCAGTCCGCTTCGTCCGGCGGGGAGCCCAGGGGGAGCGCATCCAGCTCGCGCAGGGCATTCTTCCACCGCACCCCAAAGATGGCCGCGCAGGCCAGCATCAGCAGCGAGGCAGTGCCTGTGCCTGTCAGAGGGTAGTCAAGAATGAAATTCGTCAGCGTACCTGCCAGCCACGCGGCGGTGAACAGCAGGAACCGCAGCGTCCAGGCCCGGCCGTTCCGGCACCTTTTTTCCAGCGCCTCCCGCTGGGTCTTTAAGCGCCGGTTCTCTTCCTTGGCCGCCTCCTGCTCCCTCTGCCTCGCCTGGGCAAAGGCCCAGGCCTCCTCCCCGGACATGGTTCCAAATACGGGGTGGGGCTTCTCCTCAGGAACGGCCGCCTTGGCCCGCTCCCACTCCAAATACGCCTCGCCGTAGCGGCGGTTGAGCTGGTGCTTCTCAATCCGCGCCCAGATCTCCAAATCGCCCTGGAGTTCCTTTTGCCTCTCCTCCAGGCGCTCCAGCTCCCGCGCGCCCTCCGACTTCCGGCGGCGGGCGTCATCCATCTCCCGGAGGGCCCCGTCCAGCCGGGCCCTCTCCTCCTCCAGCTCCGGGATCAGGCCGTTGGCCCGGTTGGCCCGGCGGCGGTTGCGCCAATCCTTCAACGTGCGCTCCACGGCGGAATAGGCCACGTCCTCCTCCCCGGAGGTGGCCAGGGCGGCGATGCGGGCCTCCAGCTCACGGCTGGCCCCGATGGCCGCCCCCCCCTGCCCCACAAAGGCGGAACGGAGGTAAACCTCCCTGCCCACCCCGGTGAGCCGCTCCCCCGCGTTGGCGGCGGCGAGGCCGGGAACCGGGTCGCCGGTGGCGGTGTAGACGGCCTCAAACCCGCCCAAGGGGTTGGTCCTGGTGGGAAAGCGGCGCAGGGTAACCTCCCGGCCCCCCCACTCCACCTGGGCCTCCCCCGCCATGGGCGCGCCCGACCAGGGGAGATAGCGGGTCTTGTCCGCCAGGAAGCCGGACTTGTCCCGCTCCCGGGTGTCGATGCCATAGAGCATGGCTTTCCAAAAGCCCGCCCACGTGGATTTTCCCCCCTCGTTGGGGGCTGTGATGACGGTGAGGCCCGGCCCCGGCTCCAACACCGCGCCGTCCAGCGCCCCGAAGGTGGCGGTGAGCTTTTTGATTTTCATGGCCGGATATCCTCCCCTCCCTCCAGCGCCGCCAGGCCGAACCGGGCGGCCAGCAGCAGCTTGTCCCGTTCCCCCTCCCCCGCCCGGTCCAGGCGGGATTTCATCTCACGCAGGAACAGCCCTGTGAGGGAGTCCTCCCCCGCCCTGGCCCACAAGTCCACCGGCAGGGTGGTGTGGTCCCGGAGCTCCACGTGGAAAAAGTGGGGGGCCGCCTGGGCCGTGAGGGCGGCCAGAGCCGGGGCGGAGCGGCTCTCCCCGGCCAGAAGGATGCGCACCAGATCCGGGTTTTCCCCTTGAGGCAGGCTTTCCGTAAAGCGTTCAGCATTTACAGTCTCAATGCGGTACTGCCGTTTGCAGACAGGGACAAACCGTGCCGTAACAGGCTGTGTACCCAAGTCAACCGGGGCCATCGGGAGGGCGTCCGGCTGGGCCGGGCCGCCAAAGGAGACGATCAGCGCCCCCTTGGGCCCAAGTTCGTCAAACCCCCTCCCCTCGGGGCAGCCCGGGTATGCCCACAGGGTCCTGCCCGCCCTGCCGCTCCCGGCGGCGTGGATGTGGCCCAGGGCGGCATAGGCCGCGCCGCTTTTTTCCAGGGATTTCGGGTCTACCGGGGCGTAATTCCCCGCCGCCCCCACCTCGCCGTGGACGCAGAGCAAATGCAGCTTCCCGTCGTCCGGGGCGGCGAACCCCGCCAGCGGGTCGTCCTCCCTGTGGGGGGCGGTAAAGGCGCAGCCATGCACCGTGCAGTTGAGCCGGGGCAGCTCCACCCCCTGCATCTCAGGTTGTGTAAAGATGTATACATTGTCAGGCCAGCGGTTTGCGGCGTAGGGCGATTGGGGGTGAAAGTAGTCATGGTTGCCGGGGGCAATGAACACCGGCACGGCCATCTCCCCCAGGGCCCGGCCGAGCGCCCGGACGGTCTCTGGGCGCACCCGTCCCCCGTCCAACAGGTCGCCGGGAAGGAGAACCAGATCGACGGCCTCTTCCTTGGCCAGCCGGGCCAGCCGGGCAGGAACGTCCCTCAGCTCCCCCCGGCGCAGGGCGCCCTTGTCCGGGGACAGGCCGGAAAAGGGGGAATCCAGGTGAAAATCGGCGGCGTGGAGCACCTTCATAGCTGTCCCCCCTAGGCGATATCGACGCGCTGGACACTTACACACCGCTTGGACTGCGCGTCGATGCAAAACAGCACCGCGTCCAGCTTACAGGGCCCCTCTGCGGGCTGGAACCGCCGGGGCAGTCCGCCCAGAAAGCGGTTGACCGCCTGGTCCGGGCGTATGCCGATGACCGACCGGCTGGGGCCGGTCATACCCAGGTCGGTGACAAAGCCCAGCCCCTGGGGCAGTATCTGGCAGTCGGCGGTGGGCACATGGGTGTGGGTGCCCCACAGGGCCTGGGCCCTCCCGTCCAGATGCCAGGCCATGGCTCCCTTCTCGCTGGTGGCCTCGGCGTGGAAATCCACCAGGGTCAGCCCGGCCTCCTCCCGCTTCAACACCTCGTCCACCCTGGTAAAGGGGTTGTCAAAGTTGGAATCCATGGCGGTGCGGCCGATGAGGTTTACCACCCGGATGCGCAGCCCCCTGGGGCCGTCGAACACCCCCCATCCCCGGCCCGGGGCCCGCCGGGTATAGTTGGCGGGCCGGATGATGTAGGGATTTTCGTCCATATACTTTACGATTTGTTGTTTGTCCCACGTATGATTTCCCATTGTTATCACATCTGCCCCGGCGGCAAATATGGCGTCCGCCTGGGCGGGAAGCAGGCCGTTGCAGGCGGCGTTTTCCCCGCACACCACGGTGAAGTGGATATCATGGAGCTTGCGCAGGGCGGGCAGGTGCCGGGAGAGAAAGTCCACCCCGGCGTCGCCCACCACGTCGCCAACAGCTAAAATGTGGATGTTCATTCCAATACCCCCATCCGAACATAAGGGGGAGCGGGCGAACCCCTCTCCCCCTCGCCGCCGCGAGCCTCGTATTGTCCGCTTCGCCGCAGCTCCCGCCCCCGTGCGGCCCGGCCTTTTCCGGGCCTGCGCGGGGCGTTCTTTTAAGCCTGATTTCCCTCTCCCACCAGCATGAGGCAGCCGTCCTTGTCGTATTTCAAAAGCTGGATTTCCGCCTTGGTGTTCCGGGCAATGTCCCTCATTTTCACCGACTCGGTGACCGACGCCATCAGGGTGTAGGATACGCCGTGCTTTTTCGCCCGGCCCGTGCGCCCGATGCGGTGGATATAATATTCCTGCTCGTCGGGCACGTCGTAGTTGAACACCGCGTCCACGTCGTCGATATCCAATCCCCGGGCGGCCACGTCGGTGGCCACCAGCACCCGCAGCTTGCCGTCCTTGAACCGCTGGAGGGTGCGCTCCCGCTCCCGCTGGGGGATATCGCCGTGGATGGCCTCACAGGAGATGCCCCGCATCTTCAGCAGGCCGGCCAGCCGGTCGGTCATGTTCTTCGTGTTGCAAAAGGCAATGGCCCGGTCATAGCCGCCGTTGTTGATGAGGGCGGCCATGGTGTCCAGCTTCTGCTCCCGTCCCATCAGCTCAATGGCATACTGCTGGATATCCGGGCGGTTTTCCTCCACTGGCCGGACGGTGATTTCCGCCGGGTCGCGCTGGTATACCCAGGAGATATCCATAACTTCCCGTGATATTGTGGCGGAAAACAACCCCAGGTTGCGGCGGTGGGGCATTTTGTCCAGGATGCGGGTGACGTCCTGGATAAACCCCATGTCCAGCATCCGGTCCGCCTCGTCCAGCACCACAGTCTGCACCTTGTCCAACCGGACGGTGCGCCGCTTCATGTGGTCCATCAACCGCCCGGGGGTGGCCACCACGATCTGGGGCTTGCTTTTGAGCTGGGTAAGCTGCTTCTCAATGGGCTGGCCGCCGTAGAGGCATACGGTGCGCACCCCCTCCCGGAAGGCGCACAGCTCCCTCAGCTCGTCCCGGATCTGGATGGCCAGCTCCCGGGTAGGGGCCAGGATCAGGGCCTGGATGTCGCTGGATTCCGGGGCAATGTGCTCCACCATAGGGATGCCGAAGGCGAAGGTTTTGCCGGTGCCGGTGGGCGCCTTGGCAACCACGTCCCTCCAGTCCATGAAATAAGGGATCGCCCCGCCCTGGATAGGGGTGGCCTGGGCAAAGCCCTTTTTGTCCAGCGCTTTCATGGTTGCCTCGGACAAGCCCATATCCTTATAATAATAGGTTTCTTTCACTTGCGCGCCGTTAATTTCCATACAGCCGTTCCTCTCGCGTAAAATAAAAAATCAGGGGCAAGCCGACGGCTCGCTCTTATGCCGGTGGGCCCGCTGCCGCTCCACCAGGTCGGCCAGGGTAGTGTGATCCACCACCTGGGACACGGCCCGGTGAATATCCTGCCACAGCTCCACCGTCACGCAGTCGCAGCTGTGCTCGCAGTAGCCGCCGTCGGTGGCGCACTCCACCGGGGCCAGATCGCCCTCCAGCGGACGGAGGATGTCGCCCACAGAATACTCCTCCGGCTTCCGGGTGAGCAGATAGCCGCCCCCCGCCCCCCGCACAGACCGCACCAGCCCCGCACGGGCCAGGGGCGTGACAATCTGCTCCAGGTATTTGTCGCTGAGCTGCTGCCGCCGGGCGGCATCCCGCAGGGATACCGGTCCATCGTCCACATGCTGGGCGATGTCCACCATCAGCCGAAGGGCATACCGCCCTTTTGTGGAAATTTTCATGGGGGTCCCCTCCAAAAAAGTTCACTGTTTTTAAAATACCACAATTCTGGTGGGAATTCAAGGGGAACTTCAGCCCAACCCCAGCTATACTCCAACTTTCCCATTGACAAACCCCGTTCGGTATGGTATCATACCCATTGTGTTTGGACGGCTTTCTTTATGGAGAGATGTCCGAGTGGTTTAAGGAGCCGGTCTTGAAAACCGGTGACCCGCAAGGGCCGTGGGTTCGAATCCCACTCTCTCCGCCAGATTACAATTTCATCATTTCGATGTTTTCGACACGCGGAAGTACCCAAGTGGCCGAAGGGGCTCCCCTGCTAAGGGAGTAGGCGGGTAAAACCGTGCGAGGGTTCAAATCCCTCCTTCCGCGCCAAAGATTTCCCCTGTATTCGTTGTGAATACAGGGGCTTTTCCTTTTCTTCCGCAAGATTTTATGCTAAATAGTTGTGTCGGCTTGTGGGCCAATATGATTTTACCCCTACCCTACGTTTACCCCTACCAGCTAATTTTACCCCTTTGCGGCCAGACCGTCATAGTAGTTCTGCATCCGCGCCGCCGTGTCCTTCATCATCTGCTCAGAGGTGTGGGCGTATACGTTCAGGGTACTCCATCAATGCCCAGCTCAAGGCGGTCATTGACCGCACCGTGGCCCGCTGGCTGGAGGTGGAGAACAAGGAGTTCTACTACATCGTCACCATGGCCGACGAGGGCGAGGATTCCGCCGACACCACTCTGGCCTGTTTTCGGGGCTATTGACATGGAGCGTTCCAGGGAGAATTATCATCTTGTCGCCCTGCCCCGGTACACCTACAAGAAGGAGATCAACCGCATGGCAGGGGCGGCGGGGTGCCGGGTGCGCCGGGACAGCGTGATGCTGGTGGAAACGCTCA
>ERZ779632.903-NODE-903-length-14035-cov-7.823391_pt1 | contig 14035 bp, 19 predicted proteins | sample MGYA00514194_ERZ779632 | MGnify/ENA primary metagenome ERZ779632 (study PRJEB29562, sample SAMEA4376704) | mouse gut metagenome | isolation source: Cecum | study: EMG produced TPA metagenomics assembly of the A DSS colitis mouse model was used to assess the...
AAGGTCCCGTAGTAGAGCAGCACCGCTGCCCCGTCCGGATCCCTGGCAAATACCCCGAACTCTGTAAGGACTACATCCTTTTTGAGCCCTCCATCCAGATCAGATCTGAACTCCAGGGTAATATGGACCGTATCCCCTTTGTGCCAGGGCACGGTGGAGGTCCCTTGGGCAACCGGGTCAATCATGCCCTCCAGATCGCCGGCAAACACCTCATCCGGGCATACGCCGGAGCCGAACATAATCCTGGTAATGACAAGGGGCTTTTCCTCCGCCCCAAGCCTTGCCAGCAGCTCCTTGCCCTTTTTGGTCAGGGTGCATCCGTATTGGCTCATTCAATCTCCCTCCTCTGTGTCCGGCCACGCGAGCTCCGGCAGGTGTATGACGCTCATACAGCGGCCCAGAACGGGCGTAACATAGATCGTTTTCTCCATCTCCGGAGCGGTAACGGCCATGTCGCATACAATGTGACATGGCTTGACAATATGGAGGATATCCATGAAAATCCCGGTGTTCACCTGGTGCTCGGGGTTCCTGATGAACATCTCAATCAGCAGGGCATACCTGGGATAGTCGGGCTCCAGCCGCCAATTCCCCTGCCCGAAAAGCTCCTCCAGCTTCTCCCGCAGGAACGCCAGGGTGAAAGGCGGGCGCAGCGCCAGACGGTTGAGCACCCGCAGGCGGCGAAAGGCCAGCGTCTCCCCGGGCGCAGGCAGAATGCGCAGAATGGCCTCCCACTGTGCGCATGTCCCCTCATCCATGGTCTGAATGAAGAGGTTGCTGTGGAGCCGGTCCATGTCCTCCGCCAGAAGATGCAGCTCCTGGCTCTCGGTCCGGCACAGATACTGGAAATCCAGGATGTCCCGGAACCAGTGGGGGTAGTACTGGCAGACGTTGGTATCAGCCATGGAGCGTCACCGCCCCCCGTATGGGCAGCTGCTGGAGCTGGCCATCCTCCACAAGGGCCAGGTCCCCTTCTATGCCATTGATGGTCAGCCCGGTCACATTGACCAACCCGCCCACGGATAGCATAGCCGCCGCCAGCCGGGCAGCGTAGACCCAGCAGGAGTAGTGGGTCAGGCCCGAGGCGTCCGGTTTATCCCAGCTTTTGCGGATAGAGAGCAGGTAGTCCTCCACCGCCCGCTCCACGCCCCCTTGCAGCTGGCCCACGGTATAGCCCGGCCCCACGGCCAACGAGGCCTCCACATCCACGGTGACCGTCTCCGGGGCCGTCACCGTCACCGTGGCCCCGATGGGCGCGGTGCCGTAGCCCAGGCCCTGGTCAGGGGGCGGGTCCACAATATTCTGCACCGTCTCCACCAGCTGGGGGGAGGCGGGCATCCAGTCCGCGCCCATAATGGACAACTTCACTGTGCCGCCGCCGCTCCAGACGGGATAGACCTGAAGCCCGCCCACGCCATCGATAGCCAGCACCACCCGCCTGTAGTCCGCCACATTGCCGCCAAAGGGCTGTTCATTGAGCGCATCAATGGCCCGCTGCCGCAGGCTGTCATCGCTCTCCGTATTATCTCCCGACACCAGAATGTCCGTGATTTCCGCTGAAGTCAGGCCCTGGATGTGGGTGATGGGCAGGATAGGCCCGGTATACCGATTCCCAATGGCGCCGGGGGTCTCGCAGAGCATCTGGAATTGTCCTGGCCCCACCTGCTCCCCAGCCGCAAAGTTGACGCTGTCCGCGCCATCAATGGTGGAAAACCGGGCTCCCCTGGGGACGTCCACATTGAACACCCCCAGCCGCACCGCCGGGGAGGCGGGATAGCGCTGCACATTGGCCAGCACAGCCAGATAGTCCAGATCCTGGCCCACCGCCGTCTGAAGGTAGGCCCCCCGCTGCACCTGGTCCAGCTCCAGATAGAACTCCTCCAGGGCGTATGCCCCCGCGCCGACAGCGGTCTGGATGAGGGAACCCTCCCGCTTATCCAGGGAATCGGGCACCCGGTCCAGCTGGGTGCGGAGCAGGTTCCGGTAGGTCTTTGCTGTAAAATCAATCATATCAGCGTCACCTCCATTCCGCTGCGTACATCTCCGAATACGGTTCTCACCGTGAAGCTGGCGGACAGGCTGACGCCGGAAAAGGACCAGGTGAAATCCTTCATGCCCAGCATACGGCTGTCCGGCAAAAACGCGTCCTCCAGCCGCCTGCGCAGCTCCGAGGCGGCGAACCCAGGCTCCGTCCCCAGCAGGCCGTCATAGTCCGTGCCAAAGTTGGGGGAATATATCTGCCACTTGAACCGCTCCACACTGACAACAATCTCCACCGCCTGACGGACCGCCTCCCATCCGTCCCCCTGGCCCCGTATGCGGTGGGTGACCGGATCCGCGATCCAGGTGAGGGACGGCTGATCCTGGAACACCACGCCGTGGGACAGGTCTATATCAGATTTTGGCAGCATGCCGCGCCCCCTTCTCAAATATCCGTGACAGGACGATGAACTGCTGTCCCCGCAGGACCCGCAGCAGCAGCACCCGGTCCCCGGCCTCCAGCGCCCGGTTGAAAATAATATACCCGTCCTTTACCGGCAGGGGCTTTCCGTCCTCATAGCAGATAATATTTTCCAGGCGGTCATCCGATGGAAACGCGTCCTGGTTCAGTGCGGTCTCTGTTTGACGGACCCCCTCCAGCGCCGGGCCTGTGCCCCCCTCCGCCCCGCTGTGGGCGTGGGTCAGATCCGGCAGGCTGTGGTCATGGCGGAAGCCCGCTGTGACGTGCTTATGCCTGAGCACGGGGATCTTCTTCTCCATAACCGCCGCTGTCAGCCAAAGCGTCTCCTCCGGCAGGGGGGCCATATCCTCCCGGACCTTGATTTGCAGCGGCTTGACGCTGACCACCGTGCCCACCGCCAGATCTGTCAGGCCATAGCCCCGCATAGAATCCTCGGCAATCTGATGCAGAATATCCACAGCGTCCATATCAAGCCCCCAATTCCTGAACGTCGAAGTCCATGGTGTGCAGATCGTTTTTGAAAGTGTGGCTCACCCGCTCCAGCAGCACCAGCTGGTGCAGATCAATATCCCCCAGTCCAGGCACATCCATCATGAGCATCTGCCCCGCCCGGAGGCCCACCAGCCCCAACGCCTGCACCTTCAGCGTGCGGAAGCGCCGGTTGTGGTACCGGAGCATGGCCCGGGCCTGGCTCTCCACCTGGGCGTCGTTGAGGGCGCCGTCCACCTTCTGGTAGAGCTGGAGCAGCCCCCAGCGGTCTATATTGCCGCTGTCCATGACCTGGAAGACGTCCGCCCTGCCGGTGGCCTCGTTGGGGCGGGAGAGCTTGACGGCGTTATAGGTCTGTTGGTCAATATCTGTTTTGTATTGGTAATCTGTCAGCAGGGATCGGGTCCCCACCACGCCCTGGGCCACCATGGCCCCCGCCTCCCGCAGGGAGAGCGCACCGCAGTCGTCAAAGAAGGTGTAGAGCCCGCCTGTTGCCAGGAGGGTGCGCTGGACGGCGGTGGAGATGATATCCAGGCAGCTCTTCTCCTCCATGATGAGGGTAGGGATCGGATATCCGGTATCGTCCAGCCGTCCCACCTGGAGCCGGAAATCCTGGGCAATCTCGGTGATAATCTCCCCCGCTGTGCGGCCAGCAAAGCAGTAGCTGGCGCTGGCCTTGAGGTAGCGTAACTGGTCATAGCAGATGACCTCGATGACGGCGTGCCGGTCCCGGGTCTTGGTGAACACCCAGCCCAGAAAGATCACCTGGCCGTCCACAGAGAACCGGACCGGATCACCCTCCACAAAGGAGATGCCGCCAGCTGCGTTGATGGTGAATTTCATGGTCCCCGGGGAGCCGGTTCGGTTGGTGGTGCAGGTTACCACCTGCACCTGGGGGGCCGCGTCCCAGGCCCTGCCTGTACGGCGCTCCAGAATGATCAGCTCACAGGTCATACACCCACCGCCTGAATCTGTGACGCCTTGACCCACCCCTTGGCCGCTCCGGCCTCTGTGGTGATGTGGTAGGGGCAGGGGCGCTGCGGGTCATTGGTAATGATCCGGGAAATAACCCCCCGAAAGCCGGACAGGGAGCCGTGAGGCTCATCCCCCCGGCTGGAGTACCAGCAGCTGCCGTTGACCACTACCGTTTGTCCTACGGTCAGCTGGCTTTGGGGCACAGCGCGGGTGATCTCCGCGCTGGCGACGGCCGGCTCTCCGGCTTCCCGCTTCTGGAAGGAGACCGTGCGGGGCGAGTAGTCCCGATATTCACTGAGCGCGATTTTGTAGTAAAAGTCCCCGGTCTCGCCGCCCCGCTCTTCTGTCTCAAATCTGGTCACCAGCACCTCTATGTTGGTGTCAAAGATGGGCGTCCCATCCTCCAGGCAGCGGTTAGCCACAAAGCGCAGGGGGGTCTTCCCCTCCATGGCCCCCTGGATGAAGTCGATGTAGAACTGGGGCGGCTGAAAAGCGCCCGCTGTCAGGACCGCGCCCAGCTCCGGTCTGCCGGGGAGGAGTCCGGACCAGGCGGCGGTCTGCAGCTTAGGCGTGCGGGGGATCATAATGGGCCCCACGCCCAATACATTATAGCTGCCGTTGTCATTGTCCCGGGTGATTGTGTAGCTCTCCGGGTTGACCGGCAGCCGGAGAGTAACACCCTCCAGGGAGAGGTAGAGGCCGTACTTGTTTTCCATGCGCTGTCCCTCCCTGTATCTAATAAGACAAATCCGTGTGGCTGGCCTTCTGCTCCAGGAGAATGTCCTTGATGGCGTCAGCCAGCAGCCGGCGGTCCATGTCCGTATTGCCGGTATTCTGGCCGGTAATATTGATGACCGGCGTTTGCGCGGTGAGGTTGATGTTTGTGACATACTCCCGCTCCGCCAGATCCACCAACATCCTGATATCCTCCTCCGAGAGGGCCACACTGCCGCGAATGGCTCTGGTATCAGCGCCAATGCCGTCCAGGGCGGCGGATATGCCGGTGTTGGACAGCAGCTGGGTGTAATCAAAGGGTATGCCGCCGGCATTGCCGAGGACGTCCGAGACTTTGAAATTGTCGAGAGCCGCGCCGGCGCCGCGCCCCATGCGGGAGCCTCTGTCCCAGGCGTCGTCATAGCGGATTTTCTCCATGCGCTGGATGGTGATCTGATTCTCGCCAAAGCTGTCCTTTACCCAGCTGCTGACGTTTGCGCGAAATCCGGCTACGGCGCCGGAGAGATTGCTGCCCAGCAGCGCGTCAATGGCACTGGCCGCCGTCTCCACAACACTCATGATGGTATCGAAGAGGCCCAGGAACAGGTTGGCTATGGCCGCCACCGGATTGTTGAACACGTTGGCAAAGAACTCTGCAAACGTGGCAATAAGGTTCCAGCCATCCGCTGTGAGATTACAGCCCAGAGCATACAGCCCGTACAGGACGCCGCCAACCACGCCGCCTATGTCCTCCCAGGTAACTCCCATCTGCCTTGCCATGTAGATCACCAGCATAATACTGCCCGCGATGAGCAGAAGCGGCCAGTTGGCCGTCGCCCAGGCGGCGGCGGACTGGAGGGCGGACGCTGTCATGATCGCCCCGACAACGATTGCCCCGCCGATGAGCAGCGTGGACACCGTGTCCCAGTTCTCCGCAATAAACGCCGCGCCGCTCTCCGCCATCTGGAGCAGCCGCAGCAGCGCGTCTCCCCCCATACGGACGGCGGTGATAAAGCCGTTCAGGGCGTCCCTGCCCATGTCGCTGTTCAGGAAGGCGTTCAGCTCCTCCAGGACAGGCCGCAGGGCGTTGAGCCCCTCGTTCTTCACCATGGTCATGGCCTGTGAGAAGGTAAGGGGGACGGCCTCAAAGGCAGCGTTGGTCTCCTCCGCCGCGGCAAACACGGCCGCCTTGACCACGTCCGCCGTGATCCGCCCCTCGCTGGCCAGCTGCCGCATCTCCCCGATGGTCACGCCCATATACGCCGCGATCGCCCGGGTGATGGTAGGGGCCTGTTCCAGGACCGAGTTGAGCTCCTCGCCCCGGAGCACGCCGGAGGACATGGCCTGGGTCAGCTGGAGCATGGCCGCCTGCGCGCCCTGGGCGCTGGTCCCGGCAAGGGCGAACTGCTTGTTGATCTGCTCTGCGAAAGCCACCACCTCCGCCGTGGAGCCGAAGGCGTCCGGAGCCAGGGTGCCCAGCTTGGCCGCCATATCGGCTGTATCCTGATAGTCTCCCCGGGATCGCTGGGCGGCGTCAAAGAGCATGTCCTGGATCTGCGGGGTGGTCTGCCGTCCGTCATTCATGCGGTCCAGCCGGGCGGTGGTCTGGATCCAGATGTCGGAAAGCCCGGCAAACGCCTGGGCGCTGCGCAAGCCGAGATAGGCCGCCGCCAGGGTCTTCAGCCTGGAGACCAGGCCGTCCGCCGCGTGAGCGCCGGAGCGCATACTGCGGTTGAGCCGGTCCTGCTTGTCCGCTGCGTGGCCGGAGGCGTCCGCCGCACGGCCCGTGGCGCTGCGGATATCCTCCATGCGGCTGGCGGCGCTGTCCGCCGTGTGGGAGAGCGAGGCCAGGGCCGTGCCGCTCTGGGCGGCGGCAGCCGTGAACTCCTCCTGGGTTTCGGTTGCCGTGCGCATGTTGGAGGCGATCTGCCGCCCGAGGTTCAGATACGCGGAAAACACAGTGGAAAAACGGTCCTCCAGAACAAGGGATTCCCTGATAACCGCCACAACGGATCACCTCACTTTGTCTTGGGCCTGGACCTGATCTCCTTCAGCGCCAGCTGGGTGAGCAGGATTTTTTCCCGGTAAGGCAGGTCCAGAACCTGCTGGGGACGCCACCCGTGGTTGACCAGCATGTAGTATGCCAGAAGGGTGTCCGGATCGTCCCCGTCAATCAGTTTTTTGCCTGCTCCTCCAGATCGTCCTCCGCAAAGCCGGAAAGACGCATAATCTCCTTACTGAGCCGGCCGTACTCGCCCGCCAGAAGCATCCTGCCGGGGACCTCCAGGGGGTCCATGGTGCTGTAGGCCTTGCACAGCTCCTCACTGCGGAAGTCCGGCTCCACCGTGGCCGCCACCACCAGCTGGCGGCTGTAGGCGATGCTGTCCAGCCGCTCCACCGGCTGGCCGTTTACCTTTGCGCTGCGCATACAGCGGCGGGTCAGGGCGTCGTTCTCCTCCTGGGTCAGGGGCCGGACCTTGAACGGAACAGGCCTGCCGTCCGCGTCCAGAAACCGCCTGGAGACGATGATCTCGCAGACCTCCGTGGTCTGCGCAGGGTGAAGAAATGCGTTCAGGTTGCTCATATGCCTCTCCTTTTATCAGGTGCCCAGCTCACTGGGCGGGTTAAATCTGCTGAGGATTTCAGCGTCCTCATAGGTGAAGGAAAAGTCAAAGGTCATCATATCCGTGTCAGCGTCCAGCACGGCCAGGGGGATCGTCCCGGTGAGCTGGCAGTTGTACAGGGCCACCGTCTGTGTTCCTACAGAGGAGGCCTTGTCATCGTTGGTCAGCTGCATGTTGAAGTAGGGCATCTCGCCGGTGCGGATGTACTGGATCAGCATCTCCGCGAAGATGGACGTTCCATAATAGACCGTACCCGTGCCGGTCTGCTTGACCCCGCCGGGCTTGTTCTGGATTTTCTTGGTGCCAATGACCTTCATGTCATTGCTGGAGACCTCTCCCTGGGCGTTGACCTTCTTTGCACCGAACAGCTCTGTCACCTGCCCGTTCTGGGTGATAAAGGCCTTGCCCGCCGCGCCGTGGACCGTGTCCCGTCCTAACAGAAAACTCATTTGCCCGCCTCCTTACGCCACCGTGATGGTCATGTAGATTTTCTCCACCGTCCCCGCCAGAACAAAGGCCAGATTGACAATCAGGCTGTCCGCGCGGTCCCCCTCCAGCACCTCCACATCCGCCCCTGCGGGGCGCTGGCTGAGCGCGTCCTTCTCGTACATTTTCAGCAGATACTCCAGAACTGCCGCCTGAAACAGCCCCCGGCCCTCCGTGTTGTTTTTCACCTTGCCGAGAAAATGGAGGGAGAACTCCCTGTAGATGTCGTTTGCCAGGGTATTACAGACCCGCATGGCGGCATTTTTGGAGAAAACCTCCCCCACCTCCGGGGTGAAGGTGGTGAGGGTGTTGATATCCGTCTCCACCCGCACCCGGCCGAACTCCTCCGCCAGTACCAGCGTCCCCGCCTGGATGGCCTCTTCTATTTGGCCGCTGGTCAGCCTGGTGGACACATCCACCGCCCCGGGGTAGGCGGCGCAGGACAGGCTCTGGTAGTACTGGGCCCCTGCCTGGGCCCCGGCCAGCCACCAGACCGTCTGCTCCGGGGTGAGGACCTCGCCGTCCTCCAGCACCACGCCCACGCCGCAGTTGATAACGAAGCGGCTGTCCGCACGGTCCGCGCCGGCCGTCACCAGCTGGGCATATCGCCCCGCCTGGCTGGAGATGCGCTGAACAAAGGCGGCAAAGGCCTGCCGCACAGTGCTGTCGGTACCGTCATAGGCCAGCACGTCAAAGGAATAGGGCTCCAACGCCTCCAGAAAGGCGGCATACGACGCGGCGTTCACCGTACCGTCCGCGCCGCCGGACAGAGATATGCCCGCGGTTGCCGCAAGCGTATCCCCGGAAAACGAGATCCAGCTGTTGGCGGCCAACTCCGCCGCTTCCTTCACCCGCTGGCTATCCACCACCAGACCGTCCACCAGGGTGGAGACTGTATATGTTCCGGTCTCGTCCACATCCTCCGCCGCCGTGACGGAGATATCGTTGCCACGGACGCCGGGGTACAGGGCGGTAGCTGTGACGCCGCCCTCGGAGAGGGAGGCGCTGGCCTGGGCGGCGCCCTCCGCCTGAAGGCGGTAGAGCAGTAGTCTGGTGGGGCCCCCGGACACATCGGTGCCCTTGAAGGCCTCCCGCATGAACAGCGACTGCGGCGCCGTGAGGCCGTAGCCGATGAAGGGCGTCGGGTCCCCTCCGGATTCAATGGACATCATCTGCCCCACCGGGCCCCAGGACAGAGCGCGGCAGGCGGCCAGGGTCCCACGGCTGCCCTGGGTCACAACGCGGCCGCCCCTGCTCTTGAAATTGATGTATACTCCGGGCCGGACCTTGTTTTGCGCGGTCCAGTTTCCTCCGGCCATTACGATTCACCTCTCTTAAAGAATTTGTCCAGGAGAGCTTTCGCCTCCTGGACGGTATAGTCCGGCTTTGTCAGCAGGGTCCGGGCAAAGTCCCTCTGGTAGCCCGCCAGTGCCTTGCTCTGCAAGAGCGCCTGGGTGGGATATCGTTTTTCTGTGTGCTTCACATGCTTACCTCCATATTCAGCGCCTGGATGCTCTGCATCAGGGCCGCATCCTCCGCCCTTGTGAGTCGGAGGCGGAGCTGGAATTTGTAGTGGAGCGCGCTGTCCGCGATCTCCCAGCTCCGGTCATGGGTCCGCAGCAGGACCGGCTTTTCTCCGTCCACGCTCCGGTAGGGAAGGGTTTCCAGCTGCTGATCCATCACGTCAGCTGCGGCCTGGAGGCAGCTCTCCCCGTCTACGGTGTTATGCCGCTCCAGATACACCAGATCCAGGCCCAGCCGCCGCAGGACGCACCCGCCCGGCTGAGGGAACATGCGGCCGCTGGTCTGCCGCAGGAACAGCATGGGGGGCCTGGCCCCCTGCTGGGCCGGGTCCGCGAAGAACCGCACGCCCGGCAGGTCCGGCGCCAGATGGTCTGCCAGAGACCGGGCCAGGGCGGGAAAGGTGAAGATCATCGGAACGCCTCCTCCACCAGCCTGCGTAGCTCTATTTCGCAGGTCTCCTTATACTGCTCCTCCCCTGCCTCCTTCATGTAACGGCCGGGGACATATGTGGTTTTTGTACCAACCATCAGTCCCACATCCCCGCCCGGTTCAAAGGACAGCAGCCCGTCCTCATCCACGTAGAGGCCGGGGACAAAGTGCCGGTCCATCCGGTGCCCGTCGTTGACATAGCCCGCGTACTGCTTGTCATTGTTCAGGGCGGTGATATAGAGATTGCCCTGGCGGTCCGGCGTTGTCCGACTGTCTGTGGCCCAGTGCTGGGCCAATTCGCCGGAGAGGGTATGCACGCCGCGAATGGCCCCATCATTAGGCGGGGTGCGCTCCGCCGCCGCCTCCACAGCCCGGAGGGTGGCCCCCTCCGCGATGGCGGCCAAACGGCCAGGAAGCGCGGCCTGCCGTTTGGCCAGTTCAGCCATTCTTTTCTGCATCGCGTCCCCCAGCGCCATCCTCCATCACCTCCACTTCTGCATCCAGATACTCCCTTTGCAGCAGGGCCAACTCCTGGTGGGCCAGACCCGGGAGCGCCGCCCCGAAGGGCTCGTAATAGTGGACCGGCTCCCCAGCGAATGCCCGTATGGTCTGCTGTGTCCGGCCAAGGCCCTGCCCGCGGCGAATCAGCAGCTCATCCCCCGGCTGTATGTCCGCGTCATTGCCGCAGGCCAGCTTTTCCTCGCTCTCCGTATAGGCGGCGGTGGACTGCATCCGGGGCCCGTGGGCGCTGTTGTGATATGTCCGGCAGGGGACATCCTCCGCCAGCCGCACCCGCTCATGGCGGGTCAGGGCCCCATCCAGCACAGGCTTCACCCGATAGACCGTCAAGCGGTCCGTATACCAGTCTGCGTAATTCACAGTACGTAGGTCCCTCCCATCCCCACCAGACGGGCCCGGGTGGCCAGCAGCTGCCCATACTGGGTGGCGTTCAGATCCCCCCAGGCCGCCGTGGCCCTGGTGAGTGCGTCCGTATCATAGCTGACGGAGCTGTCCCCCAGGGCGGCGGACTTCACCACCCCCACCAGAGCTCCCGTGGCGGCGGCGTGAGCCCCGTCCGGAGAGCTGGCGGCGTAGGTGCGCAGGTACAGCGTGGCCTGGTGGGCCACATATAATCCGGCGGCATACCGCCAGCCGTCCAGCCACTTGTCCGGCGTAATGGCCCCGTTGGCCTGCCGGATGAACTCCGACAGCATTGCCGGCGGGACCAGACTGGCGGCCGGCTCCTCACCACTGGCGGCGGTGTAGAACTGGGGGAAATCCTCCTGGAAGATGTCCGCTGTGTAGGAGCCCCTGGCACGGCTGATATTGGCCGCCGTCTCTCGGACGCCGGAGAACTGCGGCCTCCGGCAGTCCATCAGGCATCCTCCCCGGTATTTTCTCCAGCGGATTCTCCGGCGGGCTCAGCCGTTTCCTCCTCCTGCGCGCCGCACTCTTCCGGCTGCTTCGGAGGGGACGCGGTCTGCTCATCGCAGGCTTCCGGCTGTTTCGGAGGAGGCGCGGCCTTTTTGCCCTTGTTCCCCCTCCTCCTGATAGCGGCGTCAACATCCTGATCGCGGCTGCTGTCAGAGAGGACCACCTTGCCGTCCTTCGCCAGGGCTTTCAGGTAGGGGGAATCCTCCGCCCAGGCCGGGACGGGGCCCATGTAGTCCCTGGGCATGTGGAACTTCGCCCCATCGGGACCGGGAAGAATAATGCTTCTTCTGGATATAACAAACATTTCCTCGCCTCCTTAAATGCCGTCGTAGTAGGCAACCGTCTGCGGATACAGCAGCTGCACCTGAGAGATGTTGGCCATGTAGGCGGTATCGTAGCAGACGTTGGCCACATTGGGGCCGGACATGATCCGGCCCAGGGGGACCAGCTCGTCCATACTCACGAACCGGGAATGGTTGACGTAGACCGCCATGCGGTCCGCGCCGCCGGTTCCCGCGCCCTTGCACCAGCGGGTGGGGCCAATGTACAGGCTCCCGCCGTTCTTGACCGCGGCGTTGTTCTTCATCAGGAAATCCAGGATGGTCTCCGTGGCCAGCTCCGTCACCTTGCGGGTGAGGATGTCTGTGTACTGCTCGTAGGGGATCAGGATATGGTTGGGGAGGGCGGTCTCATCGTACTCCGCCGCCGCCCAGTTGGCGGTGAGGGCCCCATTCACGTCCGCCAGAATTTCGTCCGGGGTCTTCTTCGCCCACTGGGCTGAGCCTGCCGCGCCGGCGGCCACGGCGGTCTCTGTTGCCTCGGGGTCATTGAGCAGGCCGGTAGTGCCATACTCGTCAATACCCGTATAGACGTTCTGATCCATGTGCTTGTCGTAGGCCTTGCGGATGCCATCGGTGAGCATCTGATCCAGGGATCGGCCGATCTGGGCCGCCTTCTGCATCTCCACGAACATCACACGCAGTCCGGCCGCGAAGATATGGGCCTTATAAAGGCCCTTTTCCACACTGGCGCTGACCAGGGGGATGCCGTTGGCTCCACCCGCGTGGACCAGCCCGCCGCCGCTGCCGCCGGTTATGCCGTAGGCGATGCTCTGAGCGGACACGTAGTCCACCCAGCCGCCCCCGGTGTTGATATTGATATCCCGGGGATAGGTAAAGTTGTCCAGGGGCTTGCGCAGCAGCGTGTCCCGCTTCTCCAGCTCGGAGACCAGGAACGCGCCGCCGGACGCGACGCCCGCCGCGTCCATAGTCATCGGGGCTGCGCCGGGAGCACCCGCCCCGGACAGGCCAGGGGTGAAGACGCCGGCGTCAAAGGTTCCCACATTGCAAAATTTTTCCATCTGATTCTCCCTCCTTACGCACTCTGCATGGTCAGGATCCGCAGCTCCGCCACCTTGTTGGCATCCGCCGGGCCGGCCCACTGGCAGCCGGTGAGCTGGACGGTGTTCCCATCATCCGCTTCCGCTTCAAAGCCCCCCACAGCCGCGCCGGGATAATTGGCATTGGCCGCAACCCTGATATATACCGCGCCCCCCAGCCGGGGCGTTCCCTTCTGACACAGCACGTTCACCGCGCCGCGCTGGAACACGGACGCCGCCTCATTGGCGGCGAACGCGCCGGTATTCTGGTCCAGATAGTTCAACGCGCTCTTGAGCTCCCGGGCGGCCACGCCGACAAAGGCGGCGGCCTCATCGCCCTCGCCCATGGGGAGAACCGCGCCGCTGTCGCTGTATTTCAGCGCGGAGCCAAAGGGGATCTCCGCGCCGGCGGGGCGGGTGTTGACGATCATATCCGGCTGGCGGGCGTAGCTGCCCGCAAAGCCGTGGGGCATCGCTATGCCGATGTTCTGAGGATGGATTCCCATTATTTTGCCTCCTTCTTCTTGTGGGGATTGCGGGCGTCATAGGCCGCCTTCTGCTCCTCACAGATTCGCTCAAAGCTGGGCTTTGCCGCCGCGTCTGCGGCTCTTCTGGCGTTTTCCTGGGCCGCCTGGACAATAGCGCCCAGCGTATCCGGCCCCTGCACCGCGTTCAGCAGCGCGTCCGTCACCTTGGCCCGGACAGCCCGGTCCTCAATGGCGGCAACCGCCGGGCGCACACTCCTGAGGATCGCCATCGCCGCGTCCCGCGCCTCGCCGGACAGGGGCGTGTTTTCCTCCTCCTGCCGGGCCGGGATGACGGCTGCCCCCTCCGGCTGCCCGGAATCCTCCAGATTGGCGAGCAGCTGGTCCAGCGCTGCCGCGGGATCCTGGCTGTCCTTCGCCTCCAGCAGATCGATCAGACGGTTCAGCTTCTCCTCCAGGGCGCTGTGGCTGCCCGCCGCGTCCGCCGCCGGCACCGCGGGCTCCGCCTCCTGCGCCGGCGCGGCATCCGCGCTCCCGGCGGGTTCAGCGTCCAGCGCGGCGGCAGCGGTGGGAAGCAGGGCCTCCACGTCCGCAGGGCTCTCCGCCTCGTGTGCGGCCATCCCGAACGCCTTCAGAACGGCTTCCGAAAATTTGCTCATGATATTGTTTCCTTTCCCGGCGCTCTCCGCCGTGTCCTTTATCGCCACCTCGCGGCCTGCCCGCCCTCTGGGCACGACTGCCACGTGATTGCCCCGGATGTTCCCCTGCCGGTAGTGGTCCCCCTCCGGCTCATAGCTGCACAGGTATCCGCAGCTTACCTCCCGCACCACCCCGTTGCGGATGTCGCTGATAAGCCCCGCGTCCTTTACCAGCAGGTCCGCCACCAGCAGGTCCCCAGAACGGCGCACATTTTGCACGTGCCCCTTGGAGTAGGCCGCGTAGTTGGACGGGCCAACGCTCTCCGCCGGGTGCCCCGCCGTCACGTCCTTGCCCTCGAAACTGGCAACGGCGGCGGGGTCAAACACGTCCTCCGGGT
>ERZ779632.905-NODE-905-length-14029-cov-7.690711_pt1 | contig 14029 bp, 12 predicted proteins | sample MGYA00514194_ERZ779632 | MGnify/ENA primary metagenome ERZ779632 (study PRJEB29562, sample SAMEA4376704) | mouse gut metagenome | isolation source: Cecum | study: EMG produced TPA metagenomics assembly of the A DSS colitis mouse model was used to assess the...
CAGCGAACCTGTTATTACTGAAACTACCTATGGACGCAGAAAGACGGCGTGACACTCGGTCACGCCGCCCTCTGCGGCAAATAGTTACTTGTCACTATTAAGCCTTGATATTTCGGGCTTTTCCGGGTTTTGGACGTTTTCTCCTATCCCGCTTGCTATAAACATCGCATCCCCAAAGGAGAAGAACCTGTACCGCTCCCGCACCGCCTCCTCATAGGCCGCCAGCACTCTCTCCCTTCCGGCCAGGGCGGACACCAACATAATCAGCGTGCTCTCCGGCAGATGGAAGTTGGTGATCAGCGCGTCCATCACCTTAAACCGGTAGCCGGGATAGATGAAGATCTTTGTCCATCCCGCCCGGGCCTCCATGTGCCCGTCCTCCCCCGCCCAGCTCTCCACCGTGCGGCAGGAGGTGGTGCCCACGCAGATCACCCGGCCGCCCCGGGCCCTGGTGCGGTTGATGAGCTCCGCCGTCTCCTGGGGGATGACGCAGTACTCGCTGTGCATGTCGTGGTCCGTGATTTCCTCCTCCTTCACCGGCCGGAAGGTGCCCAGACCCACGTGGAGGGTCACATAGCCGATCTCCACCCCCATGGCCTCCACCCGGTCCATCAGCTCCCGGGTGAAGTGGAGCCCCGCCGTGGGGGCGGCGGCGGAGCCGGTGACCCGGGAGTACACGGTCTGATACCGCTCCCGGTCCCGCAGCTCCTCCCGGATATACGGCGGCAGGGGCATCCGGCCCAGCCGCTCCAGCACCTCCAGAAAGATGCCCTGGTAGTGGAAGCGGACCAGCCGGCTGCCGCCCTCCACCTTGCCTGTCACCTCCGCCGTCAGCTCCCCCGCCTCCCCGAAGGAGACCCGGGCCCCGGTGCGCAGCTTCCTCCCCGGCCGTACCAGGCACTCCCAGACGTTGTCCCCCCGGTCAATGAGCAGCAGCACCTCGCAGGCGCCGCCCAGGGTCCCGTCCTGCCGCACCCTGCTGCCCAGCAGACGGGCGGGCAGCACCCGGGAATCGTTCATAATCAGGCAGTCCCCCGCCCGAAGAAGCCCGGGCAGCTCAAAAAACCGCCGGTGCTCCCACCTGCCGGTGTCCTTATCCAGCGCCAGCAGCCGGGACTGGTCCCGCCGGGCGATGGGCGTCTGGGCGATGAGCTCCTGGGGGAGCTCAAAATAAAAGTCGTGCGTTTTCAACGTTCTGCCCCTTCCAATGTAATCCCTGTAAAATAAAATGAGAGAATCTCCCGGTACGTCTTCCCCAGCTGTGCCATGGCCTTGGCCCCGTACTGGCTCATGCCCACGCCGTGGCCGTAGCCGGTGCCGGTGATGGTGACGCCCGTACCGGAGGAGGCCGCCGGCCGCTGGAACAGCTCAATGCCGGCCGGGGTGATGACATACGCCTCTCCCCCCTGGAACGCCTCCGCGGCGCCGCCGCCGGAGATGGTCCACAGGCCCTCCAGGCCGGCGCTCCCCCCTCCCCCGGAGATGGTAAAGCGCATACTGCGGGCGGAGAGCAGCCACCGGCAGTCCTCCTTTGCGACTGTCACCGTCTTCCCGGCGCTGTCCCGGAAGGTGAGCTCCGCCACGTTCCCCACGGGCGTGGTCTTGGAGACATAGGCGCTGGTCACCGTACCGATGGAGTGCCCCCTCTTCTTCAAAAGGTCCGTGAGCTCTTTATAGGTATAATGGATAGTGTAGCTGTAGTCCGGGATGTCGATAGTCCCCTCATAGGGGTCCTCCTTCCCCACCAGATAGGGCTGGGGATAGGACCACACGTTCTCCGAGCTCTCCGACGCGCCGCCGTTGCTGGAGTAGTAGCAGGTCTCCGCCAGCTGCCCGCTGTAGCTGGCCAGCACCCCCGCCGTCTCCTCCACCGCCCGGTCCGTCAGGCCGTTGGCCTGGTTGGCCCCCCGGTAGACCTGGCAGTCCGTGGTGGCGCACACGTCGAAGCGGTAGCCGGCGTAGTGCTTGCTCTGGAGCAGGGCGTAGGTCCGGGCGCACACCGCCTGGGCCTTCAGCGCCTCCAGGGGCCAGGAGGGGCTCATCTCATAGGGCAGCACACCCTTCACGTAGTCCTCCAGCGCCACCACGTTGATGACGTTCAGATCCCCGCCGGTGCTGCGGCGGTACTCAAACCCGCCGTACCACTTGTATCCCTTGAACCAGGTCAGCGCCTTGCCCGCCCCGCCGTCGGGCAGCACCCCCAGGCTCTTGGCCCCGGAGCAGTCGAACTGAAAGAGCACGTCGCTGGTGGCGGTGGCCGTCACCGTCACGCCGGTGGCGCTGGGGGAGACCACGCTGCCGGAAAACCGCTGGCTTCCCCCGCCGGGACGGCTCCAGGAATAGGTCTCGCAGGTGGCCGCGGCGGCGGACGCCTCCGCCTGGCTCTCATAGCAGCCCAGGCGGACCCGGTGCCGGTTGTTGATGAAGGCCGGGAACGCTTCCTGGAACTGGGCGGCCACATAGGCGGCCTCGTCGAAGGTGGCGAACTCTTCGTCCAGCTGCACGTGGTAGCCCCCCACCGCAGCGTCCACCCGGTTGGGCCGGGTTTTGGAGTAGGCTCCGCCGGAGACGTAGAAGGTGCCGCCGGCGGTCATGGAGATCTTCTCCTGGGTCAGCGCGCCGATCTGAACAAAGTCCCGGGTGTTCTCGTCAAACCACCCCAGGCGGTAGCCCGAGCCCTGGAAATTCTGAAGGTTGGCGGAGAAGAGGGCGTCGTCGCCGTAATACAGCCCCACCTTGAGTGTGTCCTCCGCAGCGCGGGCATAAACAGTCATTGTGACCGCAGTAAGCATACAAAGGAAAAAAGTGCGCAAAAACTTCTTCATACTTCCTCCTGAAGGGGATAAAACGGTTGACAGCGTACCAAAATTGTGGTATGAAATTACGGTGCGCCGTGCCTGACGGCACTTCGCTATCATACAGTATACATGGGAGCGGATCAGATTTCAAGCCAGGATCCGACAGATTTCCCCATCTCAAGCCATACAATTTTTGCAGGAGGTACCAATATGAGGAAAGAATACCGCGTGGGAATCATCGGCGCCACCGGGATGGTGGGCCAGCGCTTTGTTACATTGATGGAGGGACACCCCTGGTTCCGGCTCACCGCCGTTGCCGCCAGCGGACGCAGCGCCGGCAGAACCTACGAGGAAGCGGTAAAGGACCGCTGGGCCATGTCCTCCCCCATCCCCCGGGAGGCCCGGGATCTGGTGGTCCTGGACGCCCAGGCGGACGCGGAGAGGCTGGCGGGCATGGTGGACTTTGTCTTCTGCGCCGTGGATATGCCCAAGGACGAGATCCAGGCCCTGGAGGAGCGGTATGCCCGCCTGGAGTGCCCGGTGGTGTCCAACAACAGCGCCCACCGCTGGACCGAGGACGTGCCCATGGTGGTGCCCGAGATCAACGCCGGACACATCCGGCTCATCGACGCCCAGCGCGCCCGCCTGGGCACGAAGCGGGGCTTTATCGCCGTGAAGTCCAACTGCTCCCTCCAGTCCTACGTCCCCGCCCTCCATCCCCTGCGCAAGTACGGCCTGGACAGGGCCTTGGTGTGTACCTATCAGGCCATCTCCGGCGCTGGCAAGACCTTTGAGCGCTGGCCGGAGATGGTGGACAACTGCATCCCCTACATCGGCGGCGAGGAGGAGAAGAGCGAGCGGGAGCCCATGAAGCTGTGGGGGACGGTGGAGAACGGCCGGCTGGAGCTGGCCCAGGGTCCCGCCATCACCGCTCAGTGCTTCCGGGTGGCCTGCCTGGACGGCCATATGGCGGCCTGCTTCATGAAGTTCCAGGACGGCCGCAAGCCCTCCATGGAGCAGATCAAGGCGGACTGGGCCGGCTTCTCCGGCCGGGCCCAGGAGCTGAACCTCCCCTCCGCCCCCAAGCAGTTCCTCCACTATTTCGAGGAGGCGGACCGGCCCCAGACCCGGCTGGACCGGATGCTGGAGAACGGCATGGCCGTGTCCATCGGCCGCCTGCGGCCGGACAGCCAGTACGACTACAAGTTCGTCTGCCTCAGCCACAACACCCTGCGGGGCGCGGCGGGCGGCGCGGTGCTGCTGGCGGAGCTCTTGTGCGCGGAGGACTATATCTGATCGAAATCTTTTTGAATACAGGTTCTGAGAGAGGGGGGAGGGCCGGGGCCCTCCCCCCGTCCCCTGCCCAAAAATTTCGTTATACTTCAACACCCGCAACCCTACAGAAAAGGACAGATTCCGTGCAAAAGCCCAGTTTACAAATGTGGAAAAAGTTGTTATACTTTTAACAGCTGAAAAAGTTTTTTGATCCCTTTTTCAAGGAACAGACCGACACCTAAATTTGGAGGTAAGACTATGAATGTTTTGAAAGGCGCATGTATCATCGGTCAGTCCGGCGGCCCCACTTCCGTCATCAACGCCAGCGCTTACGGCGTAATCCGCACCGCTCTGGACAGCGAGGCCATCACCAAGGTCTACGGCGCGGAGCACGGCATCAAGGGCGTACTCAACGACCGCCTGTTTGACATGTCCGCCGAGGATGCCGGCGAGCTGGAGAACCTGCTCTACACCCCCTCCTCCGCCCTGGGCTCCTGCCGCTACAAGATCGCGGACCCGGACGTGGACGACACCGATTTCAAGCGCATTCTGGAGATTTTCAAGAAGTACGACGTGCGCTACTTCTTCTATAACGGCGGCAACGACTCCATGGACACCTGCAACAAGATCAGCAAGTATATGCAGCGGGTGGGCTATGAGTGCCGGGTCATGGGCGTGCCCAAGACCATTGACAACGACCTCTTCGGCACCGACCACTGCCCCGGCTACGCCTCCGCCGCCAAGTATATCGCCACCAGCTGCATGGAGGTCTACCAGGACGCCTGGGTGTACGACACGGGCATGATCTGCGTGGTGGAGATCATGGGCCGCCACGCCGGCTGGCTCACCGCCGCCGCCAGCCTGGCCACCGCGATGGGCGCGGGCCCCGATCTCATCTACCTGCCTGAGACGGACTTCGATATGGACAAGTTCATCTCCGAGGTCCGGAAGGTCTACACCGAGACCGGCGGCTGCATGGTGGCGGTCAGCGAGGGCATCCACTATGCCGACGGCTCCTTTGTCTCCGAGGCCCAGGCCAGCGCCACCGACGGCTTCGGCCACGCCCAGCTGGGCGGTCTGGCCGGCATGCTGGCCGAGATCATCAAAAAGGAGATCGGCGCAAAGGTCCGGGGCATCGAGCTGAGCCTGCTCCAGCGGTGCGGGGCCCATCTGGCCAGCCAAACCGACATCGACGAGTCCTTCATGGCCGGCAAGGCCGCCGTGGAGAACGCCGTGGCCGGCCTCACGGACAAGATGGTGGGCTTTGAGCGCTCCTATGAGGGCGGCGCATACGTGTGCAGGACCAAGCTCTTCGATCTGGTGGACGTGGCGAACACGGAGAAGAAGGTGCCCATTGAGTGGATCAACGCCCAGCACAACGGCGTGGAGCGGGCCTTCATCGACTACGCCCTCCCCCTCATCCAGGGCGAGACCAGGATGAGGAAGGAGAACGGCCTGCCCCGGTTCGCCAAGCTGAAGAAGGTTCTGGCGAAGTAAACAGCCGCCTGCTTTCAGGAGCCATACGCTTGTGGGTAAAGAGCCGCAGTCAAAGAAAAACCGCCGTCCGGTCCCCTGCCGGGAACCGGACGGCGATTCTTTCATTGCTCATAATTGAACAAAACTTTACCTTTGTTCAATTACTTCTGAAAAAGGCCCATCAGCCACTGGTACAGCGCCTCGTCCTCCAGATATTCGGAGAACTCATAGGGAACGTCCTGGAGGTATGTCCCCTCAACCGTGGGGTTGACCTCGTATTGCAGCGCCGTGTATGTGCCGGAGATGGTCACCCGGACAAGGTTCTCCCGCTCCCCTGCCTCCAGCAGCAGTGTCTGCTCCCCCGGGTCCCCCGCCCTGGTGTAGACCGCTTCCAGCCTGCGGCCGGTCTCCTGGAAGCCGCTCTCGCCGCCCTTCCTTCCCTGGGCCGCGCTGTTGAGGACCTGGGCCAGCTCCTGGGCCCCGGCGCCGTCATGGCCGGTGCTGACGATGTCCTCCGCTGTGATCTCCCTCATGACGGTTTTGACGCTGGGCATCGCCTCCATGAACAGGCAGAGGTTGCGGTAGATCTGGAGCCTTTCCAGAATAGATATCTCCTCAGAGAAGCCTACCCGGGTGCTGCCGGAGACGCCCATCCAGCTCAGGCTGTCGTACAGCCGCCCCTCTCGCTGGAAGGTCCGGGCGAGCTCCTTATCTGCATTCAGCAGACAGGTGCTCTTCTCCAAAAGCCCGTTCACCTCGTCCATGAAGGCGGCAATGGCCCTGGGGTCAAAGCTGTGCTGGTCCGTGCCGTTCCGGTCAAAGTTGAGGTCAAATTGTATGGCGTTTTCCTGCACCAGCTCGATCACGTCATTCTGCATGTAGAAAAGCTGGTAGCGGTATGCATGGCGCTTGTCCGTCGGATAGCCGGCGCCCCTGCGGGTGTACCGCAGCACGCAGTCCTCCCCGTCCATCCGGACCAGGTAGATGCTGGTTCCGCTCCCGAAGAGGGCGGTCTCCTCCCAGGTCTCTCGGCCATTTTCCGTCTCCATGAGGAACTGGAGGCACTGGTCCGTGCCGTTGGACCGGAGGCGGATCTGGTCCGGCCTGCCGTCGCGGTTCAGATCCGGGGTTTCGGGCAGGGTCTTTTTGTAGTAGGGCTTCCCTATCCGCCCGGTCAGCTCGTGGAGCGCCGCGGACCTGTAGATGGCGTATTGCAGGCCCTTGTCCGTCCTCCAGCCGATCATCACGTCCGTCTGGTTCCGGTAGCTGGCGGCCATGTGCAGCTTTCCGCCCGCCCTCAGGGGCAGCACACCCTCCGTCTCGCACCAGATCCAGGCTCCCGTCTGGGAAAAATCGCCCTCGCCGGTGTAGAGCCGGCTCTCCCGGTGGGGCGAGGTCTCCCGCAGAATCCGCGCGATCTCCTCGCGGTCCGCGCTGATGTCCTCCCCGATGTCCTCCGCCGTGAGCTCCGAGAGCAGAACATCCAGCCCGGCGTTGTCCCAGTGGGTCCAGGTGTCTCCATAGTCATCGGAGGTCATGGTCCAGACGGAGGAGCCGTCTCCGAAGAGCTGCATTTGGATGCTGCTGCCGGAGACATAGATCGCGTCCACCTCCGCGTCCGTCCAGGGCAGGTTGATGAGCTCCCAGCTGGCTCCCCCGTCCCGGGTCTGGTACACCGGCGCGCCGTTGGCGTATCGCTGGGCCACGATCAGCCGGTCAGGGCTTACGAAGCCCACGTCCGCAATGGCGTGCTCAAGCGCCGGGGCGGAGGTCTGGGTCCAGTTCATGCCGCCGTCCTCGGTTCTGTAGATGTAGACGTCCGCCTCCCGGTCATCGCTGGCCACCAGCCAGCCCTCCGTGGGCGAGACCAGCTCTGCCCGGATTTCCTGGGAAAAGGCCGGCGTCTCCCGCCCCTGGTCCGCCCACTCCCGGGGCGGAGGGATGGGATTCCCCGTCAGGTCCTTCACGCCGTCAGGAAGGGTATACCGGATATGGGGAACGCCCTCCCTGTCCAGGGTGATCCGGGCGGACTGCCACTCCTCATCCCCGGCCATCGGGGCCGGTGCGCTCCGCTCCACCCTGCCAAAGGCGAGGAAGCCCGCCAGAGCAATCAGGAGAACCGCTGCCACAATGGCGCTGACAAGCTGTTTTGGTTGACAGGCAATGCGGGTAATCCGCTCCCGGAGGCTCCTCTTGCCGCCGGACATGGTGGTGGCGAAGCTGAGGAGATCCCGGGGGGCCGCCCTGGCCGTCACCAGGGACAGCAGGGTTTCGCCGTAGGCGGTCCGCTCCCCCTCCCCCAGCGCGCGCAGCGCCCCCTCGTCACAGGCCAGCTCCCCGTCCCGGCGGCTGAGGCTCACCGCCAGCCACACCAGGGGGTTCCACCAGTGGACAGCCAGGGCCGCGCCCCGCAGGACGCTCCACAGGTGGTCCCGGTGCCTGTAGTGGGTCCGCTCGTGGGCCAGCACATGGCGGAGCATGGCCGGGTCCCGGGCCACCTCCTCTGTCACGTACACCGCAGGCCGGAAGAGGCCAAAGAGGCAGGGCGAGGGCAGTCCCGCCACATATACCGGAATGGGCATATCCGGGGCCTCCAGCCGCCGTCTGGACCGCTTCAGGCGGCGGGCGAAGCGGAGGTTGGCCCCCAGCAGTGCCCCGCCCAGGACCGCTCCCCCGGCGATCCAGGCCCATTTTGCCAGGGTCAGGGGGCTGACCCGGTCCGCGTACCGCCGGACAATCCCGCCCTCGTCCTCCAGCCGGACATAGCCAAAGGAGTTGGGGTCCAGAAGTGGTTCCTCAAGTTCCCCCCACACCTCAGCCGGGGTGGACTGGATGGGGAGCAGGTAGATGCTTTCCTCACTGATGCTCTCCAGCGCCGTCCGGTCCGGCGGCTCCGGCAGGGTCACTGTCACCCCCGGGCTGAACCAGGCCGTCGGGGCCAACAGCCGCAGGAGTACCACGCCCCACAGGGCGTAGCGCATGGCAGCGCTGATGCGGCGGCCCAGCAGGGCCCGCAGGGCCAGCACCACCAGGATCAGCCCGCTGGCCGACAGGATCCAATGCAGCAACGTCATTTTTCGCTCCCCTCCTCCGCTTTCTCCAGAATCTCCCGCAGCTGGGCGATCTCCTCCCGGCTCAGCTCCTGCCGCCGGGCCATGGCGCTCATCATCAGACCCACGCTGCCCTGGTACACCCGGTCCAGAAAGCTCCGCGTCTCAGAAATCACCGCCTGCTCCTGTTCCACAGCGGGTGTATAGGACTTTCCCTTGCCAACAATCTCGCAGTGGACCAGCCCCTTCTCCTCCATGCGGCGCAGGGTGGTGATGGTGGTGCTCTTGGCCCACCCCACCCGCTCCCCCAGCCTGGACACCAGCTGCATCACCGTCTGGGGGCTCTCCGCCCACAGGCAGTCCAGTACGCTCCACTCCCCGCCGGTCAGCTTGATCTGTTCCATCTGCATATCCTCCTTTGGTTTACTTTGTAGACCTATCATATCACAGTTGGTCTACGTTGTCAACCATTTTATGTAAGAAAAAGGGGTGCGCCGTCGGCGCACCCCTCTGCCGGGTCAGCTTGTCACACAGACTCAGTCCCCGCAATAGTACTCCCGGATTGCCTCCAGCAGGGCCGCCGCCCGCTGGTCCTGGATCCGGTAGATGACGTTCATCCCCTGCTTCTCGGAGGCCAGAATCCCGGCTGTCCGCAGCTGGTTCAGGTGCTGGGACAGGGCGGAGGCGGAGATATGGGGGGTAAACTGGCGGAGCTCCCCCACCGTCAGCGGCCCCTTTCTCAGGGCGCACAAAATCAGCAGACGGTGCTCATTGGCGAGAAGCCGCAGCAGCTCCGCAATTTTTTTGGCTTTCTCCTCCACAGCCGCCGTCCTCCTTCTTTTGTTTAAGCATGCAGATGCCCTGGGTCATGGTCCCCATGGGGCAGTAGACGCACCAGGACCGGGGCCGGAACAGCACCATTGTCACAAGTCCCAGCACCGTGGAGGTCAGCATGACCCCGTAAAAGCCGAAGGCGAACTGGGCGATCCAGGGGGCCACCATGTCCACCCGGGCCCACTGCCAGGGCAGCTTGAAGACCCACAGCAGGGTTACGGTCTGCCGCAGGGGCGCTCCGGTGAAAACCATGTAAGTACCGCGCAGCATCAGGCCGAACATGACCAGGAAGAAGGCCAGGAAGCCATAGCGGAACCACCGGCTGCGCAGAAATCTGGGCGGCGGCGCGTTCCGGGACAGCTTCTCCCCCAGAAGGCCCAGCAGCTGGCCCCGGCCGCAGAAGCGGTTGCAATAGGCCTTGCTCCCGCCGATCAGCGCCACCAGCATGGGGATGGTGAAAAACAGCATCCCCAGCCAGGCGAACAGGATGTTGCACAGCCCCAGGACCCAGTACAGGAGCTCCCCGATCCAGAGGTAGTCGTACCACTTCTTCTCGTTTTTCACGCGCCAGCCCCCCTCTCCACCATGGCGATCACGTCCGCCGGACAGACCTTGGCGCACCTCCCGCAGCCCACGCACAGCGCCCCGTCCACCCGGGCGGTCACGCCCGACGCCACCCGGATGGCCGTCCGGGGACAGACCTTCACGCAGGTCCCGCAGGCCACGCACTCCCGGCCCACCTGGGCCAATCTCTTTGACAGTGCCATCATATCCCCCTCAGTAAGTAATTAAGATATTGCTAATATACTTTATTCTCGAGGACTTGTCAAGGTGCAGCGCGAAAAAAAGGGCTGTCTGCCCGGCGGCTTCAACCTGGCACTTTACAATTCAGAATTTCCGTTCTATAATAAGCGGTAAGATATGAGGGAGGCGAGAGACGCGATGGGGGCAAGACCGGTTACCTGTTGTTTTACCGGCCACCGGCCGGAGAAGCTGCCCTGGGGGGACGACGAGGCGGACCCCCGCTGCCGGGCGCTGAAGCGGAAGCTGGCGGACGCGGTGGAGGCCGCCTACGAGGAGGGAATGCGCCACTTTATCTGCGGCATGGCCCGGGGGTGCGATCTCTTCTTTGCCGAGGCGGTGCTGGCCCTGCGGGAGCGGCGGGGGGACGTGACCCTGGAGGCGGCGGTGCCCCACTGCGCCCAGGCTGCCAGCTGGCCGCCGGAGGACCGGCTCCGGCGGCAGCGCATTCTGGCGGTGTGCGATCTGGAGACGCTGATCCAGGAGCGCTACTCCCCGGGGTGCATGCTCCGGCGCAACCGGTACATGGTGGACCACAGCGCCCTGGTGATCGCGGTCTACGACGGGGCCGGCGGCGGAACCCGGCAGACCCTGGAGTACGCCATGCGGCAAAAGGTCCCCTTCCTGGATATCAGCCCCCTATAGACGCCCAATTTTTACGCAGGAGGCATTGCCATGATACTGGAGAACCCGCGATTCCAGCTGATCCCCGCCGCGCCGGAGCTGGCGGAGGCGGTGTGCGGCTACTACGTCCGCAACCGGGACTTTTTAACGCCCTATGACCCCAGACGGGAGCCCGTCTTTTTCACCCCGGACTACCAGCGCCTGATGCTGGCCCAGGATCAGGCCATGTCCCAGGCCGGATCCGGCCACCGCTTCTATATCCGCCTCGCGGAGGAGCCGGAGCTGGTGGCGGGGACCGTCTCCCTGACCAGCATTGTCATGGGGGCCTTCCGGTCCTGCTTTCTGGGGTACAAGCTGGACAAGGACTACCTCAACCGGGGCCTGATGACCGCCGCCGTGGGACTGGTGACGGACTACGCCTTCTCCCAGCTCCAGCTCCACCGGATCGAGGCCAACGTCATGCCCTGGAATCAGGCCTCCCTGCGGGTGGTGGAGAAAAACGGCTACGAGTCGGAGGGGCTGGCCCGGGAGTACCTGTACATCAACGGCAGGTGGGAGGACCACCTGCACATGGTCAAGCGCAATCAGGCGCTGCGGCTGTAGGGCCGCGTCAAGGAAAGGAGAACCCACTATGGAACGGCTGACCAAGGCCAGCCCCTCCGCCCAGGTGACGGAGCGGGAGCGGAAAAATCTGGAGACGGCCTACCAGGCCGCCTGCGAGGGGATGGTGCTGCTGAAAAACGACGGCGCGCTGCCCCTGGACGTGACAAAAACAGCCCTCTACGGCCCGGGAGCGTCCCGGACCGTCAAGGGCGGCACCGGCTCCGGCGAGGTCAACGAGCGCCGCGCCGTCACCATCCTGGAGGGACTGGAGGAGCGGGGCTTTGAGATCACCACCCGGCAGTGGCTGGCGGACTTTGAGCAGGACTACGCCGCCGCCAGAAGGGCATGGCTGGCGGAGAAAAGGAGGGCCCCGCAGCTGCTCCGGCCCGGCTTCATCCTGGACCTGCTGGACACCAGCTTCCCCTCCCCCTGCGGCCGGCCCATTACGGAGGAGGACGTGGAGCGCAGCGCCACGGACCAGTGTATCTACGTCCTCAGCCGCCAGTCCGGCGAGGGAAAGGACCGCCGGCCGGAGAAGGGGGATCTGCTGCTCACGGACGGAGAGGAGGCGGCTATCCGCCTCTGCGCGGCCCGCTACAGCCGCTTTGTGCTGGTCATCAACGCCGGCGGGCCCATCGACATGTCCTTTACCGACAGGATCCCGGGCATCAACGCCATCCTCTACCTCTGCCAGCTGGGCAGCGAGGGCGGGCGGGCCTTTGCCGACGTGGTCAGCGGCCAGGTGTCCCCCTCCGGCAGGCTGGCGGACACCTGGGCCCGGCGGTACGACGATCTGCCCTTTGCCCGCGACTATGGCGGCCTCAACGGGGATCTGAAAAATGAGTTCTACAAGGAGGGCATCTACGTCGGCTATCGGTTCTTCGACAGCTTCGGCGTGGAGCCGGCCTTCCCCTTCGGCTTCGGCCTGAGCTATGCGGACTTCTCCATCCGCTGCCGGGGAATCTCTCTCTCGGAGGATGGGCGGCGGGCCTCTGTCCGCGCCGAGGCCGCCAACACCGGCCCGGTCTATTCCGGCAAGGAGGTGGTCCAGCTCTACGTCTCCGCCCCCGGCGGGGAGCTGGACAAGGAGTACCAGTCCCTGGCCGCCTTCGCCAAGACCGAAACCCTGGCCCCCGGGGAGAGCCAGGAGGTGGAGCTCTCCTTTGATCTGGCGGGCCTGGCCAGCTTCCGGGAGCGGGACGGGGCCTTTGTACTGGAGCCGGGGGAATATGTCCTGCGGCTGGGCAGCTCCTCCCGGACCACCTTCCCCGCCGGGGCGCTGCGGCTGGAGGAGGAGATCATCGTCTCCCGCCACACCCACATCTGCCCCCTCCAGCTGCCCCTGGAGGAGCTCCACGCACCGGCCCGGGCACAGTCCACCCTGCCGGCGGACCTGCCCCGGCTGACCATCCATCCGGGGGCCTTCGAGACCGTGAGCTACACCTACGGCAACCTCCCTGTGTGCGGCGAGGAACGGGTCCGGCGGGCCCTGCGCCGGCTGCGGCCGGAGGACATGGCGGAGATCGTGGTGGGCGCGGGGCGGTTCGGCGGCAGCAGCCGGTTCGATCTGCCCGGGGCCGTGGGCAGCACCACCTCCCGCTTCTGGGACCGGGGGCTGGTCAACGCGGCCCTGTGCGACGGGCCTGCAGGCCTGCGGGTCCAGCGGCGGTCCGCTCTGACCAGGCGCGGGGCCATCAAGCCCATTGATCTCTCCCGGTCCGTCTTTGAGCTGCTCCCCGGGCCGGTAAAAAAGGTGATGACTGGCGACGAGGACAAGGACACGGTCCTCTACCAGTACGCCACCGCCTTTCCCGTGACCTCGGCCCTGGCCCAGAGCTGGAACGCGGAGCTGCTCTATCAGGTGGGGCGGGCCGTGTACCAGGAGATGGCGGCCTACGGCTGCACCTTTTGGCTGGCTCCGGCGGTAAACATCCACCGCAATCCCCTGTGCGGCCGGAACTACGAGTATTTCTCCGAGGACCCCCGCCTCACCGGCGTGCTGGCGGCGGCCCTGACCAGGGGCGTGCAGCAGGAGAAGGGCTTCTATGCCACGGTAAAGCACCTCGCCTGCAACAACCAGGAGGACAACCGGATGGAAGTGTCCAGCGTGGTGGGAGAGCGGGCCCTGCGGGAGATCTACCTGCGCGGGTTTGAGGCGGTGGTCCGGGCGGGCGGCGTAAAGGCGGTCATGACCTCCTATAACCGGGTCAACGGCGTATACGCGCCCAACAGCCACGATCTCTGCACCAAGGTACTGCGCTGCGAGTGGGGCTTTGACGGCGTGGTGATGACCGACTGGGACGCCACAGGCATGGGCCGGGGCAGCAGCGCGGCGGCCATGGCCGCGGGCAACGATCTCATCATGCCCGGCAGCGGAGCCTGCAAGCGGGACATCCTCCGGGGCGTCAGGACCGGGGTCATTGCGGAGCAGGATCTGCGCCGCTGCTGCGGAAACGTTATCCGCGCCATTCTGGACAGCGCCATCCAGCGGGAATACGCCCCCTCCTCCCCTTAAGAATACAGAAACCGGGCGATGCCAAAAGGCATCGCCCGGTTTTGCTGCGTGTC
>ERZ779632.906-NODE-906-length-14014-cov-9.633140_pt1 | contig 14014 bp, 18 predicted proteins | sample MGYA00514194_ERZ779632 | MGnify/ENA primary metagenome ERZ779632 (study PRJEB29562, sample SAMEA4376704) | mouse gut metagenome | isolation source: Cecum | study: EMG produced TPA metagenomics assembly of the A DSS colitis mouse model was used to assess the...
GCCTGCGGCGGGGACGTGCGCAAGGCCATGAACGCGGTGGAGCTGCTCTACGAGGCCGCCTCCGTCCAGGACGGAGCGCTGACGCTCACCCTGTCGGACGCCCGGCAGGTGAGCCAGCGCAGCGCCATGCGGTATGACCGGGGGGGAGACGCCATGTACGACATGGCCTCCGCCCTGATGAAATCCCTCCGGGGCAGTGATCCGGACGCGGCCCTCCACTATCTGGCCCGATTCCTGGAGGCGGGGGATCTGATTACCCCCTGCCGCCGCCTGCTCTGCTCCGCCAGCGAGGACGTGGGGCTGGCCTATCCCCAGGCGGTGTCCATCGTCAAGTCCTGCGTGGACACGGCCATGCAGCTGGGGCTCCCGGAGGCCCAGCTGCCCCTGGCCCAGGCGGCCATCCTGCTGGCTACTGCGCCCAAGTCCAACTCCGTCGTCAACGCCATCGGCGCGGCCTGGCAGGACGTGAAGCGGGGCCGGACCGGCGCCATCCCCCGGGAGCTGCAAAACGTCCACGCCGACACCACCGGCCAGGAGCGGGAGCAGGGGTATCTCTACCCCCACGCCTACCCCGGTCACTGGGTAAAGCAGCAGTACCTCCCCGACGAGCTGGCCGGGGCGGTCTACTACGAGTACGGAGACAACAAGTCGGAGCAGGCCGCCCGGGCCTACTGGGAGAAAATCCGGGGGGACGGCACTCAGTAGGTCCAGCCGTCCACAGCGCCGTCGGTGATAAAGTAGGTCAGCGCCCCCGGCTCCTGGGCCGGGCCCAGGTTTTCGATGACCTGGAGCTTGATCTTCCGGTTCTCCGGCCGGATGGATTTTATGTACACACTCACCCGGTCCCCGGGCTCCAGATCCCCCCGCCAGTCCGCCAGACCGGAGAGATTGGGGGCCAGCTCAATGAACACGCCGTATTCCCGCACGCCCCGCACCACGCCCTCCACCGCGTCGCCGGGGGCGAAGGCGGCGGCGTTCTCCAGCCAGGTGCCCAGCAGCTGCTTGTGGGTGAGGTAGAACCGGCAGGCGTCCCGGTCCACCGCCGTCACCGCCGCCAGGATATCCTGGTCCACCCGGAAGCGGACGCCGGGGTGGGGGATGCGGGCCACGGAGATGTTCTCCAGGGGGATGAGGCTGGTCACACCGCAGCCCAGGTCCACGAACGCGCCGAATTTTTCCAGGTGGGTCACCCGGGCGGGCAGAACCGTGCCCGGCGGCGCATTCTCCAGGAGCCACGCCATGGCCTGCTCCTGGGCCGCCCGGCGGGAGAGGGTGAGCCGGGGTCTGCCGCCGCCGTCCACGTCAATGGCCGTGACGGTGAAGCTGGTGGGCTTCCCCACCCGGGAGAGGATGGCGATGTCCCGTTCCGCGCCGCTGATCGAGGGGTGGATTGCGTCCAGCCGGGGGATGGTCCCCTCGTAGCCGCCGAAGCGGACGGTCAGATCCCGCTGCGCGTCGCAGCGGATGGCCATGCCGGTGAGGATGGTCTGATCCTCCATTGCCAGCTGGAGGGCGCTGAGGGGCTGGTTGTCTGGAAACAGGGGGCCCGCGCCCTCCGGTAAATATTCATTTCTGCGCACAAGCTACACCGTCCTATCTGTTTTGGATAGGCTAGTGTATGCGCCGGGGTGCTTGACCGTTGAGAGATTGGGGGAAATTTGATGTGGATTTGCGGTTGAACCAGCGGGTGGAGCTGAAAAAGCAGCACCCCTGCGGCAGCAAGGTGTGGACCATCCTCCGGGTGGGGATGGATATCAAGCTGCGCTGCCAGGGGTGCGGCCATGAGCTGATGCTCCCCCGCAGCAAGGCGGAAAAAGCCATCAAGAAGATTTTAGAGGAGGAGGCGAGCACGTGAACAAGAAGTGGGTGACGATTGTTTCCCGCGTGGTCATCGGCCTGCTGGTGCTGACCATGCTGGCGGGCATGATTCTGCCCATGCTGGCGTGAGCCAGAGCTTTTTTAGCAGCCATCCTTTTTCTTTGTGAACAAAGAAAATGTATGAAAAACGCTAAATGAGCAAAATCAAAAAGTGCACCAAAGAGCCCTAAAGCGGCGTGATCTTGTCAATATCAGATGACACATTCAACTCAAAGATAATAGGTTCTTACGCAGCGGCGCCTTGGTCGGCATAGAATCTCTGGCGCTTCAGCGCGGGCGGGAGGCCGTCGTTGGCGGAGCAGATCCGGCGGCGGTTCCAGTAGCTGATGAAGTACCTCCAGATCAGGGTCTTCAATTGCTTAACAGTCATGTTCTCCGGGACGATGCGGTCATAGAACAACTCACTCTTCATCCTGGCTCACATGCTCTCACGGCGGGCGTTGTCATGACAGCGGCCGCCGTCGCTGTTCATGCTCTGGCGGATGCCGTGCTTTTCCACCGCGGCCCGATAGGCCCCACTGGTGTACCGGGAACCCCGGCCAGAGTGGACGATGGCTCCCCGCAGGGCAGGATAGGACGCCGCCGCGCTGTCCATCATTCGCACACACAACTCCGCCCCCATGTTGTCATCCATGACCAGGCCCAGGACGGAGAGATCAACACAGTCAAAGATGGCCGAGACATACAGCTTTCCATCCTTCGCTTTCAACTCGGTGATGTCGGTGACGCATTTTTCCAGAGGTTTTTTATTGCAGACATCCTCGTCGTGGATCTCCCGCATGGTGTCCGCCAGCCCTTGGTGCTTCCAGGCCCGATTTTGCCGCGAAAGATACTGATAAAACCTCTGCCGGCTCACCTCCAGAACGCGGCAATACAGTGAAATCTTCCCCTTATTCTTGCCGCCGTCCGTCTATTGCGCAACAAACCTCATTCGTTGCTCCCTATTGACTTCCGACGGCTCGCGGCGAAAAAAGCGCTGGCCTCCGCAAAACTCGTTCTCTTCCTTCAGATGACGGTTCTCTCGATCCAGCGTCTTGATCTGCTTGCGCAGCGCCCCCAGTTTTCCGCCAGAATCATGGACTCGCCAGGACCCCGGGAGCCCGGGCCTGCCCAGCCGTCCCTCCCGCTCCGATCTCCTTCGCCAGCTTTACGGCCTGCACCTTGTACCCCTTCTCATATTTCCTTTGTTCCCGCGCCATTTTATGCACCTTCCTTACTCCCGTTTTTTTACTCCTTTTCCGTGAGTTGGAGGTGTCTACTTTTTTGTACCAAATCACTTTCAGATTGTCCAGAAGCAGGGACACCTTCTGTTTTGAAACGCGAATCAGGCGCTCCATAAACCGGATCAGCCGCTGCTGGTTTGGTGTCTTGATAGATCATAAAACGAACTTTTTCCCCATTTTCTTGAGCTGTACGACCTGCCTGCGTATCTCCTTGCGTCCATCTCTCCCTACTTTCCTCAAGTCTCTATACTCCATGTTCCCTATTTTACCATATCTTCCCTGATTTTCCTGCCTTTTCTCTCAAGGATAGTAATAACTTACACTTTACTTGTTTTTATCATAGAGTTCCTCTATCCGCAAGGCATCATCCATCTGCTCATAAACCAAAAACTGTGAAAGAAATACGATGTACCATATGCCGGTTACCGGCAGCAGGAGCAGCGTCCAAGGTGCAAACAGCACATAGACCGCCCAGTGCGCCAGCTGCAAAATGCCTGTGCCCATGACCCGCCAGAAGTACCTGATCAGAAACAGCAGCGCATTGCGCAGCTGGATGGCTGGAGTCTGCCGGAACAGCACGATCTGCGGCCAGAGCAGGGTATTCGCCACCAGGATCAGCAGCAGCCCTGCCAGATATACGCCTATAGTTCCCACAGACGGCCCCGTCTCCGCCCACCAGAACAGCATCCCCATAAAGGCATACAGTCCCGCAAGCAGTCCCATTACCGCGCCCAAAAGCATACTTCCCAGCCAGTTCTGCCGCCAGGAACGCTTCCAGCCGTCCAACCAGGGGGTCGGATCGTCCCGCAGGCCCCGCAGGACAGCATCATATATCCCCGCCAAAAACGGCCCCGCAATCGCGCCGCCTGCGATGGAGCAGGGGAGAAGTATCAGGATGCTGGATACAGCGACGGCATAAAATATTCCCACCGCCAGCGGCGCAAAGCCCACCAGGGTCAGCAGATTGATCTTCCACCACTGGCCAAACCGGTTGGACAGCAGCTGGCGGTAACGGTAAAAGCCCGTCTGCCGCCCGTTCTCATTGTAGTGCGGGTCCTCAGGAAACAGCAGTCCCACGAATCATCCCTCCTTATGCAGCATAGTGGCAGTTCGACAGAAAGCCCGCCAGAATTTCCTGTGCGCTGCCATCAAATTTCTCCCGGCAGGACAGCTCCACACTGATTGCATAGTTCCGGTACACGCCAAAGGCTGACGCGCCCCTGGCATAGGGGGTTGTGTCCGACTCGTAGGTATAGTTGATGACCGTAAATTCCTGGCCATTATAGGTCTCCGCAAAGGTCTCCTCTATTGCATACTGGCTGGAAGCCATGTCCATCCACTCTGCCGCGCTGCTCTTGGCCTTTTCAGCTTTGTTATAGCCTGCCAGCAGGACATAGACCTGCGCGTCATAGAGCTGGGCCTCATCGCCGTCCTCGTTGGTATAAGGCTCCGCCTCGCCAATAGACCAGGTGGCGTAATACATACCGTTGGCAGTCAGCGCGTCATTGTTCTCCCGGGGCGTCAGTCCCTCTGGCGTATCTATGCCGATCACGTTCCCAACGCTCACCCAGCGTTCATCCCAGACCCCGCCGTCCGCCGCCTGCCGGGGGACGGACTGAGCGCACCCCGCCAGACGGATACATCCCGCCAGCAGCAGCGCAAAAACATGCCTTTCATGAAACCGCTCCTTCCGTCAATTTGGTCCACAGAACATCACAGCCTTCCGGATATGCAGAGGTTTTTTCCGTCCAGAATCCCCGGCGGGCCAGATACAAAGCAGAAACAAGCTCTTGACTGCTGCCGGTCACTGTACTGCCCATCCATTCGTAAGCGTACTCGCCCAGATCAAACCCCGCTAGCACCGGGCAGTTCCCCCAGACCAGGCAGGTTTCTTCAAGAGAATCCCCGCCCTTCTCAGGCAGGGAGCCATCCAGGCGGCGAAGGGAATGATAGCCCCGCTGAAACTGTTCCGGGTCCTCCAGCAGAAAGAAGTAGCTCTCGCACTCCAGAATATCTCCCATCAAAGAAACCTGCGCCGCAACGGTCATATCGGGGGTCCTGCTGTCAGAGACATACTGTGTCAGGGCGGCGGCGATTTTTCCGTCTCCGTTCAGGTCCTCCCCCAGGGAGGCGAAAGCTGCCTCCAGCGCGGCGGCGGTGTCCTCCGGCAGACGGCTGCTCCCCACATATGCGATCTTATAATCCGGTTCTGCCCGGCTGAGCGTGTTCCACACAATGCTTCCAGTGATTGCCAGAAATACCAGTACGATCCCTACATGCCATTTATAGTAATGCCACCAATTTTTCCACTTCTCCGTCTTTGTCAATTCAAGAGGCGCGTCCGGCTTGACATCCCGGTATTTCTTCTTCAGATATTCGCTTGCCATCACTGTTTCCTATTCCCGCGTCGTCCCGCCGGAGACGTAGCTGACAGGCAGACACACCAGCGCCGGAATATTGGAGCGGTCCTTTGCCAGCAGCAGATCCACGCAGGTCTCCGCCATCTTCTCCACAGGCTGCAGGATGGTCGAGCAGTACAGCGCCTCACCTCCAAACCGCCGGATGCCGTCAAAGCCGATGATCTGCACATCCTCCGGGACCCGAAGTCCCAGCTCCGCCAGTATATTCTGTATTCTCCAGGCCAGCAGGTCGGTGGAACAGAAGATGCCGTCAATATCCAGCTTCCCTTCCGTCATATGCGCAAGCAGAAACTCCCGGAACACCTCCGGACCATCCTCGCCGTCGTTCCGTCGCAGAATCTCACAGGGGATCTGCCGGGTCCGGCATACGGCCTCGAAGCCGTCCCCCCGCTTGTCTGTCTCACTGGGGCTGGACGAGCCGGTGCGGAGGAAGGCAAGATGCGTACATCCAAGCTCCAGCAGCTTCTCCGCCGCCAGCCGGCCTCCGCCGTAGTTGTCCGCCGCCACGCAGGGGATGTCCGCCCGGAAGCTGCGGTCGATGCCCACAAAGGGAAGATCTTCGTCCACCACCAGGGGGTTATAGGTCAGTCCAATGATGCCGTCCGCCTTGTTCTGCCGGACCATGTTGACGCAGTTCTGCTCGATCTCCGGATTGGAGGCGGTGACATACAGCAGCATCCGGTAGTCCCGCCGGGCCAGAGCCTCGCAGATGTGATGGGCCAGGGCGGCGAAAAAGGGGTGGTTCACCCCCGGCAGGATCACCGCCACCATATTGGTTTTGTTTGTTTTCAGCCCCCGGGCGTACTGGTTGACCTGATATCCCAGCTTCCGGGCGGCTTCCTCCACCTTTATTCTGTAGCTCTCCCCAACGGGGATGCCGTTGAACACCTTAGACACGGTACCCAGGGCCACACCGGCCTCCTGCGCCACGTCCTTCATCGTCGGCATAGCGTTTTTCATGTCCGCCTCCTTGTGAAATGTTTCATGCACAAGACGCAACTGTATTGCCCGCGCCTTGTCTGTCTGTATCATAGCAGAAGAGATGATGAAATGTAAAGAGAAATTTCACACATTTTTCATGAAATGTTGCGCTTTGGTGCAATTAACAAAAACGGGCTATGTAGTTTGTTAAAGTTGATGAACTTAAAGAAATTGGCAAAAACTTGTTGACAGAGAGACGGGGGATTTGGTAAGATAGCCACAACAGACGCATAACGTTTCACAATTTTTCGGCGGCTTGCGGGCTGCCGAATTTTTGCAAGGGATGTGAAACGTTATACGAACTGCGCGGCCGGCGCGCACCCTGCAAAGGACAATCTCCCCGCATCGCAGTCTCCTCTCCCAGCGACAAGCTATGTGTTTAAGGAAGTGAGTCACATGAAAAAAAGCGAAACTCCCGTCCGAATCTCGGCGGCGGGCTCCGCCGCCCTGTCCCAGCGTCATGGGAAGACGCTGGGACAAAGGATCCTGGAGAACTGGCAGCTGTACGCCCTGCTGCTGATACCGGTGGTCCTGACCATTGTCTACAAGTACATCCCCATGTACGGCATCCAGATCGCCTTCCGGGACTTCGATCCCAACCTGGGGTATCTGGGCAGCCGGTGGGTGGGCTTTGACTGGTTTACACGGTTCTTCAAGGCTCCCACCTTCTGGCGGATGATGAAGAACACGGTGGCGATCAGCGTCTTCGGTCTGCTGTGGAGCTTCCCGGTGCCCATCATCCTGTCCCCCGTCATCAACCAGGTGCGATTCCACAAGTTCAAGCGGGTGGTCCAGACCGTTCTCTACGCCCCCCACTTTATCTCCGTTATGGTCATCTGCGGTATGATCAAGATTTTCCTCAGCCCCACAGGCGGACTGCTGAACCTGATTCTGGGCACCCAGATCGACTTCCTCACCCATTCGGAGTTCTTCCGGACCATCTACATCGCCTCCGGCATCTGGCAGGACGCGGGCTGGGGCTGTATCATCTACTTAGCGACTCTGGCCAACGTGGACCCCGGCCTCTATGAGGCGGCCAAGATGGACGGCGCATCGGTATTCCAGCGCATTCTGCACATCGACATCCCGGAGCTGATGCCCATGGTCGTTCTGAACCTCATCATGGCCGCCGGCGGCATCATGAACGTGGGCTTCGAAAAGGTGTGGCTGCTCCAGACCGATCTGAACAAGGCCACCAGCGACGTGATCGCCGTCTACCGTCAATAAGATCGTGTCCAAGGTTTCGGAAGTTGAGTTTGTGTAAAAGGAGGGAATCGAAAATGGCAAGCGCAGCTGCAAGAAAGAAAACATCCGCCGGTATGTCCGATAAGACCAGCGATATCATCCTGGTGGCAATCTGCGCCATCGCGCTGATCATCGTGGCCTATCCGCTGTACTATGTTCTCGTCGCCTCTGTCTCCGATCCCTACGACGTGTACGCGGGCAAGACCTTCTGCTGCCCAGCGGGTTCACGCTGGACGGCTACAAGGCGGTATTCGCCGATCCGAAGATCGTCTCCGGCTTCCTCAACTCCGTGAAGTATACCGTGATCGGCACCTGCTTCTCCGTCATCATGCTGTATATTACCGCCTATCCCCTGGCTGACAAAAATCTGCCGGGCAGAAAGTGGATCAGCCTCTTCTTCGTGTTCACTATGTACTTCGGCGGCGGACTGGTCCCCACCTACCTGGTGGTTCATGATACCGGCCTTATAGGCAGCATGTGGTCCCTGTTCCTCCCCGGCGGCGTGGGCGTGGGCAACATGATCGTGGTCCGCAACTACTTCCAGCACTCCATCCCCCACGATCTGGTGGAAGCCAGCGAGATCGACGGCTGCTCCAAGTTCCGCACCTTCCTCAGCGTGGTCATCCCTCTGTCCCTGCCCATTTTGGCGGTCCAAGCCGTATTCGCCATGGTGGCCTACTGGAACGACTGGTTTACGGCCATGATCTACCTGGGCGGCAAGGGCGAGCCTCTGCCCCTGGTGCTGCGGGGCATCCTGATGAAGAGCTCTGCGGCGCAGGAGCAGGCGGCCATGATCTCCGGCGGCTATGCCGAGCTGAACAAGCAGACTGAGCTCATCAAGTTCTGCTCCATGATCGTGGCGGCCGTGCCTATGCTCATCGCGTATCCCTATGTCCAGAAATATTTTGAGAAAGGCTTCATGGCCGGCGCGGTGAAGGGGTAACCGCGGTGGAGAATGAGAAAATAACCGCTGCGTATGTGATGCAGAAAATCGACCAGATCATGGAGGGAACCGCCGCGCTGCGGGAGGGCATCGCCATGCTGGAAAATCTGGACGAGGGAGCCGCCGCTGCCGCCAGCAATATGGTGGAGGCAAGAGAAAAGACCAATCAGCAGGTGCTGGCACTCCTGAACAAAGTGGTTGATAAGCTTGAAATAAAATGAAAAGGAGAATCATCATGAAGAAAGTATTGTCCCTTGCTCTGGCAGCCGTCATGCTGCTGGCCGTGCTGGCCGTGCTGGCCGCCTGCGGCGGAAGCGACGGCCCGGCCGCCAGCTCCGGCGAGCCCAACACCAGCACCGACCAGACCGAGTTCCATGTGATCTCCGGCATCTCCGCCCTGTCCAGCGGCTATGACGACAATCCGGTACTCAACGCCATGATGGAGAACGCCGGCATCAAGATTACTTGGGAGACTATGAGCGACTCTCTGGGCGAGCAGGTCAACATCCGCCTCCAGGCGGGCGGCGACAACCTGCCCGACGCCGTGCAGGCTGTGGGCTGGTCCAACTACGACCTGGGCCGCTATGGCCGGGGCGGTACATTCATCGACCTGACCCCCTATGTCACCGATCCCGAGATCATGCCCAATCTGTCCGCCATCCTGGAGAAGTACCCCAATATCAAGGCGGCCATCACCCAGGACAACGGCGGCATCTACGGTCTGCCCGCCGCCGAGATGATGGGCACCGCCGCCACCGGCGCTGCCGACGACTACTCTATCCACTCCATCCAGCAGTTCTCCATGATCAACAAGAAGTGGCTGGATGACCTGGGACTGGCCGTCCCTGAAACCGTGGAGGAGCTGAAGACCGCCCTCCAGGCTTTCAAGGACAACGACATGGCCGCCAAGATTTATGGCGCGGCTAGACGGAATCCTGCGGATAGAGTTTTTATTTCGGCGATTCCATCCCATGATACGGTTTCGTTTTATTTCGGCATGGGATGTTTAGGGCCTGTATGAAAATTGTCAACACGCCCAAACAGCGGGTCTTTTTTCGTCATACTGCGTTAAATTTTCTTGCCATCCGTCAGATTCTGCAGCGGGCGCATCGAGCGCCCGTGCAGAATCATCGTGCAGGACCCCTCGATGGGGTCATTGCACGATATGGATGCCTGCGAAAATTTGCCTTGTCTGGCAAAAAAAATTCCTTGCTGTTGGGCATATCGCCAATTATCAAACAGGCCCTAGATGCGGCATACATCATATGCGAATTTGCAGACACAGAATATGATCGGTATTTGGAATATCATTTGAAGTGAGGAGGAAACACGATATGACCAGCGAAGCCCTTCAGAAAGCCCGGGCCTTCGAGGCCCAGTACGGCCCCCACATCCTCGCCGGGGAGCGGCCCGCCTTCCACCTGACGCCCACCATCGGCTGGATGAACGACCCCAACGGCTTCTCTCTCTACAAGGGGGAATACCATCTTTTTTATCAGTACCACCCCTACTCCAACGAGTGGGGCCCCATGCACTGGGGACACGTGAAGAGCCGAGACCTGATCCGCTGGGAGAGGCTGCCCGCCGCCCTGGCTCCGGACTGCGGCTACGACGCGGCGGGATGCTTCTCCGGCGGCGCGGTAGAGATGCCCGACGGACGGCAGCTGCTGATGTATACCGGCGTCCAGCGTGGACATGACGCGGATGGATTCATCCGGGATATCCAGACCCAGTGCATCGCCATCGGGGACGGCGTGGACTACGACAAATGCGAGCTGAACCCGGTCCTGACCGGAAAGGATCTGCCGGAGGGCGGCAGCACGGTGGACTTCCGGGATCCCAAGGTTTGGCGGGAGGCAGATGGGACGTATTACGCGGTCATCGGCAACCGCGCCGCAGATGGCAGCGGGGCCATCCTGCTCTACAGCAGCGGGGACGGCCGGAAGTGGGCGTTCGTCCGCACCCTGGACGCCTGCCACAACCAATACGGAAAAATGTGGGAGTGCCCGGATTTCTTCCCGCTGGACGGGAAGCAGGTCCTGCTCACCAGCCCCCAGGAGATGCAGCCCGTGGGACTGGAATTTCACGCCGGAAACGGGACGCTGTGTCTCATCGGAAGCTACGATCCGAAAGGGGCGGGCTTCATCCGGCAAAATGCCCAGGCAGTTGACTATGGCCTGGACTTCTACGCCCCCCAGACGCTGCTGACCCCTGATGGGCGGCGGGTGATGGCGGCCTGGATGCAGAATTGGGCCACCGTGGGGGCGAGGCCTTATCACTGCCGCTGGTTCGGCCAGTACACAGTCCCACGGGAGCTGTCGGTAAAAAACGGACGCTTGTACCAGAGGCCGGTGCGGGAGCTGGAGAACTATCGCGGTCCGTGCGTCATGCACCACAATATCCCTGTCAGCGGCGAGGTCAACCTGCCCGGCGTTCAGGGGCGGATGCTGGACATGACGGTCACCGTCCGGCCCATTGGGAAGGATTCCTACCGCTGGTTCCGCATCCGGGTGGCCAAGGACGGGGAGCATGAGACCATCATCCGCTACCGCCCCGACCAGGGGACCGTCAAGATCGACCGGACCCGCAGCGGCCTGCCCTACGACATTGTCCATACCCGCAGCTTCTTTGTGCGGGACCGGGGCGGGGAGATCAAGCTCCGCCTGGTGCTGGACCGCTTCAGCCTGGAGGTCTTTGTCAATGACGGCGAGCAGGCGGCCAGCGCGGTGATCTACACCCGCCAGGCGGCGGACGCCATCAGCTTTGAGGCCGGCGGTTCGGTACTGATGGATGTGGAGAAATACGATCTGGTGTTTGATGAGGAGGCGTGAGCCATGGCGGAGAAAACCTTTGACGTGGTTGCTCTGGGGGAGCTGCTGATCGACTTTACGGAAAACGGATTCAGCTGCCAGGGCAATCCCCTCTTCGAGGCCAACCCCGGCGGCGCGCCTTGCAACGTGCTGGCAATGCTGAAGAAGCTGGGGCGGAGCTGCGCTTTTGCCGGCAAGGTAGGGGACGATATGTTTGGCCAGCAGCTTCGCTCCGTGGCAGAGGAAGCCGGGATCTGCGTGGACCATCTGGTAACAGACCAAGACGCGCGGACCATCCTGGCATTTGTCAAGAAGCTGCCCAACGGTGACAGGGACTTCTCCTTCTTCCGCAACCCCGGCGCGGACATGATGCTCATCGAGGCGGAGGTGCCGGGGGAAGTAATTGGCAGGAGCCGCATTTTCCATTTTGGTACGCTGTCCATGACCCATGAGGGCGTAAGGCGGGCCACCCGTCATGCTGCCGGCTGTGCCAGGATGGGCGGCGCCCTTGTTTCCTTTGACCCCAATCTCCGGCCCCCGCTGTGGGAGAGCCTGGAGGAAGCCAGGAAGCAGATCGCCTACGGTCTGTCCCAGTGCGATATTTTGAAGATCGCCGACAATGAGCTGTCGTTTATGACCGGGGAGACGGATCTCGATAGGGGCGCGGCTGCCCTGCGGCGGCAGTACCCCAACATTCGCCTGTTCAACGTAACAGCGGGGCCGGAGGGAAGCTGCTCCTATTATGAGGATAAGCGGGTGTTCGTCCCTGCCTGCAAGCTGGGCGGGACGATCGAAACTACCGGGGCCGGGGATACCTTCTGCGCCTGCGTTCTCAACTTCGTGCTGGAGCATGGGTTGGATGGATTGGCGGAAGAGGACCTGACTGCCATGCTGCGCTTTGCCAACACGGCGGCTTATCTGGTGACCACCAGGAAAGGCGCCATCCGCTCCATGCCGGAGCGGGAGCAGGTGGAAGCGTTACTATAAGAACCTGTATTCACAACCGTTGAATACGGTCTGACCGGTCTTTTTGCCGTCATGCTGCGCCGCTTTTTCTTGCCATCTGTCAGGATGCCTGCGGAAAATCTCCTGGTCTGACAGAAAAAATCCGCGGATATCCCGCATCCCCGGCTGCGAATACAGGTTCTAATTGCAAATCAAATGTTGCAAATCAAATGGAGTGGGTACACATGAAAAAAGAATTTCTCCAAAAGGTCATACCCGGTCTCTCCCTCCTGCTGGCGCTGGTCTGCGCTGCCTGCTCCGGTAAAGAAATCGGGAATCTTCACGTTCCAGCCTTCCAGGCTTTGCTGGGATGCTTTATTTCTCAATCAGCTGCCGGTTTGTCTCGTCCAGGCAGACCACCGGGCGCGGAGGATCGTAAGGACGCTGATATACATCCAGAATATCCTCCATCCTCGCTACAAACTCCGCCCCTGGTTTTGGGATGCACCATTTCTTCTTTTGCCAAGGCTTAAGTTCATTTTTTTCAGGGGTTCCATCACCGCTGTGTCTGAAATACTCTCCACAACCCCAAGGCACACCTGCTCATCCGCAATCAGCCGCAGCGTCCACCGCTCCCGGCCCTCCGGTGCTTCTGAACAGGCTATGGCCACTATATGAGCCTCAACACGTCCATCTATGTTCTTGTGCCGGTTTACTTGCTCCTTCCGCCCCAAGGCCGATTACTGCCTGTTACAAACCCTTTTGCTATCTGGAAGATTGTGTGCGGTGTGGCATGATATGCTTCCTTTATTTTGGTGTATGTCCACTCCTGGTTTTCTGGTAGTTCATCTAGGGCTTGTTTGAAAAATCAAAGAAGCTGTGCTAAATCAACAAAATAGCGATGGATGCCAGGTAAACAAAAGTGAGAAAAGAAGTATCCAACTTGTCATACCTGGTGGCAATCCTGCGAAACCATTTGAGTTTTTGGAAGAAGCACTTAACCAAATGACGCCCTTTATATAACCACCTGGCCACGGCTCAGAAACATTGCGCTGAGGCGGGATCACATAGCTGGCTCCCTGTTCTGAGATATAATCTCGGATGGCTTTTGCCCTATAAGCACGGTCTGCCAATATATTGCTGTCATTAATCACTATCTTTTCCAGCAATTCAATGGCATGGATTGAATCATAGTCATTCCCTGCGGACAGCATATTACCTTCAAGAAAAAAGCTAGGAAAATAGAGAAGATGTGGAAAAATGGGGAGCATGGAATATATAGACTTAAGGAAAGTAGGAAGAGAAGGACGCAAGGAGATACGCAGGCAGATCATACGGCTCAAGAAATTGGGAAAAACGGGAAAAGAAATCGAGGAATTAACCGGTGTATGGCAAAATTGCGCCAGCGAAATATGGACAGCGTATCAACGAGAGGGCGAAATCTCTCTAGGCGAAAAGTATGGGCGCAAGGCTGGAAGACACATGGTCCTTACAGCGTCTACCTGGGCATGGAGCTGGAGGGTCCCGGCGGCGTCCGGACCCTGGACGCCCAGGTCAGCCGGGTGGAGA
>ERZ779632.909-NODE-909-length-13971-cov-13.568195_pt1 | contig 13971 bp, 12 predicted proteins | sample MGYA00514194_ERZ779632 | MGnify/ENA primary metagenome ERZ779632 (study PRJEB29562, sample SAMEA4376704) | mouse gut metagenome | isolation source: Cecum | study: EMG produced TPA metagenomics assembly of the A DSS colitis mouse model was used to assess the...
TTATTTCCCGTTGCTTATGCGCTTGATGGGTGCTTTATTCAGTGGTTCCTTAATGCACGAACAAGATTTTCCTGTGCTGAGAGTCGGCAGCCGGATGGTGGTGCCGAAGGAAAAGTTCGTGGAGTGGGTAGAGCGGCACACGGGAGGGTAGCAATGAGGAGCGCATGGTCAGCAACAGCAGCGCCTCCCAATGAGTTCTGCTTGCCGCACGAAGTGTTCAAGCTCGACCTGGGACATGGGCCGCTACTGGTGTATCTCTATCTGATCTACCGCAAGAGCCTGAGACATGGGGCAGACAAAATGAGTTGCGCCGTTATTGGCAAAGCAGTTGGTTGGAGTGAGAAAACGGTACGTACACACCTGCGCGCATTGGCTGAGGCTGGGTTCATCAAATTGAAGCAGCACGGGCAAACATTCTCCTACACGCTGTGTCCCATCCAGGGAAAAGTGTGCGAGCGCCGTAGCGCAACACCCCGTAGCCGCTGGATATCCACAAAACGCCCCTGGCTCACCGGCGAGGTGTTCGGTGCAGTGTTCCCCGTTCCCAACGAGGTATTCCAGCTCGGCCTCAAACCCAGCGAACTGCTGGTGTACATTTACCTGCACTACCAAAAGGGTGTGCGGAGCGGTCAGTGCTGGCCCAGCTACGCCACCATCGGCAAGGCGGTGGGTATGTGCCGGAAAACCGCTCAAAAGCACATCGGGTCGCTGGTGAATAAGGGCCTAATCCAGGCGGAGGAAACCATAATCCGCCGAAAGGACGGACGCCGCTGCAACGGCAGCCTGCGCTACACGGTCACGCCAATCCGCCAAGTGTTGAGGGTGCGGGAGAAGGAATTTTTGGGGCAGTTGAAACTTGCGGAGGCCCAGCGCAAATGGGCCTCCGCGCAGCAACGGGCGTGACCGCCCCTGTTTCGCGTTGTAAAGCCCCGTGTGCCCATCCTGTGCGCCGGGTGGTATCCGTATAACCTCCCAGTCCCTGAAACGCGGTGTCGGCCCCCGTGTGGCCCGTTGTGGGGAGGCGGGCCATGCAGGGACCAAAAACGGAAAGATTTACCACGCCGTAATCAGTAAGGGTTATCACAGCACAGGGCCGAAGGACAATGCAGAAGGGGCCCCCACGCGAGCCCAGCCGAAGGCGGGTCGCGTGGGGAGAGGAGGAGCAGCGGAACGAGCGATTTTTTGCCCGCCAGGGCAGAAATGAGCGATGTGGAGCTTGCGACGACGAGAAGCAGGATAAAAGCCGGCGTCACAAGTGACGCCCGGCAGGTCACATCGGCCCGCAGTGCGGACCGTTTCCAAGGGCTTCCGGGGCTTTCCAGCGGGGCTCTTAACAGGCGTCTGTTTGGGACAAAAAACTGGCCGATAGCGTCTGTTTTCCGACAAACACAGCCGTCCCAACGGTTTGGGGCGGCGTCTATCAAGAATTTGGAGGTATTATGAGTACAGAAAGCAAAGACCGTCTGGCCCTTCGCATGAAGCCGGACACCAAGCGGAAGATCGACCAATGGTACAAGGCGGCGGGCTGCCACAGCCGGAATCAGTTCGTGGAGCGGGCCGTGAATTTCTACGTGGATCATCTGGCCGTCCAAGATGACAGCGGCACGTTGCCCCGAGCTGTTCTCTCGTCTCTGGATGGCAGGCTGGGAATGTTCGAGGACAGGCTGTCCTCGCTGATGTTCAAACACTCGGTGGAGCTGGATATGGTGATGGGCATCCTGGCGGACGCCTACGAGTTCACCCCGGAGAATATCCGCCGGAGGCGGATGGAGAGTGTTCGAAACGTCAAAAGCACCAACGGGCGGCTGCCCTTTGAAGAAAAGATCCGCAAGCCGGATGGCGGCGTGGAGGACGAATGGCCCGGTTGATTTTGAAAGCCCATATATCAAAAAAGGCGGCGCAAAGGCGGTCAATTACGCAAAGTACATCGGCACGCGGGAACGGGTGGAGTTGGTTCCAGATGGACGTCCCGTCACAAAGAACCAGGAGCAGCTCATCGCTGAACTGACGAAAGATTTTTCTGACGCGGCAAAGCTGCCGGAGTACGTTACCTACCAGGACACCCCCACCAAAGTCAACGCCTCGGCGTTCATCACCCGGACACTGGAGGATCACTGGTCTGACGTCCAGCAGAGCGATATCTATGCGGAGTACATCGCTACCCGTCCCCGGGTGGAGCATATCGGCAGTCACGGCCTGTTCGGTGACGAGGACTACGTGGATCTGAAACAGGTAATGGCGGAGCTGCAAGCGTGTGAGAAAAATGTGTGGACGCACATCATTTCGCTGAAGCGCGAGGACGCCGCCCGCCTGAGTTATGACAATGCCAGGACATGGCGCAACCTGCTCCGCACCCACCGCAATGACATCGCCGCCGCCATGAATATCCCGCCCAACGAGTTCCGCTGGTATGCCGCGTTCCATGACGAGGGCGACCATCCCCACGTCCACATGATGGCTTGGTCTGCCGGAGACGCGCCGGGATATCTCAGCCCGGTGGGCATTGAGAAAATCAAGTCCGCGCTGAACAACGATATTTTCCATCAGGAACTGCTCCACATCTACAAGCAGAAAGGCCAATCCAGAGATACGCTGGTGGCGGAGGCCCGCCGCACCATGCTGGAGCTGGCTGACGAAATGAAGCAAGGTATCTGCGAACATCCGGAAGTCGAAATGCTCCTGCTGACCCTGTCCCATGACCTGAAAAATGCGAAGGGCAAAAAGCAGTATGGTTATCTGCCCAAGCGCATGAAAAACCAAGTGGATGAAATCGTGGATCAAATGGCGCAGCTGCCGTCAGTGAACGAGTGCTATGAAAAGTGGCTGGAGCTCCAGCAGAAGGTAAACGAGTTCTATTCAAGTAAGCCAATGGAGCGTGTGCCGCTGTCCCAACAAAAGGAGTTCCGCGCCATTCACAACGCCGTCATCCAAGCGGCGCTCCGGTTGGAGCATCTCACCTTTGAGGACAGAGACATGGAACGACACGATGAATCGGACGAAATCCCCCAGGCCAGCGAAACCAGCAGACAGCTCTGGTCTGTAATCTGTGATGACAGTTTTCCTCTGGATCTGCGTGATACGGCAATCGAACGACTCCGCACTCAGGCGGAGGGCGGCGATTCGTCTGCCCAGTTCCTTTTGGGCAGGCTGTACCGGGACGGCCCACTGCTCACGCCGGATTCTGTGGAAGCGCGGTATTGGTTCGAGCAGGCAGCACAGGAATTACCCGACGCACAGTACGCGCTGGGCAAATTGCTGCTGACCGATGACGTGGAAGTCCATGACCAGGAGCAGGGTGTCCACTGGCTGACACGAGCTGCTGAGAGTGGCCACAAATTTGCCGCTTATCGTCTGGCCAAGGAGCTCTTGAAAGATGGCAATGTTGCGGAAGCCCTGCCATGGCTCACAGCATCGGTGGAGGCGGATAACCCCTATGCTGAGTACCTGCTGGGCAAACTCTATTGGGAGGGCAAGGACATCCCCCAGGATATGGAGCAAGCCATCTACTGGCTGACCCATGCGGCGGAGCAGGGCCACCCCTACGCCCAAATCCTACTGGAGCGGCAGGACAGTCCATCCCTGCCCTCCACCATCTTGGCAGTGAACAGTCTGCTCCATTCGATAGGGCAGATTTTTCGGGACAACGCATGGGCAATGGATAGCACCCGCGGCTACCAATTCACCGACCGCAAGCTGCGGCGTAGGATCCAGGAAAAGAAGATTGCCATGGGCCACAAGCCGGACGACCATGAGGAGCAGGGTTATATCGGCCCTGCCATGTGACTCCACGTAAAATTTGCATTGCAGAAAACAATAGAGGCATTCCCTCTGTGCAATGTGCTTCGTTTGCGGCGTTGTTTTTCTCCGCGCTAAATCCCGATTGTGCTTGACTTCCCCGCGATCCTTGGGCATGGTTGTGTTTGCCAAAAGCAAACCAAAACCGAAAGGGGAATAGGTTATGAGTAGAAAAAGAGAAGCGGTTTTTATGGGACTCGGCATCCTCGCTGGTCTCGCCCTGAGCGGCCCCGCCGTCCAAGCGGCGGACTACCTCGCCGCCCGGCCCAGCAGCCAGACATTCTACATCGACGGACAGCAGACAGCCCTCACCGCCTACACCATCGGAGGGAACAATTACGTCCGGCTCCGGGATATCGGCAGAGCGGTGGACTTCGGCGTGACCTACGATGCCGCCACCAACTCCGTCCTCATCAACCCGGACGAACCCTACACCGAGGATGTGACCACCCCTGCGAAGATTCCCCTGACCGTCACTGAGGAGAGCGTACAGGCGGCCCTGGCGCAACTCCGGGAAATCTACCCCACCGGATCCACCTACCCCACGCCCTACCGCTCCACCAGCGGCGGGCCATATGGCCGCGGCGTCACCTGCTCCGGCTGGGCCACCCTCTGCTCTGACGCCGCCTTCGGGAACCTGCCCTGGCGGAGGATAGACAGGCCAAACTGGGAGCAGATCCGTCCTGGCGACCTGGTGGAATACAAAAATTCCGAGTCTTATCATGTAGTGGTTGTGCTGGATAAGACAGACGAATACATCAAGGTCACCGAGAGCGGGTTAAACAATCACACCCGATGGGGCGGACAATACTTCCGCTGGTGGCTGGAGGAGCAACCCCGTTATATCAGCTATACCCGATACCCGCAATAGCGCCTCAGCAGTAAATCACCGGGGGCCGCTCCATGTGGAGCGGCCCCAAAGCTGTTCCCGACGTGTCCGCCCTTGTGAAGCGGTTTGTGCCCATTCCACGGGACAGGCGGCATCCGTATCCCTCCCGCAAGAGAATCGCGGTGTCGACCCCTTTATGGGCCGTTGTGTGGGGCCGCAGATTGCACCACTGTCTACAAAGAGAACACCGCCAGCGCAGATGAAAAAAGATACGTCTAAAATGATAACTATTCCTGCTTGCTATGGCTATTCCCGCCAGCCTGTGGTATGGTGTGTCGCTATAGGAGGCGAGGAAAATGCGAAAAACTTTGGAAGATCTCTACTACGGCAACATCATGCCCAACGCGCAGGACATGGCACCCCATTCCGAGCTGAAGCGGGCGACAGATCGTGTGGCCCGCTTCGAAAACCAGCTCTCGGAGCAGCTTGACGAAGCCGGACAAGCAATCCTGGCAAAGCTCATTGAATCACAGCAGGAAATCGACAGCATCACCGCCACAGAAAACTTCATCCTGGGTTTCCGGCTGGGTGCCAAAATCATGATGGAGTGCATGGATGAAAATGACGGTGACATCAGAACTGGAGGTGACTGATCATGGCGAAGCGCAGGCCATCCGGCGACGGCATGGTACGCAAACGGGAGGATGGCCGCTGGGAAGGCCGCATCGTAGTGGGGCACAAGGAGGATGGCGATCCCATTTTCCAGTACGTCCTCGCACCCACGCAAAAAGCCCTCCTGGCTAAGCTTCACCAAAATATTGAGACCTTCCGGGATGTGGAGCTATGCGAGGACAGCCGTATGACGCTGGCCCAGTGGCTGGACCGCTGGCTGGACGAGTTCGCCGCCCCGCGTCTGCGGGAAAGTACGATGAGCAGCTATCGGACGTACGCCGAACAGTACATCAAGCCCCGTCTTGGAAGCAAGAAAATGAATTCAATCACCCCGGCGGACATCCAGCGGATGTACACGAAGCTGAAAAAGGATGGGCGCGTCCGTGAACACCCGGAGCATGGCCGCACCCTGTCCGCCAGCACCGTCCGGCGCATCCACACCATGCTCCACCGGGCGTTGGGAGATGCGGTAAAAGCCTGCATCATTCCGCGTAATCCCGCCGAGGGTCTAACGCTGCCCAAAGCGGACACTCCGGCCAAGCGCGTCCTCACTGACAAAGAGCTGGATAAATTCATGGAGACTATCAACACCGATCCCATTTGGCATGACTTCTTCTACACTGAACTCACTACCGGTCTGCGGCGGGGCGAGATCTGCGGACTCCAGTGGCAGGACTTTGATGCCCAAGCGGGGACGCTCCAAATCAGCCGTACCCTGCACAGAAAGACGGGCGGCGGGTTCGAGACCGGCGAAACGAAAACCGGGCAGGGAAAGCGCAAGATCCTACTGCCGGGCAGCACTGCAAACCTGTTGCGTGAGCGTCAGAAAACAATCCCTGGCAAGTGGATATTTCCCAATCCGCTCAAGCCGGAGCAGCCTATCTCCCCTGATGCGGCCTACCGGCGCTTGAAGGCCCTGCTGAATGAAGCGGGGATTGCTGAAAACATCCCGTTCCATGGGCTCCGTCACCCATATGTCAAGCCCGAGACAAAAATTTCTTCCAGATTTAATGTGCTTCTGACTCCATATTCTTCACTTGCTTGTCCACGTCATTGGCTTAAATAAACCCGAATCATATACAAATCTTTAGAGTTCATACTATAAGACTTATAATGGATAGTCCCTTTTCCGTAATACGGTAGTAGTTACTTTGTTGTGCACTTTGATTTATTGAATAAAAATATTGAACATATCCATTTGTTATCAATTTTTTCAAAGCTATAAGTACATCTTCGCTTTCAAATGTTGAAATCCGATCGGCTGGCATCACTTCATTGGCTGTATTTAATCTATAATACATTCTTTTTAATAACTCCATTTCAACGTTTGAAAGTGGTTTTTCCTCCGCACACATCGACAACGACAACCCATGAATCCGTGCTTTTAGATTTTCGCGGTACCTCTCAAAATCGCTCGGCACTTTGGTTCTATATATCAAAATATTACGATGTCGAATATCAAAAGGAAATGGCTCATCTCCTCTTTCCTCAGAACAAACCATAATTATTTTTTTACCACTAGCACATGCAAATCCCAGTTCATACCATACATTGGGGTTATTTGTCGAAATCTCTGCGATACAAAAGTTACTTGTTTTTATTTTATTCTCAATTGACTCAATAAGTATATCTGCAGTTGGATCCCTATCAATTCGGTAAGCACGATACCCTAGACTTTCAACTGTTGGTTTTATTATTTCGTCAAATCTTTTATCATATTTATCTCCATCAAAGGGTTGCATAACAAAGCAATATTTCATTTTTCTCCCCCCGGATTGACGGAAAATAAGCTTTCACAAAGTTGAACAGTAGCATCTTTATATTGCTTTAATGTGGTTTCCAAGTTTTTTGTTAAGTCGTCAACAAGTGCTAACTTTGCGATTGTTAATTCCCGCAAATCAGATAATTGGGTAGACAATTCTTTGATGTCACTACCTGAATCAAAATTATGAAGTGCCATTAAGATATGGCCTAGTTGGGTTTCTAGTTCACGAGATTTGTAGCAATATTCATGCAACTTGTAAACATCTTCCTCCACTTCATCTGGGGAAATTCGAATAGATGCAAACCCTAGATAGGAAGAAGCTTCGTTGCTTTTTTTGTCATCTAAAGCAATACTATCAATATAGCTGTATGATACGGCCACACGACTATACGCAGAGTGTTGACGCATATATTCTAATAGTTCTGAAATTTCAGAAAAATGAGAATTTATGTCATCTTTAGAATTAATTATTGTCGTTAAATCTAGTTTCTCCCAGTCGAGGAGCAATGTAAATGTTGCGACTACCAAAGATTTTTCATTGATAAGGCTAAACTGAATTTTTTTTAGTATTTGTCGATCGAGGATTCCCTTTTTTAGCGTATCAAGGCAACCGTTATCTGCTCCTAGTGTTGTGGCTACTGCCAAAATTCTTTCGTATAATAATATCAATCTTGTTTTCTTTGGGTTAATGAAATGTTCCATTCTTACGCCTCCTACTTATCAGCTCCTGATTACTATGTAAATGTAGAGGTTCATTTATCCTAATGTGAAACATATTCCGATATGAAATCATACAATGCATAAACAATGATTCATAATATATATACCCACATGTCAAGGCCATAAAAAAGTCTTTAGGGTAAGCCAGAAGCACCAAAAACCAAAAGAAGGAATAATTTGGGGCTTCTATTTTCTATTATGATTCGTATAGTCAAAAGCATCAAACCTTTTAAATTATACAATTTGATTTTTGTATTTAAAGCGCACTACTAGTACTTCACCAAGTTTGAAATTGCAGTATTCTCTCCCCGAAGGGGGGAGAATACAAAAGAAAACAAAGAAAAAACAACTGCTAAAAACAAACTTGGTGGAATACTAGCCTAGATATTCCATTCTACCACAATTTGCTTTCCGCTGTCTACTACAACTTTATTAATACAGTCCACAATCTCACTGAGTGGAACATCTCTATTACTGGCAGAAAGAAGCCTGCGAAACTTGGCATATTGCTTTTCATAGGCGGCCTTGCTTTCTGTGGCTTGAATAAGGTCCTCTTTTGCCTGATTTGCAATATCCTGTACTTCGCGAAATTCTTCTTTACTGATTTCTCCCTGCACATACTGTTCGTAGTGTTCCATTGCGTTGGTCCAAGCAGTTGTCTTACGCTGTGCAAGGTCGACAATTTGCTCTGCGTACTCTTGAATCTTCTGCTTATATGCTGAATTTGTGATATAGTGCTCATTCACATAGTCTTTCAACTGGCGATAGATGGCACTGAGAACATCTTCCTCTCGGGCATATATCCCAGTACATTTATCAGCTCCCAAACGATTCTTGGTGATGCAGGTGAAAAAGTGCCAATCGGCATGACCCGTGCCGCACTTGCGCTGCATCTTTCCGCCGCAACATCCACATATCACTTTACCCTTCAGAATGTTATCTGCCGACTGTCCTTGCGGAACCACATTGTATGCCCTGGCTTGGAATGCCTTTTGAATGGCATCGAACGTGCCTGAATCAACTAGCGATTCATGGGTGGCCTCTACCACCCGCTTTTCCTTCCCCTGCACCAACATACCCGTATATGTGCGATTGGTAAGGATGTATTTCACTGACCTGCTGTTCCAACTGCCGTTTCCATCATCAAAATTCCCATCCAAGCCGTGAGCCCTGGCGTACTGGATTGGTGTAGGGAGACCCCGCTCATTCAAGTACCGAACAATACCTGTTACACCTGTGCCGTTTGCTGCCATCTCAAAAATTTTCCGAACGATGACAGCGGCGACCGGATCAGGAACAAGCTGGCTGGGATTCCCATTAGATTTCTGATAACCGAATGGAGCTCTGGGCCCAATAAATTCACCATGCTGTGCTTTCATATCTAAAACAACCTCAACTTTCATTTTTGTTTCAATGGATATTTGCTCATTAAACAAATTAATGAGCGGTATGCGTGTTCTGGATTGGATGTGTGCAGATTTATCTCTGTTGGTTATGCCATCAATGGTATCGAATTGGTCGTTGATTGATACAAATCGGACGTTGTTGCTTGGAAAAAACATTTCAAGGTAATAACCCACCGTGATGTAGTCCCGACCTAAACGGGAAAGGTCTTTTGCAACAATGCAGTCAATTTTACCCTTCTCTATGTCTCGGAGCATCTCTTGAAATGCTGGACGCTCAAAGCGTTTGCCGCTGAAACCGTTATCAATGTAATAACGCATAATGGGGATTTGGTGTTGGTGTCCCCATTCTTCAATCATAAGCCTCTGATTTTCTACAGACCTGTGGGGATCTCTGTTAAGAACAGATAATCGGATGTAGCCTACGGTATCTTTGCTGACCGGGACAGCCAATTCAGGATGCTTTCTGCTTTTTCGTGCCATGATAACATCTCCCTTATACAAAAAGGGCTATGGCGCAAACCATAGCCCTTGGAGGGGATTATATCACGTTCTGTTTTCCACTTCCACGAGGATGCCCTCATTTTTCGCTTCCACGAGCTTAGGCACCCTTATGTCAAGCACAAGACACAAATTTTTTGTCCAGAGAAAAACTAATTATCACTACGCAAATAATTTGGGCTTTCTCTAGATGAGCAATTGGCTCCGCATCAAGAACGCACAATGCCTGGGAACCATGCTTAAAACCAATTTCAACCCAGCTTACGCGACCAATGTGGTGCCTTCGTTTATCATGGTGGAACTACCACCGAAAAATCTTTGCGGATTATGAGGACAACTTGGGCAGATGATATGACGGATGCGGCCTCTGCACTTCTACTATGCGAAATGTCATCTTATAGATCTAGATATAGGCAGTTAATAAATTCACCACCCAAAAAAACTGACGCTCCCTAACTTAAGTCAGAAAGGAGCGCCAGTTCAAAGTCTAAACAAGTCTTTTTCAATATACCCTATATGCAAATATGGGTTGGGAATATGTTACTCTCTAGGAATATTCTCGCGTAATTGAAACGGATTGATAGAATTTTGCTGGAGTAAGATATATTCCAACAAAAAGAAGCGATCTGCCCATTCTACTACGCTAAATGACATTGGATAAGTGATTCCCGTCTCTTTTGCCCCTCCGCTTTCAAGATATAATATCCGGCACAGGCTCTCAAAGTAAGGAGTATCGCAAGCAAGGGGGAATGGCAGAAAGAATTCTGTGATTTCTTTCTCGCCCACTCTTTCCAACTTTTCGTTGATACGATCTAGCAAAAAATAAAGACTTACATTTAAGGGCACGGCATAAGGTGCCAGCGCAATCATTCCCTCTTTGGCTTCCTGGCGGATGGCGTTCGTCTCAATTGCACTGGCAATAATGATTGCGGCCTGCTTATGTTCGTCCAATTCCGTAGTCTTTGCAGTCATAAAATCATTGCGGAACATCTCATAATATCGCTTAAATTTATCCTCGAATTGTCCGTACTTTTCCGCGCAAAACGTAATGCCTGACTTTTCATCTGTCTGTTCACAAGTGCGGCGGAGGGCATCCCACACTTTATCAATGACCGCTTTCAAAAGTTCTTCACTTCTTTCTGCTGATTCTGTAATTCATATTTACTTCACCAGATACCTCTTTGGGAGGAATATAATTCAAAGTCACCTAAAAACTTTTGCAGTTTTATATCAGGATAGGGCTTTAAGCACGGATCTCTTCCTGCGTTTCTCTGTTTCAACCATTTTTTAGGCTGAGTAAGAGGAAGCTCGTCAGCAGGAGGGCAACGGCGCAAAAAATCAAGCATTCTAAACTGCTCAAAAGTTCTCTTCAAGCTGGAAGTAGAGCGATACACTTGAATGGCGGAGTATGCTACTGCGATAGAAGCTACCGCCAGAGCAATCTTTTCAATTATAGAATCTGTCGTCATACACGTCCCTCAACTTTGCTTTCAATTCTCCGCCAATTGGGGGAGTGCCGGAGCAGCTTCATAAAACTCTGCTGCATCCGAAAAAAAGTCATCCACAGCCGCACCAAGTAACGGCAAAACGGAAATGGCTTTCAGCGCTAAAATGCTCCAGAAGCTACTTGGTGCCATAAAGCGTGTTAGTATGGCCATTAAAAGCATAAAAAAAACACAACATGTTTCTCGTATCTGTGCATGAGTATAAGCCTGACAGTTGTGTTCAAGGAAAAACCGCGTCTTCTTGTTAAAGCAGTCCTGTTTCGATATTTTCTGCATCTCCACCCTATATTTGTTGTTTCTCATTGTGGTTTTTCCTATAGCCCGCACAAGGCAGATACAGTTTAAAATCAATACCCAAAACGAAAAAACATCTGTAAGAATCAGCCATATTGAAATCGCATAATATACAAAAATTAGAGAGAATCCAAAACAGGCCCAATAAGGATTCTGAATTTCAAATGTCTCCTCAATATAGAGCCCTTCTTTTGTGATCCTACTGCGGACCGCGGTTAATATCAAATTAACCAGATTATCTATATAAGCCCATACCCGTTTAATTGGTATCACCTTACTTTATACAAAAGTTATTTCTAATATTCTTACTTTATGTAAACAAAATTAAAATTTCTTTGTCCTTTATTTGATAGCGAAATATGAACAGAGAATTAAAAAACTTTTAATAATTATATTTTATACCAGTAAATCCTTAGCGTCAAGTCAAAAAGTAAACCAATGTTTTTTATAACTTTTTGTCTTTAATCAACAAAATTTTCTGTTTTCTGTTTTTGTGGAATTTTTTCATTGACATTTTTGCCAAATCTAGGGTATAATAAAATTTTAAGATTCGACAATGGACTAGCAATTTCCTGCTCCTTGACTGGCTCCGGGTGGTAAAAGCTATTATCAATGGTTGCCCTTACATTGCGAATGGGAGCAGAATCTAGAGGCGTCAAAGAGACAAGTTGCTCGGTGATTGGGGCGCTGGTATGTCTGAGCCTTTTTTAATGAGCACTCCGTATAATGCCTGCCAAGGCACTGTTGAATAGCACACACCACAAAGAGGGGATCTCTTGGGCTGTTTCAACGATATATGCGGCACATGAAATACCCATCTAAGCTCTGTTATCAACATCTTTGCCCGATTGTTTCCTTGTGCTCAAAAAATTTTCTGGCATTGAGAGAAGTTATCCAGATAAATTGCTTTTTTAGTATAACATAAGTTTCTCAATATTGAAAGCACTATTTCTCAGCCACAATATAAGGCTGAAAAATAGTGCAATTATATTAAGGTCCCCTTAACAGTCCTACCTGGAACGCTTTCTCATTTCTTCATTCATTCTACAGAGCATCATCTCAAGGCTCAAATCCACTTCCCCACAATCTGCCGTATGGACGTTGACACCAAAATCACGGAGCAGATGCGAGTATTTTGTCACCTTGTCCATATCACGGCCCAGGCGGGTGAGGCTATGAATCAGGAGTACATCAACCTTCCCATCTTCTGCGGCCACATGGAACTCCAGCAGACCCGGACGGTCCATTGTGAGGCCGCTCCCTATATCGCTGGAAGCGCCAACGATTTCAAAGCCATGGCCTTTTGCGTAGGTTTCCAGCCCATTTCGCTGTGTTGCCAGATCTGTCACGCTGTCAGGCCCGTTGTGTGCCACGCGGCAGTACAGCCACACCCGTTTCCCGTTCATTCTAAAACCTCCCCGCAAAAATCCTTCATCTTCCAGATGATCTCCACCTGATTTTCCGGGCCAACATATACCCGGTCGATCAGCGCGTCCGCCAGCCCCGCCGTCAGGCCGCTGGCCCCGGAAACCTCCCGCGCCAGCCCCGTCTTGGCGCGTTTTGTTTTTTCATCCCCCCGTGCCCGCTCCACCTGGGCGGTGACGGCGGCGTGGACCTGCTTCAACTGGGCCAGCTCGCCGTCCAGCACGGTCTTTTGCGCTTTGAACGCATCCGCGTCGATCTCCTTCAGCACAAACCGCTCATAGAGCGCCCGCTTCCGTTCCAGGCAGGCTTCCACCTGTCTGCCGCTTTCCTTCTGCTGGGCAAGCTGGACCTCCAGATTTCCGGCGCGGGAGATATCGTCCACATTTAAAATGACCTTCGCCTGTTTGGACATGACCTCATAAATCATGCCCTCCAGCTCGGCCTCTTTGATTTTCAGACTGTGGCATGGAGCGTTTTCGTCTACAATGGTATATTCGCAATAAAAGGTTGGCCCTTTGCGCCGCATGGTATGTCGGCAGCACCCGCAGAAAACCTTGCCCCGCAGCGAATAAATGTGCGCCTGCTTTTTAATCTGCTTACGGTGTTTGAGCTGGCACTGGATCTGCTCAAACACCTCCCGGCTAACGATGGCGGGATGGTGATCGGGTATCTTTATCCACTGGCTCTCATCCTTCATCCGTACCCGGTGACTGCCCACTTCCGTAACCTCCCGCTTACCCATGATGTAAGTGCCGGTGTACCGTTCGTCCTCTAAAACGCGGCGAATGGTGGTCTTATCCCAAATATTGCGGCACCGGGAAATATCATGGCATGGGTTGCCGTTGGCGGCCTTGTATTCAGCGGGGGTGAGGATACCCCGGTCAAACAGCGCCCTCACGATCTCCCCGGTGCTGTGCCCCGCCTGGGCCAGCTCAAAGATTAGTCGCACATTGTCGGCGGCCTCGCCGTCCGGCTCCATCCGCCCATCCGTCCCTTTGCAATAGCCATAGGGGCACTTGACGCTCTGATACTCGCCCCGGCGGAACTTCACATACTTGGCGC
>ERZ779632.912-NODE-912-length-13948-cov-22.070179_pt1 | contig 13948 bp, 11 predicted proteins | sample MGYA00514194_ERZ779632 | MGnify/ENA primary metagenome ERZ779632 (study PRJEB29562, sample SAMEA4376704) | mouse gut metagenome | isolation source: Cecum | study: EMG produced TPA metagenomics assembly of the A DSS colitis mouse model was used to assess the...
ATTTTTTTAATAAATTTCTCAAATTACTTATTGACATTTCTTAGCTGGACTTTCGACAATATACCAAATTAATTATATCACATAATCAAACGGTTTTCCACAAAAATTTAGCATAAGATTATCTTTCTTTTATAAAATAACGAGTGGGAGGCTTCTCTCTACCGCTATCAACGTCTAACTATAAATAATTTCCTCGTTCACAATCTCCCTCGCATACGCCCTTATATTATTTAGGTGTTGTAAGATCCAAAAGTTTAGATTTTTCCTGCCCATTCTAAGGCGTTTTCTTCCTTTAGACATTCCGTTATGCCCTGCGCCTGTTTCATGCCCTCAACGAGCCTTTCAAAGCGTTCCTGCGCCTGCCTGTTGATGTCAACAAGGTAAATGTTGAGCCTGCCACTTGTGAGAAGATTGATGTATGTAACCCCGCAGTATTGCTTCAAATAGTCCAGATGCCGTTTTCTCGCCTACCGGCTCGGTCGGTTCGTAACTTGAGTGCCACTGGCACTCGCTCACCCCATATGCCCATCGACAGTTCTTCCTCAGTGTGTAATCTTAAATCTGGAATCAGATACCCATTTTCTTCGTGGTATGTGCCGCCCAACTGTTCAAATATTGATTTCATTTGCAAATTGCTTTCTGTATGGTTTGGTTTCTGCGGGGTATCTGCAAGCAATGTATCAGCAGGCTGTATGTATATGTTATCTTTAAGTTAAATAATCCCCTTCCCAATGATATGTAATTTCCATATACAACCGCCTTTCTTTGTGCTAAACTGTTTACAGATACGAATAAAAGAATTATCACCTTCTCCCTTTACCACAACATCTGCAAGTTTCCATTCACCACAAATGAGCCAGCCGCATATGTTGTATTTTAGCAGATGTACATTTCCGCTAAAATATTACGTTTGCCGGAAATGTTTACATCTACAGTTCACAACATATCACATCCGCAAAATCCTGAAAAGGAATCCCAGAATCTGTGATGTCTGCAAAAACATCTGGGTGATCCGCCGTGTAAATTTCACCCGCCTTTTTCATTGCATCCACATTAAAGGAATCCCAACACCAGACTGTGAGTGACTGCGTATCATCAGAGGACGCGCTCGCAGGTGTGTCCACATTATCACTTTCTGACTTTTGGGTGAGCGTTCCATCATCACCAGAACCCCCGCAACCAACAAGTGATACTGCCAATACTGCGGATAAAATCAAACCAATTAATTTTCTTTTCATTTCTGATTACCTCCCTTATTTTGATGCACTTATTCTATCATTTAATGGAACGGAATCATTAGAAATAAATTTGGACATATTTTTAATATTTTGGGAAGTTTCCTTTTTGACTTGGATTATTTTGATAATCGCCATAGAATCATCTGTATATTTGTGATATAATACTATTCAGGCAAAACAAAGCAAAACAGGAGGAACACAACAATGGCGAAGCGCCCCGCATTTTTTATTCATCAGGAAATGGTTTCCAGCAAGCTCTATTCATTTGAATGGTTTTCGGGTTTTGCAGTCTCTCAGAAGCAAAAGTCGGTACAGAGTCTGCACGATGCGATCTTAAATACAGATGCCAGTGCAAATCCCTTAGAGATCAGCACAAAGAGCAAAGAGGCGCTTGGCATCCAGCTGAGCGCATTCCATCTCAAGCTAAACGGCAGTACCCTTGAGAATATTTTCCAGAGTGCGAAAGTTTTTGAACACGGCGGCCCCTATCTTGATTTATTAGATGTGCCGCCCAAAGAAGCCAAGCGCGATGAGAGGTTAAAACAGTCTGGGAAATTAAAGGCGTTTCAATATTTAAACCAAACGTTTCCTCTCATTCCCCAGACAGTATTCTATGATTATATTTATATAGAAGCGGTAAAACAATCCCTCACACCAGATGAAATCCATGCAATTTCAACCTATAATTATTTTACCGATATCGAGTTTAATCCCGCCAAAAGTATCAATACGCAGGCAAGAACTGCTGCATTGATTCAATTGATGATAAACGAATTTGGACGCCTGCCTGACTTGGATAAAAATGAGTTTATACAATATCACAAAGAGCATATTCAGGCTTTATAAAAAACGATTGGCGGGCGAAGCCCGCCCTCCTGTCACATGGCGCGCACTTTCTCGCGCACCTTTAGTACCATCGGCGGCGCGACGGACAGTTCATCAACGCCCATGTCCACAAACGTCTGCGTAAGCGCTGTGTCCGCCCCCAGCTCACCGCAGATTCCTGCCCACTTTCCGCACTTGTGCGCGTTGTCAACCACCATTTGAATCATGCGCAGGATCGCCTTGTGGTGCGGGTTGTAGAAGTCCTCAAGCCGCTGGTTCTGCCTGTCGATGGCAAGCGTGTACTGGGTCAGGTCATTCGTGCCGATGCTGAAGAAGTCCACAAGCTTTGCCAGCTCGTCGCTGACCATCACCGCCGCCGGCGTCTCAACCATAATGCCCTGTTCGGGGACGCGGTGCGGAATCTGCGCCTGTGTCAGCTCCTCATCCACTTCCTTCACAATGGCGTAAATCTGCGTGATTTCCTCGGCGGAAATAATCATGGGATACATGATAGAAAGATTTCCATAAGCCGCCGCACGCAGAAGCGCACGCAGCTGTGTCTTGAAAATCTCAGGCTGTTTTAGGCAGATGCGGATTGCCCTGTACCCCAGCGCCGGATTGTCCTCCTTTCCGAGCGCAAAGTAATCCGCCTGTTTATCCGCCCCGATGTCGAGCGTCCTGATAATGACCTTCTTCTGCCCCATCATCTGCACGACCTGTTTGTATGCTTGGAACTGCTCCTCCTCCGACGGAAAATCGTCACGTCCCAGATACAGAAACTCGCTGCGGAACAGTCCGATGCCGCCAGCATCATTTTCCAGCACATAGCCCACGTCGCTGACGCTGCCGATATTGGCATAAATATTGATCGTCCTGCCGTCGCTGGTTTCGTTCTTCTTCCCCTTGAGCTCCTGCAGCAGGCGGAGCTTCTCCCGCTCATTCTGAATTTTTTTCTCCGCCTCACTGCACTGGAACTCTGTAGGCTCAAAGATGACCTCGCCGGCTGCCCCGTCCACAATCGCAGTCATGCCGGTCTGAATCATACTCAAATCCATCTTGACCCCAATCAGCGCAGGAATGTTCATCATGCGGGCAAGAATCGCCGTGTGGGAGTTGGTCGAACCGTGCACGGTCACAAAAGCCAGTATTTTCTTTTTGTCCATCTGCACGGTCTCACTCGGGGTTAAATCGTCCGCGACAATAATCGAAGGCTCCATCGCAGAGAAATCCACACCGCCCTGTCCTGACAGGTTCCGCACCACGCGCGCGGAAATGTCCTTCACATCCGCCGCACGCGCCTGCATATACTCATCCTCCATACCGGCAAACATCGCTGCAAAGTTGTCGCCCGTGATTGCCACCGCATACTCTGCGTTGACCATTTCCGTTCGTATGATATGGTAAATCGCATCGAGGTAATCCTCATCCTCCAGCATCATCTGATGCACCTCGAAAATGGCGGCACTGGACTCGCCGACTTCTTTCACAGCCTTATCATACAGCGCTGCAAGCTGCTGCTTTGATGCATTGACCGCACCCTGCACCCTGCCGCACTCATGCTCCGAATCCTCGATTCTGGTCCGCCGGATTTGTTCCTGATCCTTTTGCAGTACCATCACTTTTCCCATCGTGATTCCATTGTAAACCGTTTTCCCAGAAAACTTTTTCCCAGAAATATTTGTTTCAGAAAATTCTTCCGCCATATCCCACCTCCATGATACATGTGCCGCCTACAGGTTCTCTTTCAAGAAAGCCTCCACTGCTGCCGCAGCTGTGTCTTCATCCTCGCCCTCGATCTGCACGGTAATTTCCATACCATTCTTTACGCCAAGCCCCATCAGGCCGAAAACCTTTTTCGCATCCGCTTTCTTTCCTTCTTTAATAACGGAAACTGTTGAGGTATACTCCTTTGCCAGCTTCACCAATTCGCCTGCCGGACGTGCATGGATTCCTTCTTTATCTGTGATAACATATGTAAATTCTTTCATATTCATTTTCCTTTCTCTATTTATAACCGATAACCATCCATTTATTTTTATAAGGTCTCGTAAACCTGCTCAATCTCCTGCCTTGTCGCCAGAAGCTCCGAGAAGGCGCTCGCGCTTCCTGCCGCTATGCCCATGCGGAACGCATAGTCATAATCCTGCTGCTTCGTCCACCCGGCAACAAATCCGGCTACCATGGAATCTCCGGCGCCCACCGCGTTGACCAGCTTTCCCTGCGGCGCCGCAAGCGTATGCACGGCGTTCTTTTCGTCCACAAGAACCGCTCCCTGCCCCGCCATGGAAACCAGTACATTCCTCGCCCCCTTTTCCTGTAGCTTTCTTGCATAAGGGACAACCTCTTCTCTTGTTTCCAGCGTCACATCATAGATTTCACCCAGTTCATAATTGTTTGGCTTGATTAAAAACGGCTTATACTGCAATACATTGAGCAGCAAATCCTTTGTCGCGTCCACGACAAACAGCACCCCTTTGTCCTGAAGCCGCCCCAAGATATCGCTGTAGATGGAGTCTGGCAGGCTCTTTGGAATACTGCCTGCAAGGACGAGGATATCGCCCGCGCCAAGCCGATCCAGTTTCCCGAACAGCTCCTTCACATGCATCTTGCCAATTTCCGGCCCCATCCCGTTAATCTCTGTGCCGTCGTAATCTTTTAATTTCACGTTAATGCGGGAAAAACCTTCTTCAATATGAATAAAGTCTGTACGCAGCCCAATTTTTTGCACCTCCCGCTCAATCTGTTCCCCGGTAAATCCAGCCGTAAAGCCGAGCGCTGTGTTCTCGATGCCAAGGTTTCCCAAGACAATCGACACGTTGATGCCCTTGCCGCCGGGAAACATCTGCTCCCCGGTGGTGCGGTTGGTTCTGCCCAGTTCAAAACCGTTCATGGATACAATGTAATCGAGCGACGGATTAAATGTCACCGTATAAATCATGCTTCTTTTCCTCCAAAATGTTCAAACAACATATCCTCTGCCTCTTTTGACCAAAGTCCCCTGTGGCGCTTGCAGCACGCATCCAGTTCCTTGTAAAACGGATCTTGCTCTCCCAGCTTCCCAAAATCCTCAATGGCTGTCATGGGCATATCAAACTGAATGTACGCAAGCTTCTTGCCGCCCGGAATATTGGGCAGGTTGTTGGTGGTTTCCACGATGGAATCGATGCCCCCAACGTGTGTCACCATGACTGCCGAGTTGATTTCGCCCGCTGCGGACTTAGCGATTGCCTCCTTCATGTCATCCGTGTTGCCGCCTGTCGAACCCATAATTTTCGTCCGCGCATAGTGGCAGTTATAGAGGTTCATGTTCGCGGAGAACTGCGTGTCAGTCGGTCCTGCAAAGAAGTTCAGGCATCCGTCCACCGCAAGGAGCTTGTCGCCCATCTCCGCAATGCTCTTTACCGGAGCATAGACAAAAACGTCGCTGTATCCCACGCCCTCTGTGATTGCGAGGAGCTGTGCAACCGGATCTTCCATATTTGCTGTGTTAATATAGTGCAGCTCGACGCCTTTTTCAGCAGCCTCCGCCTCGGAGATTACTTCCTTTGCCCGTGCGATCTTGGCATCATTAATATCTGTCACAACGATGCGTTTCGGCTTGTTTTCAAAGGCAAGACCATACTTGCCAAAACGTTGTACACTATTTTTCATTTCAAACCTCGCTCAAAAGTCTTTGCCTGCCCTTGATGCGCGCTGGTGCCGTCCTGTCCTAAATCACCTGTACCCCATGCCGCCTGCACTCCTCGCAAAATTCCTCCAGGAGATTGTCGTCGGAAATGACAATGTCCACATCCCCAAAGCCGCAGAAGGAATAGGTACTCTTCACGCCAACCTTGGAGGAATCCATCAGGAGAATCCGCTGTTCTGCCTGACGCAGGACGGTCTTTTTCAGGACTGCCTCCTCGTCCACGCCGCAGCAGAATCCTGTCGTTTCACAATAGCTGGTGACTCCCATAAAAACCTGATCAAAATTGATTCTCTGCACCTCCTGCACAGTATGTATCCCGCACACGCTCATGCTGTAGCGGTTCATCTTCCCCCCAAGGAGGTGAATCGAAGGCTGTGCAAGCCTGCCAAGCTCTGCCGCACAGGTCAGAGAATTGGTGTAAATCAGGTTGGACTGGTCAGGGATACACGATGCGAGCATTGTCGTCGTGCTGCCAGAGTCCAGAAAGAGCGTCGTGTCCTTTCGTATGAAAGCCAGTGCCTTCTGCGTAATCATCTGCTTTGCCTCGATATTGCGCACCTGTCGGCGGCTGAGCATATCATCCGTCCCGACCACGACATCCACCGACTTTGCCCCTCCGTGTACCCGGACAATCCGCTTCGCCTCATCAAGAACTTTTAAATCCGTACGCAGTGTCATCTCCGAGATTTGTGGAAATTTCTTTTTCAGTTGTGCAAAGCTGACATTTCCGCTCTGATTCACCAAATCCACGATTGTGTTCCTGCGCTGTTCCATTGTATCCATTAAAATACCTCCCCGTCGTACTATGTTTTTTTGTTTCTGTACTTCATACACATCCACTCCTTTCATTGTACCACTTTCTGCCTATTCTTCAATGTCAACTTTTATTTCAACAATTTTCGAAATTTTTTCTTTCATAACAAAAAGCTGGAAACCCAATCATTTTAGATTTCCAGCTCATACTTATCAATCTATCTTTGCGACTGCTTATCTGTCCCGGATACTTTCAGCACACGCCCTAAGCTCTATGTAATCAATCACCATGCCCGGCTTTGGAAACAGCAGCTTCATCTGATAGCTGCCCGCTTCCAGAGATACGCGCAGCAGCTTCTGCTGTATCCATCTGCCATCTGTGCCGTTGGTCTGGAAAGTGGCAAGTTCCTCACCGTTTAACACTGCCTTGCAGACACATTGTGCCTGATTGGTCTCCTCAGACATCAGCATCGCGATCACATCATAGTTCCCTGCTGCCCTTACCACAAAACTTTTCTCTGCCTCCTCTGTGGTATTCCACGTAATCCTGCCCGTGTCGTCCAGCGCATTCTCACCCTGCATACCGGTGCCAAGCGCCCTGAACTGCGGGACATGCACCACGCCGTTTCCTTCCCGTCCAAACGCAGGCGTCCGCATCAGGAAGCGGCAGATATTCATCGCGCTCCTTTGCAGTTCCCCGACGGTAAGTCTGCCCGTGTCAAGCGCCTCGATGGAATCATCGCCATATGCGTTGATCTCCGCGCCGTTATTATTCACTACCATATAGATGTCATTCTGCGCCCGCACCATGTCCGCAGTGCGCAGTCTGGAACCTTCACCGCCCTCTGTGACATCATTCATTTCAGCCCACCAGTCTGTCATTACGATGCCGTCATATCCCCACTCCCGTCTCAGGATTGTCGTGTTTAAATCGTAAGCCGATGCTGTCCAGAATCCGTTTATCGGATTGTACGAGGTCATCACCGACTGCGCATTTCCCTCTTTCACAGCGATCTCAAACGCCTTCAGGTAGATTTCACGCAGCGCCCTCTGGGAAACCACTGCGTTGACGATATGTCTCCCCATCTCCTGCGAGTTGCAGGCAAAATGTTTGATGGTGGCATGTACGCCCTTTGACCCGATTCCGCGCACGATAGCTGCTGCCATCTTGCCAGACAGGAGCGGATCTTCCGAAAAATACTCAAAGTTTCTTCCGTTCAGCGGATGCCGGTGTATGTTGATGCCCGGGCCAAGCAGCGCGTCAATCTGATTCTGCACCATCTCCTCCCCGATACATGCAAACAATTCCTCCGCAAGCGTCTCATCCCACGTACATGCAAGCAATGTCCCGATCGGAACCTGTGTGGCATAGGAACCGTTGTCCATGCGGATTCCCGACGGTCCGTCCGCGCAGCAGGCTACTGGAATGCCAAAGCCAAGCAGCGCGTCAGACACGCCGCCAAACGCCGCAGCCGTCCCCGGCGTCACCTTGATGCTGCACATCCCCTCGCCTCTCACAACCGCTGTGAGAACCTCCGTGGATAGCTGGGCGATAAAAGTCTCCATCTGGCAGTTTCCATCTGCCACATGTTTGAGCCGCAGCCCTTTGTCGCCTGTATACGGAATCGTCTCGGGCAGTCTGGACAGGATACGTTCTTTTAGATCAACGGTTCTTGTCGGAGCAGGTTTATATTCCAGCCGCCGCACGCCATCGCCCTCAGTCACACAACACATGCGCTCAAAATGCTCTATTGGCGCAAGCGCCTCCTCACACGATTCAACCAAGAGCGTCTCTGCAAGCTGCCAGTCCTCCTTGCCATCTACGGATACTTTCTGCGTATCCCGCACGCTGGTCCCTGCATGGAAGCAGTATGTACCAGCCTCGAGCACATAGGCATTCTGATATCCGCTGACACCCGTGTCATCATACGAAGCAATCCTGTATGCTGGGACTGCAATCTGTAGCACTTCCTCCTCCTGACAGTCCAGACTCCGCGTCTTGGCAAATCCAGCCAATTCCCGCGCCGGGTTTCCCATACCGCCCGCGGGCTTCTCCACATACAACTGGACGATTTCGCGTCCGCGGTACTGTGTCCCTGTATTTTTTACCCTGCATGTAAATAAGAAGGTGGTCTCTGCCCCGCTCCCGCTCACCTTGACGGCACTGTCAGAGATCGAAAATTCTGTGTAGGAAAGTCCATAGCCAAACGGATAGCGCACTGCATCCTTCTCAAAGGTCTCAAAGTACCTGTAGCCGACATAAACGTCCTCCTGATACACGTTTTTATCCTTTCCGCCATGATTTTTGTCAGATGGATAGTCTGTGATCTTCCCCGCGATGGTGTCGGTCAGTTTTCCCTGAAAGACCTCTTTTCCCGCAAGGACATCCGCGATGCCGTTTCCGCCCTCCATGCCGCCCTGCCATGCGTACACCACCGCCCGGATGTGCGGGCTGCTCTCAACGAAATCCATGTCGATAATGTTCGAGACATTCAGCACTACGATGACATCCTCAAACTGGCTGCATACACACTGAAGCATCTCCTGCTCTGCCCCGGTCAGATAATAGCTGCCTTCCTCCGCCGCATTGTCCTTGTCCTCGCCCGCTGTCCGCCCGATCACCACGAGCGCCTTGTTGGATACCGCAGCCGCCTCCGCCGCCAGTGCCTGCGTCACGGGCATCTCCTGCTGGCACCACGGCTCGCACGCCCAGCCGCCCCCGCCGTTGTCAAACGGATTCTCTGCAATCCACTTCTCATAGCAGTCTGCCAGTTTTTCGTTGATGTTGACGCCGTTGTCCCGAAGCCCGCCCAGCAGATTTGTGGTGTACGGCACATTCACCCCGCCGCCAGACCCCGTCCCGCTCCTGTAATAATCTTTCTGGCATCTTCCAAACACCGCCACCTTGTCCTTTGCTGTAAACGGAAGGACCGCATTTTCATTTTTCAGCAGAACGGCCCCCTGTGCGGCTGCCCTTCTGCACCATACTGAAATTTGATTTTCCATAGTTATACCCTCACTTATAAAAACGTTTTTATTTTTGTTCAGCATAACATAATAAAAACGTTTTTACAATCCATATTTCAAATTTTATATACTTTTTCTCTATACAATCCTTTCGCAGGTGGACTCTCTCGGGACAATTTTCCCTTGCAGGACCTCAATGCAACCCGTCTGACCGCCCGCGATCAGTCCCATCAGATGCCTGACCGCCCGTGTCCCCTGTTTTTCGAAGGAAGTCCGCACCGTCGTGAGGGACGGTCTCACAAGCTGCGCAATCTCAATATCGTCACAGCCCACAACGCTCACCTGCCCCGGCACCTGTATCCCACTGTCCATGAGCGCCTCCATCACGCCGATAGCACTCACATCATTTGCCGCAAAGACCGCCTCTGGCAGCGGACACTGTATTTCCCTGAAATGCTTTATAAACTCTTTCGTGGAGCGGTATGCCATCTCCTTCTCAAATGCCCCGTACAGGATACAGTCCTCTGGCAAAGACTTTCCTGCCTGCAAAAGCCCGGCGCGAAACCCCTCTAGCCGTTTGATATTGTCATAATTTTCCTGTACCCCGCTCACATACGCAAATGTGCGGTGTCCCAATTCCAGCAGATATTCCGCCACCATCTCGCCCTCGCGGTATGAGTCGAAGATCACGCTGGCAATCTTCTCCCCCTGCTGCTTTCTGTCTATGAACACCACTGGAATCTGTGTCTTCTCAAAAAGGAGCGTCTCCCTGTCCCCGATATGTTGATTTAAGATAATCGCACCGTCAACCCGTTTCCCCAATATATTTGCCATCATGTTTTCTGCCCGCTCACTGACAAAAATATTTAGTTCATATCCATATTCCCTGCATTCCTGATAGATGGAATCGACCAGAACATTATAGTACGTGCCCTTGATGGATGTGAGAAAAAGCCCAATTACCTTTGTAAACTGTGATTTTAGATTTCTGCCGTTGAGATTGGGCACATAGTTCATGCGCTCTGCCACTTCGAGGATGTGCCGCTTGGTCTCCGGGCGGAGCACCTCCACGCCATTGAGTGCGTTGGAAACGGTGGAGATGGAAACCCCTGCCTCCCTTGCCACATCCTTAATCGTTACTTTCTGCTCTGCCATTGGCTCCTGCCCTCCTATATTTACCGCGTATTCCTGTCTTTTTCCTATTATATGGTCTTTTTGTCCAAAAATCAACGATATCGCAATGGCATCTTTCACAATTCTCTGTTATAATAAATAGCGGAACTCATAACGGACTAAAATAAGCAGCCTTTATCATGTACCATACGAAAAAAATCGGTGTTTTTGTTTCTCATATATTTGGTGATTTCCAGCACGAGCTCTGCCAAGGGATTCTTGACAAAGCCGCCGAGTATGGCTATACTGTCGAAATCTTTTCTTCCACGGACGGTGAGGATGTCGGCAATTACGGCATCGGTGAGACAAGCATCCTGCGCATTCCAAACTATGATGAATTTTCCGGCATCTGCTTTGCCTCTGGAACCTATCTGCTCCCGTCCCTGCGGGCGGCAATCGCCGAAAAACTGCGGGCATCCTGCACATGTCCGGTCATAGAAATCACGCAGTCCGGCGCCGTATTTCCACACCTTGAACTGGACAATGACACCGCAGCCGGGCAGCTTACAGAACATATGATTACTACACACCGCCACAGACGTATCTGTTACTTAGGCTGTAGCACCGAGCCGCTTTTCTCCGAAAAACGATTTACCTATTACCAGAATACCCTCAAAAAATACAATCTCCCTCTGTCGGAATCGGATTACGCTTTCTGTGATTATGAATATTCGTCTATCCAGTCGGCATTTGAGCATTTTCTTCAGTGCGGTAAGCCGGATTCAATCCTTTGCTACAATGACCGCATGGCAATCTCGCTGATTGATATTCTGTCCAGACACGGATACCGCGTTCCCGGGGACATCGCAGTTACCGGCTTTGATGATCTGGCGCTTGGACAAAACATTGTGCCCGCGCTGTCCACGGTGACATTTCCGATCTATGAGATGGGGCAAAAGGCAATGGAACTGCTGCTGGACGCGATAAACGGCACCCCGCTTCCAGACACCACTGTGCTCATGGCGGAACCTCTGTACCGCAATTCCTGCGGCTGCGTGAAGAAAATGAACAAGTCCCCCGGCCTATATGAGCATCATCTGATGGAGCGCATCAACACACTTGAAAATTCGATGCTCAACAACATTAAAATGGCTTCTGTGCTGTGCAGCGTCAAAGACCTTGACGAAGGAATGGAGCTTATGGAGAAATTTCTCCCGAGAATCCGAAACTGCTATGAACTATACATCTGCCTGTATCAGAACTGGAACGCTGTTTCCCCGCATATTCAGGAAATTACCTCCTCGCAGGAGGAATACACAGATGCCGGCATTCTCATCATGCCGTTTGCCTATCAGAACGGAAAACGGCTGCACCAATGCAGTTTTACCAAGAGAGGGATCCTTCCTGACTATATTTATACCCGCTCGCAGTCTTCCTATGTGTTTTCCCCCCTGTTTTTTCATGACCGGGAATTTGGATACCTTGCGCTCTCTTTCCGGGAAAACCAGCTTGCGTACCAGTTTGATTTCCTGACATGGATTGTCAATGTCAGCCGGATGCTGAACACGATCTGCGAATCAAGACAGACCGATCTGCTTGTCAACCATCTGGGGCGATATCTTCCACATCCTTGCCATAGGACTTACAGAGGAAGACGCGCGGGAGATCCTCCTGAATGTCAATCAGTATCTGGAACATTACAACCAGATTCACACCAAGAAATACACCATCCGCGTCAACAGCGGCTACGCGCTGGTCCATGCCGGAAGTGTATATAACGCGCAGGAAATCTTTGACAGCGCGGAGCAGAATCTAAAGATTGAAAAAGAAAGAAGATCTGTCAGCGGAACTGCATGTTTTTTCGATACTGTGTAGGCGAGACACCGCTCACGCTCTTAAAGATTTTCATGAAATGTTTTTCGTTCTCATATCCGACCTGCTGGCTGATCTCTATGACGCGCATGTCTGTCTCCGCCAGCAGACGTTTTGCCTCGTTCACGCGAAGCTCCTTTAAATAATTGACAAAGTTCTTCCCTGTGTACTGCTTAAAAGCGTAGGAGAACAGCGAATAATTCATGGACACATGGTTTGACACGACCGCCATATTCAAATCTGCCGCATAGTTTTTCTGAATATAGTCAATCGCCTGCTGCATGCGGGATTTGTTCCTGTAATCGTCAAACTCCGTATCCAGCTTCTCATGGAATCCTATCATCCAGCCGGTCAGTTCCTCCATCAGCTCTTCGATCTGCGCAAACTGATAGATATTTCGAAACCGCAGCAGCTCCTTCTCCTTTTCCTGCAAAACATTTCGATAAATTTTCAAGATCTCGTCAATCAGCAGATGGATGCTCGTCTGAAATGTTTCGCTGGAATATTGTCCTTTCCTGACCTCCGCAAAAAAGTGTTCTGTCGTTTTGAGCGCCTCTGAGATCTTGTCCGTGCCGATCATCTGGGCAATCCGCTGGATTTGTTCCTCGTCCGTATTGCCCTGTGCAACTGCCGCAGCCTCCTTATACTGCACTTCGTGGCGCATCATCAGAAACGCTTCCGTCCTCGCAGATTTTGCCTCCCTGTATGCAGTCCTCAGCTCCGCGACGCCACAGTGCGCCCTGCTGACGCCGGCATAGGCGTCCCGAAGCTCGTTCTTTAATAAAAACTCCTTATTTTCCCTGCTGACAATGTACACGTCATTCTCCTCGATTTCACCGAGGGAGAGGTAATTGCTGCTCTTTTCCGCCCCTTCCTCTGTGCGCTCACAGCAGCATACCACATACTCCTGATCCAGCAGCTGTCTCTCAAACAGCTTTGTCACCGCATGAATTTCCTGCTGCGTGACATTTTCATTTAAAATCAAATACTTGAGCTGCTGACACCCGATCTCCATAGCCTGCTGCGCGGTCTGGCGCTTTTCCTCAAGCTCCTCCTCGAATTTTTTTAAGATTGCCGTGATCTGTTCCCGCTCTATGGGTTTTAAGATATACTCCCGCACCCCCATCCGCATCATCTGCACCGCATAGGAGAAATCATCATATCCGCTGATTGCCACGGTCAGCGGCTTGTGCTCAAGCTTCTGCATCGCCTCCACCAGTTCGATGCCATCCATCTTGGGCATCCTGATGTCCGTAAACATCACGTCAACGGGCTGATTCTCCAAGATTTCCAGCGCAAGCTGTCCATTGTTGCACTCCATGATATTTTGAACCGGAACGCCAGAGCGCTGCACGATTGTCCGTATTCCCTGACGTATCAGCTTCTCATCTTCCACAATCAATACCGTATTCATCCTAAATCCCCCTCTCCTCTGCCGGTAGTGTCAAGTCTACTACCTGTTTTTTCTATTCAAAGCCTTTATTTTCGGGAG
>ERZ779632.913-NODE-913-length-13891-cov-20.223330_pt1 | contig 13891 bp, 10 predicted proteins | sample MGYA00514194_ERZ779632 | MGnify/ENA primary metagenome ERZ779632 (study PRJEB29562, sample SAMEA4376704) | mouse gut metagenome | isolation source: Cecum | study: EMG produced TPA metagenomics assembly of the A DSS colitis mouse model was used to assess the...
CTCTAGTCATTCATATTGATTCAGGGCGGGTCATCTACATCGGTGTACTTAAAAATCTCGAAAAAATAACAGGGCTATCTCTTCGGGGATAATCCTGTTATTTATCCCTCGATATAGCGATACTTTAGAATAATATCTTATATCACACGATATCTTCCAAATCCAAAACTTGTATTTTTTCCAATATGTATCAATTCACCCGCAATAAAATATGGCAGTATTTGATCTGGTATCAAATCAACCTGAACAATCCCTTTTATTCCAGTCAGGAGCATTTTTCTGTCCTGTGTGGAGGAATAACGCTGTACACTAATCGTTCGTATTTTTTGCTCCACAATATCAGGAAGCATAATACCTTTTAATTCCTCAACATCATACACGGTGAATGTCAGACCCTCGAAACACTCCAGCATATAAATTCTACGGAGAATCGCATTCCAGATCGCCTCCATATCATATGTTTCCAGAAATTTTCCCTGATATTTCAGCGTTGCAGGTGTGTGAAATACCAGCCTGTTCTGACAATTCAAACTGTTCATCTCGTTCATGCGATACTTTACATATGCATCCAGTGTCTGTATATTGTAATTTTTCATATAAATTGCACTGTTATCAAATAATGATTCATTCTGTGTATTGGTGACAGATTTTATCCGATACTGAGCATGTTCCTTCCCAATTCCCTCTATGCCCAGTGCATAAAATGCCTGCATATACTGATTGAAATACACAATTGTTCTTCCAAATAAAATCAACTGAAACTGCAAAGTATCTCCCTCATAAAATTCTTCGTCATAATTCTCACATTCTAAGATGTAACCAACACTATCATTTGTAGTCACAAATCGCGGTACAATTTCGTATTTTGAATACATCGTTCTTCGCACGATACATTCCGATTCAAAATCACAGTTTTTACAATCTCGATCTCGGACACAATTTGCCCGCAGCAACATCTCTCCCATACCTCCCCGTAATGCAGAAACCTTGTCAACTGGAAGTATCGTATCCGTCAGCAGGACTATAGTAAAATGAAGTTTTATATATCTAATTTGTAATATGTCACTCAACTGTTGATTTAACATATCACTTCTCCCTTCTTATTTGGCACTTATAACCAACATTGACTTGTACATTTTATATAAAAATATTATATTTAGTATATCATTTTTATTCTTAATAGACAATAGACAGCGTTGTCCAATGAGTAACATGTAATCAACACACTATCAATCACCATGTATCACAAGTCTCGCAACAGAAAATGCTCCCTCCAAGGTCTCTGCTACGCTCAAAAATCCTGCCTTATGACAAAAAGTAATGTCCTTGATTCCTGTCAACTTCTGAAGCTCCTGTGGGCTTGCTCCGCACCAGCTTTGCGGAAAAGGATGTCTCAATGCATTTTTATCCTCCCTGCACGGAACTGCTTGAATATTATATCCTCCACGTATGGAAGGATAGATTACAAATAAAATATCCTTAGGATAATCCCGCAATGCTTCTTTCCACGGCACTACAGGTTCAAGATACAGAATACCGCCTCTGCATTCCTTTGCTTTTCGAATCACAATTTCATATGCTTCTCTGTCTGCTCTAATCTGCTTAAAACGCTGTTCTAATATCTTCTGCGCGAACGCAACAGCCTCCCAAAAGGCTTCCTCCATCTTCACAGTGTTTTCCTGCCATGTAGGAAGCCGATCTGAAATGATAAGAGACATTATATTTTCTTCCCCTGTATTATCAGAGCGATCAATCGGCTGTATAAAATACTCGTCAAATGCCTTTGCATCCTCCTTGGAAAGCAACTCCTGACAAAATTGTTCCCAGATTAATCCAAATGCTGCATAAGGTACCCCATTTTCGCGCATTCTACTGTTTTTTTGGTGATGATCATATTTTCCCCCTCCAATATCATACACAATCCCTGAAAAACTCTCAGGTACAGAAAATCCCCTCGAAATATGAATATTTGGATTGAGTATTTTCAATAGTGCAGTTGCAAATACATCATCTGCATGGAAAACTCCTCCGTGTGTAAATCCCTCTTTTAATAATTCCTTCAATGTATTCTCATTCTGACTCATTCTGTCTCCTCCTAAAAAATAATTCTTTTTATCCCTAAACAAAAATACAGGCACTCTCTGCCTGTATTTTTGTTTTATAACTTCTTAATTAATCACCCCGCGATGCCTAAGCAGATAGCTTCCATCTGTCCGCGGCACTGCTTCCACGTACATGCTGCACGCGTTCTTGTGCTTCTCAACAAGATAGCGGTCAATATAGCCTTCCTGACAGCTTCCGTCATCATAAGCTTCATAAATGTCATCCCAAAGGTCTTTGTCTGTGACAATCAGGTCGAATGTAATCACACTCTCATCTCTGTCAACCATTGCTGCGAAGCACTCATTGAAGTAATCGCCAACGTTGTCGATATAATTTCCATCACCGCCGCCGCGCACGGTCATTACTGTGATGGAGTCTGTGTTGGTCGCTGTGGTCTGGGTTGTCGTGCTGCCAGACGGTTTGGTGACAGTTGTCGAGTTCCCTGTGGTCGAATTTCCCGTGGACGGCTTCGTCGTTGTGCCGCCTGTTGAGGGCTTCGTCGTCGTGCCTGTAGGTGGTTTTGGTTTGGTCGTCGTGTCTGTCGGCGGTGTCACCGAAGGATTGACTTCAAGACCGCTGTAACGGTTGCCCTTACATGGCGGAAGGTAGATTGACAAATCCTTTCTCACATGATCAGAGGCAAAATCGTCATCTGAACAGTTAAAATAATCATAGGTATTCGGATTGGTGTCATCCCAAGTGCTGTCCACATTGTAGTAGCCGTCATCGAGCTTTACGATGTTCCATGCATGGTTTTCACCGGCAAATCCAGTCACATAGTAGCAGGGAATATCCAGCTCCTGCATGACATACTGGAAAGCCCGCGCATAGCCTGCACACACGGTTCTGCCGTACACCAGCGCACTGTAGGCGCTCTGGTTCATCGGTGCATTCACATCATATTTCACCTTGTCCAGCAGGGTGTCATGCACAATTTTTTCTTTGTCGTAGTCGGTGTAATTTCCATAAGTTTCATCTGTAATTTTCTTCGCCGCCGCCTGAAACTCCAGCTTCGACGCGTCAAGATTGTTCGCTGTCACATTAAATACAAGTGTGATGTCCGCCACGCTTCCCTTGGGCGTATGCTGATACTTGTACGCTGTGTCAACCCAAAACAGCTCAGGATGATCATTGACAACTGACGTAAAGGCATTTTTCAGATCGTTTGCCGTGATGTCCTGCACTGGTGCAAAATGCTTGTTCTGGTCATTTGCATTGGCGTAAATCTGTCTGTAGACTGCTTTCTGTGCATCATTGATCATTCCGTAATACGGATAGATCTCCTCGTCGAATTTGAGATTGCTGCCAGTCTCTCCCTTGCTGAGTTCCTTTGCGATCTCGTCCGCCTTGTCCTGTGTGATCTCTGTTCCTGTCGCCTTGACTGGGATATAGCCTGTCAGCCCCGCAACCTTATCAGGAATTTTTAACTTGCTGTCGGAAGTCTCTCCCTCATCATCATCTGCCGCACGCGTTTCCTTCGTCTGCTGCGGTGTATTGACCAGATTCGTTTGTTCCGGTGCGCCGCCGTTTTGCGCAGCACGCACATTCTGCGCTGCTGGAAGCTGTCCGAGTGTCACTGTCGTGTTGACCATCTGCACAGTATTGTCATAGCTTTCCACATTCGCTTCACCGGCATTTGCCTTTAAATCTGCACCGATTTTTACTGCCAATTCCGGATTATAGTGGCAAAACGCAATAAAAAGAAGTATAAGCGCCAATAAGCCACCAAATCCGTACAGCACCTTCTCTACTATACGCATATCAGTTTCCTCCTCGATTCTTATACTCCCCCATGAGCTCCTCCATAACGTCCCTGTTATATATTATGCCTTTAATTATAAAGGTTAGTCAAATATTTGTCAATCGCAGAAGGCAGATTTGAAATATTCCGAAAATTCGCATCATATTCTTAAAGCTGCACGAAATATTGCTGCAATTTCAACTCTTTGCCGGATTCTGTCGTAAATTCGTCAATCTCCTTCTTCTGGAACTTGAATTTGGACACCAGCTTCATACTTGGTTCATTGCGCAGATCCGCCTCGTAGACATACCATGTATCCGGCTTGGTCTGTTTGAGGTTTGCCAGCACACACGCCAGCGCTTCATACGCATAGCCTTTTCCCTGTTCCTCCTTCGCAATCCAGATTCCAAGCTCCGGCGTCTCCTCCATCAGTCCATGCACCTCCAAGCTGCCTATAAATGTAGCATTGCTGTCAAGAAGCGCGAGAAAGAGCATCTCGCCGCGCGCCGCCGCATCTATAAATTCCTGCAGACACTTGCGTGCACTCTCCAGACTGTCAAACGGGTCTGGATACTGGTATTGGGTAATCTCCTTGTCAAAGCCATGGTAATAGTCGTCCAAATATTTCATGTCAAACGCGGTGATCGTTAGGCGTTTGGACTGCATCGTCTCAAATTGTTTGTTCATTTGTACCTCTTTTCTTTTATAGCATTCCTACCAGCCACACCACCGCCGCCGATATCATAATCTGAATAATTGCAAATTTAAATACAGTTTGGGCGTTGGACCAGCCTAAGTTCTTGCGCACATGGTCATGCAGCGGCGTGCGGACTTTGGTGAGTATCTTGATGTGCAGGAAGCGCAGTAACGACACCTTCACAAGCCCGATGCCTCCGTCCACCATCAGTACAAATGCCGCCAGCAGGTACAAGAACGGATAGCCCGATTTCATGATGGCAATCGCGATAAAAAGTCCCATTGCACGCGAGCCGGCATCGCCCATCAAAAGGCGGCTCGGCGTCGCATTAAACCACAGATAGCCAAGGATACAGGCGATAAACAATAGAATTGTGTACGAAAATTCCGGCGCTGTCCCAGTGCTGTTCATAATCATATAGATTGTAAATAACGTGATACTTGTCAAAGTGCCAGACAAGCCGTCCACGCCATCGGCGCAGTTTGTCACATTGATGGAACCCCACACCAGCACAATGGCAAGGACTCCGTAGAGAACCGGCGGCAGTGCGATAACCTGCCCCGTCACAGCGATCAACACATCACTTCCATTGAAATTGACCATGGTCACGGCGGTCATGATGGCAATCATCAAATCGAGCAGCCCCTTTCGAAGCTCTCCCCATGAAACCTTGGCGCAGTCGTCGAGATACCCTGTCATCATCGCGGCAACCGTCAGAATCAGATAGATGGTCATTTCCCGGTCCACATTGCCAAACACAAGCGCCGCAAGCACAAAGACAAGGATAAAGACAAACCCTGCACCGCGCGGCTTGCCCGCGGAGAGTCCGCCGTCATGGGCAAACTCGCGCCCATGGTCTCTCGGTAATTTATTCATGCCAATTGCGAGCAGGAAGCTGGTCAGCAGATACGCAAAGACGACGCCCACGAATCCCAGAACCGCATACTCTGATACGTTCAGAAAATTATTTATCATGTTTTTATCTCCTATATTGATTGCACTGATTTGTCACTATGCACAGCCGCTCACAGTAACGATTCGGGCAAAATTTTCACATCTAAAGCTCGTTTTCACATACTACGCATCGCAGCCTGACACCGCTTCAAACTGAGAGTTATACAGCTTTGCATAAAAGCCGCCCTCTTTCCTCAGAAGCGTTTCATGGTTCCCCTGCTCGATAATGTTTCCATCCTTCATAACAAGGATAATATCTGCCTCGCGGATCGTGGAAAGCCTGTGTGCCACGATAAAGCTCGTTCTCCCCTTCATCATGGTATGAAATGCCTGCGAGATCTTGATCTCGGTGCGCGTGTCAATGGAGGAGGTCGCCTCGTCGAGAATCAGCATCGGAGGCAGGCAGAGCATCACGCGCGTAATGCATAGCAGCTGCTTTTGTCCCTGAGAGAGACTGCCGCCGTCCTCGGTAATCACCGTGTCATATCCCATTGGCAGACGCTTGATAAAGCTGTGTGCGTGCGCCGCCTTCGCCGCTGCGATCACCTCGTCGTCTGTGGCGTCCGGTTTTCCCATCACAATGTTCTCCCGGATTGTCCCCGCGTGGAGCCACGTCTCCTGCAACACCATGCCAAAGCTCTCCCGCAGGCTCTTGCGGGTCATATCCCTGATGTCAATGCCGTCAATCTGAATACTTCCGCTATTAACATCATAGAACCGCATCAGCAAATTTATGACAGTTGTTTTTCCGCAGCCAGTCGGCCCCACAATCGCCACGCGCTGACCGGGCTTGACTTCGAGGTTAAAATTCTGTATCAGCTTCTGGTCAGGATTGTATGAAAAGCTGACATTCTTCATCGTGATGCTGCCCTTTGGCGCCCGCAGCACTGCCGCGTCGTCCGGCTCGGGAATTTGCGGCTCCTCCTCGATAAACTCAAACACCCTGCCCGCACATGCCAGCGCAGTCTGCAATTCTGTCACAACGCCGGAGATCTCATTAAACGGCTTTGTATACTGGTTGGCATAGCTTAGAAAACTCGTGAGCTGCCCTACGCTGATATAGCCTTTGATCGCCAGAAATGCACCGAGGATTCCCACGCCCGCATAGACAAGGCTGTTGACAAAGCGCGTGCAGGGATTGGTCAGCGAGGAGAAAAAGATTGCCTTGACACTTGCCTTTTGGAGCCGGTCATTGATTTCGGTAAATTTCTCCATCACCTGCGGCTCATGCCCAAATGCCTTCACCACCTTCTCATTGCCAATCATCTCGTCAATCAGCGCCGTCTGCTCCCCGCGCGTCTCGGACTGGAGTTTGGACATGCTGAATGTCCTTTTTGCGATAAATCCCGCGATAAAAAATGACAGTGGTGTCAGTATCACAACGACGATGGTGGTCGGCACATTAATAGAAAACATAAAGACCAATGTGCCAAGAATCGTCACCACACCTGTAAATAACTGCGTAAATCCCATGAGCAGACCATCGGAAAACTGATCTACATCCGCAATCACACGGCTCACAATGTCGCCGTGGGAATGTCCGTCAATGTACTTGAGCGGCAGAATCTGTAGTTTCTTAAATGCCTCATCGCGCACATCGCGCACCACCTGATAGGCAATCTTATTATTGCAGGTGTTCATCACCCACTGCACCACCGCAGTCAGCACAATGATGACTGCCATCTTCTTTAGTATATCCCAAATCCCGTCAAAATCTACTGCCCCGGAGCCAAGAATGCAGTCCACCGCCTGACCGGTGAGAATGGGGATATACAACGTTAGTATTACCGAAATTGCCGCAAGCACGATGGAAAAAAAGAGAAAAATTTTATATTTTCCAATATGGTTTAAAACTTTTTTCAATATTTGTTTATTCAAATCTTTTTTATTCAAATCTTTCATGATCATTACCTCCGCGCCCGTCAATCCGCCGCTTTTGCTTTCTGGTCTGGAAACTGGGAATAGTAAATTTCCTGATAGATCACATTGTCTGCAAGCAGCTCCTCATGCGTTCCGATGCCCGCTGCTGCGCCGTCATCCATCACGATAATCTTGTCTGCATACATGATCGACGCCGCGCGCTGCGACACAATAATGACAGTCATGTCATTCTCCATATTTTTCACTGCCGCGCGCAGCTTTGCATCCGTGGCAAAATCAAGCGCTGAGGCGCTGTCGTCAAGAATCAGGATGTCAGGTTTTCGCACAATGGCGCGCGCGATCGTCAGACGCTGTTTCTGGCCGCCTGAGAGATTCTTGCCGCCCTGCGCGATCATAAAGTCGAGTCCGCCCTCCTTGGTGTCCACAAACTCTTTAGCCTGCGAGATGCGCAGCGCGTCCTCAATGTCCTGCTCGGAGGCATTTTCATTTCCCCACAGGAGATTTTCGCGGATGGTTCCTTTGAATAACACTGCCTTCTGCGGGACGACGCCGATCTTGTCCCGCAGTACGGGAATCTCGTAATCTATGACCTTAATCCCGTCTACAATCACATGCCCTTTTGTCGCATCGTAGAAGCGCGGAATCAGATTGACCACAGAGGTTTTGCCGGAACCTGTACCGCCTATGATGCCGACGGTCTCCCCTTTGTTCACGACAAAATCAATGTCTGTCAGGGATTCGTCCCCGCCGCCGCTGTAGGTAAGGCTTACATGATGAAAGATAATCATTGCGTCATCTTCTTTGTCCTCGTTAAGAATCTCTACAATCTCTTTATTAAATGTACCGCTCTTCATGCTCGGCGTGATGCCAAAAATGCCCTCGACACGCTTTGCACAGGCAAGCGCCTTGGTGAGCTGTATGATCAGGTTTGCCATCTTGACCAGTTCTACCAGAATCTGTGACATATAGTTGACCAGCGCGACCACCTCGCCCTGCGTGATGATGCCGTTGTCCACGCGCACCGCCCCTGTCCACAAGAGCACGACAAGCGCCAGATTAATAATGATATAGGTCACGGGATTCATCGCCGCGGAAATCTTGCCGACAAACACCTGTGTATTCAGGAGCAGCTCATTTTCCTGCTCAAACTCCGCAGTCTCCGACGCTTCATTACAAAATGCGCGGATAACACGGGCACCTGCAAGGTTTTCACGCGTTCTGCCAAGGATTTTGTCGAGTGCCGCCTGCACTTTTTTGTACAGAGGCATACTGGCAAGCATAATGCCGAAGACGACAATGGCAAGGAGCGGAATCGTCACCACGAAAATGAGCGCCGCCTGCACATCCACCGTGAACGCCATCACCATTGCGCCAAAGACGATAAACGGCGAGCGCAGCAGCAGGCGCAGCGTCAGGTTGACGCCGTTTTGAATCTGGTTCACGTCGCTTGTCATGCGCGTGATGAGCGTGCTGGTTCCGATGGTGTCAAGCTCTGTATAGGACAAACCTTGAATATGCGAAAACAGGGCATTTCGTAGTTTGGTGGCAAAGCCGACTGCCGCCTTCGCACTGAAATACTGCGCTGTCACGGAGCTTGCAAGCCCCACTGCCGCCAACAACACCAGCACGCCCCCCATCTTTAAAATATACGACGTATCGCTGTTTGCGATACCGTTGTCAATGATTGCCGCCATGACAAGCGGCACCAGCAGCTCAAAGGAAGCCTCAAGCATCTTAAACAAAGGCGCCAGAATACTTTCCTTCCTGTAATCTTTGATATACTTTAACAAGCTTTTCATAAAAGTTCCCCCTTTTGGTTCGATCTGTTCTACAGTTCCTTAGCTCAAATCAAACGAGTGATATCCGCAGTTTTCGATATGCATATATAATTTATGGAATGCGTTCTCGTTGTCAAATACAATGCGAAGCCGCTGTTTCTGCGACGGATAAAAGAACGCAAAATACGGTGGATTTCCTATAATATCCCGAAGGGCAATACAGCCTGCCCACTGTTCCATCTGCTCGCATTCCGAGAATACTAGCTGTCTGTTTTTAGTGAATACGATACCACCCTCAACCAGTTCTTCGATCTCTTTATATGAAATTTCCTTCATTTTCTCCTCCTGTAAAATTAAATTTGTATATTCCACCTTGCTCTGGCTTGCGTCCCTTGCGCTGTCATGCTACACTAAAAATCTATAGATGCACGCCATAAATTATATCATAGCACAAACGAGGGAGGCGGACAACCTATGAAGCTTGATTTCAATTCGACACATTCCACGCGTTATCTACAAGTGTATGACTACTACAAGGACCTGATTGTCACGGGGCGCCTGATGCCGGGCACGAAGATGCCCTCCATCCGGCGCGGCGCGGTGCAGCTGGGTCTGAGCCGCACGACCATCGAGACTGCCTATCTGTGCCTTGCAGCGGATGGCTATATTATTTCCAGACCGCAGAGCGGATATTACGTCACCGACCGTACAGCAACAAATGTTTATCATCAAAGCGCGCCAAACGCAGAGGCAAACACAACACAAGAACCAAAAATCCTCTATAATTTTACCTCAAACAATGTCGATGCGGACAGCTTTGACTTTAATCTGTGGCGGCGCTATATCAAGAGCACGCTGCGGCAGGACGGACGCATGCTGACCTACGGCGAGCCGCAGGGGGAGTATGAGCTGCGCGAGGTGGTCTGCCGCTATGTCGCAAATAAGCGAAACGCCGTCTGCCGCCCGGAAAACATCGTGATTGGCGCAGGTTCTCAGGCACTGCTCAATATTTTGTGCCCGCTCATCAGAGCGCGCCAGACCGTCTGCTTCCACGACACACGTTTTGCACAGGGCATGGTTATATTTGAAGATTATGGATTTGATGTCGAGAAGGACAAGGAAAATGCAAGCGTACTCTATATGACGCCGTCTCATATGACATCCCTTGGCGACGTGATGAGTGTCGAAAAACGGCTTGCGCTGTTAAAAGAATGCGCAGTGCATGACCGGCTGATTATCGAGGATGACTACGATAATGAATTTCGGTATTTCAGCAAACCGATTCCATGTTTGCAGGGACTTGCGGGCGGCGAGAACGTGGTCTATCTAAGTACCTTCTCAAAGCTTCTGCTGCCCTCCATCCGCCTGAGCTTCATGATTCTGCCCGACTCTCTGCTGCCCTTCTATGAGAAAAAAAAGGCGCTCTACAATCAGACCGCCTCCAAGTCAGAACAGCTCGCCCTGTGCCAGTTTCTGCGCGACGGGCACTTGGAGAGCCAGATTCGAAAACTAAAACGCCTGTATGCCAGCAAGGCCAAAACATTGTCTGCACTCTTGGAGGAAGCACTTGGCACACGCGCAGAAGTTTATATGGGCGAGTCTGTTTTCCTTGTTCATCTGAAAATAAAGTGCGCGCTGACCAGCGATGAACTGCGCGACAAGGCCGCCGCAAACGGGCTTCTGGTCTTTCCTATCCATAAAGGGTCCAAAAAAAATGACGGCTCTGCCCATATCGCGCTCTCCTGCTGCGAAGTCCCTGTGGAGCAATTTCCAGATGCAGTAAAATTATTATGTACGCTCCTGCAATAAAGCGCTCCTGTCAGCGCCGCAGCCTGCACATCGCATCAAACATTTTCCGCATGTCCACTGGCTTTGCCAAATGTTCATTCATCCCGGCATCCTTTGCCAGCGCAATGTCCTCCTCAAAAGTGTTTGCAGACAGCGCTATAATAGGTATTGCGCCAGCGTCTGCGCGGTTCAGACCGCGAATCACGCGCGTCGCCTCATATCCGCTCATAACCGGCATCATCAAATCCATGAGCACACAGTCAAAGGTTCCCGGCGCGGATGCCGCAAAGGTATCCACCGCGGCCTTTCCATCGTTTGCGGTCACCACCTCTGCGCCTGCTTCCTTCAGCATAAACTCTACGATCTCACAGTTGATTTCATTGTCCTCGACCAAGAGTACACGCATACCGGCAATATTGCTCTGCAAATCCTGCTCTGTATCCGTAGTCTGCGCACTCTGTGTCTCATCAATTCGGATGGGCAGGGTGATCTGGACAATGCTCCCCTTGCCAAGCTGACTGTCCACCTCAATACTCCCTTCCATCTGGTCTACCAGTTTTTTCACAATGGACATGCCAAGTCCTGCGCCGTTATAATGGGTTCTTGCCCCTTGATGTTCCTGTGTAAACGGCTCAAAGATATGTTTTTTAAATTCCTCCCCGATGCCAATTCCAGTATCTTCAATCACAAAACGGTAATCCGCCGTTTTGCCCTGACGTGCAGTCTCCTGTATCTGAACAAATACGGAACCATTTGGACGGTTGTATTTGAGTGCATTTTCGATGACATTCATCAAAATCTGCTTTAGGTGCAGCGCATTTCCAATCAGTTTTTTATGCTGTACTCCCGTCTCGTCCAGCTTCATCTGGATGCCCTTCTCCTCTGCCTGAGGGGAAAGAATCGCTATGCAGTCCTCTAGTGTATCATGAAGGTCAAACGGCTCCTCCACCGCCGCTGCGGGTCTTCCGCTCTCGAGTTTGCTGACCTGTAGAACATCATTTACCAGAGACAGCAAGTGCCCTGTTGATACGCGGATTTTCCTCCGGCATGTCTCCTGCTGCCCGGCGTCATTCTGGCTTTTGTCCATGATCGCCAGCATCCCAAGAATCCCATTGATAGGCGTGCGCAGATCGTGGGACATGCGGGAAAGAAACTCACTCTTTGCCGAGTTTGCCCGCCGCACCTTCTCCAACAGCTCCATAATCGCCTGATCCTGCTTTTTTCTTGCGATCGTAATCTCTGTGATATCCTGATGGTATCCGTTCAGGGAAAAGCCCGGTTTCTTAAATGTTTTGTCAGGCACACCGCCGCAGCGGACATAGATTTTGCCAAGCTTTGGATGATGCCACAGGTATGTCACCTCCGAACGGCCAGTCTCCAAGATGTCTGCCACTGCCTCCTGCACCATCTCCACATAGTCTGGGTCAATGTGTTCAAACCATTGCTGGTAGCACGCCTCCGGCCCGATCTCATCTGATACGCCCAGCAGAATCCGCATAGTACGATCAGCATACATCCTCGGCTGACAGCCCTCCTCTAGCTCGATCGTCCAGATTCCGGTTCTGGCGCCCTCCAAAATATCTTCCAGACTCTGCCTTGCCTCAAGCTTGTACTTCTCTTCCTGTTCCACCACGGCATTAATATCCCGCAGGGCAAAGATAGCACAATCTTCCTTCTCCGTGGCAGAAAAATGCATCTCTAGGTATTTGAGTCCGAAAGAATTGTCTTTGATCTGATACCGGACGGAGAACTTCTTCTTCGTCCTAAGCTGTGTGAGCACATAGTCTTTTTGGGTAACAGAACGAAGCCGCTCCTGATCCTTAGATACCACATACTGCGTAATATACTTCTCCATCGCCGTCTGATATCCTTGTCTAAAGCTGCCGGCCCAATCCATCTCCATCCGTTCACTGCCGCGGTAGATTTCGCATTCTCCTGTGTCAAAACTGACTTGATAGATGTCCAGATAATCCACACTGAGAGCATGGAGCACATTGTGACTCCTCTTTTGAAGCTCACGGACCAGATTGCGCTGTTTCAGGGAGGACACAATAAAATATGCCGCCGTCTGAAGCATATTGGAGGCATATTCAAGAGATTTCACGGGAGGATTGTCCACGCCGTAAAAACCGATAATCTTATTGCCGTCATAGAGAGGTACGACTACAAGAGAATGAATATTCTGCCTTTTTAGATTCTCATACTGAAGCGGGTCGGTCTCCTGAATGTCTTCCAGACACTCAATAACAATGTGCCTGCCAACACGAAAGTTCCGATACCAGCTTGCACACACCTCTGCGGGAAGATTTTGAAGATTTTCTTTTTCCGGCTGAACTCCTTGTGCTGCCCACTCATAAGTGTTGTCATCCCCACCCGATATATTCTGCTCAAAGATATAGGTCCTGTCTCCATTCAGAGCCTTTCCCAGATGCTCAAGCAGCACCTCCAGCGACCGGTCGGGGTTTTCCTCGAGAAGTGCGACACGAAGTCCTTCATTAATAACGGTCTCCAAATTCTGAACACTCTGTATGCCACTGCACTGCTCGTGTCCTCCATCGGCTGGAACGCTTCTGCCGGTCCTGTCAAAAAGCTCTCTTGAATAATCCATACGTCATCCCTCCATATTGTCCGCCTCTATCATTTCAAGGATGGAAGCGTTCCTCGCAAAAAGCTCTTTTTCAAAATTCAGCAACTTTTGTATCATAATATCATATGCGCCCCAATCAAGTCAATATAGAGGGGACGCGTAATAACGGCTATCTATTTTTACAAAAAAATTGAAAAAAGTACTTGATTTTTTCTATAAAACGAGTATAATAAATTCGTAACTGTTTAGAACAGGTTATTTTCGTTGCGTGGCTCAGTTTGGTAGAGCGCTGCGTTCGGGACGCAGAGGTCGCAAGTTCGAATCTTGTCGCAACGACTCTTGGCAGGGGCGCCGGAATCCTT
>ERZ779632.915-NODE-915-length-13856-cov-13.465691_pt1 | contig 13856 bp, 8 predicted proteins | sample MGYA00514194_ERZ779632 | MGnify/ENA primary metagenome ERZ779632 (study PRJEB29562, sample SAMEA4376704) | mouse gut metagenome | isolation source: Cecum | study: EMG produced TPA metagenomics assembly of the A DSS colitis mouse model was used to assess the...
GTGACTTGTCGTCAGTTTCCTAACTTGACATTCGCTCCACGGAAAACCTGCCACGCGGACAGCAACCTCACGCTTCACAGCTATCATGCCACAGCACAAATTAGTATAAATGAAGTTTTGGGGAATTGCAAGCGTTTTTTTCGCTAAAATTGATAAAATACCGTTCAGATTGTATAAAATTCAATACACTGCGCCGTTTTTTAACAGCGCAGCGTATCCATACGCCATATCAGGCTTCTTTTCCACGTCGGGTAATCATCCTGTTTTCAGCCGCGGCGAAGTTTCTCCTGCCAATCCCATGATAATATGCAAGAATGCAGAAAATTGCTGCAAACGCACAGCATTTTCTGAATATGCCGCCCTTCTTTGCCCAGCGGATAAAGGCCGCCACAAAGACTTCTTTCTCACGCACGGACATGCCCCGTCTTTCTTCCATAAAGCAGAGAAGCAGCCATGTCAGGCCGGCGATCATGGCAAGCGTGGCGTAAACCTCGATATAGGAGGCGTCGCCTGTTTTGGGTTCTTTCGCCTGTCCTTCCTTCACCATGTTTTCTGTTTCCATTCCGACGGCTTCCTGTTCGAAAATCTCAGGCACTGCGCCTTTGCTCGCAATATCGACGGTTATCTCTGCGGCGGGAGAGACCTCACCATCCGCATAGTCCGCGCCGTCGTTTCCATTAACGTCGCTTCCGCCATCCTCACCGCCGCCGTTTCCGCCGTCCGTACTGTCTGCACCACTGTCGCCAGTTCCGTCACCGGGAAGCCTGTCTCCGGAAGTATCCCCAGTTCCCGGCTGGTTCTCCCCGCCTGTGCCGCCCTCCATTGCCGGGAGCTTCCATCCGTACCACAGATCGTCGCTTCTGTTTCCGTCGTCCACGCTCCTGTAGGCCGTTATGGCAGCATTCAGATCCTCACCTGTCAGTCTGTCCGATCCATCCGCCTTCAAAAAAATCAGAGTGCGCTCCGCCGCACCATTGTATCTGTCAAACACACTACTAGGATCAGGCAGTGAAACGGGCGTTGCCTTTCTGCCGCCATCCTCCTCCGTCACCATCACTGCAATTTCCAGCTGTGATAAATTTGAGCAATGTGAAAAAGTACCCCGCTCTATGCTTTGTATTCCAACGGGTATAAAAATGCTTTTCAGCACACTGCATTCAGAAAACGTACTTCCATAGCCTAAGCTTTTGACGCTATTGGGTATATTAATATTCTCTAAATCACAGCATCCCTGAAAAGCCTGTCCGTCAATTTTCGTAAGTCCCTCCGACAGTCTGACCTCTTTTAGACTGCTGCATTGAAAAAATGCCGCGTTCATAATAACAGTAACGCTGCCCGGCACTTCTATTCGCTCCAGATTCTCACACCCAAAAAAAGTGTACGTTTCAATTTTTTTCACACGTGTCGGTATATTAACGCTTTTTAACCCGGTACACCTGTCAAATGCGCCTTCTCCTATTTCCAGGACAGTTTCCGGTATCTGCACCTCCGTCAGTTCGGTGCATTTTTCAAAACCCTTCCTTGAAATCTGCACAACTTCATACTCCTGCCCGTCATATTCCACCCGTTCGGGAATCTCCAGTCTGCCGCTTATATTTTGATCCGCCGCCCCCACTTTCACAAGATATGCAAGCGGATTCTGATCCTGATCCACTCTTACCGCGTAATATTCATAGGTCAACTGGTCAATGGTGAACGATTCTCCCTGCTGTAATATATCCTTCGGCGTCGTTAAAGCCGTATTTGATACCTCCTGACCGGCTGTCTCCTCTTCTGCTCCAGCAGGTACGGGCATTTGATTCATCCCGTCCACCGCTGTATCCGGCAATGGCAATAATGTATCAGGCTCTTCTTCTGGCAGGCCCTGTCCTGTCCCTTCCGCATTTTCTTCTGCCGGTATTTCCCCTTCCGGCTGTTCATCACTTTTTATGTCTGAATCACTGCCATCGTCATTGATATCCGAATCGCTTTCGTCTCCTCCTGTACCTGCATCGTTTGCAGACTCTCCTGTGTTTTCTGTCCCGGGCTGCTGTTCCTGCGAATCCCCGGGTGTTACGCCCGTCCCCTCCTGATCCGCCGCAGGACTGTCACCCGTCCCGGAATCTTTATCTGCTCCTTCTATAAATATATTGTCCGCTGTACTTTCCGAAATTTCAGGATTTTCCGTGGCATAGGCCGAAACCTCCATCTGCCCCGCCAGCAAAACAATGCCCAGCCCCACCGCCGCCTTCCTGTATAATGCGGCCCGCAGCCGCCCGTATTTTCTTTGTCCTCTGTTCTTCCCCATGATTCTGCCCTCTTTGCAGGCCTTCTTATGCTCAGAATGCGACTTCTCACAGCCTGTTTTCCATTTTATTATAGCTGACTGACGGAAATGTGTAAAGCCGCTTTCCTTGAACAACGCGCCCAGGCCCCGAAAGTTTAGTGGATTTAATAAATAAAATATGCTATTCTTATTTCGTTCTATTATTGAAAGAAAAGAGGAAACAGGAAATGTGGATCGCAGACAACTGGAAGGATTATGAAGTAATAGACTGTTCCAAAGGAGAAAAACTGGAACGCTGGGGCGATTTTTATCTGGTGCGCCCTGACCCGCAGGTCATATGGGATGTGCCAGGGACTAACGAACACTGGAAAAAGAAAAACGGACACTATCACCGCAGCTCCAAAGGCGGCGGGGAATGGGAGTTTTTTAATCTGCCGGAGGAATGGAGCATCCGTTACCGAAAGCTTACTTTCCGACTGAAGCCTTTCAGCTTCAAGCATACCGGACTTTTTCCCGAACAGGCGGTAAACTGGGACTGGTTTTCTTCTATTATAAAGGAAGCGAAATCCAAAAATCCCGACAGACCCCTTAAGGTTCTGAATCTCTTCGCCTACACCGGCGGCGCCACGCTGGCCGCCGCATCCGCCGGCGCGGCCGTCACCCACGTGGACGCCTCCAAAGGCATGGTATCCTGGGCAAAGGAAAACGCCGCCGCATCCGGCCTTGCCGACGCGCCCATCCGCTGGCTGGTAGACGACTGCGTCAAGTTCGTGGAGCGGGAAATCCGGCGCGGCAATACCTACGACGGCATCATCATGGATCCGCCTTCTTACGGCCGTGGTCCCAAGGGCGAAATCTGGAAACTGGAAGACAATATCTTTCCCTTTATTGAACTGGCCTCCCGGCTGCTATCCGAAAACGCCCTGTTTTTCCTCGTCAACTCCTACACCACAGGGCTGCAGCCGGCAGTGCTCACTTACATGATCCATACGGCGCTTACACCCCGCTTCGGCGGCCGGGTGGAATCCTCGGAAATCGGGCTTCCCGTCTCTGCCACCGGTCTTGTCCTTCCCTGCGGTGCTTCCGGCAGATGGTTTACATAACGCCGATTATTTTAGCAGTACCGTAGAGCAGCAACAGATGTGCCGGATAAAATCCATAGTAAAAGGGCTTCGGAAGCTGCCGCCCCCGTTTCCCGTTATAGAGAAAAATCGGAATAAAGGCGAACAGGCCGTACATTTCCCGCAAAGAGAAACGGAACAGATACGCCGCCGTAAAGCTGTCCCCATAGCGGATCAGATTGGCCATCCAGGTGCCGGAAAACATGATAATTCCCGACGCGCAAAGAGAAATTCCGAGCGGTTTTCCATGGGTCTGATACAAAACGAAGATCAGAAGAATCCCCATAAACCGATAGTCAAAGGCGAATTGGAACGCTGCCATACAGGCCCCTGTCACAACTACCCATCTCAATTCCCGAAGCCAGACACAGCGATACCGCCCAAGCTGCTCCCACAAAGTTAATGTAAGCGCCCCAAGAAACAGTGTCCAGTAAATATTCTGGGCGCTCCAGTCCACTGCTTTTCCGGAAAAGGCCAGATCAAAAGGAATTTCCGACAACAGGGCAAATAAAAAAAGCCTCAGCAGATACCGCCCCCTGCTTCCGGTATAAATAACCCCCTCCACAATCAGATAGGCAAAGAGAATAAAAGAAATTCTTCCTACAGCTCTCCCCATACGGTAGACTTTTTCAAGCTGCGGGTCCCACGCACCGTTTACCGGGTGAAGCCTCATATAATTGTAAAACAGAATCGCAAAGAAATGATCTGTCAACATAGTGAAACAGGCGATGTTTTTTAACACAGCGCCTGTCAAAGTATATCTGTTTTGTTGTAACTTATCCATAGTCTCCTACACCATTGCATCCACGTTCGCGCCCTCTACCAGCTCCGCCGCCGACTGCCCGGCCTGTGCCGATACCGGAATATCCACACCCTGAATCTCAAGAGATACCGCAGGATTTGCGACTTCCTGCATGGCTGCCTGCACGCTCGCCTGCTTTTCCCGCTCCAGCTTATTAAACATGGATTTTAAATACTTCATATCCGCTTCAACGATATCTTTCATCTCATCGGCACGATGCTTTTTACGAAGATTATTCACTTCCTCAGGCGTCATCTCCTGCTCCGATGCGCCCATGTACTCCTTCATCAAGTCATTGGCGCCTCCGGTAGCTTCCATCTCCTGCATAAGCTCCTCATATTTTTCCAGAAGCTCCTGCAATTTTTCCAGCTCCTCCTCGTTCAGGTTCTCCATATCTTCCTCAAGCTTTTTAACCTGTTCGTCTTCACTGGAACCCGCTCCCTCCTCAACAAGACCTTTGCCGGTAGCGGCCGCCTTCTCCTCTTCCTCCAGATGTTTCTTTTTCCTGCGGGCAATCCGCTCCATCTTTCGCGCATGTATGATGGCGTGACGCAGATCGGTTTCGTCATACTTACCGCTCATCTGTTTGCGCAGAAGAGAAACCACTTCCTCACGGGCTTTCGTAATAACTCTGCGCGCCCCTGACGAAGTATTGTTCATGGTGATCTGCTTTGAAATTTTTTTGTAATTATAATTTAATTTTTTCTTCTTTTTCGATTTACTCTTTTGAATCCTGATGGCCTTCGCCGTATCTCTCGCGGCAATACCGGCGCACTCGTTTTTGATATCCTGCTTTGTCCGCTGTCTGTAAGGATCAGCCGCAGTCGTGTCTGTCTTCGTACCTACTTCCATGCCCATACTCTATCCTCCATGATGCTGTCAATATGGCAAATCCGTTTGCCATAAGATAGTAAGTTGCTGTATTTATTACCCGCAAACCGGCGTTTCCTGTCCGATTCGTCGGACTTACGCCTGTCATATAGTATATCGACTCATTTGCCCCAAATGTTTAGGGAATCACAGCCGCTTCATCCAGTTTCTCCGCCTAAAAATAATCACGGACAGGATAAACCTTACTACCTCCTCAAGGGACAGAATGAAATACACCTGAGGGATCGGCAGCTTCCACACAAAAGCCGCCAGACAACCAAGGGGCACGCCGAATACCCACGTTCCAATCATATCAATCCACATCACATAGCGCGTCATGCCGCCGCTTCTGATAATTCCGCCTCCCAGAATCATATTCTGTACCTTAATGGGAGAGATTAGAGCAAAAACCAATAAAATCCGATATGATATTGCCTGTACCTGCAAATCCACATTATAGACAGAAACATAAGTCCTTCCCAACAAAAGTAAAAGCAGCGACAAAACAGCCGATCCCATAACGCCGCACAACATCATCCGTTTACCGTCCCGGTAAGCCTCCTCGTAAGCCGCCTTTCCCAGCCGCCTGCCAATCATAATCCCCGCCGCCTGCGACACACCGCTCAAAAGCCCGATTGTCAATCCCTGCACCGGCCCCGTCATGGTCATAGCAGCGCAGGAATCTGTTCCCAGCCTGCCATAAATAACTGCATATCCATTCTCTCCCAGACTCCAGACGAACTCACAGACCAGAATCGGCATCAGTATGCCAAGATACTGCACCCACGATTTCTTCGACATGGAGAAGGACCGACACGGCCTTCTCTCTTTTCCCAAATGCCAGAAATACACCCCAGTCAGAACCAAACCGGCGGCCTGCGCGATCACGCTGGCTACAGCCGCTCCCCTCACTCCCATAGCCGAAGCAGGCCCTGCGCCAAAAATAAAGAGATAGTTTAAGCCGGTATTGAGCAATACGGAAAAGAAGCTTGCCGCCAACGGCCATACAGCCTTTCCTATACAGCGCAAAAACACTGCCATTATGGTAGATATTGCACTCAAAGGAAAGGAAACCGCATAAATTTGCAGATAATTCGCCGCCTGACTTCTCACTCCACCGTCTTTGGTATACAGCCGCATAACTTCATGGGGAAACAGACAACATACCGCCATAAAGCCCGCCGCCAGCAAAAGCCCCAAAAACAGATTCAGATAATATCCCCTTCCCACACCTTCCTCATCCTCCGCCCCCACATACTGCGCTGTCATAATGCCTGCCGCCGCGGCCACCGCACCCAGTACCACTGTGTAAATGGACGCAAATTTCCCACCAAGACCGATGCCTGCGATGCTTTCGCTCCCAAGCTGTCCGATCATGAGCTGATCCACCATGGCAAAAGAAGATTGCAGCAGGGATTGCAGCGTAACAGGCAGTGCAATGCCAATCAGCTCCCTTCTGAAAGAATTTTCCCACTGCGCGCTTTCCTGTATATTTCCCCGTCTCCCTTTACTCATCTTCCTTTATCTCCCTCTGGCTGCCTGACCCTGCCGCCTGGTCGTCTGCCTCTACCGCCCTGACACTGTCCCGGAGCACCAGATGCACCGGAAGCATCTTTGTCCTCGCCCCCTCGCTCCGTTCCCGCAGACGTTTCAACGCGCTTACCGCCGCTTCCGCCCTACTTACGGCATCCTGTCCCACTGTGGTCAGCCGTGGAAAACAGTTTTCGCAGAACACACTGTTGTCAAATCCTACCACTGACATTTCACCCGGCACCGAAATCCCATTTTCCTGTAAGAAATTCATAAACTCCACCGCATAAATATCCGAAACCACAAACGCTGCCGTGCAATCCCGTATTCGCTTCTCATTTTCCAGATAGAACTGCAAACGCCCCGCCCGGCTCATGGGCACCTGCATAAAATCCGTCCTGCCATCCCCGAATCCTTCCCGAAATCCCATCATCCGTTCTTTGTCCACACAGATATCATTATCTGCAATCAGAAGCGCCCGACTGTGTCCCATCCGCCGAAGATACTCTCCTACCTGTCGCCCGCCGTCCATATTGTCGATGGTCAGATTGCAAATCGCTCTGTTTTCTTCAAAATATCCGTCATAAACCACAAAGGGAATGTGCATCTTCGCCCGCAGTTTCTCATAGTCGCTCTCACAGAAACCAAGAAGTACCATACCGTCCATATTCCACATGGAGGCGAATCGTTCCACCTCGCTCCAATCCTGCGTCGCCTTTACCATCATAAAATATCCTGCTTTTTCCAGCGCAAATACCAGCGCATTCAGGGAAGCGGAAACAAAACCGTCCTCCAATACCTTCCCCTCATACTTCTCGTGGTCGTTCACCACCACGCCAATAATCCGGGAGTTATTCTGAGCCAACAAAATTCCTGCCATGCTTGGAATATAATGCCTCTCCTCCAGAACCTCCTGCACCCGCTTCACCGTCTCGTCCGATATTTTTCTGGTCTTCCCGTGAATCACATTGGAAACCGTCGCCGTACTCAGCCCCAGCTCCTCTGCAATATCCGCAATCCTTACCCGCTGTGCCATAAGCAGCCCCTTTCCCTTCCTGTTTTTCCTTCCTGATAACAGTGTAGTCTCTGCCCCGCGCATTTACAATAGGTTAAACGCGTAACCTATAACAAAAACAGAAGCGCCTCACGGGCCGATTTTTGGTCATATTGCCCTGATGCGCTTCCACTCCTGCCTTATATGCTGTTTTTAACGTTTTCTATTTTTTATTTCCCTGCTTCCTTCCGCTCCCCCGTTGTTATCTTTCTTCGATTCTCCACATTTTCTTCCCATGTTTCGCTTTCTTTTCTGCGCTGTTCGGGTATCCATCTTAACAGCGTCTCGTTAAGCGTTTTCTTATCAAGGGGCTTTGTGACAAAATCCTGAAATCCCTTTTGTAAAAACATCTCCCGGACGCCCTCCATGGCGTTAGCCGTCAGTGCAATGATAACCGGCTGCGAGCCGTTTTCCCCGCAGTCGCTCCGTATAATCTGTACCGCCTCTATTCCGTCCATTTCCGGCATCATATGATCCATAAAAATAATGTCATACTTTGTCTGTCTGACTTTTTCCACCGCTTCCCGGCCGCCGCCAGCCTCATCAATCAAAAATCCGTAAGGCCGCAGAAAGCCTCTGGCCACCTTCCTGTTGACCAGATTGTCGTCCACAATCAGCACATGATAGTCGTCCGCCACAAACAGGCGAAGCTCCTCCTCTTTGACAATTTCCGAAGGCGCTTCTGACAGGCTCTTTGGATCCACAATCTCCTGTATGATCTCCAGAATAAAGGTGGTTCCCTCTCCGTACACGCTCTCTACCCTGATATTACCCTGCATCAGCTCCACCAGCCGTCTGGAAATGGAAAGCCCAAGCCCGGTTCCCTCCACGCTCCTATTTTGTCTGGCATCAACCTGACTGAAATTTTCAAATATCTTTTCCAGGTCTTCTTCCCTGATCCCGCAGCCTGTATCCTTGATTTCCATGTGAAGCCGCTCCGTACCCGGCTTTTCACCCGGCGCGCCGCTGACCGTAAGCTTCACATAGCCTTCTTTGGTAAACTTTAAGCCGTTATTCAACAGGTTAATCAGAATCTGCCTGATCCTGTTGTCGTCACCGCGATACCGGCTGGGAATGGACATGTCGAACTCACATTTCAGTAATATCCCCTTCTTGGATGCCGCGCCTTCCATCATATTAATGACTTCGTCCACTATGGCCTTAATATGATATTCGTTACTTACCAGTTCCATCTTGCCCGCCTCTACCTTGGACAAATCCAGTATATCGTTGATCAGTGCAAGAAGATTCTTAGACGCCGACTTGATATCGCAGGCATAGTCGTACACTTTTCTTCCCCTGCTTTCTTCCATAATAATATCGCTCAAGCCCACAATCGCGTTCATGGGCGTGCGGATCTCATGGGACATATTCGCCAGAAATTCACTTTTTGCCTTGTTTGCCTGTTCCGCCTGTACCCGAACCTGCCTGATCTCCTCGATACGGTTTCTTATCTCCGTCATATCCAGAATCACTACCACATATCCCTTTAATACCCCGAAACGATCTGAAATATGCTCCACATGACTCTGATAAAAGCGGTCCATCAGCAAAAATTCATTCTGGCCCTCCTCTCCCGTTGTAATTTCCGGGAAATCAGGTATCTCCGCTACGCTTCTGCCGATTGCGTGACTGTTCAGCTCCGTAAAAATAGCTGCAGCCGCCGGATTATAGTTGACAATTCTCTTTTTCTCATCCAGCGCAATCACACCGTCGCTCATACTGTTTAAGAGCGTGCCCGAGGCAAGGCTTCCGAAATCATAAACCTTTCTGCTCCATACAAGAATTACTACGCCGGAAAGCACTGTCCCCACTACCATCGGCGTAAAATCATAGGCGCGCGTCAGTTTCATAACATAGGCATAGAGTACAAATATCGGCAGGATCGAGAGAACCAAAATCAATCCATACTTCCGATCCACCGCATTTTCTCCCTTTCTTGCGCTGGCACGGAATAAGGTATATAAAGACAGCATATAGGGAATGAGGATTGCGCAGACCATGAGCACTATGTACCCGGGGCCATATACCAGATGCAGATAAGAATGACCTTCCGGCGTCGTATGCCACTCCACATACCGATAAAACACGTCATGATACTCACAGGTCAGAACCATGGCAAAAAGCCCGGCATCTATCACTGCCAAAAATCTCAACAGCTTAAGAGGCGCATCCTCAAAACAGTACATATAAATAAAGTAACAGTAGCAGACCGGCATCACCAACGATCCCATATACTGCATTTTTACCGCCACCAGAGCGGCTTCCATCATGGGCGCCGTCACCTCCAGCAGATATCCTATATTTTGTATAAGCGCGCCTACCAGAAAATATTCCATCAGCTTCTGCTCTCTGGAACCATCCCCGTTTAACAGAAGCGCCAGTGCAAAGAAAATGGCACATATTCCTATGATTTGAAGTCCGACAAATACCACCTGCATCTTTTTTCTCCCGTTCATAAAAAAAGCCGCAAAGGGAATCCCTTTACAGCTTTTAAAATGTATACATCTGTCTTCCCTGATTCCATGTTTTAATAAAATTGACAAACTCAGGCTTGGGTATCGGCTTGGAAAAGAAATACCCCTGGATGAAGTCGCAGCGCAGGTCCGTAAAAAAGTCCAGCATTTCCTGCGTTTCTATTCCCTCCACCACGATTTCCATATTCATGTCCTTGAGCATCGCCACCGTATTTTTAAGCACCACCCGCATCTTGGGGTTGTCCTGTTCATCCACAAAGGTCTTGTCCAGTTTGATGATTTTAAGCGGCAGCTGAATGACGCGTTTGATATTGGAATAGCCCGTCCCGTAATCGTCAAGCGAAATGGATATTCCCGCCTGCGTCAGTTTACTCAGATTTTCCGACATAACCTCCTGTGCATGACTGGCCGCAGTCTCTGTTATTTCCAGATTAACGGCTTCCATTGGAACATGATATCTGTTCATGATCTCAAGCACATCTTCCGCCAGATTACCCCGCATGCACTGCGTCACCGACAGATTCACCTCTATATACTCCAACCCCAGCGCTTTAAACTCATCGCTTGCAATAAAGCGGCACACCTCTTCCAGAACATAATCCCCGATTCTGTGAATCGCACCGCTTTTCTCCGCCGCCGTAACAAGCAGCTCCGGTGAAATAAAACCAAAATTCGGATCAAATAAACGAAGCAGCGCCTCCGCCGAAACAAATTTCCCCTTTTCCGTAGAATAAATGGGCTGGTAATATACCTGAAAACGCCTGAAATTCAAAGCGTTTTCTATAATTTTGTCAATGTTATTCTGGATTTCAAACATATCCTCATGCATGGCCTCGGCCACATGCATGACGCGGCCTTCAAACTTGAGCTTTTCATGGAAATCCATACCAAAGGTCATAAGCGTATCAAAATCGGGAATCTCCTCCGGGCATTGCGCCAGTATCACAAAGGGATTCAGGCTGACGTCAATCTTATTAAAGTCCGCCTTTTCCGTCAGGCTCTTCACAAGCATGTCCGCCGCTTTGACCGCCCGTTCTCTGTCATTTTCAGAAAACACCATGCGAAACCGCCCGCGATCCAGATAGTACACGTCTCCCCTGTTGTCCAGATGCCTGTTAATCTTACGGATTCTGGCAACCACATCATTTAAGACAAGCATGGCGAAATCGTAACCCATCATGGCGTTTATGGATGAAAAATTACCAAGATTAAGCATCACCACATTAAAATGCTTGTCATTGCGGTAATTTCTCGTCATATCCGTAGCGTAGGCGCTGTATTTCATGAACTGCGTGTCAGAGTCCATAATCTCCTCGGGCCGCTGCACACCGATACTCATGACAAGCAGACTGATCGCCGCGCTGAACATCTCCACCAGCGTTGAAGGAGACAGCAGTTGAATCACCAGCGCCGTAACGCCAATCGGTATGTAGGACATAACCGCAATGGCTTTCGACCGTTCCACCAAGTCCCGATAATGAACCATATAACCGATTACAAAAACAAGATAAACCGCTACCCCCGCATAAATCAGGAAAAACCATGGCCCTCTCTGATAACCCTGCTCCACCAGAAACATATTTTTCGCGATGGGGTTGAGCAATAATGCCGCCATGACAACGACAAAGGGCGTCCACAGTATAAACTGAATCCAGAAGCTCTGCCTGATCTTATGCCAGGTGTCGGTCAGGCTGATCACAAACAGCACATACACCGGCACCGTAAAATTATGTATCAGCAAATAGCCGGAATGCGCAACATACAATGCGAGCAGATTCGTACTGTTCGCATTGTCAAGCCACACCGCCCAGATATCAAACCCCGTCGCAAGCCATGTCGTGAAAATGAAGAACAGAAACAGCTTATTCGGTGTTCCGCTGGTCAATTTTCTCATAATACATGAAATCAGAAGCAGTGTCAGTATTAAAATTGCCGCTATATCAAAACTAAGACTTTTTCCCATGGTTTTGCCTTTTCGCCGGACGTTCGCTCGTTAATGCCGTAAGAAAAACAAATGCCGCTTCAGTCGCAGATCCCATCTGCGACGACGCTATGTTTTTCTTTTGCGGCTATTATATTATACCAAATTCCGGCACAGGAGAAAAGTCTTTCTTTCAGGAAGGCTGTCCCTACTCTGTCAGATAGATGCCCAGCCTCGTTTCAATAGAACTCATAGCGTCTTCCAGACTCCTGCTTCCTTCCAGATAAGGCTGTCCTTCCTCATAAACAACATTTTCAAATGTCTTATCCTCCACATAAACCGTATCCAGCGACTCGATCCACTGTACCAGTTCATTCACCGCCTTTTCATCCGGCACGCGGATCAGCAGAATAATCTCATCATCCTCCAAATCATATGTGCCTCCCTGTCCTGAAACATAATCGTTGTCCCTGTATACTTTCCACTGATCTTCATAAGTATCCAGAAGCGCCTTTTTCGTCACCGGGAAGCCATTCAAAATCTCCGTCTGTACCTTATTTCCCAGTGCTGTCTTTACAAAATCCTGCGCCTGTTCCACGTTCTGTGAGGAGGCATTGATGCCCAAAAGCGTCCTTGCCCAGAACACATTGCTGCTCTGACCCTCCATGGGAACGCTCCCGTACTCCTCAAAGCCTTCCATTACGGGAATGGAAAGCTGACTGTTATATTCCGATGTATCTTTTATAACGCCAGCTACAAACTGGCGTCTTTCCCCCAGTACATGAATCGCCTCATGCCTTGTCCGCATTTGATCTGAGTCCTCCAGCGCCTCCCCGGTTGGACTTTCAAATTTCTCATAGTAACTCTTATCCCCTTCCCATGTCTCTGCAGCTTCTTCGGGAAGTCCTTCCATCTGCGCATCATACATCCGTTTTGTCTGCCTCAGGAAATCGGAAACCGCCTCGTTATCAAGGGCGCCGTCCCGCGTCCGCCACGCAGGAACACAGGCCGGAGAAAACACCCGCATCATCCCCTTCGCTGAAGGAAGCCCCATAAGATAAGCGTCGGGATCATTTTCCCGCATCAGTTCCATTTCGTCCGCAATAGATGACAGTCCTGTCATTTTATCAGTATCGCTGTCTTTTCCGAAAATATAGGGTAACTGGATTCTGCATGGCGTCGTATAGACATGTCCGTCATTTTTGAAAGCCTCCACTATGTTCGGAAAAACTGCCTCTTCATCTCCCATGCTTTCCAGAAGAGGCGCCATATCCATGAGAATCCCCTTTTCCATATAAGATTCCATGGGCATATTGTCCAAAACCAGCACATCCGGACCCTTTCCCGCCATTGTACGCGTATTCAGGTTCTTGATGGCATCCTCCCTTGTCACGGAATTGCCTGTAAGACCAATTTCATACTCCACATAAACTGCCGGATTTTCCTTCTGATACTCACTGACCACCTGCCGTATCACCGGCTCGTCCTCCAGACTCCACACCTGTAGTTTCTCCTCGGGTCTGGACGGCACATTTGGATCATAGACAAAACGTGCCATCCGCTCTCCCGTCAGCACCACGAGAAATTCGTCGCTGTCAGCAACAAGCATGTCCATAATCTGGTATGCCGGATTACCCAGAATATTTAAATTCCCGTCTATCACCTGCTCCATGGCGCTGCCGCCAAGCACATGGCGGTATACCCCCTGCCGTCCCGCCAGATAAATGGCGTCGTCTCCTCCCGAAACCAGAAAAAGATCATGGCCTTTGCCTGCATAACCTTCCCTCTCTGCAAAGTTTACCCGTACAAATTCCC
>ERZ779632.917-NODE-917-length-13846-cov-5.286201_pt1 | contig 13846 bp, 10 predicted proteins | sample MGYA00514194_ERZ779632 | MGnify/ENA primary metagenome ERZ779632 (study PRJEB29562, sample SAMEA4376704) | mouse gut metagenome | isolation source: Cecum | study: EMG produced TPA metagenomics assembly of the A DSS colitis mouse model was used to assess the...
GGGAATCCGCTTCTCGCCAACTGGGTGACAACCCATGTGGGCGCGGAATGGATCACGGACCTGCAGAAGATCGCGGGGCTTAAGATCTATGCGGAGGATAAGAAATCCCAGCAGGAGTTCATGAACATCAAGTACCAGAACAAAGTGCGCCTGGCAAACTATATTCTGGAGCATAATGGTATTGAAGTGGATCCCCGCTCCATTTTCGACGTACAGGTAAAGAGGCTCCATGAGTACAAGAGGCAGCTTTTAAATATCCTGCATGTGATGTACTTATATAACGAACTGAAAGACCATCCGGACATGGACTTCTATCCGAGAACTTTCATCTTTGGCGCGAAGGCGGCGGCCGGTTATAAGAATGCGAAGCTGACGATCAAGCTGATCAATGCGGTGGGAGATGTGATCAACAACGATCCCGCTATCGGCGGCAAGATCAAAGTCGTATTTATCGAGGACTACCGGGTTTCCAACGCGGAGATGATCTTCGCGGCGGCGGATGTCTCCGAACAGATATCCACGGCAAGTAAGGAGGCATCCGGTACGGGCAATATGAAGTTTATGTTGAACGGTGCCCTGACGATCGGTACGATGGACGGTGCCAATGTGGAGATCGTGGAGGAAGTGGGCGAAGAGAACGCGTTTATTTTCGGCCTCAGTTCCGAGGAAGTGATCCGCTTTGAGAACTTCGGCGGTTATGATCCGATGGAGATATTCAACAACGATCAGGATGTCAGGAGAGTATTGATGCAGCTGATCAACGGAACCTATTCCCCGAATGACACGGAACTGTTCCGTACCCTGTATAATTCTCTGCTGAATACACAGTCTACGAGCAAGGCGGACAGGTACTTTATTCTGAAAGACTTCAAGGCTTACGCGGAAGCGCAGAGAAGAGTGGAAGCGGCTTACCGCGATGAGCAGGGATGGGCGAAGAAAGCCATCCTGAATGTGGCATGTTCCGGCAAATTTACATCGGATCGGACGATCCAGCAGTATGTGGACGAGATATGGCATCTGAATAAAGTGGTGCTGCCGGTTAAAAAATAAATTGGAGTGATCAAGGCGTCTGCCCGGTCATATATATATCCCTTCGAACCACGCTCGCGCTCCGGGGAAAACGCAGCGGATGCTAAGCTCATACGAAATTTTCCATAAAAATTTCGCATTCGCCAAGCACCGGCGTTTTTCAGGGGTATTTCAGGGATATATATATGACCGGGTTACGTTGTTCAAGAGGAGTATAATATGTACAGGTTTATTGAAATCATTGCAGTGGCGTTATGTTTGTGCAGTCTTTTGTATTTCAGGAGGATGAGGAAATCTTATGATGCTTCGTCTTCCAGAGAGGAGATCATCAATTATTTTAAGGAACATGGGGCAGTTTCTGTAGAAAGCGGTATTAAGATTAAGGATCTGCCGGAACATATTGCAAAAGATCCAAACCTTTTGATGATGGCAGGCGACAGAACGTTGAAATTTAAGAGAGGAAAATATTATTTGAATATATAGAAATAATTTTCATTTAAATATTTTGTGGAAAGGAAATAAATATGGTTAAATTGTATAAAGGCGGCGCATGGCTGGTGAACGGTGAGGAACTGATTGCTGACAGTCATGAGGCGGCAGCGGAAGTAAGACAGAAGACAGGGCTTGAGATCGGGAAAGAGGAAGCGGCGAAGGAGACGATGGCCTACGGGATCTTAAAGGCACACAATATGTCGGATTCCATGGACCGGCTGAAGATCCGGTTTGACAAGCTGACAAGCCATGATATCACGTTTGTGGGTATTATTCAGACGGCGCGGGCGTCAGGGCTTGAGAAATTTCCGATGCCCTATGTGTTGACGAACTGCCACAACTCGCTCTGCGCGGTGGGAGGCACGATCAATGAGGATGATCACATGTTCGGGCTGACCTGCGCGAAACGGTACGGCGGCGTCTATGTACCCCCGCATCAGGCGGTCATCCATCAGTATGCGAGGGAGATGCTTGCGGGCGTCGGGAAGATGATCCTGGGATCGGACTCCCATACCCGCTACGGTGCGCTGGGCACGATGGCGATGGGCGAGGGCGGCCCGGAGCTTGTGAAACAGCTTTTGAACCAGACCTATGATATCAACAGGCCGGAAGTGGTGGCGGTCTATCTGACCGGAGAACCCGTGAAGGGCGTGGGACCGCAGGACGTGGCGCTGGCGATCATCGGCGCTGTGTTCGGGAACGGTTACGTGAAAAATAAAGTGATGGAATTCGTGGGACCGGGCGTAAAATCGCTGAGTGCGGATTTCCGGATCGGCGTCGATGTGATGACGACGGAGACCACCTGCCTGTCGTCCATCTGGGAGACCGATGAACAGATCAAAGAGTGGTACGATATTCACGGCAGAAGCGAAGAGTACGCGGAGTTAAGGCCGGGGAAAGCCGTCTACTATGACGGCGTGATCACAGTGGACTTAAGTAAGGTGAGGCCGATGATCGCCATGCCGTTCCACCCCAGCAACACCTACACGATCGAAGAGCTTAACGCGAATCTGACAGATATCCTGGCGGATGTGGAGAAGAGGGCGCAGGTGAGTCTGGACGGCGCCGTGGACTTTACCCTGAGAAACAAGGTGAAGAACGGAAAGCTGATGGTGGACCAGGGGATCATCGCGGGCTGTGCGGGCGGCGGCTTTGAAAATATCTGCGCGGCGGCGGACATCTTAAAGGGCAGCTATATCGGCGCGGAGGGCTTTACGCTCAGCGTATACCCTGCCTCCATGCCGGTCTATATGGAGTTGATCCGCAACGGGAAAGCGGCGGATATTCTGGAGACGGGCGCAGTTATGAAGACGGCGTTCTGCGGTCCCTGCTTCGGCGCGGGCGATACGCCGGCGAACAACGCTTTCAGCATTCGCCATTCCACGAGAAACTTCCCGAACAGGGAGGGCTCCAAGCTGCAAAACGGCCAGATCGCGTCTGTGGCGCTGATGGATGCGCGCTCCATCGCGGCGACGGCGGCCAACAGGGGCGTCCTGACGGCGGCGACGGATTTCGATGGAGAGATCGGAAAGTATCGGTATCATTTCGACAGCAATATCTACGCCAACCGAGTGTTCGACTCGAAGGGCGTGGCGGACGAATCCGTGGAGATCCAGTTCGGGCCGAATATCAAGGACTGGCCGAAGATGGGGGCGCTGCCGGAGAATCTGGTGCTGCGTGTAGTGGCTGAGATCCATGACCCCGTGACGACGACGGACGAGCTGATCCCTTCGGGAGAGACTTCCTCCTACCGTTCCAATCCGCTGGGGCTTGCGGAGTTCACCCTGTCCCGGAAGGACCCGGAGTACGTGGGGCGCGCGAAGGACATTCAGAGGGCGGAGAAAGCGAGAATGGCCGGAGAACATCCCTGTCAGGCGCACCCGGATGTAAAACCGGTGATGAATGTGGTCAAGAAGGTTTTCCCGGGGGCGAGTCATGAGAATACCGGTTTCGGTTCGACTATTTTTGCGGTAAAACCTGGGGACGGTTCCGCGAGAGAGCAGGCGGCGTCCTGCCAGAAAGTGCTGGGCGGCTGGGCGAATATCGCGTGCGAGTACGCCACAAAGCGTTACCGTTCCAATCTGATCAACTGGGGTATGCTGCCCTTCCTGATTGAAGAGGGCGAACTTCCCTTCCGGAATCTGGACTATATCTTTATACCGGATATCAGAAGAGCGGTGGAAGAGAAGGCGGACGTGATAAAGGCTTACAGAGTGGATACGGAGGCAGGGAATATGCAGGAGTTTGACCTCACTCTGGGCGAACTTACCGAGGAGGAAAGGCAGATTATTCTGAAAGGCTGCCTGATTAATTACAACAGAGTATAATTTTTTGGGAAAAACTTCCGATATATTTAGTACAGGATGAGAAAAGCACCACGGAAGGTACACATAGCGGAAATGTGAATGTGCACCTTTCATGGCGCTTTTCTCGTCCTGTACTATTTTATGAGGAAGGGGATGAAGCAGCGGATGAAAATTCAGAACAGTAACTTTTACATGGCATCACATGCAAAAAGAAGGGAGACCGTAAAAATCAAACAGAGTATGACACGCACCACGAGCAACTTTCGCTCCATGATGTTAAAAAGCAATGGGGTGAACGAGGAGGAGCAGAATGTGTCAGGAACCATGAGGCAGCGCAGTCTTACCTGGCTGTTGGATCTGCTTTTCGGGGAACACGCGAGAAGAATGACGTCCTTCGGGGACAGTGTTATGTCCTCGTCGTGGGAGATGGAAAATCTGCACTATGAGACGGAAACTTACTTTATGCAGGAGCAGAGCGTTTCGTTCCAGACACAGGGGCGCGTGGTGACAGCGGACGGCAGGACCATTGACTTCAATATGAATGTACATATGAGCAGTCGGTTTGAAGCATATTATAAGGAGAGTTATGATCTGCAGCAGGCGGTAAATCTCTGCGATCCGTTGGTTATCAACCTGGATTCCTCACCGGCGACCGTCTCGGATCAGACGTTCTATTTTGATCTGGACGGCGACGGGACAGAGGAAAATATTCACAGGCTGAACAGCGGCAGCGGCTATCTGGCGCTCGACAGGAACAATGACGGTAAAATAAACGATGGCAGCGAACTGTTCGGAACGGCTTCGGGGGACGGCTTTGCGGATCTGGCAAAATACGATGAGGACGGAAACGGATGGATCGATGAAAATGATTCGATCTGGAAACACCTGAAAATATGGGTACAGACCGAAAACGGCCCTCAGCTCTACACACTGTCGGAGAAGGGCGTCGGAGCGATCTGCTTAAACAGAATGCCGACCTATTACGCGCAGTACGGCAGGACCGGTGAGGTAAATGCGGTTGTGAGAAGTACGGGGATGTTCCTCTACGAGGACGGCAGATCGGGAAGCGTGCAGCATCTGGATTTGGCAACATAAAATAATTTTTCCTCCAAATTTGCATAAAACATACAACTCTGGAAAAACTAAGGGCATAGAATCAAATTTAGTTTATTATGTGGTTTGGAGGAAAATAGAATGAAGAAGCGTAGCGGTAAAAGTGCTCAGAGAAAAGAAAGAGCGATTATGATTGCGTCCTCAGTGCTGGTGCTTTCGGCTCTGACCGTGACTGGAGTCTATGTGCGGAACGGAAAAAATGAGGAACAGGACGGGGGGTACACGATCGATTTCAGTTCGCTGGAAGATGAAAAATCATCCGGTATTGTGGCGGAGGATATCCCGGTGACGGACAGTGATCTCGATTATGATCCGGCATCTACGGAGGCGGGATCTTCCACTGTGAAAAATGACAGTGGAAAGTCCGGGAAGACATCGGAGAGCGCGGATCCGTTTGACGAGAAAGCGGAGGCCATTCGTTTGAAAGAAGTCTCTTCCGATCTGGTTGTCGGGGAAGGGCAGACGAAAGACGGGCTGGTGGATGCCACGGAGGCGATAGCGGAGTTGGAAGCGGAGGAGGAAGCAGTGGAAGAGGCGAACTCCGAGGCAGTGGCGGCACAGGTGCAGCCGGAACTCACCTTCAGCGAGGCGGACTCTCTGGCGATGCCCTTTGCAGGCAATATTCTGATCAACTACAGTGCGGACAAATCCGTATATTTTCCCACACTGCAGCAGTACAAATGCAATCCGGCCCTTGTGCTGGAGGCAACGCCCGGCGAATCGGTCAAGGCGGCGGCGGACGGTATGGTGAGCAGAATTTATGATGATCCGATGACAGGAAAGACGGTCGTGATGAATCTCGGGAACGGTTATGAATTGACTTACGGACAGCTGGAGGAAGTGATCGTCTCGGAAGGCACCTATGTTGCGGAGGGGGAAATATTTGCGCAGATTGCGGAGCCTACAAGATATTACGCGGTGGAGGGCAGTAATTTATATTTGAAACTGACGAAAGACGGCGTGCCCTTGAATCCGGTGTCCTAAAGTGTATAAAAAAAGAATCTTGCAAAAGCAGGATTCTTTTTTTATAGTATATATAGGAGATAAAAAAAGATGAGTTTGTTTGAAAAAAAGAATTTTTCTCATATGGTATGGCTGATCATCCCTTGTCTGCTGTTGTCCGGCTGCTCGGGAAGCGCTTCGAAAGAGTCCGCCTTTACGGCGGAAACATTGGGACTTACCCCGGATTTTTCCTACGAGAGAAAAGCCGAGAAGCCTAATATCCAGGTGAACTGTCGGGGATATTTGCCTAAAAGCGCGAAGATAGCGATTTTCCTGGAAGAAGAACTGCCTGAAAGTTTTCAGGTTGTGGAGAAGGACACCGGAGAATGCGTATATGAGGGAAGAGTGCGCTCTCAGGAGAGGATGGAGGACGGCACGTTTGTCGGCTACGGAAATTTTACAGACCTGGAAGAGGAGGGAAACTATTATATCAGGACGGATAAAATAGGGTGCTCCTACTATTTTATGATCGGAAAGGACGCCTATCTGGAGACGGCGTTAGAGTATGGCACTATAATAGAAGAAAATACTTCGGAGGAGACGGAGGAGATCTGTGAGACGATCAGCTATCTTCTGACGGCCTATGAGATGTACCCGGGATTGATCCTGGAGATCTGGGAGGCGGATCCGGCGGAGGACGGTGCGGAAGGAGTGAGAAGCGAACAGTTTTTTCAGATGCTCCGCAGGAAGACCGATCTGCTGTTATCTCTGCAGGATGAGAGGACCGGCGGCATTTACGCTGAGGCGGGAGTGCCTTCGGAGAAAGATCAGGCGGCGGACCGGGAGATAGACGAAGAGGCAACGGCGGCGTTTGCGGGAACCATGGCAAAGTACAGTTATCTGTACCAGGAGTATGATCTGGATTACGCCAACATCTGTCTGAAGGCGGCGGCGAAGGCGTGGAGATATTCGGACAGCCTGCAGACGGAGGCCGCCGGAAAATTTTATGCGGCGGCAGAGCTCTATCGCGCATCAAACGAAATAATATATCATAATTATATTTTACAGAATCAGGAGTTTTTGCTGGAACAGGAGGAGGATTTTTATCTGCTGATGGCGAAAGTGACGTACCTCTTAACCAGAAGAAAAGTGGATCATGATCTCTGCGGGCGGCTGATAGAGGACTTGATGAGAGGGGCGGAAGATATCGCAAAGACTTCAAGAGACGGGATTTTTCTGGTGCAGAATGAAAAAACGGATGTTATTTTATGGAATATGACAAGAATTGCACTGGCAAACTATGCTATTATGAATTTTGAGTATGTTACAGTGATAGAAAACAGTGTACACTATCTGATGGGAAGAAACGAAAAGGCGGAGTTGCTGCTGCGGAATCCGGGGGACAGGGAAGCGGCCCGGATGCTGTTTCTGCTCAGTGTGATGGAGGAGGAGAGAAGGATCATAGAGGATTCAAATGTTGATGTGGAGGAAGAATAGATGAAGATTGTAGTGTTGACAGGCGGAATCAGTACGGAGAGAGATGTATCTTTGAGTTCGGGGAGCCTGATTTACAGAGCGTTAAAGGAGCGGGGACATCAGGCGATATTGTTGGATGTGTTCCTGGGCTATGAGGGGGACGATGCAGATAATATTTTTGAGAAAGACTGTGACTGGGCTGCCGAAATCGGACATATATCGGAGGAGAGCCCGGATATTGAGCAGATAAAAGCGCTGCGCCCGGACTGGAAGAAAAATTTTTTCGGACCGAATGTGATCTCCATCTGTCAGGCGGCTGACGTAGTGTTTATGGGACTTCACGGGGAGAACGGAGAGAACGGCAGGATCCAGGCCTGTTTTGACCTGATGGGGATCTGCTATACCGGGACGGACTATGTGAGCTCGGCACTCTGCATGGATAAGGGGCTGGCGAAAGAACTGTTTGCCGTTCATGGGATTCCCACGCCCCGCGGTTTCCGGCTGAAAAAAGACGGACTGGAGGAGCACCTGGCGGAGGGAGGCGTGATACCCTTTCCGCTTGTGGTGAAAGCGTGCTGCGGCGGTTCCAGCGTGGGGGTCTATATGGTGGATCGGGAGGAGGAGTATGAGAGAGCGCTGCGGGAGGCATTCCGGTACGATGGAGAAGTGATCGTCGAGCAGTACATAAAAGGCAGAGAATTTTCCGTGGGGGTGATGGAGGGCAGAGCGCTCCCGGTGATCGAGATCGCTCCCCTGCAGGGGTTTTATGACTACAAAAACAAGTACCAGGCGGGGAGCACGGTGGAGACCTGTCCGGCGGAGATTCCTGAGGACAGGGCGAGAGAGATGAAGAGGCGGGCGGAGGAAGCCTTCCGTGTGCTGCGGCTGAAAAATTATGCCCGCATGGACTTTATGATGAATGAACAGGGTGAAGTGTTCTGCCTGGAGGCAAATACGCTGCCGGGGATGACTCCGACCTCCCTGCTTCCCCAGGAGGCGGCGGCGGAAGGAGTGCCTTACGGAGAGTTGTGTGAAAAGATCATAGAGTCGGCACTGCGCGGAGCAGAGTGAGGACGGGGAGAGACCGCAGATGCAGAAGGATGGAAGATAATATGAAGAATATGACATTAAAAAATATTGCCGGGGCCTGCGGCGGAAGACTTTTCGGAGGAGGAGAAGATCTGGAGATAGCGGGTGCGGTGACGGATTCGCGCCTGGTCGAGAAGGATTTTCTGTTTTTCGCCATTCAGGGGGAGCGGGTGGACGGACATCTATTTATCCCTCAGGTGATGGAGAAGGGGGCGGCCTGCGCGGTGTGTGAAAAGGCGCCCATATCGGGAGAGGGAAAGGCGGCGGGACCTTATATCCTTGTGGAGGATGTGAAAAAGGCGATGCAGGATATCGCCGCTTTTTACAGAAGCGGATTGTCCATACCGATCGTCGGTATCACAGGCAGCGTGGGAAAGACCAGTACGAAGGAGTTTATCGCGGCGGTGCTCGGAGAGAAGTACCATGTGTTGAAGACGGACGGAAACTATAACAATGAGATCGGCGTGCCGCTGACGCTGTTTCGGATCCGGGAGGAGCATGAGGCGGCAGTGATAGAGATGGGCATCAACCATTTTGGGGAGATGCACAGGTTAAGTCGTATGGCGGCGCCGGATATCGTGGTGATGACAAATATCGGGGACTGCCACCTGGAAGCCCTGGGTTCCAGGGAGGGCGTATTAAAGGCGAAGTCGGAAATCTTTGATTTTATGAGTGAGGACGGAACCATTATCGTAAACGGGGATGACGAATTGCTGGCCGGAATCAAAGAAATCAATAAAAAAACACCAGTTACTTTTGGGAGGAATAAAAATAACGCATGTTATGTTTTTGGCGTTTGTTCCAAGGGACTGTTTGGAACCGAGGCAAAGCTCCATATTCCATCCGGAGATTTCAAAGTAAAAATTCCGCTGCCCGGGGAGCATATGGTATATAATGCGCTGGCGGCGGCGGCAGTGGGGGAAGCGCTGGGGCTCAATGCGTCAGAGATAGCGGAGGGGATCGCGGCGGTGCAGCCTACGGCGGGAAGAAGCAACCTGATCCGGTATGGCGACAGGGTGGTCATCGACGACTGCTACAATGCCAATCCGGTCTCCATGTGTGCGGCGATCGATCTGCTTGCCTGGGCGGATACGAGAAAAGTCGCGATTCTCGGGGATATGTTTGAGCTGGGGGAAAATGCGAAAAAACTCCATGGAGACGTGGGGCGGCATGCGGCGGAGAGTTGGATAGATGTGATCGTCTGTGTAGGAGAGCTTTCCGCGGAGATGGCGAAGGAAGCGGAGACGGCAAATACCGGAGAGAGTGAGGTTTTCTATTATCCGGAGAAAGAGTCTCTGCTGGGGGAACTGCATGGTCTCATAAAGCCCGGGGATACCGTACTCATAAAGGCGTCTCACGGGATGGGGTTTGCGGAGATCGTGGAGAGATTGAAAGTATAGACGTGCGGAACTCACGGACAGCATACATATAGAAAGGATGACGATATTATGGAGAAAAGTCAGATTCAGGGCACAGAACTATGGGTTTCCCCGTTCGGACTGGGGACAGCGGATGCAGGTGTGGCATGGCGGGAGGAGGATACGGAGAAAATATTCGGGACGTATCTGGATCTCGGCGGCAATGTGATCGATACGGCGCACGTATATTCCGACTGGGTGCCGCCGGAGACCTCGAGGAGCGAGCGGGTGATCGGTGATTGGCTTGCGAGGACAAAGAAGAGAAACGAGATCGTGCTGGTGACGAAGGGGGGACATCCCTCCATGCTGGGGGAAAACCCGGACATGCATAAAAGCCGTATGCGGAGAGAGGATATGGCGGAGGATCTCGACAGTTCCCTGATGAAATTGCGTACAGACCATATCGATCTCTATTTTTACCACAGGGATGATGTGACGATTCCGGTGGAGGAGACGGTGGAGGTGATGGAAGATTTTGTGCGGCAGGGAAAGATCCGCTATTACGGATGCTCCAACTGGACGCCGGAACGGATGAAAGCGGCGGATGCGTACTGTAAGGAGAAAGGATACCGGGGATTTATCGCGGATCAGATGTTGTTCAACTATGGGACAAGACATATGAAGCCGATGGAGGATGATACCCTGTGCAGCATGGACGATGAGATGTACGCGTATCACAGGGAGAACAGAAACAATCTGGCAATGCCCTACATGGGGATCGCCAGCGGATTTTTCCACAGTTACGAGAAGAAGGGCGAGGATGCGGTGAAAGCGAGCCCTTATTACACGGAGGGAAACAGGAAGGCGGCCGAGCGGCTTAAAATGCTGAAAGAAAAGTATGATGCCGACACCACACAGATTCTGCTCGGATTTTTCACGGTGCAGGATTTCCCCTGCCTGCCCCTGTACGGGACCGGAAAGCCGGAGAGGCTGAAGGACGCGGCGAAAGCTTTTTCGATCGCTTTTGAGAAGGAAGATTTCCATATGGTATTATAAAAAATCTGCCGCAGGGAGGAGCTTCTGCGGCAGTATTTTTATGGATTCCGATATCATTTACAAGAGGCTTTGATTCTTATAATAGGTGTCTTTTATCACTTTTTCCACAATGTCCGAAAGCTTTTTCCGGTCTTCTTTGGGGAGGTCTTTCGGATAGATGGGTTTGCAGTATTCCAGAACGATATGCGTTTTGCGGATCCATGGGAGATGGGCTTCAAAGATATCGTCCGTATGGTTCAACGCCATAGGGATGATAGCGCAGTCGCCCTTTTCCGCGATTTTCAGGCTGCCCCCGTGAAAAGGGAGAAAATCTTCGGAGGTATTATTTCGGGTACCTTCCGGAAAGACACAGATGGAAATGCCGGATTTCACTTTGTTGATGGCGGCCAGAATTACCGAAAGCCCTTCTTTTATATTATTTCTGTCGAGGAACAGGCAGTGAAGATAGCGCATCCACACATTGAGAAGAGGAATCCGCTCGATCTCCTTTTTGGAGATGTAGCCGCAGAGCCCGGGAACTCTGGCGTAGGTGATCACTACGTCGAAATAGCTCCGATGGTTCCCTATATAGAGGACAGGCTCGTTCTTCGGCACATTTTCTTCGCCGATCACGGTTATCTTTGTGCCGCACAGGAAAAGGATGCGGCGGAAAGCCCACTGTACGATCCGGATAGAACTTCTGTCCTTTAAATCCTGATTGAATTTTCCGATGATCCATTCCACGATCATGACCGGAATCATCAAAAGGAGGAAAAGGACTACAAAAAGAGCAACAAAAATAATGCGCATAACTGAAAAAACCTCTTATCTAAATATGATTTGGCATAATGCCTCTGTTACATAGTTTACTATAAAACACAGGGCAGGGACAAGCAAAATTTGCCAGAAAAGGAGAAGAATCGCGAAAAACGGAATTTTTTATTGAAACAGGATGCCATATAATAGTAAACTGTCTGTATAGGAAGAGGAGAGGAGAAAAAAAGTGCTCTATATCAAAAACGGCTTATGCATCGATCCGAAGACGGGAATGAAAAAGAATTGTGATATATTGACGGAGGGAGACAGAATACGGAGGATGGGGGAGAGACTGGAGGAAACGGAAGAGTTCCGGCGTCTTCCAAGACATGAGATCCAGACGATAGACGCGGAGGGTTATATTGTGGCTCCGGGGTTAGTGGATGTGCATGTACATTTCAGGGATCCGGGATTTACGAAAAAAGAAGATATTCTGACAGGGGCGGCCGCGGCTGCGGCGGGCGGCTTTACCAGCGTGGTGATGATGGCGAACACAAAACCGGTGCCGGACCATGCGGATACGCTGCGCTATATGCTGGAGAAAGGGAAAGATACACGGATCCATGTCTACGCCTGCGGAGCCGTGACGGAGAATCTCGAGGGCGTCAGGCTCACGGATCTGGAGGAACTGAGAGCGGCGGGCGCCGTCGGCTTCACGGACGACGGAAAGCCGCTGATGGATGAGGAACTTGTGAGAGAGGCCATGAAAAAATGCCGTGAACTGGAGGTGCCCATCAGCTTCCACGAGGAGGATCCGGCCTATATAGCGGAGAGCGGTGTGAACGCCGGAAAGATTGCCGGGGAGATCGGGCTCACAGGCGCGGACCGGCGGGCGGAGATCAGTCTGATCGAGCGGGATATCAGGCTGGCGAAGGAGACCGGAGCCTGCGTCAATATTCAGCATATCAGCACGAAAGAGGGGGTGGAACTGGTGCGGAAGGCGAAAGCGGAAGGCGTCGATATCCATGCGGAGGCAACGCCGCACCATTTCACGCTGACGGAGAGCGCCGTGCTGCAGTACGGCACTCTGGCGAAAATGAATCCGCCGCTGAGGACAGAGGAAGACAGAGAGGCGATCCTGGAGGGACTGCGGGATGGAACGATCGACCTGATCGCGACGGACCACGCTCCCCACACAAAGGAGGAGAAAGAAAGGCCTTTTGCGGAAGCGCCCAGCGGGATTATCGGACTGGAGACGGCGCTGGCGTTAGGGATAACGGAATTGGTGAAGAAAGAGAAGCTGTCGATGGAGGAACTGTTGGCGAAGATGAGCCTGAATCCGGCCAAACTTTACGGGATGGACGCAGGGTATCTGGCGGAGGGCGGACCGGCGGATATGGTGATTTTTGATGCGGACTGCAGTCAGACATTCTGGCACTTTTACTCGAAGGCTTCCAACACTCCGTTTGCAGGAAAAACATGCAAATCGGAGATTGAATATACAATTTGCGCAGGAAAAATCGCATATATTAAAAATATGAGCATTTCTGCACTGGAAGACTAGGCTGAGAGAAAAACGCGGAAATGGCGTAAAAAGGAGAATGTAACGTATGTTATTGAAAAAAAAGGAAAAAGTTCAGGTGTTATCTACCTCAAAATTAGCCGACGGCATCTATGAAATGTGGCTGAAGACGGATATGGCGATGGAAAAGGGAGCCGGCCGCTTCATCGCGGTGTACCCCAGGGATGGGGCGATGCTTCTCCCGAGGCCGATCAGCATCTGTGAACAGGATGCTGAGAGGGGCGCGCTGCGCATCGTGTACCGCGTGGCGGGGAAGGGGACAAAAGAATTTTCCACTTACAGGGAGGGAGACACGGCGGAGATACTGGGAGTTCTCGGGAACGGCTATCCTCTGGAGGAAGCAGAGGGGAAGACGGCGCTGCTTCTGGGAGGAGGAATCGGTATTCCGCCTCTGCTGGAGCTGGCGAAAGAGCTGAAGCACTGCAAAAAGAGGATCGTCCTGGGATATCGGGATGCCGAACTTTTCTTAAAAGAAGATTTGACAAAATTCGGGGAAGTTTTTATTGCCACAGAGGACGGCAGTGCGGGCACAAAAGGGAATGTTTTGGACGCTGCGAGGGAAAATAAATTGAATGCAGATTTAATTTATGCGTGCGGCCCGATGCCGATGCTGCGCGCGGTCAAAAATTATGCGGCTCAGAAAAGAATCCCGGCGTGGATATCTCTGG
>ERZ779632.922-NODE-922-length-13833-cov-5.206997_pt1 | contig 13833 bp, 11 predicted proteins | sample MGYA00514194_ERZ779632 | MGnify/ENA primary metagenome ERZ779632 (study PRJEB29562, sample SAMEA4376704) | mouse gut metagenome | isolation source: Cecum | study: EMG produced TPA metagenomics assembly of the A DSS colitis mouse model was used to assess the...
TTTCAAGGTTGATTTCGTTGTCTTCGACCAGCAGTATTTTATGGCTGGATAAGTATGCAATCGTATCCTCTATGCTCATCTGAAACGGGATGGGATGATTTTGTGTTTTCAGACGAAGCGTCACGGTAAATCTGGCGCCCTGGCCCACGTCGCTGTGTACGTCGATCGTTCCTCCCATGGCGGTCAGAATGTTTTTTACAATCGTAAGTCCAAGTCCGGTGCCGATGACCCCGCTGAACGTCGTATTTTTCTCGCGTTCAAACGGATCGTAAATGCGGCCGATAAATTCCGGACTGATTCCGATGCCGTTGTCTTCGACGACAAACTGATAGACGGCATGATCATTTGGAAGCGTATGTAATTCTGTCGCGCATATCGTAATCCGGCCGTTGTCCGGCGTATATTTTACGGCGTTATGAACCAGGTAGGAAAGAAGTCTTTCCAGCTTATCCGGATCGCTTTGAATATCGCAGTGGGTAAGTCCGGAATCATCCAGCGTGATGGAAATGTTTTTTTCGTGTGCGAGCGCGGCAAATGCGCTGCTGACATTGCCAAGAATGTCCGTCAGACTGCATTCGGTCTCGGCAATGCGGATATCGTCAGAGCCGGTCCAGGCGATTTCCAGCACCTTGTCAATCAGATCCAGAAGCTGTTCGCTGGATGAGCTGATTTTGTGCAGATAGTATTCCAGACTGGCGGGATCGTGCAGATTGTCTCTGGCCAGAGCGGTAAAGCCAAAAATAGCGTTCAGCGGCGTGCGCATGTCATGAGACATATTCGAAAGAAACGTGTTTTTGGCAGTAATAGCCAGGTTTGCATTGGTCAGCGCTTCTTCCAACAGCTGTTTTTGCTCCATCTCGCGCCGTACTTCGTCGTCGACACGGCGGTATCCCATGACAATCTGGCAAATCTGACTGCTGCCTGTCACATTTACAATCCGAAGCTGCAAATACTGCACTTCGGAATCTTTTATTACTTTATAATTAATATAATATGTTTTCCGGGCGGCCAGTTTGCTGCGGATATATTCCGGCGTTGTCTGACGGGCCACGGCTTCACGGTCTTCCGGATGTACCCAGACTCTCACATAGTCAGAAATATACCAGGAAAAACTGCGTGGTTTTTCCGTATTTTCAAACTGCAGAATCGTACGGTTGCTCAGCCGGTAAGGAAGAATCTTATCCTGATCAAGATCTGCATATAAAATGGACTCATAATTGATGCTGAGCCCTTCGATGACTTCCAGACGGCGCAGATGCTCCTGATTGATCAGCTTCATTTCGTCATGATATCTGTCAATCAGTTTTTTCAGCTCCCGTTCTTTTCTCATCTGCTTTTGGAGCGCTTTTTGCTGCGTTTCCCTTTTTTCCGTTGCGTCGCCGATAAATACATAGAAAATATCGCCGATATCATCCAAATGGATGAAATGTCCGTAATCTTCCATCCAGCGGATCGATCCGTCTTTGCGCCGGATTCGATATTCCACGTAATCCAGATCAAACTGGCTGTGAGCGATCTGTTCCTGAATACTTTTCTCTACGTCCTCAAGGTCGTCCGGATGTACAAATCCCCGAAAGGAGTTGCCGGTCAGCTCCCGAAATTCTTCCAGCGTACAACATTGGCAGATGCGTAAAAGCGCTTTATTTGCATAGATGATTTCTTCGTTGTGGTCTGCATGGTAAATTAAAAAACCTCCTGGCATCCCGTCCATAAACCGGATCATGCCGCGGGCGGTATGGAGCTGCCAGTCGGCGGGCGCAGAGGACTTTTCTGTCAGCGTGCGATCTGGATCCAAATCCGGACGGCTTTTATCCGTGGAGTCATTTTCAGGGATGCTTAACAGTGACAGAATATACGCAAGCAGGTTATGGTCTATGAATGGTTCTTTCATACTAAACAATCCCCCCTGAATTATTTCAGATACGTTTTTCCATATTTTATCAGTGTATCATAAAAACGGAACGGTGTCATTATGTTCCGCAGATTTTTTATAAAAACTGAAATTCAGCCATTTGCACAAAATTATAGTGACAAGCACTCACCGCGTGTGATACAATGGAGATTAACAATATTTGTTAATTCAATGATGTTAGGAGGAAACAATTATGCCGATTAATTTATCAAAAGGCCAGAAAGTCGATCTGACAAAAGGAAACCCGGGGCTGAAAAATATTATGGTTGGCCTTGGCTGGGATGTGAATGCATTCGATTCCGGCGCGGATTTCGATCTGGACGCAGCAGCGTTTATGGTTGGCGCAAACGGGAAGTGTCCGACGGAAAAAGAGTTTGTATTCTATGGCAATCTGGAGCATGCAAGCGGAGCCATCAAACATATGGGCGATAACCTGACAGGTGCCGGTGACGGGGATGATGAGCAGATTCAGGTCGATCTGACCAAAATTCCGGCGAATGTGGAAAAAGTAGCTTTTACAGTTACGATCTACGATTCTGACGTCCGAAGGCAGAATTTCGGACAGGTTTCCAATGCTTTTATCCGGATTGTGGATGAGGCGACAGGAAGGGAACTGATTCATTATGATCTGGGTGAAGATTTTTCCATTGAGACAGCCGTCGTTGTCGGAGAATTATACCGGCATAATGGCGAATGGAAGTTTAACGCGATTGGCAGCGGTTTCCAGGGCGGACTGGCTGCGCTTTGCGCACATTATGGAATAGAAACGGCTTAGGAGGGAATCATATATGCCAGTAAGTTTACAAAAAGGACAGAAAGTAAGTCTTACCAAAGGAAATCCGGGGCTTAAGCATGTAGTCGTAGGTCTTGGCTGGGATGTAAATCAGTTTGACACCGGCGGAGATTTCGATCTGGATGCGGCGGCGTTTTTGCTGACGGATAGCGGGAAGGTGTCGGCGCAGGAAGATTTTGTATTTTTCGGAAATCTGAACCATCCGTCCGGAAGTGTGCAGCATATGGGCGATAACCTGACGGGTGCAGGAGAAGGCGATGATGAACAGATGAAAATCGATTTATCCAAAGTACCTGCGCAGATTACAAAGATTGCTTTTACGGTAACGATTTATGAACCGGAACAAAGACGTCAGAATTTTGGACAGATTAACAATGCGTTTATCCGCATCTATAATGAGGATACCGGAGAAGAGATGCTGCGTTATGATCTGGGCGAGGATTTCTCGATTGAGACGGCTGCGGTATTCGGTGAAGTTTATAAAAATGGCAGCGAATGGAAATTCAATGCGATTGGCAGCGGTTATCAGGGCGGACTAAAAGCGCTTTGCGCACAGTACGGCGTGGACGCGGAATAACGGAATGGTAAGAAGAAAAAAGGAGGCAGTTTCATGTCAGTAAGTTTGCAAAAAGGCCAGAAGGTCAGTTTATCCAAAGAACATGCAGGACTTTCCAGGATGATGGTAGGTCTTGGCTGGGACGAAGCGCAAAAAGCGAAAGGCGGTTTTTTTGCACCAAAGCCAAAGCCGATCGACTGCGACGCGTCGGCGCTGTTATTAAAAAACGGGAGATTATGCGATAAATCTGATATTGTTTATTTTGGAAATCTGGGACACAAGACAGGCGCGCTCCAGCATATGGGCGATAATCTGACGGGCGCAGGAGACGGAGACGACGAGCAGATACTTGTAGATCTTGGAAAGATTCCGGCGGAGTACGACCGTATTGTGATCGTAGTTAATATTTATCAGGCGGTGCAGCGGAAACAGCATTTCGGGATGATACAAAATGCGTTTATCCGACTTGTAGATCAGAGAAATAACGGGGAAATGTGCAAATATAATCTTACTGATGATTATTCAGGAATGACGGCAATGATATTTGGAGAAATCTACAGACATAACGGAGAGTGGAAGTTCAGCGCTGTTGGCCAGGGGACGACGGATCCCGGTCTTGGAGAGCTGGCAAACCGATATATCTAAGCGGTTACGATTTCGAAACAGGTATGTATAAAAACGTATAGAATTGAAAAACTATTTTTAGGGCGCATTTGAATGGGCAGGATATTAATCCGCGGATATGCAGATGCGCTCTGCAATAATTACTGGAGGACAGATTACGTATGAAATATAATGGGCTGACAGATAAAGAGGCAGAGGAGTCGCGGAAAAAATATGGTTCAAACGAAATTCCGGATTCTGAACCGACGACTTTCTGGGACGAGTTCAAAGAAACATTTGAAGACCCTATGATCAGGGTACTGCTGGCGATTGCGGCGCTTATGATCGTTATGTTTTTCTTTGGATACGCGGAAATTTATGAGCCGCTTGGAACCATTGTGGCAGTGCTGATCGTAGCCTTTGTGTCAGCAAAAACAGGTGTGGCAAGCGATACAAAGTACAGAGAATTAAAAGACAGTACGAAAAAAGACGAATGTAAAGTATATCGTAACGGCGCGATTACAGTGATTGAAGTGGACGATGTCGTAACAGGGGACAAAGTGCTGCTGCAGTCGGGGAATAAAATTCCGGCGGACGGCATTCTCGTGTCCGGTTCTTTGCGTGTGGATAACTCTGCATTAAACGGAGAAGCTGAAGAGTGTAAAAAGACAGAGGCAGAAGAGAGCTTTCAGCTGCCGGAGGATATTACCGGCGATACGTTTGTAGATGCACATTCGCTGTTTCGCGGCGCGGTTGTATTTGACGGGGAAGGCGTTCTGGACGTAAGAAAAGTCGGCTTAAAGACGATGATGGGTAAAATGGCAGAGGAAATGCAGGAAGACGAACCGGATTCGCCGCTCAAGGTAAAGCTGGCAAAGCTGGCAAAACAGATATCGACCTTTGGGTACATCGGAGCGATTGCGATTTCGGTCTTGTATTTTGTACATTTTGTCATGGTAGCCGGAGGCGTATCGGCTTATTTTGGCAATGGCATCGAAGTGATTCTTCAGGATGTGATCCGGGCAGTTTCTCTGGCGGTAGTTATTATCGTCTGCGCGGTACCGGAAGGACTTCCGCTTATGATATCGCTCGTGCTGATGCAAAATACGAGCAAAATGCTCGATCATAACGTGCTTGTGAGAAAAGCGGAAGGTATCGAGACCGCAGGATCTTTGAATATTTTGTTCAGCGATAAGACGGGTACGATTACAAAAGGCATGCTTGAAGTAGTGGATTTCTTTACGGCAGACGGCGGTTCCATTCCGATTCCGGAGCTTGGCGATCATACCGAAATCAAACGTATGATGGACCTGGCGATCGGTAAAAATACGCAGTCGCTGTTTGACGCCTCTCATAAAGTCATCGGCGGGAACGCAACCGATCAGGCGCTGATGAAGTTTATGGGAGAAGAAGCCTTTCATGCGGTAAACGCGAATAAAAACTATGTAGTGACGGCAAGTCAGGGCTTTAATTCGGCGAATAAATTTAGTCAGGCGAGAATCGATTCTGTCGGCAGGACGTTTTATAAAGGCGCTCCGGAGAAGCTGCTTGCGCAGGCCGTAACCTATCTGGACGCAGACGGCGTGCAAAAAGAGCTCGATCAGGCGGCTTTGAATAAAAAGATCGACGAACTGGCTTCCAAAGCGATGCGTGTTCTCGCATTCGGCTATTCGGAGAAACCGCTTGTGGAAAATGCGATCAATGACGATATTGTCATCATCGGTCTGGTCGGTATCCGCGATGACGTAAGACCAGAAGCAAGAGATGCGATTCATCAGGTACAGGAAGCCGGTATTCAGGTCGTTATGATTACAGGCGACCGGTTAGAGACAGCGGTTGCTATCGCAAAAGACGCGGGACTTTTGAAAAGCGACAAAGACAAAGCGTTATCCTCGGCGCAGTTAAACGAGATGTCAGACGAGGAAGTCAAAAAGATCATACCGGATATTCGTGTAATTGCCAGAGCCTTACCGACAGATAAATCGAGAATGGTACGGCTGTGCCAGGAAATGAATCTGGTTGTCGGCATGACCGGCGACGGCGTGAACGATTCTCCGGCGTTAAAGCGCGCAGACGTAGGATTTGCGATGGGAAGCGGCACTGAAGCGGCAAAAGAAGCCGGCAAGATCGTAATTTTGGACGATAATTTCAGATCCATTAAAGATGCGATCTGGTATGGGCGTACGATTTACCATAATATTTTAAAGTTCTGTAAGTTTCAGCTTGTGATTAACGTGGCGGCGGTTATTGTAAGTGCAGTAGCTCCGTTTTTCGGCGTAGAGGAACCGTTAAAGGTTACGCATCTGTTGTTTGTCAATCTGGCTCTGGACAGTCTGGGGGCGATTATGCTTGGCAACGAGCCGGCGCTTGAGAAGTATATGACGGAAAAGCCGCGCCGAAGAGACGAAAGCATCGTAAGCAAAAAGATGATGGCGCAGATACTCACAATGGGCGCCTGGCTGACAATCCTGAGCTTTTTATACCTCAAACTGCCGTTTTTCAGAAATCTGTTTGCAGATGATAAACAGCATCTGACTGGCTATTTTGTATTGTTTATTGTCAGCGCATTGTTTAACGGATTTAATGTCCGGGACGATTCGTTTGCGATATTCAGCGGATTGAATGAAAATACCGGGTTTATGAAGGTCTTTTTTGCAATTATTTTCGTGCAGGCACTGATTGTCAATGCCGCGCTGATTCCATTCCCGCTGTTTACATGGATTGGAAATATGTTTAGCTGTGAACCGTTTGGTATTGTCGGATGGGTTACGGTAATTGTGATTGCAGCTACGATGATTCCGGTAGATTTGCTTCGAAAAGCAGTGGTTGGAAGTGGAAAAGAATAAGATGCGGGTTCAGAGTCTGTGCGTAAATGCACAGACTCTGATGCATTTTGAACTAAAAAAGACAGTCACTGAAAGAAAAGCGGACTGGAAACAAGGATGGCGGGTTAGTTTGGTAATGAAAATTAATCGATGCCAATCTGAATCCCGCCCCGTCGTTCCGTAGGCTGCACAATAACGGAAACGGGCTGGCTTCCGCTCCATTCAAACGCATAGGATTCTCCGGAAGCCTGCCCGATAAAAGTCTTCCAGTTAATATCTGCCCGGATCTGCGGATCACAGTAACCGGACTGGCTTACCCAGCAGATGACAGCATCCGGATCTACCGATAACGTATTGCGGCTTTGGATATTGCTTAAAACAATCGGATTGCCGTTGGACAATACTGCGACATAAGAATTGTTTCCTTTGCCGGTCAGGATCGTTGTGGCAAATCCCTTCTGAGACAGAACGCCGCACCCAAGAAAACGGACTTCATAGTCGCATTCCTGTGTAAAAGCCAGTATATTTTCGGATTCTACAGAGATGACTTCTCCCGGCGCCAGCTTATAGATTACGACATGCTGGCTGTCAACCGCATAGTAGGTTACGGAGCTGCCGTTCATCATTACTTTCATCAGTGGGATATTTTCTCCTGTGACCCGTCGGATCAGTGAACCAAACGCCGCCTGCGCAAAGTTATTCTGCGGTCCGAGCAGCAGTTTTTCAAATTTATAGTTTTTTCCTCCGGCACTGTCTCCGGCGATAAATGAACCGGCTTTGGCAATCAGTACATCGCTGCCGCTGCAGGTAACCTTTAGCGTTAATTCATTGATGGTTTCAAACGTTAACATAAACAGAATCCTCCTAATCACTCACTTCTACGCCATATAGGGCGCAAAGGCCGGCCAAATCTCTGGCGACGCCGTTGCCTACGGCATTGAACTTCCAGCTGCCGTTGTACTGGTAAATCTCGCCAATCATCATAGATACGACATTGGAATAATATTCCGTCATTAAAAAACTGACACATTCCATCCCGCGTTCATCCAGAATCCGGATATACGCATCCTGCATCATACCGAAATGCAGTCTTCTGGCGAACGCTTCATCGATTGTAAGTACAAATACAATTTTTTTAACATCCCGGTTCAGCTTTTTGAAATCGAGCGTAACGATTTCACGATCCGTATGGTGTGCAGACTGAAATCGACAGCTGTGATCCGGACTTTCTGTCTGTCCATAAAAAACAAACCAGGAATCGCCGATGACTTTGCCGTCGGCGCCGAGTAAAAATGCAGAGACATCGGCATCACATTGCGAATGAGCGGTATTCCAGCCAAAGCACGCTTTCAAGATACCCGAATGCGGATCAACAGCCAGGGGAGCCTTCTGTCCTTTTTGCACTGGTTTTACGAGTGCCGGCAGCGGACGCCGTGCCGGCGCGGCAGTCGGAACAGATGCAGCAGGAGCGGCGGCTCGGGACGGACGAGGGGCAGCAGGAGCGGCGGCCCGCCCTTGCCGGGGTGCGGCAGGATGAGCCGCCTGAGCCGGACGTGGTGTGTTTGCGTGTGCTGCCTGTTGTCTGGCTGGCTGATTCAGATTCATAATATTTCGGGATGTAAGAGAGCCGCATACACGCTGCTTATTTATGGATAAAAGAGAATTATGGTTTACAGAACCTTTGGAGTTCATAGCAATTTTAATCATGGCGCCTCCTGATAAACTGGTATATAAAAAATGCATAGTTACGGAATACCATATTTTTTTGTATTTGTCAACCTTTTGCGTCTTGTGGACAGTAGCAGGATTTATTATTTTAATGGCACACCAACGCCAGATTCCGCAGCGCTGCTACTGTAAAATACTTCTATCACCCCATTTTCATAAAGCGAAAAATTTGTTCGATAACCAAACGACATTTTTGGGAAGATAGGAACTACATTCGTTCCGTCATAACCATGCAATAATGGAGAAACGATCAGCCGGATGATAGCCGGACTTTCAACTCTGCCGTGTCGTAACTTGTTACACCGAAATGTCCGTTTATGGCATTGACAGAACTTTGTCCGTATTTGTGTCGATATATACAATATATCTATGCGAGAGGTGATGAAAATGCTGTCGATAGCAGTGTGTGATGATGAAGTCATAGAATGTTGCAATATGGCAAAAAGAATAAAAAAAATTATGGAAGAAATGAAAATACCATGCATTATCCGTCAGTTCCGAAGTGGCGGAGAACTGCTGCAGGCACTGGAAAGTTTTGATATTGTTTTCCTCGATATCATTATGCAGGAGCTGGATGGGATGAAGACAGCGCAGATTTTCCGTGAAAAGGCATCCGATAACATACTTATTTTTGTATCGTCCAGCAGGGAGTACGTGTTTGAAGCGTATGACGTGGAGGCTTTCCAATATCTGCTGAAACCTGTGGAGGACCGGAAGATGAAAAGCGTACTGCAAAAAGCAGTCCTGAAAACGGAAAGGCGTTCACAGGAATATATGATTGTCAGCAGGGAAAGGCAGAAAAAGAAGTTATTTCTGGATGATATATACTATTTCGAGATAAAAGGAAGAATTGTTGATGCGCATGGGCCGGAAGGTATTTTTACTTATTATGGGCGGATGGGGGAGCTGGAGAACAGATTACAGGAGAAAGGATTTTTCAGGTGCCATAAAAGTTATCTCGTTAATCTGAAATATGTTGACGGGTATAACAGGCAGGAAGTGATCCTGGAAAATGGGGAAAAGATCGTAATTGCAAAAAGAAGGTATGAGCAGTTTGTCCAGGAGGTGCTTAAGGCTATGCGGAAAAATGGAGGGATTCCATGAATCAGCTTTCAGACTATACAGATATTTTAATCGTGGCGCCTTTTTACCTGGGGTATCTTTGGGCAGCGGGTAAATTTTGTAAAAAATTTTTGGGAGCTTCTAAAAGGAGAGAGAGGCTGTTTTTGCCCGTTTCCTTTTGCGGCTGGCTGCTTTGTGGTATTTGGGGGCGATTGTCTTTTGTTCTGTATGCTTTTTCTGTATTTCTGTACCCTGCATGTTTCATAGGCTTGGTGGTGTTGTTGTTCCAATCAGACAGGGGAAAAAGGATTCTGGCTGCATCTATGCTGGTGACAGTAAGGCTGATAGCAGATTTCTCAGCTTCTTTTTTATCGTGTCTGGAACTGATTTTCCTGCACGTGGTGAAAAAGATCCCGGAACCGTTTACGAAACAATGGGTGATCGGGCTGATCAGTGGTATTGGCTATTGTTTTGCCATATTGGCTGTACGCTGGATGTCGAAGCATCTTGAGACTGTTTTTTGCGGCAAGCCGGAAAAGTGGTATGTCTTATTGGCAGTACCGTTACTTATGATCATTACCGTGTACGATGTGGCGAACCTGGGCGCGAGCAATGGCATTCTGGTCAGGAGCGGGGGCAACATGGGATTGTATTATGATCAGATTTTCGGCTTTGCTGAATTTTTGGTTTTGGACCTCCTTTCTATGGCAGCAGCAGGATTTTATGTGTTTGGGATGAACCGGATTTATACGGAGCAGGAAAAGAGCGGTCAGTACCATTTGCAGATTTCAGTTTACAAAATGCTGGCGGAGCAGTACAGACAGTCGGAACGGCTGCGGCACGACATGAAAAACCATATCATTGCCCTGGCGGCGCTGTCCCGGAATAAAGAATGGGAGAAGATCGATGATTATCTGAAAAATATGGAGGGCATTGTTTTGGATACAGGAGGAGATCTGACAGGGAATAAGGCAGTGGACGCGCTCCTGTACCAGAAGAGGAAACAGGCGGAAGGGGAAGAGATCAGATGGGAATGTGATATGCAGGCGCCAAAGGAATGCGGCATCAATGAATTTGACTTATGCGTTTTAATAGGAAATATACTGGATAACGCTCTGGAGGCGTGTGGAAGGATGCAGAAAGACGAATGCCGGTTTATCAATATTCAGGCGAAGACTGTCAGGAAATGCTTTCTGATCGAAGTAAAAAACAGTATGGACAGGACGGAAAAGTTTGCAGAAGGCTTTACGAATAAAAGGGATTCACAGGGACATGGTATCGGACTGCTGAATGTCGGCGATGTGGTGCATGGTTATCATGGAGTGATGCATGCCGAAGCGAAGAATGGGATTTTCGTTATATCCATTTTAATACCGTTTCCTGATGCCGCACATGACATCTAAACGACTGTCTGAAGCATAAACCTAATATCTGTATTCACACCGTCGAAAAGATAATTGAGGGCTTTTGATGCGCTTAAAAACAATGATTGGAGGCGGTGCTATGAATACAAAGACAATGGAAGGTCTGGCAGGCGCAAGAACAAATATCAATCTGGTGAACACCCCCATGCGTGTCTATAAAGAGGCAAGGCGTAAAGGCGATACGGCAACAATGGAGCGCGCAATGGGGTATGTTGTTGAATTTTCCGAAAAGGCGGAGGATTATAAGGCGGAAGCTGATAAAGGAATGGAAGAAGACGCAAGGGAGGCACGAGAAAAAGAAAAATTGCAGCGTGAAGAGGCTGTCCGCAGGCGCAGGGAAGAGCGCGAAAAACTGGAAGAGAGGGCGGAAGAAAACAGAAATGCGGATTCCAATACAGATACCGTGGAGATCAGTGAGGAAGGTAAAGTATTGCTAAAGGATCACATAGATTCTGGCAGAGTCGGTTCTGACGAAAGAAAGACGGATGTCGTAAAGGAGCCTGTAATCTATACAAAAACCGGAGAAACGATTCCTTTGGAACAAGAAGCAGGCATAGGAGTAAGTTTTAAAAAAATTTAATCAGAGGTATCATCTTACGCAAACAGCCGTCCGGCATGAAAACGGGCGGCTGTTTTGCGTGGATAGCCGGAAGGGAGGCGAAAAAAGAGTAACAAGCTTTTTTCGGAAAGTTGAAAATTGGGTGAGAGTATTGCGGTATGGATTGACAAATGAATGGCTTTTATTTATAATATGCGTTATATATAGCGCTGGTTATGTATAGCGTAAATTATAAATGGAGGGGTAACTATGCCGGCAATCGCGAAAGTCACAAAAGAAATGATTATAGAAGCAGCGTTTGAAATTGCAAAAGAAACAGGAGCGGAAAACATAACCGCCCGGACAGTTTCGCAAAAACTCGGCTGTTCCACGCAGCCCGTTTTATATCATTTTAAAACGATTGAAGATGTCCGCATTGCGGCACATAAACAAGCAGGCAAATTTCATATTAACTATGTAACAAACATAAGCGGCAAATACGAACGCCCGATGCTGGAAGTGGGTATGAGACATATTCAGTTTGCCATAGAAGAAAAAAATCTTTTTCGCTTTCTGTTTCATTCAAACTATCATACAGGCGTTTCTCTTTCTGAATGGCTTACAGCGGAAAATTTTGATTCTTTAATTTCTATTTTGAAGAAACAGGCAAAGGCAGACAATCAGCAGGCGTATCGCATATTTTTTCAAATTTATTTGGTAACACATGGAATCGCCAGTCTGCTTGCTGATAATGCAATGATTTATGATGAAGCATACTGTATAAAAATATTGTCGAATGCCTATTTTGGCGCCATGTCTCTGCTAAAAGAAGGAAACTTATTATAAAAAACAACGCAAATATTTGTTCCGTAAGGAAAGTAAAATCAAATCGGAGGTACTAATATGAACAAACTTTTTAAACGCGATTTTACAATGGTTGTGATCGGTCAGATCATCTCGCTTTTCGGCAACGCCATACTGCGCTTTGCTTTGCCCCTTTACCTGCTTCGCGAGACGGACTCCGCGTCTTTGTTCGGCGCGGTAACCGCCTGCTCATTTATCCCAATGGTGATTTTTTCGCTCTTTGGGGGAGTGATTGCCGACAGAAAAAACAAACGGAATATTATGGTGGCGCTTGATTTTATAACGGCAGCGGTAATTTTGATATTCAGCCTTGCGCTGGGAAAAGTTTCGCTTGTTCCTCTGATGATAGCTGTGCTGATGATATTGTACGGCATTTCGGGAATTTATCAGCCCGCTGTTCAGGCAGGCATACCGCTAATTGTGGAAAAACAATTTCTTATGCAGGGCAACGCAGTGATAAATATGGTAAGCACCCTTGCGAGCCTGCTGGGACCTGTAACAGGCGGCGTTCTGTTCGGCGCGTTCGGGATAATGCCCATTCTTTTTATAAGTATCGTCTGCTTTGTTTTTTCGGCAGTTATGGAAATTTTCATACATATCCCTTTTGAAAAAAATACCGACGGTAAAAGCATTTTTGGTGCGGTAGGTTCCGATCTGTCGGACAGCTTCAAATTTATAAAAAACGAAAAGCCGATTTTTATTTCGGTACTGGGGATCGTCGCGCTGTTCAATCTTATATTGTCGGCAATGATGCTGGTAGGTATTCCCGTAATTGTGGTGCAGATTTTGGGCATGTCCGATACTGCTATCGGGATCACACAGGGCGCAATGGGTCTGGGAGGACTTGCGGGAGGAATTATCGCGGGTGCAGCGGCGGGAAAAATCCGTCTTAAGAACGGATATGTATTTTTAATCATATGTTCGCTGGCGGCGTTTTTTATGGGAATTCCAGTTCTTGAAGCAATACCGAAAAACATCGGATATTTCCTGATAACCGCCATAAGTTTCGGCGCAATGTGTGCTTCTGCAATGTTCAGCGTATCCATGATGACAGTGGTGCAGCAGCAAACGCCGCCGAATCTCCTCGGCAAAATAATGGCTGTGGTTATTGCCGTGTCAGGCTGCTCCCAGCCTGTTGGACAGGCGGTTTACGGAGTGTTGTTTGATGTTTTGGCCGGCAAGTCGTATTTGATAACGACAGGCGCAGCGATTTTGGCTATGGCGGTTTCGTTGTACTCCAAAAAGGTTTTTGCGGCTCTGGAACAACAATCAGCCATTCACAGTTTTTAGGTTTAATTATGTCTGCTTTTGTGAAAAGGTATGAATGGAGCAATTCATATGGAAGAAAAATCATTTAAGAAATATATCATTTTGTGGTTCAGTCAGAGCGTATCGGGACTTGGAAGCTCTATGACCGGGTTTGCGCTTATTTTATGGGCGTATGGACAGAGCCATTCTGCAATGTCCGTTTCGCTGATGTCCTTTTGCAATTATGTGCCGTATGTATATTTAAGCCTGTTTGCCGGAA
>ERZ779632.924-NODE-924-length-13826-cov-9.903783_pt1 | contig 13826 bp, 10 predicted proteins | sample MGYA00514194_ERZ779632 | MGnify/ENA primary metagenome ERZ779632 (study PRJEB29562, sample SAMEA4376704) | mouse gut metagenome | isolation source: Cecum | study: EMG produced TPA metagenomics assembly of the A DSS colitis mouse model was used to assess the...
CCCTGGGCCGTTGGCCCATGCTGTACCCATCGCCCTGGTGTCTGGACATTTCCTCCCGGCGCTCATATCCGGCGGACATGAGATAGTCGTGGCTCAGCTCACGGGGCGGCCGCTCTATTTCGTCATCGACGGAAAAGCCGATCTTGTTCATGGGGCGATACCCTTCCCGGGTCTGCCAGTCCTCCCGCTGATAGACGGGCGGGATGTAGGGGGTCATGGGATAGTGGGAATAGGGCTCCATATACGCAGAGCGGGGGTAGCCGTAGCCGCCCCCTCCGTCTGATACTTTCGTAGCCACGCCTGAAAGGAACTCAATCGTATGCCCAATTCTTCCCGTACCTGTGTGCTGCCCTTTCGCATTTCCAGATAATCTTCCACTGCCTGTATTTTTTCCTCCGGTCCTATTTTCCCTTTTAAGCTCATGATAATTGCTCCCCCATTTCGACAGTTTTGTTTTTTCACTGTCTACTTTAGAGGGAGCATATCAGTGCGTAGCACCGCCGCTTGCGGCGGCTTTATTCCACGGCCTCTACAGATTGGCAAACACGTCCATCTGCTTTTGCAGCTCGCCCACAATCTCTTGATTTGTATCCATTCGTGCGGTGATACCGGCCATATCGTCCACCAGCATGCGGGTGCTGCCGGCCGCGCCGGTGAGGCCGGAGGCCGCGCCATCAATAGCTCCGGAGATGCTGGAGATGGAGGCGGCAATTTCGTCCATGGCGGTTTTCAGCCGCCCCGCCCTGTCGTTGAACTCCTCCATGGCGTGACCAATATAGGCGGAATCCTCCCGGTACTGCTTGCCGGCCTGGACAGTCCGCTCCAGCTGGTCTATGACGGCCTGACTCAGATAATCGGCCAGCTCCCGGGCGCTGCTGGCCAGATATTCCACCGCCCCCGTAACCACGCCGCTGACCTCCTGGATGTTGCTGGCGGTTTCGGCGCAGGAGTCGGCCAGCTTGTGCACCTCCTGGGCCACAATGGAAAATCCAGCTCCCGCCGCACCGGCCCGGGCCGCTTCGATGGAAGCGTTGACGGCAATGAGGTTGGTGGAGGATGAGATATCAAGAATGTCCTTGGTCAGGGAGCGGATCTGCTCCACATTCCGGCTCTTCTCAATGGCCTGATCCAGCATGGCCATGATATCTGCCGTCTTGGAGCGAATCAGCTCCGTCTCACTATGGGCAGAGCGCTCCATCTCCTCGGCCCGCCCCCGCATTTCCGCAGAATACGCCGTGATGGCGGAGCATTCCTCCGCCATGCTCTGGGTGTCCCCCTGGGTGCCGGCGGCGTTGGTGCTGATGGCGGAGGTGCTGCCCGCGATCTCCTCCAGGGCGGCAGAGAGCTGCTCCGTGAGGCCGGAGAGATTCCGGACGCTGCCGTTGGAGGTCTGGGTCCGCTGGCGCACCTCTCCCACAACGCCGCTGATGCGCTCAGAGCTGTCCTTGAGGGTGCCCATGGCGTCCCGAATGGGGGTGAGCACATATTTGCGGATGATCCGAAAAGCAGCCGCTACCAGGAAAATACCGACAGCCAGAGTGAAGGCGCTGGTGATGAGGGAAATGATGTAAACCAGAGTGAGCTTTCCGCGGGCCGCCTCCGCCCGGCTGCTGACAGACGCGGAGAGCGTGTCAATCGCCGCCTCCGCCGCGCCGCCCCAGCTGGCCACATCTCCGTTGGCTGTGGCGTAGGCATCCTGGGTTTTACTGTCGGCGCTGGCGCAGACCAGATGGACCAGAGCGTGCTTCAATTCCGTGTAGGCGCTCAGCAGAGACTGGTAGGAGCCCTCGTCCCCCGGAGAGACAAAGCTTTCATAGGCGCTCAGCTTTTCGTCCAGGGCAGCCTCCTCCGCCTTGATCTCCTGTACCAGCCGGATCATGGTAGCATGGTCTGCCGCCACAATGTGGGACAGGGCCAGACGGTGTATGTTCATGACGGACTGCCGGATATCCTCCAGATGCTCCTCACTGACCATGTACTCATCCACAATGGTCCCTGCGTTGGCGTGGACATTGTTGATGCTGAATACTGCCAAAATATTGGATAACAGCGCGATCAAGCCCAGCAGAACAATGGGTAGGGCCAGGCGCTGCTGTAGTGTAAGCCTGCCTTTCATACCATTTCCTCCCATATTGATGTTTGTTTTACCGCTCGCACACGCTCTCGGCCAGCCGGTCCAGCTGGATCTGAAGGGAGGTGCCAGAGGGGTTCCCCTGGGCCATACTGCCGGAAAACTCGGCTACAGGGTCCCAGAATTTTCCGCCCACCCGCTGGAGCTGAGAGTGATTGGATTGCTCCAGCAGAGCAGCAATGGCTGGGGACGCCTGGACCTCTGGGGAGTTGGCCGCATTGATGTTGGCCGGCCCCTGGCCCCGCAGCTCAAAGCGCAGGCGCTGGTTCTCCTCGCTGACGATCCACTCCGCCAGCCGCGCCGCCCAGTCCGGGTGACGGGAGTAGGCGTTCACGCCGATGAGCTTGCAGCCGGAGAAGGAGGCCATCTGCACCTGCTGTCCCGCGCAGGTGTAGGTGGGCAGCTTGGCCGCCCCCATGTCGTCTCCCCATGCCTCCTTCACAGCCACTGCATTCCACACACCACTGACGCCGGCGATGACAGAGCCGTCCTGCACGCCGGTGAGGAACGCCGTGTCCGTCCGGTTGGAGAAGGCCGGGCTGGCCGCGATGTCCAGCATGGCCTGGGCCACATCCACCCCGCAGATGGGACCGTCTGTGCTGTTCCAGGTGCAGTAGTTGGTCAGACCGTCCTCGTTCAGCCCGACTTCCAATCCGGTGTTGCCGAAGAAGGCGTAGACATACCACGCGGAGGACCAGTCCATAGACACCATTCGTCCGGCCTGGGCGGCCGTCTCCAATATCCGATCCAGACGCTGGACGTCCGCCTCTGTGAAATAGGATTTGTTGTAGTACAGGAAATAGCCGTTATCCGCGGTAAGGGGATAGGCGTAGAGCGTGTTCTCCACACTGGCCGCCTCCACCGCTGCGGGGAGGGAGGCGCTTTGAATGGCCGCGCTGTCGGCGATCGGGTCCAGTCCGCCGGCGGCGGCCAGCGCGGATACCTGGTCATCAGCGAAGGCGAACACGTCCGCGCCCCCCTCCAGATCGCCCAGCAGAGCGTCCTTGCAGTTGGACTCACTCTGGGGCTGGTAGGTAATCTGGAAGCTGGCCTGGCCGGCGTAATGGGCCTGAAATGAAGCAAAAATCTCCTGAAGCAATGCCTCATCCTCCTCCGCGCCCCACACCGTCAGAGCAATGGTCTTATCTGCCGGCGGGCTGTCCTTGGGGAGCTGCTTCTGCTTTCCACAGGCAGACGGCAGGAGCAATAAACAGGCGGATAACACGAAAAGGAAAAGCCGTCTCATCATAGTTTACCATTCCTCCCATAAATTCGGAGGTATTATAGCATTTTATGTCCTTGATTTCAACTGGCAAAGCGGCAAAAAATATTGGGGCAGCTTTTAGTGTGAAAGATACCCGGATAAAAGGTAATGCTTTCCGCCTGTCTGGCCCCGGAACCGGAGATCGTCATTGTCAACGAGCCCACCCGGGGGCTTTTCGAGAGGTGTAATATAAAAGAAATACAGACGGTCACTGGACCGGTTGACTCTGAAAACTTGGGATTTTGTCAAAGCCATGAGCATCTTTGCATTTGGGATGGGCAGTCCGCCCGGTGCAATCCGGCCCTGTGAAATGTTAATATGAAAGGTTGGCGACTCATAGGCTAATCGCCACACTGGCCCAAAATGTCCAAACCGCATTTGAATATTTGAACTCGCACATCAGCGCATTTTTGATAGCATGACAGCCAATGGTCTGGAAAATTTTCGTTGCGGAAGCCACAAAAATAATGTATGCTTAGAGGGAACTATGGTGAAACCGCACGGATGGAGGGATAATCATGGCTGACATGAAGAAAGAACAGGAACGCGACGAGCTCCACCGGGCAATCTGGGCGATTGCTGATGAGCTGCGAGGTGCGGTGGACGGTTGGGATTTTAAGAACTATGTCTTGGGGACGATGTTCTACCGCTATATATCGGAAAATTTGGAGAGCTACATCAATTGCGGCGAGTGGGATGCGGGAAACACAGATTTCCGGTATGCGGATATGCCTGACGCCGAGGCAGAGGAGGCGCGGGCCGGACTGGTGGAGGAAAAGGGCTTTTTCATTCTGCCCAACGAGTTATTCTGCAATGTCAGAAAGAACGCGCCCCAGGATGAAAACCTGAACGAGACCCTGGAGACAGTTTTCCGCCATATTGAGGAATCTGCCAAGGGCAGCCAGTCCGAGAGCAGTTTTGCGGGGCTGTTTGATGACTATGACGTCAACAGCAACAAGCTGGGCGCAACAGTGGCCAAACGGAACGAAAAGCTGGTCAAGCTGTTAAACGGCGTGGCGGAGATGAATCTGGGCGAGGTAAAAGATCACGATATTGATGCATTTGGCGACGCCTATGAATATCTCATGACTATGTATGCCTCCAACGCGGGAAAATCCGGCGGCGAGTTCTTCACTCCCGCTGATGTGTCCGAGCTGCTGACCCGCCTTGGAACCGTGGGCAAAACGGAGATCAACAAGGTCTATGATCCCGCCTGCGGTTCCGGCTCCCTGCTGCTGAAGGCGGAAAAGGTGCTGGGGCGGGATGCTATCCGAAACGGTTTCTATGGGCAGGAAATTAATATCACGACTTACAACCTCTGCCGCATCAATATGTTCCTCCACGATGTGGGTTTTGATAAATTTGATATCGCCTGTGAAGACACTCTGACCGCACCCCAGCACTGGGATGACGAGCCCTTTGAGCTGATTGTCTCCAATCCTCCGTACTCCATCAAATGGGCGGGGGATGATGACCCCATTCTGATCAATGACCCTCGTTTTTCTCCCGCCGGGGTGCTGGCGCCAAAGTCAAAGGCTGATCTGGCTTTTATCATGCACTCCCTGTCTTGGCTGGCCTCCAATGGGACGGCGGCTATCGTCTGCTTCCCCGGCATCATGTACCGGGGCGGCGCGGAGCAGAAAATTCGCAAGTATCTGGTGGACAACAACTTCATCGACTGCGTGATACAGCTCCCGGCCAACCTGTTCTTCGGGACAAGCATCGCCACCTGTATTATGGTGCTGAAAAAGGGCAAGACGGACAACAAAGTGTTGTTTATTGATGCCTCCGGCGAGTGCGTCAAGGTGACGAACAACAACCGGCTGACGGCGGAGAACATCCAGCGCATCATGTCTGTATTTGCCGGGCGGGAAGAAATCAAGCACTTCTCTCATTTGGCAGAGTATGTGGAAATCGTGGAGAATAACTACAATCTGTCCGTGTCTGCCTATGTGGAGGCGGAGGACACCCGGGAGAAAATCGACATTGTGAAGCTCAACGCTGAGATTGAAGAAATCGTAGCGCGGGAGCAGGTTTTGCGGGATGAGATTGCAAGGATTATTGCAGAAATTGAGGTAGGAACATGAGCAGGCTGGAGGAATTGATTGCAGAGCTTTGCCCTAACGGGGTGGAGTATAAAAAACTGGGTGATATTGCGGCCATTTCAAGAGGCGGTAATCTGCAAAAGAAAGACTTCTGTGCAGAAGGCGTTCCTTGCATTCACTATGGACAAATCTATACAAGATACGGACTGTTTGCCGATAGGACTTTCACTTTTATTAGCGAGGACTGCGCCAAAAAGCAAAAGATAGCATATCCCAATGACATTGTTATGGCTGTTACGAGTGAAAATATCGAGGATATATGCAAATGCGTGGCTTGGTTAGGTGAAAGCACGATTGCAGTCAGCGGACACACAGCTATTATTCATCATAGCCAGAACGCCAAATACCTGACCTACTACTTTCATACTCAAATGTTTGCTACACAAAAGAGGAGACTTGCCCATGGCACGAAGGTAATGGAAGTTACGCCGGATACCTTAAACTCAGTAATCGTCCCCATCCCCCCTCTGCAAGTGCAGAGTGAAATTGTCAAGATTCTTGACAATTTCACGGAGCTTACAGCGGAGCTTACAGCGGAGCTTACAGCGAGAAGGAAACAATACGAGTATTATAGAAGTGCGATACTTCGCTCAAGCAACACAACAACTGAAAAAACACTTGGAGAAATTTGTGATTTTGTACGGGGGCCTTTTGGAGGAAGTCTAAAAAAAGAAAACTTTTCTAAAGAAGGATATGCCGTTTATGAGCAACAGCACGCAATCTATGGTGATTTCAAATTCAGATATTTTGTCGATAAAGCAAAATACGATGTAATGCAGAGATTTTTTGTAAAACCTGGCGATCTGATTATGAGTTGCTCTGGTACTATGGGTAGAATTGCAATCATTCCAGATGACGCTCCAAATGGAATAATCAATCAGGCATTATTAAAATTGACGCCAAAAACTGGAATAAGCAATAAATACTTAAAGTATTGTTTTGAAGATACAATAGCGGCACGGATGAACTCTGCGGCAAGAGGTGGAGCCATTAAAAATGTAGCATCCGTTGCCGTTTTGAAAGGTATTAAAATACAGATACCTTCGCTTGCAGAGCAAAATCGAATCGTTGCTATTCTCGACTATTTTTATGATCTCTGCAACGATCTGACCTCCGGCCTGCCCGCCGAGATTGCGGCGCGGAAAAAACAGTATGAGTACTACCGGGACAGACTGCTGACCTTTCAGGAAAGGACATGAACATGGGAAAAGAGAAAAAAGCTGGGGTAATCTATATTCTGACAAATCCGTCCTTCCCGGATTATGTGAAGATAGGCTATGCGACAGACATTGAAAAGAGATTGGCACAGCTCAATCGAAGCGAGTGCATCCCTTTTGCATTCCGGGTCTATGCGATTTATGAGGTATCGGCCCCACTGCAAGACAGAGAACTGCATAGCTTGATCGACCGCCTGAACCCGGAACTGAGGGCCATTGATACTTTTGATGGAAAAACCAGAACAAAGGAATTTTACGCTATGTCCGCTGAGGACGCCTACGCGCTTTTGGAGAGCATCGCCAAGCTCAGCGGCACCATAGATAAGCTGCGGCGGCTAACGCCGGAGGGACACGAGGTTTTGGATGAGGAAGTGGCCGCCGAGGTTCAGGCTGAGGCAAAAGAGCGAAAGGCCCCATTTTCTTTTTTTAAATGCGGAATTGAACCTGGAGCCGAGATTGTTCTGGTTGGCCGTTCTGATATTGTCGCTACGGTAAGTGACGACCGCCAGATCAAGTATGGGGGACAGACGTATTCCCTATCCTCTCTTGCGCAGAAAATATTGCAGACATCTTATCCGCTTCAAGGTCCCGGCCACTGGACCTATCAGGGGAAAAAGCTGCGCGATATCCGTGAGGAAAGGGAAGCGCAAGGCCTTTATCAATAGCTGGACTGATGAGGTGAAACCATGGCATTTTTTAATATCGTTGCTGCCAGCAACGAAAGCACAGTAGTTGCTGAATATACTCCCGAATCTGCCCGCTCCGACGCTTACCAGAGCGAGGCGGAATTGGAACGGGAATTCATTCGAATTTTAGCCGCGCAAGGTTATGAATATCTGGAAATTCATACGGAAACTGATTTAGCAGCCAATCTTCGCAAACAGATAGAACGGCTTAACAAGTATGTATTTACGGATAGTGAGTGGGAACAGTTTTTTTCAGATTGCATTGCTAACAATAATGAAGGCATCGTAGAGAAAACTCGAAAAATTCAAACAGATCATGTCCAGGTGCTTCATCGGGATAACGGCATGACCAAAAATATCTCTCTCATTGACAAGAAAAACATTCACAACAACTGTCTGCAGGTTATCAATCAGTATGAAGTGGGCACGGCGGACGGCGCAAACCGCGACAACCGCTATGACGTGACCATCTTAGTGAACGGACTGCCCCTGATCCACGCAGAATTGAAACGCCGGGGCGTTGCCATCCGAGAGGCGTTCAACCAAATCAAACGATATCAGCGGGACAGCTTCTGGGCCGGATGCGGATTGTTTGAGTATGTGCAGATTTTTGTAATCTCCAATGGCACACATACCAAGTATTACTCTAACACCACCCGTTCCAGCCATGTGAAAGAGATGAACGAGGCGGGACGGCGGAGGTCCAAAAAGACCAGCAACAGCTTTGAATTTACCTCTTTTTGGGCGGATGGAAACAACAGGGTCATTGCCGATTTGATTGACTTTACGAAGACCTTCCTTGCCAAGCACACCATCTTGAATGTACTGGTTCGGTATTGTGTGTTTACCTCGGAAGATATGCTGATGGTCATGCGGCCCTACCAGATCGCGGCTACTGAGCGGATCTTGAGCCGTATTGAGGTTTCCGCCAACTATAAGAAGATGGGGAGTATTGAGGCAGGCGGCTACATCTGGCACACCACCGGCAGCGGCAAGACGCTGACCTCCTTCAAGACAGCGCAGCTGGCCTCCCAGCTTCCCTACATTGACAAGGTGCTTTTTGTGGTAGATCGTAAGGACCTGGACTACCAGACCATGAAGGAGTATGACCGTTTTGAGAAAGGCGCGGCCAACAGCAACAAATCAACGGCGGTTCTGCAAAGGCAGCTGGAGGACACAAAGGCACGTATTATCATTACGACTATCCAGAAACTGGACAACTTTATCACGAAAAACAAGGGCCATGCCGTGTATGGCAAGCACTGCGTCATTATCTTTGACGAGTGCCACCGCAGCCAGTTCGGGGATATGCACGCCAAAATTGTCAAAGCGTTTAAGCAGTACCATCTGTTTGGGTTTACTGGCACGCCGATTTTTGCCAAAAACGCCGCAAAGGGCAAGCACCTGCAGCTGCTCACCACCCCGCAGACCTTCGGCGACCAGCTCCACACATACACCATTGTGGACGCCATCAACGATGGGAATGTCCTGCCCTTCCGCATTGACTATGTGGATACGGTAAAAAAGAAGGCCGACATCAAGGATAAAGATGTCCGGGCCATCGACATCGAGCGGGCGATGGGCGCCCCGGAGCGGGTACAGGAGATCGTGACGTATATCCTGGCGCACTTTGATCAGAAAACCAAGCGCAGTAATTACTATTCCCTAAAGGGTCAGCGGATGGCAGGGTTCAACTCCATTTTTGCGGTCAGCTCCATCCCCATGGCGATGAAATATTATACGGAGTTCAAACGGCAATTGGATGAGCAGGGCCGCCGCCTTACCATAGCCGCAATTTTCAGCTATGCCGCCAACGAGGACGATCCGGATGATGTGTTGGGTGAAGAGGGCTTTGACACCGACGCCCTTGACCAGACCTCCCGTGATTTTCTGGACAGTGCAATCAGGGATTACAATGCGGCATTTAACACCAACTTCGATACCTCTGCCGATAAATTCCAGAATTATTATAAAGATCTGTCCATGCGGGTGAAAAACCGGGAAGTTGATTTGCTGATCGTGGTCAATATGTTCCTAACCGGCTTTGACGCCACCACACTAAACACCCTGTGGGTGGACAAGAATCTGAAAATGCACGGATTGATCCAGGCGTATTCCCGGACGAACCGTATCCTCAATTCCGTAAAAACCTATGGCAATATCGTCTGTTTCCGGGACTTGCAGCAGGCTACCGATGACGCCATCGCCTTGTTTGGGGATAAAAACGCCAATGGCATCGTGCTGCTCAGAAGCTTTGCGGACTATTATAACGGCTATGAGGATGACAACGGCAGACATCACCCTGGCTATGTGGACTTGATTGCAAAGCTGGAATCGGAATTCCCTCTGGACAAAAAAATTGTTGGAGAACAGGCGGAAAAGGACTTCATCCGACTTTTTGGCAGTATTTTGTCTCTGCGGAATATCCTGTCTTCGTTTGATCAGTTTGAAGAAATGCAGACTTTTGCCGCACGGGACTTGCAGGATTATCAAAGCCGGTATATCGACCTGTATGACAAATTCCGCAGAAAAGATAGCGGTGACAAAGAGAATATCAATGATGATATCATCTTTGAAATCGAGCTGATCAAGCAAGTAGAAGTCAATATCGACTATATCCTGATGTTGGTGGAGAAGTACCACGATGGGAACTGTGAGGATAAAGAGATATTGTCTGCGATCCGCAAAGCTGTTGACGCCAGCATCCAACTCCGCAGTAAAAAGGAACTGATCGAACAGTTTATCAGCCGGGTCAACGTGGAGAGTTCTGTCCAAAGCGATTGGCGGCGGTATGTCTCGGAGCAGGAAAAATCTGATTTGGCAGAAATTATAGCAGCTGAAAAGCTCAAGCCGGAGGAAACAAGGAAATTCATGGAAAACGCGTTCCGTGACGGGGCTGTTAAAACCACTGGCACCGATATCGATAAGCTGATGCCCCCTGTTTCCCGCTTTGGTGGAGGAAATCGGTCAAAAAAGAAACAGGGCATTATTGAGAAATTCAAAGTGTTTTTTGAGAAATACTTTGGGCTTGGCATTGCGGATTTTATAGACAGCTGACTATATGTACATCAGAATGGAGCCGGTATATGCAGACAACATATAGAACTTATTTAGATGCACTCCACCAGCGGTGTCTTTGTATATCTTCTGGACACCGTGATATGCTCCCTATAAGCGGGGCGGATGCGGGTATTCGCAATCTTGCTGAACAACATCGGGCGCCCTCCCAGAGGATGGCGCCCGCCGTTTATATTCCGGTCCGCTCTCACAGCCGCTTCACACGCGGCTGTGCCTCCGGAGGCGAGGCTGCGGAGAATAAATATCCGGAGAACAGTTTCAGCCCTGGCCGTAGTAGGCGCCTGGACCGTGCTTGCGAAAGTAGTGCTTGTCCTGATAGCGCTGGGGAGCCGCTCCCGCGGAGGGCCGGATCTGCCGGGTAAGGATGGCCATTTTGGCCACCTCCTCCAACACCACCGCGTGATAGACCGCCTGGCCGGCGTCCTTGCCCCAGGTGAAGGGACCGTGGCTGGCACAGATCACGCCAGGGACAGCGGTGGGCTCAATGCACCGATCCCGGAAGGTCTCCACAATGATTTTGCCGGTGTTTTTCTCGTAGTCCTCTTCCAGCTCCCCCTGGGTCAGGTGGCGGGCACAGGGAATGGAGCCATAGAAGTAGTCGGCGTGAGTGGTGCCGAAACAGGGAATGTCCTCCCCGGCCTGAGCCCAGGCTACTGCGTGGGGACTGTGGGTATGGACGATGCCGTTGATCCCCGGAAAAGCTCTGTACAGCTCCAGATGGGTCTTGGTGTCGCTGGAGGGCTTCCACCTGCCCTCCACCCGTTCGCCGGTCTCCAGGCTGATTACCACCATATCCTCGGCAGCCATCCCCTCGTACTCCACTCCGGAGGGTTTGATGACCATGAGTCCCCTGTCCCGGTCAATCGCAGACACGTTGCCCCAGGTAAAGGTGACCAGGTTGTACTTGGGCAGGAGAAGGTTGGCCTCCAGAACGTTTTGTTTGAGTGATTCTAACATGTTGTTTCCCCCTTTTCCTCAGTAAAAGGTCCGCCCGGGATTGGGACCCAATACCCAATTTAATAAAAGTATATCACTTGTATCGTTTTCGGTCAACAATTTGTACAATTCTTTTTAATTTTTTGTAAATTCAACAAGACAAATTATTTTCCTGTTGTACAAATTCTGCCGCTATGGTATAATTGGGCTAAATTGATATTTTCATCAGGGAGGTCCGCCCTATGGTACCGAAATACCAATCTGTCGCCGACTCCTTGCGACAGGAGATTGAAAGCGGTCAGTACAGCAATCAGCAGCTGCTGCCCACAGAGCAGCTGCTCTGCCAGCGCTTCCGGATCAGCCGGCAGACCGTCCGCCGGGCTCTGGCCCTGTTGGAGAACGAGGGCCTTATCACCCGCCGGCAAGGCAGCGGCTCCCGCCTGCGGGAGCGCACGGAGCCGGAGGCCCTCCTGAATTGTGCCATCGCGGTGGTCACTACTTATATCAGCGACTATATCTTTCCCAGTATCCTGCGGGGCATGGAAACGGTTCTGTCCGCCAACAGCAGCGCCCCGCTCCTCTTTGCCACCCAGAACCAGCTGTCGGTGGAGCGGAAGATTCTCCAAACCCTGCTGACGATGAAAGAGCTGGACGGCGTACTGGTGGAGGGTACCAAGACGGCATTGCCAAACCCCAATCTGGACCTGTACCAAAAGCTGATCGACCGGGGAGTCCGTCTGGTTTTTATCAACGGAATTTATCCGGAATTGGCTCACATTCCCTCTGTGCTGGCAGATAACCGCGGCGGAGGACGGATGCTGACGGAGCATCTCCACCGGCGAGGTCATCAGAATATCGCAGGTATTTTCAAGGTCGATGACATGCAAGGCATGCTGCGCTACGCCGGTTACGCGGAGGCGCTGCGGGACCTGGGCCTCCCCTTTGAGGACGAACATGTCCGCTGGTACAATACGGAGCAGCGGAGAGCTTTTCTGTCCGAATCCTTCGTGGATTCCGTTTTAGAGGGGTTCCAGGGCTGTTCTGCCGTGGTGTGCTACAACGACGAGGTGGCCATCCGGGTGGTATCCCAGCTGCAGAAGCGGGGAGTCCGAGTCCCCGAGGACATGGCTGTGGTCAGCTTTGACAACAGCCAGTACAGCGAACTGGCTCCGGTGCATCTGACCTCTCTCTCCCACGGCCCCCGGAACTTGGGGGAGCTGGCCGCCAACTTGATGCTCCGCCTTCTCCGCGGGGAGGAGTGCCAATCTGAGACCGTTCCCTGGCAGCTGGCGGAGCGGGAAAGCGGCTGATTCCGATCCGCGCCCCTCTGTCTGCCGAATGTCTGTAAAAATCCTCCAATCCATTGCGCTGCAAGAGATTGGAGGATTTTCGTATTTTAGAAAGAATACCAAATTTATAAAAATGTTAAAACCTCCACAGTCCGCACTGCCATAAGTTTGATATAAAATCCCGCCTCCAAAATAGGAGACGGGGCTGTTTGTGATAAAGTCAGTTCAGGTATTTGCCCAGTGTTTTCAAGAACAAATCAATATTCAGCGGTTTGGCCAGATGGGCGTTCATACCGCTTTTCAAGGCGGTCTCCTTATCCTCCTCCATGGCGTTGGCCGTCATGGCGATAATGGGGAGGCCCTTTACGTCTTTTCTGGGCAAAGCGCGGATGGTGCGGGTGGCCTCATAGCCGTCCATCACCGGCATCTGCACATCCATGAGGACCGCGTCGTAATAGTATTCCTCCGCCTGACGGACCATATTCACCGCGTCGGTGCCGTCCGGCGCGGTTTCCACGGCAAATCCGCTCTCCGTCAGGATAGTCTCGGCAATCTCACGGTTGAGCTCGTTGTCCTCCACCAGCAGAATCCGCCTGCCGGTAAAGTCCGCCTGGGTCCAGGCCGGCTGGGCCGGCTTCGGTCCTTCCAGATTATTGGCCGCCAGCAGGGCGGATTTCAGGTCGGACATAAACAGCGGTTTGGCGCAGAAAACAGTGACGCCGGCCGACCGGGCGTCCTCCTCAATGTCGGTCCAGTCGTAAGCCGTCAGGATAATGATGGGCGCGTCCTGACCAACGGCCGCACGGATACGGCGGCAGGTCTCGATGCCGCTTAACTCGGGCATCTGCCAGTCCAGAATATAGGTGTGATAGGGGTCTCCCTCGTTATGGGCGCTCTTGGCCCGGTAGACCGCCTCCTTGCCGGAGGTGGTCCACTCCGCCCGCATCCCGATCTGCTTAAGCATACGGGTCACGCTTTCACAACTGTCGCAGTCGTCGTCCACCACAATGGCCCGCAAGCCCCCCAGCTCCTTGATCTGGGCCGCGTTTTTCTCCATGTCCTGGAGCTTCAGGCTCAGCTCCACCCGGAACTCGCTGCCCTTGCCCTTCTCGCTCTGGAC
>ERZ779632.929-NODE-929-length-13783-cov-7.467876_pt1 | contig 13783 bp, 12 predicted proteins | sample MGYA00514194_ERZ779632 | MGnify/ENA primary metagenome ERZ779632 (study PRJEB29562, sample SAMEA4376704) | mouse gut metagenome | isolation source: Cecum | study: EMG produced TPA metagenomics assembly of the A DSS colitis mouse model was used to assess the...
CCGGAGAAGCCGTTGTTATACAGGTTCATCCCCGCCACGGGGGAGCCGGTGTACAGCACCACCGAGGAGTGGAGAAACCCGGCCAGCACCCCGTAGAACCAGCCGAAATAGCCGGCGATGGGGGCCAGAGTGGTGCAGAACAGGCAGGCCAGCTGTACGGCGGGGTCAGTGAGGGACCAGTCCATCACCACGCTGCCCAGAGCCACCCCGGCCATCACCGGCAGGATATTGAAGGCGTGCTTGCCAAAAGCGGAAAAGCCCATCACCGTCAGAATCCCTCCCACGGTGGGGCCGTTGAGCTCGCCGCCGGTGAGCAGGATGTAGGCCATACCGATCAGGCCGTTCACCCCGATGTTGATGACCACCGGGGCCGGGCCGAACATACGCAGGTAGTCGCTGGGAGCCCGTCCGCTGGTCTGGAGCAGCCGGCGGTAGCCCGCCCAGGCCGCCCAGACCGGCTTGCCGCTGAAAAACAGTCCTCCCAGAATGAGGAGCACACACAGGGTAACCAGTATAAACCCAAAGTGCGGACTGTAGCCCTCCGCCCAGCGGTAATAGGTGGTGGGGTCCGCCCCCAGAGAGGCCATCAGCGGCACGCACACCATAGCCACCAGCCCGCAGGCAAAGCCCACATTGTACAGGTTCATTCCGTTTTGGATGCGGTAGGTATAAGCGGCCAGGGGCGGCATAATAAAGCCAATGACCAACCCCACCAGCACCCCCTCAATGGGTCCGCCCCAGCCGTTGTCCAGGGCGATGTAGCTGACAATGGGGGCCAAGGCGGTGGCCATCAGTCCGATTCCGATGTTGCCCGCCGCTGGCAGGCGGCGGGCCTTGGTGTACAGCCAGGTTCCGGCTAGAATGGGCCAGATATTCACAAAGTTCTTGCCAAACAGGGAGAAGCCGGACATCAGACCGAGCTCCACCAGGGTCATACCGTTGAGGGTATCCCGGGCGGCGTAGAGCACGCACACCGTAATGGCGGTGACAATGGCGGAGTTCACCAGCGCCGCCCCCGGTCCGGCCACCAGAACGTAATCGGTAATCAGCGCGTCCTCCGTGGTGACAATGGTATACAGCCCCCGCAGAATATTTACGGGGGTATCTATCACAAAGCCGGCCAGAGCCAGCAGAATCGCGTAGGCCCACAGATAAGGGAACATTTTGTCATACCGGGCCTGATGCTCATGGTGCAGCAGGTGAAACACTCCCATTGGCGGTCACACTCCCTTAAAATACTCCCGCGTCCGCTCCGCGTCTTTCCGAATCTCCTCCGCCAGCGCCTCCAGGTCGGGGAACTTCCGCTCCCCCCGCAGCCGCCGGAAGAACTCCACGCGCACCGGATGACTGTACAGATCGCCCTGGAAATCCAGAATAAAGCCCTCCACCGTGACCCGGCCGTCGTTGTCAGCTACAGTAGGGCGGACCCCCACGTTGGTGACGGCGGCACGGCACTGGCCGTCAAACCACACCCGGGTGGCATAGACCCCGAAGGCGGGGACAATCACCCGGTCTGGAATCCAAAGATTCACCGTAGGAAAGCCCAGGGCGGAGTGACCGATCCCCTTGCCGCGGCCCACTGGCTGAGTGAGAATATGGGGATGGCCCAAAAACTCCGCCGCCCGCTCCATCTCCCCCTGGGCCACCAGATCACGGATGTAGGTGGAGGAGATGGTAATGCCGTCCCGCTCCACCTTTTGGATGATGTCGCAGCCCAGGCCCAGTTCCCGGCATTTAACCTTGAGCCGTTCCGGATTGCCCTTGCCCATGTAACCAAAGTGGAAGTCGTGCCCGGCCACCACATGGACCACGCCCAGCTCCTCCGCCAGGTACTTCTGGACAAAGTCCTCCCAGTCCATCCGCTGCATGGTGTCAAAGGGGGCCACTACCACCTCCTGAATACCATAGCACTGGCGCATCAGCAGGATACGGTCCTCCACGGTGCTCAGCAGCGGAACGTCCCGCCCGGTAATGACGGCGGTGGGGCTGCGGTCAAAGGTGAAGGCGCAGGGAACGGCCTCCAGCCACCGGGCCGCCTCCTTCACCGCCTGGAGCAGCGCTCCGTGGCCCAGATGCACTCCGTCGAAAAAGCCCAGGGCGATTACTCTGCGTTGTTTCTCCATCGGATATTACACCTCAAAAAAGCTCTTGATGGTGGACAGCTTGCCGTTCCGGCACCGGCACAGGGCCAAAAACTCGCCGCCGATCGCATAGGTCCGGTACTCCCCGGAGTCCAGGTGGGGCAGTACGGAGATCATGCCGTTTCGCACCATCTTCTCCGTGATCCTGTCCACAACCAGCCTCTTTCGGTCCTGGAACATGCTGTCCACCGGCATCAACAGCTCGGCGGGGTCGGAAGCGCTCTGGACCTCCTCTATGGCGCGGGTATCTCGCAGTGTAAAACCAGCCGCCATGGTCCGCCGCAGAGAGGCCATGCACCCCCCGCAGCCCAGAGCTTGACCGATGTCGTGACAGAGCGTGCGGATGTAGGTGCCCTTGGAGCAGCGTGCTCGAATCGTGTAAAGGTCCTTCCCTTGCTGTTCCAGTATTTCCAGCTCTTTTATTGTCACCGGCCTGGCAGGCCGTTCCACTTCACGGCCCTTGCGGGCCAGCTCATAGAGCTTTTTGCCGTTAATTTTGATTGCCGAGTACATAGGGGGGATCTGTTCGATGTCCCCGGTGAACCGCGTCAGCACAGCCCGGAGCCGCTCCTCTGTTACATCAACGTCACGTTCCTCCAGAACCTCGCCGGAGGTATCCTGGGTGTTCGTGATAACGCCCAGTTTTAACCCGGCAATATACTCCTTGTCGGACTTCTCCGCGAACTCCACCGCCCGGGTGGCCCGGCCCACAAACACCGGCAGCACCCCTGTGGCCATCGGGTCCAGAGTGCCGCCGTGGCCGATCCGTTTCACCTGGAAAATGCCCCGCAGCTTGGCGCACACATCCATGGAGGTCCAGCCGGCGGGCTTATCTATAATCAAAATTCCACTAGCCATTCCGCACCTGCTCAATCGCGTCGATCACCCGCTGACGGACCTCCTCCATGGAGCCCTCCACCATCGCTCCGGCGGCGGCGGCGTGACCTCCGCCCCCCAGCAGGGCGCAGACCCTGCTGGCGTTCAGGTCTCCGGGGTCGGTCCGAAGGGAAATCTTGATCTCGTTGTCACAGTGGTTCTCCTTGAGGGTAACGCCGGTGCGCACCCCGTCGATCTGGCCCACAAAGGCGGAGATATCGTCCATGTCCCGCTCGTCCGCCCCCACCTTCCGGATCATCTCCTGGGTGAGAAAAACCAGGGCGGTCTGTCCCCCGTCCCGCAGCTCCAGGCCGGCGGTGAGCATGCTCTCCAGCTGGAGTCGCTTGAGGGTCTTACCCCGGAAGTGGCGGCGGTTCACCGGGTAGGGGTCAAAGCCGCTGTCCATCAGAGCCGCCGCCGCCCGGTGTGCCTCGGCGTCAGTGTTGCTGTACTGAAAGCAGCCGCAGTCGGTGGACAGGGCCACATAGAGCACCTCCCCGATCTCCGGGGTAATCTGGGCGAACCGCGCCACAATCTCATATACGATCTGTCCACAGGCCGCTTTGGCCGTGTCCAGGCAGGTTTCTCTGGCGTAGAACTCCTGACTGGGGTGGTGGTCGATGGTCAGGTCCACCCGGTCCCCGTAGGGCTTGGCGTTGTCTGGGAACAGCCCCAGGGCGGCGATGTCCACCGCCGTCACCGTGTCGGGAACAAAGTCCGCCGGGGCGGTCAGCCCTTTCAGGTAGGGGGCAAACAGGGAGTTGGCCCCGTCGTTTTCCAGCACATAGGCCGTCTTGCCGATCTGCCGCAGAGCGCGGCACAGCCCGGCGGCGCAGCCGATGGTGTCCCCGTCGGGGCGCATGTGGGTTAAAATCAAAAATTTGTCCCGGGATGTGAGAAACTGGGCCGCTTCCTGGGTAGTCATGGCTTATTCCTCCTCCAAAATGATATGCTCGTTGGCCGGATTAGCGGGCTTGACCACCTCCGGATCGCGCAGCATATCCAGAATATGGGCTCCCTTGGCCATGGAATCGTCCTGATAGAAGGTGAGTTCGGGAGTATTGCGCAGGTTCAGCGCCCGGCCCAGCTCCCGCCGCAGATACCCGGCGGCGGATTTCAGGCCCTTGAGAACCTGAGCGCTGTCCTCCTTTTCCAGAACTGAGATATAGACCTTGGCGAATTTCAGGTCCTGGGTCACGTCCACCGCCGTCACCGAGATCATCCCGGTCACCCGGGGGTCCTTCACCGTAGGAATGAGGACGGCCAGCTCCCGCTGGACCTCCTCGTTGATGCGTCCGATTCGATTGCTTGCCATTGCGTTTCTCCTTATATCGTGATGATAAAACAGATCTCCTCCGCGGTCATAAATTGTTCCAGCGCTTCCTGGTCGAAGTCCGCCAGCCGGCCTCGAAAGCGGGGCGGGCATTTTTTGTTGAGGTCGCCGCTGAGCCACACGCTCCACAGCTCCAGCGTCTCGCCCTGTGTAAAGTTTGCCTCCAGAAAGCTCCGCAGATTCTTCCGATCTGCTTTCTCCTGCTCCAGCGTAATTCCATACCTGAAGGGCTTCATGGGGTAGCCCAGCTCCTCCACCGCCCGGCGGTAGTAGCTTAGCTCCTCCAGCCCGGGCAGCTCCTTTTCGGCGGCCAATAGATAGACACGGCTCACAGCGGACTCTCCTCACATGCAAAGCGGGACGGGCGAAAACGCCCGCCCCGTTGGCTTAGTTCTTATACCTCGATCCGCTCCATCAAATAGGCCTCAATGATATCGTTCTCTTTGATGTCCTGGAACTTCTCGAAGGTGATGCCGCACTCGTAGCCGGAGGCGACCTCCTTCACGGAGTCCTTGAAGCGCTGGAGCGAGGCGATAGCGCCGTCGTAGATGACGATGTTGTCCCGCAGCAGGCGCATCTGAGCGCCCCGCTGCATCTTGCCGTCCAGCACATAGCAGCCAGCCACCATGCCCACATTGGTAATGCGGAACACGCTGCGCACCTCGGCCCGGCCCAGGTCCACTTCCCTGAATTTGGGGGCCAGCATGCCCTTCATCGCCGCCTCAATCTCGTTGATAGCGTCGTAAATCACCCGGTACATCCGCATATCAACGCCCATGCGGGCGGCGTTCTCCTTGGCGTTGCTGTCCGGGCGGACATTGAAGCCCACGATGATAGCCCCGGAGGTGCCGGCCAGCATGACGTCGCTCTCGCTGATGGCGCCCACGGCGCAGTGGATGACCCGCACCCGGACCTCCTCATTGGTCAGCTTCTCCAGGCTGGCCTTGACGGCCTCGGCAGAGCCCTGGACGTCGGCCTTGACGATGATGTTCAGGTCCTTCATCTCGCCCTGCTTGATCTGGCTGAACAGGTCCTCCAGCGTGACCTTGCCCACAGAGCTGTTAAGGCTGGCCTTCTGCTCGTGCTTGCGCTGCTCCACCAGCTCCCGGGCCATGCGCTCGTCGGCCACGGCGTGGAAGTCGTCGCCCGCGCCGGGCACCTCGCCCATGCCGATGATCTCCACCGGCACGGAGGGACCGGCCTCGGCCAGCTTCTGTCCCCGGGCGTCAGTCATGGCCCGGACACGGCCCACGGCGGTGCCGGCGATAATCACGTCGCCCTGTCTCAAGGTGCCGTTCTGGACCAGGAGGGTGGCCACCGGGCCCCGGCCCTTGTCCAGCCGGGCCTCGATCACCGCGCCGTGAGCGGTGCGGTTGGGGTTGGCCTTCAGCTCCTGGACCTCAGAGGTGAGCACCACCATGTCCAGAAGATTGTCGATACCCATGCCTGTCTTGGCGGAGATGGGACACACAATGGTCTCCCCGCCCCACTCCTCGGGCACCAGCTCATACTCGGTGAGCTGCTGCATAATCCGGTCGGGGTTGGCCTCGGGCTTATCCATCTTGTTGATGGCCACAATAATGGGGATGTCGGCCGCCTTGGCGTGGTTGATGGACTCCACCGTCTGGGGCATAATGCCGTCGTCGGCGGCCACCACCAGGATGGCGATGTCGGTAATCATGGCGCCCCGGGCCCGCATGGCGGTAAACGCCTCATGGCCGGGGGTATCCAAAAAGGTGACGGTGTTCCCCTTCACGTCCACCTGATAGGCGCCGATGTGCTGGGTAATGCCGCCCGCCTCGCCGGAGACCACGTTGGCGTTTCGGATATAGTCCAGCAGGGAGGTCTTGCCGTGGTCCACATGGCCCATGACCACAACCACGGGGGCCCGGGCCTCCAGGTCCTCCTCCTTGTCCTCGGCGGTGTCGATGAGGCGCTCCTCGATGGTGACGATGACCTCCTTCTCCACCTTGCAGCCCATCTCCTCGGCGATGATGGCGGCGGTGTCGAAGTCGATGATATCGCTGAGGGAGGCCATCACCCCGTTCTTAATCAGGCACTTGACCACCTCGGCCCCGGTCTTCTTCATCCGGGAGGCCAGCTCACCCACCCCGATCTCGTCGGGGATAAGCACCTTGAGCGGGGCCTTCTTGGCAATCTCCAGCTGGAGGCGGCGCATCCGGTCCTGCTCCTCCTGCCGGCGCTTGTTCCCGAAAGACTGGCCCCGGCCGCCCTGCTGGCGGCCCCGCTGGTTTTGCTTTTGGAGCTTCTGCTTGCCCCCCCGCATATCCTGGCGGCGCTGGTCGGTAAAGTTTTCCAGCCGCTCGTCGTACTTCTCCAGGTTGACCGCCGGGCCTCCGCGGGTATCCACCACCTTCTTCTGGGGCACCTTGGAGGCGGGCTTCTGGACGGCTGCTGGCTTGGCCGGCTGCTGGCTCTGGGACACGGGCTTGGGGCTCTGGCTCTGCTGGTCCTTTTTCTCCCCCTTGGGGGCGGATTGCTTCGCCTCCGCTTTGGGAGCCTTCCCCTTCCCGGCTTCCGGGTCGTGGTAGATATCGGCATAGACCTGCTCGATGGAGTCAATCTGGTTGTGCTGGGTCAGATACTCGAACACAATGGACAGCTCCTCGTCGCTGAGAGGCTGCATATGGTTCTTGGGGGGATGGCCGTACCGGGTCAGGATATCCATGACCTCTTTGGAAGGCAGAGCCTTCCCGTTCTTTTTAAAGTCCTTGGCCACCTTATGGACAGGATATTTCGTCATCATCATGAACGCACCTCGATTCTCAGGAGTGCCGGAGCTTGCCGGTCAGCCGGCGGCCTCCGGGGCCGCTTTTCGGATTCTTGTCCCGCCGGGGCGGGGGAGCCTCCTCCCTGGGCGGCGGAGCCCAAGGCTTTCGCTTGCCCTGGCGAAGGTTCTTCTCATGCTGCCGCTGCTCCTTCTGCCGCTGGATCACCCGGTCCGCCTTCTCCCGCAGCCGCCGGGCGGCGGGGCCGTATTTGTCCGGATCCCGGGCGGCCAGCTTTTCCACCGCGGAGGCGGCGAAGCCCGCGTCGGTGAGGGCCAGCATGGCGCAGGAGGACCGGCCCAGGACAGAACCCAGAGCGGCCTTGTCAAAGGGGGTCTCCAGCCACAGGACATTCCCCGCCTCGCCGAAGTGGGCGGCCCGGCGGCGGGTATTGGGGGCGGCGTCCGCGGCCAGCAGCACCAGCCGCGCCTGGCGGGCCCGGCAGGCCGCGCCCACCGGTTCCTCGCCGATCTCCAGCCGGCCGGCCTTCCTGGCCAGCCCCAGCAGATGGAGGACAGGATCACTGGGCATCGGGCTCCACCTCCTTCATCTGCTCTTCCAGCCCCTCCCAAACCTCGGGAGGCAGCGGGGCGGAAAAGGCCCGCTCCAGCCCCCGGGACTTCCGGGCCCGCTTCAAGCACTCCGGATTGGGGCACACATAAGCTCCCCGGCCGGGCAGCTTACCCTTGAAGTCCAGGGACACCTGGCCCTCCGGAGACTTCACCACCCGGATCAGCGACTTCTTTTCTTTCATCTCCCGGCAGCCAACGCATTGGCGCATAGGTATCTTTTTGGGCAAGGCTCTCTCTCCTTTTGGGGTCTTATTCCTCAGCGGCTCCGGTCTCACCGGCCTCATATTCGGCCAGCGCCTTTTCGGCGGCCTCCGCCTCGGCCTGAGCGATCAGCTCCTCAATGGGTTCCAGCGGCGCGGAGGCGGGCTTGATATCAATCTTGTAGCCGGTAAGCTTGGCGGCCAGACGGGCGTTCTGGCCCTCCTTGCCGATAGCCAGAGACAGCTGGTCATCGGGGACCACCACCCGGCAGCTCTTGGCGTCGCCCACGGCGGGCAGCTCCTCCACGCTCACCACGTCGGCGGGGGACAACGCGGCGGCGATATACTCCGCCGGGTCCTCCGACCAGCGGATGATGTCGATCTTCTCCCCCTTCAGCTCCTCCACGATGGTGTTCACCCGCTGGCCCCGGGGGCCCACACAGGCGCCGATGGGGTCAACGTTGGGCTGGTCGGCCCAGACGGCCATCTTGGTGCGGGAGCCGGCCTCACGGGCTACGGAGCGGATCTCCACCGTGCCGTCGTAGACCTCGGGAACCTCCAGCTCAAACAGCCGCTTGACCAGGCCGGGGTGGGTGCGGGAGATGAGGACCTGCGGGCCCTTGGTGGCCTTGCGGACCTCCACCACATAGACCTTCAGCCGTTGGCCCTCGGTGTAGCGCTCCCCCTTCACCTGCTCGCTCGCGCCCAGGTAGGCGTCGGTGAACTCGGAGCCGGAGTGCAGCCGCAGGGACACCGCCCCGTTCCGGGGATCAACGCGGGTGATGGTGCCGGTGAGCAGCTCGTGCTCCTTGGTGCAGAACTCGTCGTAGATCATCCCCTGCTCCGCCTCGCGGATGCCCTGGATGATAACCTGGCGGGCGGTCTGGGCGGCGATGCGGCCAAAGGAGCGGGCCTTCACCTCCATGCGCACCATGTCCCCCACCTCGGCCTGGGGCAGAGCCCGGCGGGCCTCCTCCAAGCTGATCTCCATAGCGGGGTTGTCAACCTCCTCCACGATCTCCTTTTTCAGAAACAGGCGGACGGTGCCGGCCGTTTCGTCGGCCTCCATCACCAGGTTGTCCCCCACCCCCTCATGGTCCCGGCGGTAAGCGGACAGCAGCGCCTGGGTCACCTTCTCCATCATATAGCCAGGCTTGATGCCCTTTTCCTGTTCGATCTGATGGATAGCCTCGAAAAATTCCTTGCCGTCCATCTCGTTGCTGTTGACATTTTTCTTTGTCACTCGTTTCGCCACGGTTTCATCCTCCTAAAGTCAAACCCGCGGGTACAACCGTACCAGCGCGATCTCCTGTTTGGTAAAAACAGCCTCCTCGCCGTTCACATCCAGGGTGACGTTTCCGTCTTCATAGCCCTTGAGCGCTCCCACAAACTCCTTGCGGCCCTCTCTCGGACGGTAGAGCTTGACCTCCACCTCCTCACCCTGAAATTCCGCGAAATGTTCCGGCTTTTTCAGGGGCCGGTCCGCTCCGGCGGAGGACACCTCAAAGGTGTAGCTGCCCTCGATGGGGTCAGCCTCGTCCAGCAGATCGGACAGCGGGCGGGAGACCGCCTCGCAGTCGTCGATGGACACGCCGCCCGCCTTGTCAATGTAGACCCGGAGAAACCAGGTCCCCGCTTCCTTCACATATTCCACATCCCACAGGGTACAGCCCGCCCGCTCCACCACAGGGAGGGCCAGAGCGGTCACGGCGTCGGTCACCTTTGCCATAATGTTCCTCCTGAAAACCGGGGCTTGGCCGGTTTTTTCAATCAAAAAGAGCGGAGCCGCGACCCCACTCTCACCAATACTACCTTACATTTCAGCTATACTATACCACACCGCTGTGGAAAATGCAAGGGATTCCGCCGAAGTTTTTTCCAAAAAAAGCGGAAAGCCTCCGGGGCCTTCCTGTCAAAAACGGTCAAAAAATCCAAATTGCCCGCTCATTTCCGGACTGAGTCCGGTCAGACCGGCACATACTAGAGCGCGGATGGGACTTCCGTGAAAAAAGAGCGGGAGGAAATTTGTGATGAAAAAGAGCATCATGGCTCTGGCCCTGGCCCTCACTCTGGTGGGTTCGCTGGCGGCCTGCAGCAATCGTGACCCCAACACCAACAACAACGGCAGCAACGGCAACAACAGCGGCACCACCTCCGGAGCCGCCAGCGGCTCCGGTTCCGCCGGCCAGGTGAGCCGGCGTTACAACACGACCATGAACCAGGGACAAAATTATTTCGACGACGGCCGCTACACCGCCGGCTCCAACGGCCAGGTCTACGGCAGCAGCGGAAACGCCTTGTCCCGTGACCTGACCCAGGGCGCCCGGGATATCGTCCGGGACACCGGAGACGCCATCGGCGACGTTGGCCGGGGTATCGGCGACGCCGCCCGGGATATGACTGGAACCAACACCTACTCCGGCACCCCCAGCTGGCAGCCGGACTCCAGCGCTCGCTATTAACCAAAACGGGACGGGCTTCGCGCCCGTCCCGGTCTTTTACCCTTTCTTTTTCGTCTTTTGAGCCTTCGCCCACCCTTTCTTGCGGGCCGGTCTGGCAGAGCTTTCTTTTTTCTCCACCCGCATACGGGTATCAATACGGGTTTTTTTCGGGCCGTCCCCCTTTTTTCCTAACGGTTTCCGTGCGGGAGGCCCGCCCTTGTCTGGCTTGACCAGGCAGTGCTTTCCGTAGCCAATCAGGTCCTCCCGGCCGGTTTCGCGGAGGGCCTCCAGCACCAGTTTCCGGTTCTGGGGCTTGCGCCACTGCATCAGCGCCCGCTGTAGGGCCTTGTCGTGAGGCGTTTTGGGGACAAACACCGGCTTCATGGTCCGGGGGTCGATGCCGGTGTACCACATGCAGGTGGCCAGGGTGCCGGGGGTGGGGTAGAAGTCCTGGACCTGCTCGGGCATGTGGCCCTGCCGGTTCAGCCACTCCGCCAGCTGAACCGCGTCCTCCAGGGTGCAGCCGGGGTGGGAGGAGATCAGGTAGGGCACCAGATACTGCTCCTTGCCGTAGCGGCGGTTGAGCTTGAAATACTTCTCCCGGAACCTCTCATACACCTCAATGTGTGGCTTGCCCATGTAATCCAGGGTGTGGGCCACACAGTGCTCCGGGGCCACTTTCAGCTGTCCGGAGATGTGGTGCTGGACCAGATCGGTGAAAAACTCCCCGCTGGGGTCCTTCAACAGGTAATCAAAGCGTATCCCGGAGCGGATAAACACCTTTTTCACCTTGGGAATCTCCCGCAGCTTGCGCAGGAGCATCATATAGTCGGTGTGGTCGGCGTTCAGGTTGGGACAGGGCTCCGGGGCCAGACAGGCCCGGTTCCGGCACATCCCGCTTTTCAGCTGCTTCTGGCAGGAGGGCTTCCGGAAGGTGGCCGACGGCCCTCCCACATCGTGGATGTAGCCCTTGAAGCCAGGGTGTTGGGTGAGGGCTTTTACCTCCCGGATCACACTGTCGTGGCTGCGGCAGGAGACAGTCCGGCCCTGATGGAAGGCCAGGGAGCAGAAATTGCAGGCCCCGAAGCATCCCCGGTTGTGGGTGACGGAAAAGCGCACCTCCTCAATGGCGGGAACGCCCCCCATTTCGTCATACATAGGGTGAGGCTCCCGGACGTAGGGCAGCTCGGCCACCCGGTCCAGCTCCGCCGTGGTCAGGGGATAGGCGGGCGGGTTCACAATCAAAAACCGCTCCCCGTGCTTCTGGACAATGGCCTTGCCGGACACCGCGTCGTGTTCCAGATACTCCACCATGTTGGCTTGGGCATAGGCCTTTTTGGAGGCGGACACCTCCGCAAAGGAGGGGACCTCCACCCTGGGATAGGCGCAGACGCCGGGATAGCGTCCGATTACGCAGGTGCCTCGGACATCGGTGATCTCCTCCACTGGCGTCCCGGAGGCCAGCCGGGCGGCGATCTCCAGGGTGGCGGTTTCCCCCATGCCGTAGGTGAGGATATCCGCCTGGGCGTCAAAGAGGATGGAACGGCGCACCTTGTCCTCCCAGTAATCGTAGTGGGCGAAGCGGCGGAGGGACGCCTCCAGCCCGCCGATGACGATGGGGATATCTCCAAAAACCTCCCGGACCCGGTTGGAGTAGACGATGGTGGCGCGGTCAGGCCGTAGGCCCGCCCCCCGTCCGGGGGAGTACGCGTCGTCATGGCGGCGCTTTTTGGCGGCGGTGTAGTGGGCTACCATAGAGTCGATATTCCCCGCCCCGATGAGCACTCCCAGCCGGGGACGGCCCAGAGCGGCAAAGGCGGCGGTGGATTTCCAGTCCGGCTGGGCCAGCACCGCAACCCGGTAGCCCGCTCCCTCCAGCAGCCGCCCGATGATGGCCGTGCCGAAGGAGGGGTGGTCCACATAGGCGTCCCCGGTAATGAGCAGGAAGTCATAAAAATCCCATCCCCGGCGGGCCATATCGTCCAGGGTCACGGGGAGGAATCGGTCACGGTCGAAGGACATCAAATCCCCTCTCTTTCCGTGAAGCAGTATATCAGCCGCAGTGGTATCCGTCAACAAGAACAGCTTGTTCCAACTGTCGAATTTTGGTATACTCTCTGTGCTGTTCCATCCACACCTGGCAGCAGGAGGCGGTGGAAAGAATGGAATATATACTCGGATTCATCGTGTCTGTCGCAGCGAACGCGGCCTCCAACCGCATAAGCAAATGGCTTGATAGACATCGTATGGAACAGTAAAGCCTGACACCGCGGGAAAACGATAGTTCAGTACCTTCGCGTACAGCTACCGCTCATAGCCTATGTACTTTTCCAAAATATCCAGCGGCACCCGGCTGTTCTCCTCCTCGCCCACCTTGGCGAAGCCGTATTTTTGATAAAAGCGCTGTGCCCGGTCGTTGTAGGGGGCGCAGCGCAGGCGCAGCCTGTCCCGGCCCATGGGGCGGTAGACAGACACCGCCTGCCCGATGAGCTGCACGCCCAGGCTCTGGCCCCGGCGCCGCGGGACCACATAGCAGAAGGGGATATACCCGGCGTTGTCCTCCTGATAGCGCCCCGGGTCCAGCTGGAGCACACCGGTCAGCGTATCCCCGGCGAAGGCCAGGGTGACCCCCCAGGGGGTGCGGGACAGGTGGAGCCGGGCATCCCGGCAGAAGCCCTCCCCGTCGAAGGGGACCCCCTCGCCATGGGTGGAGGTCCATGCCTCCCGGCGGGCGTTGACATAGATGTCCCGCTCCCTGTCCCAGTCGATGGGCCGGTACCACAGATTTACATCCTGAGCCTTGCCGCTCTTTCGCCACCAGGCCTGGCGGGCCAGGGTGGAGACGCTCTCCGGCAGGTGGGAATTGTCCTGTTCAAAGACCAGGGACAGCTCTCCCCCGTCCCAGGCCAGGCAGGTCACCGCCGTGTTGTCCCCGTGGGGCACCTCGTCCCACTCCTCCGGGGGCAGGCCCCTCACCAGCGCGATCAGCTGGCGGATGGCCATGCCGTGGCTGAACAGGGCGATGGTCTGGTCCGGATGCCGGGCGGCCAGACGGCGCGCCGCCTCCCCCATCCGGGCGCCCAACTGGTGGAAGCCCTCTCCGTTGGGGGCGCTCCAGGTGGGGTCGGTGGAATTGAACCGGTTCAGCTCCTCCGGCCAGCGGCGGCGGACATCCCCGAAGGTCAGATCCTCCCAATCCCCCAGGTTCATCTCCCGCAGGCCGGGGTCGGTGTTCAGGGGGAGATTTTTAGGGATGTACACCGCCCGGGCGGTGGTCATGGTGCGGTACAGGTCGCTGGAGTACACCGCGTCGATCTGTATGTCCCGGAACCGCTCCTCCAAAGCCCTGATCTGGGCGAAGCCGTTCTCTGTAATCAGGGAGTTGTACCAGCCGTGGACCCGGCGGTACAGGTTGCCCTCCGCCTCGGCGT
>ERZ779632.931-NODE-931-length-13765-cov-3.972575_pt1 | contig 13765 bp, 14 predicted proteins | sample MGYA00514194_ERZ779632 | MGnify/ENA primary metagenome ERZ779632 (study PRJEB29562, sample SAMEA4376704) | mouse gut metagenome | isolation source: Cecum | study: EMG produced TPA metagenomics assembly of the A DSS colitis mouse model was used to assess the...
ATAAGGTTCTCTTAACTGCTCCAATACGCGCGCTGCGTCTCCTTCCAGCAGGGTAATCGACTCTTCCACGCCTGCCCGCCGAAAATTCGTACGCGCGATGGGAATACGTTTTTCATAATTTTCGATCGTCGTAATCGTACAGTCCGCCGGATTATATGTTTTCATCAATATCGCTGAAAATCCGACCGCCGTGCCAACTTCGAGAATCCGTTCCGGTTTTTTCATCGCCAGAAACAGCTTCAGACATTCCTGCGTTTCTTTGCGGATTACCGGAACGTCCGTACCGAGCGCTTCCGTTTCGATCTCTTCCAGCAGCTTTGTATTGCCGCCGCTTAATGAATTTATATAGGTTACGAATCTTTCATCAACAATCATTGCGATTTTTCCTGCTCTGTTTCTTCGGTTTCTTCCTGACTCATGATCTGCATCATTTCTTCTGCCTTCATCGAAGTGTTCAGCGTATAATGACCAGATACGATCCTGCCGCTGTATCCGGATAATTTCAGCTGTAATACAAACAGCATAGAATCCCGAATCAGTCCCTTTTCCTCCAGCAGCGCTGCAATATCCTTATCACTCATTGTATTTTTAATCTGTACCAGCCTGTCCCTGCCTTCTCCTTCGGACACCGGCGGTTCCGCAAAAATACGGTAGCCATAGCTGTACGAACGAAGTCCCAGCTCATACAGGCCGTATACGACCATTAAAAAGATCAGCACCGTAAAGCTGATGCTAACCAGCCTCATTACAATTTTACTGGCACTCATGATCAGGCTTCCTTTCCTTTAATCGATAACAAACCCCAGATCAAAATCCATACTTTGCACAAGCTCCCAGTTAATCCGCTGAAACAGTCTGCAGATTCCAAGCTCTGCATTCAGGTATTCGTTCACAAGCGGATCTTTGCGAAACTCGATTCCCTCACGCTCCAGACCGTCTACCTGATCATACAGGACCCGTTCATTTCCATGATTCTGCACTTCGTAATTTTTCTTGCGAAACGCATGGATTCTTTGTTCCAGCTCCGGCTGTTCGTGCACCTTCGCGCGTATTTCCTGATAGTGTTTATACTCCTCGCCTTCCCAGATTGCCCTGATCAATCCTTCCAGCGCTTCATTTATCTGACTCATAACCCGGTTCTTTTTCTCCTTTTATACTTCCATAATAATCGGAATAATCATCGGACGACGCTTCATCTCTTTCCAGACAAAATCGCCTAACGTGTCTTTAATCTCCGTCTTGATTCTGCCCCAGTCGGTAATATGCCTGTCCATACAGTTATCCATCGTGCCGTTTAACACATGCTTTGCCTCGTCCATCAGGCTTTCCGAGCCTCTGACATAGACAAAGCCTCTGGATACGATGTCCGGCCCCGCTACAACCATACCGGAAGCGCTGTCCAGAGTCAGCACGACAATAATAATTCCTTCTTCCGCCAGATGCTGACGATCTCTTAATACGATATTTCCAACGTCGCCGACGCCAAGTCCGTCTACCATCACATCGCCGACATGGACTCTGCCGGCAACTTTTGCGCTGCTTTCGTCCAGCTCTAACACATCTCCGGTCGACAATATAAAAATATTATCTTTGGAAACGCCGAGCTCTTCGGCAATCTTTGCCTGCGCTTTTAAGTGCTTATACTCTCCATGCACCGGAATCGCATATCTTGGATGTACAAGCGAATAAATGAGCTTGATATCTTCGGCACACGCATGACCAGATACATGCACATCCTGAAAAATCACCTCGGCGCCTTTCATCGATAATTCGTTAATAATTTTTGTAACAGCCTTCTCATTGCCGGGTATCGGACTGGAGCTTAATACGATCAGATCGTTCGGCTTAATCGAGACTTTGCGATGCATCCCTCCCGCCATTCGGGATAAGGCTGCCATCGATTCTCCCTGACTTCCGGTTGTAATAAGCACGGTCAGCTCGTCCGGATAATCTTTTAACTGCTCGATATCGATCAGCGTATGCTCCGGAATATTTATATATCCAAGCTCCGTCGCCGTACTGATAATGTTGACCATGCTGCGTCCTTCGATAACGACTTTTCTCCCGTGATTGTAAGCGCAGTTAATAATCTGCTGTACACGGTCCACATTCGACGCAAAGGTAGATACGATAATACGGTTGTTTTTATGATCGGTAAAAATCGAATCCAGTACTTTTCCGACTGTTTTTTCCGACATCGTAAATCCGGCGCGCTCTGCGTTCGTACTGTCGCACATCAGAGCCAGTACGCCTTTTTTGCCGATCTCGCCCAGTCTCTGCAGGTCGATGGCGTCTCCAAATACCGGCGTATAATCTACTTTAAAATCACCGGTATGAATCACAACGCCGGCCGGCGAATAGATAGCAAGCGCCGCCGCATCCTGAATACTGTGGTTTGTTTTAATAAATTCTACCCGGAAACATCCAAGGTTAATATGCTGACCGTATTTTACGATTTTACGCTTTACAACGCGCATCAGATCATGCTCACGCAGCTTGTGCTCAATAATTCCCACGGTCAGTTTTGTCGCATAGATCGGCACGTTGATCTCCCTGAGTACATACGGGATCGCACCAATGTGATCCTCATGCCCATGAGTAATAAAAAATCCTTTTACTTTTTCAATATTCTCTTTTAAATACGTAATGTCAGGGATTACAAGATCGATTCCGAGCATATCGTCCTCAGGGAATGACAATCCGCAATCCACAACAATAATACTGTCTTCATATTCAAAGGCAGTAATGTTCATTCCAATCTGTTCTAATCCGCCCAATGGAATGATCTTTAATTTTGATTCCGCCACCTGTTAATCTCCTTTTTAAATTTCAATATTCATGTCTTCGCTTAAAAGTTCTGCAAATACTTTGCCGACTGCTTCCAGCTCTGTATCGTCTTCTACCAGCTCTAACTCCATCGACACTTCCGCGTCTTCTGCCGTATGCTCCGCAACCACTTTAAAAATATATCCGTCCGCATCCTGGTTTACTTCCTGCGAAGCAAGCAGATATTCTTCTCCATTGATCTTCGTCCGCTCTAATACAAAAAATTCTACAAAACCTTCCTGTTCCTCATCATAAAATGATATTTTTTCGTACCGTGGTTCTCCTGACGTCATTTCTTCTACTTCTCGTAATAAATCATCCATACTGTCGTTCCTTTCTTTTCACTCTTTTTATAACGGTGCAGACAGGCTGCCCTGTTCATGCTCCTGTTTGTTTTGAATAAAATCGAGATATCCCTGCAAAATCAGTCCCGCAGCGATTTTATCCACGTATTCCTTACGGTCTTCCCGCCGGATACCGCTTTCTGCCATAATCTGATCCGCGGCAGCCGTCGAAAGACGCTCGTCCCACAATATAACGGCAAGTCCTGTTCTTTGTTCCAGCATATGGCAAAATTCCCGCGTCTTTTCGCAGCGCTCTCCTTCCGAATTGTTCATATGTTTCGGATATCCAAGCACAATTTTTTCCACATCATATGCCGCAATCAGCTCGTCGATACGCGCAAGCGTCTGTCTGAGCTTTCCGGGAGATTTGCGAAAAATCGTCTCCAGACTCTGCGCTGTTACAAGCAGAGCGTCGCTCACCGCCACGCCTACCGTCTTTGAACCGTAGTCCAGTCCCATAATCCGCATTCCTTTGTACCTCCCATCCTTCCCAAAAGCCGGATCCCTTTCCTCTTACTGGAAATTCACTTTGATATACTCTTTGAGTATTTCTTCCACCAGTTCGTCACGTTCTACTTTCATGACCATACTCCTGGCATTGTTATGGCTGGTAATATAAGTCGGATCGCCGGACATGATATACCCTACTATCTGATTCAAAGGATTGTAGCCTTTTTCACTCAAAGAACGATATACATGCTCGATAATGTCCTTTACCTGAATTTCCGGTTCCTTCTCCACTCTGAAAAATTGTGTATTACTTTTATCCTGCATACTTCACGACCTCGTTCCTGCTTCTTTCGTTTGCTTCATCCAAAGCATTACTCTTTTCTATTTTAATATACCTGCCGCTAAAATTCAACCATAATATAAATATCCTGCGTCAGATATCCGGTAATTTTCCCTCTGACCACAGTATTGGAGCGGTTTTTCTCCGATTCTACGGCAATTTTTAAATATTCTTTTGTATATCCGACCTCATATTTTTTTCCGTCGTATACAAACGGCTCTTCCAAAAGCACGCTGCTTTCTGCTCCGATAAAACTGTCTCTGTAATCTTTGGACATCTTTTCGCCGAGCGCAATCAGCGCCGCGCTGCGCTGCGCCTTAACCGCTTCGGGTATCTGTCCGTCCATGACGGCAGCTTTTGTTCCCTTTCTTTTGGAATATTTAAAAATATGCATTTCATAAAAATGAATCTGCTGTAAAAACTGCGTGGTTGTTAAAAATTCTTCTTCCGTTTCTCCTGGAAAGCCGACAATCACATCGGTCGTAATTGCAGGATTTTTAAAATACTTTCTCAGAATCTGACATTTTTCTGCGTATTCTCTGGTATCGTATTTGCGGTTCATACGCTGTAATACCGTATCAGAGCCGCTTTGCAGCGATAAATGAAAATGCGGGCAGATTTTTTCCATTCCCGCAAGCGTCTTTGCAAATTCTTCGGTAATAATGCCCGGCTCCAGCGAACCAAGCCGGATCCTTGAGATTCCCGCAAGCGCGTGAATTTCTAAGAGCAGTCCGATCAGCGCGGACCCCGCCGGATGCGTGTCAGGCTCCTTTGTCTGCGTTCCATAAGAACTCAGATGAATGCCGGTCAGTACGACTTCTTTACATCCGCCGGCAGAAAGATCCTGCACTTCTTTTAAGATGTCGTCCGGATGGCGGCTGCGCACCCGCCCTCTGGCATAAGGAATGACGCAATAGCTGCAAAACTGATTGCACCCGTCCTGAATTTTTATAAACGCTCTTGTATGTCCGGCTGTCTGACGGATAAACAGCCTTTCGTACTGTTTCTGTCCCCGGTTGATGTCTTCCCAGTCGGTCGCCGGCGTCTGCGTTTTCTGATATTCGTCCAGCATCCGGATCAGGTGTTCTTTTTTATTATTGCCAAGTATAATGTCCGCAATTCCTTCTTCCAGCAGATCCGGCCCGGCTGCCTGCACATAGCAGCCGGCCGCTACCAGCACTGCATCCGGATTTAACCGGCGTGCGCGGTGCAGCATCTGTCTGGATTTGCGATCCGCGATATTCGTTACCGAACAGGTATTGACGACATATACGTCCGCCTGTTCTCCAAATGCGACAATCTTATAGCCTGCCTGTTCCAAAAGCTGCTGCATGGCCTGTGTCTCGTAGGCGTTTACTTTACAGCCCAGATTGTGAAGCGCTGCTCGTTTCATAGTTTTTAACTCTTTTCTTTTCTCATATATTGACTTTTTCAATTAAAAACGTTACTATAAAATGTGATGAAGTATCATCTGAATACTACGACCAAAGGAGGTTACATAATGAAAACCGTACAGATTTCCTTAAATTCTATCGATAAGGTAAAATCGTTCGTCAACGCGATCACACAGTTCGATTATGATTTTGATCTGATTTCCGGAAGATATGTGATTGACGCAAAATCCATTATGGGTATTTTCAGTCTGGATCTTTCAAAGCCGATCGATCTGGCAATTCATGCAGAGGAAGAACTCGAAGCAATTTTAGAAGTGATCAAACCTTACCTTGCTGCATAATGATCATGCACGCCGCATCAGGCAGCGCTGCCTGCATGCCGCAAAGCCCGCCCGCAAGGCGCGGGCTTTTTTCACGCCTCCACACGGATCGTCTCTGCCGTTTCTATCGCCTCCTGCATCAGCGCATCGATCTTTGGTATCAGATGCGTCTCGGACTTTCGAATCGACTTTAAATTCGGCTTTGTTACCGGATGCTTTGCAACGAATATCGTGCAGCAGTCTTCATACGGCAGCACGGACGTTTCATAAGTTCCGATCTTTTGCGCGATATCTACGATATCCTGCTTGTCAAATCCAATCAGCGGCCGATAGACCGGCATGGTACAGATCTCATTCGTCACTGCCAGAGACTGCATCGTCTGACTGGCAACCTGTCCGATACTTTCTCCGGTAATCAGTCCCAGATCCTCGTTTTCCGCCGCAAAATGCTCCGCCAGCTTCATCATATAACGGCGCATAATAATCGTCAGCTGATCATGCGGACATTTATCATAAATATAGAGCTGGATTTCTGTAAAATTAATAATATGCAGACGAATCGGGCCGGCATATTTTGCCACCGTTTTTGCCAGATTGATCACTTTCAGTCTGGCACGCTCACTCGTATAAGGCGGCGCATGAAAATAAACCGCGTCGATTTTCACCCCGCGCTTTGCGATCATATATCCGGCCACGGGACTGTCGATTCCTCCTGACAGCAGCAGCATGGCGCGTCCCGCGCTTCCTACCGGCATTCCGCCCGGGCCTTTGATCGTCTGTGAATACAGATTGATTTTGTTGCGTATTTCCACATGCAGCGTCACCTGCGGGTGATGTACATCGACCTTTAGTTCCGGAAACGCCTCCAGCAAACGCTCGCCTAACGCTGCGCTTACTTCCATCGACTCCATCGGATAATTTTTTCTGGCGCGTCTTGTAACTACCTTAAACGTCGCATGGTGCGAAGGAAACGCCTCACGTGCGTAAGAGATTACCGTCTGCGCCAGTTTTTCAAATCCTTCGTCTTCGGTTAATACGACCGGACAGATACCGACAATGCCAAATACACATCGAAGCGCCTCAACCGCTTCTTCCAGATCGAACGCGGTCTGCGCCTCTGCGTAAATTCTTCCATTTTCCTTGCGTACGACAAACTCGCCGTCTACGTTTTTCAAAGCGTTTGCCGTCTGACTGACGAGCGTGTCTTCAAAAATATGGCGATTTTTGCCTTTGATGCCAATCTCACCGTATTTAATTAAAAATGCCTGATACATAAAGTACCCTTTCTACTGTTTTTTCTTTCTAACGTCTTGTATATCTGCGCAGTTTCAGCGTTAATTCCGCCAGCCTGTCAGTCGCATAATCGATTTCTTCCATTCTGGTATGCGTGCTGAAGCTAAAACGAAGCGCAGACTGTATCAGCTCCGGTTCCAGATGAAGCGCCTCCAGCGTATGCAGCTGCGCCGGATGATTCGACGAACAGGCGGAACCGGCAGATACGCAGATGTCGTATTCTTCCAGTGCATGAAGCATCACCTCGCTGCGGATGCCGGGGATGGACAGGCTGACAATATGCGGCGCACTGTCCTGCCCTGTTGCACCGTGAACTACCAGGCCTTCGATGCCTGCCGTGCACGCAATCAGACGCTCTTTGAGACTGCGCAGGTATGCCGCTTTCTGCTCCAGATCCTCATGCGCCTCTGCCGCCGCTTCGCCGATGCCGGCGATTCCCGGCACATTGTGCGTTCCGGAACGAAGTCCCGCCTGCTGACCGCCGCCAAACAGCACTGGCTTTATTTTCCTCTTTTCTTTGATATACAAAAATCCGATGCCTTTTGGTCCATGTATTTTATGTCCGCTGACTGACAGCAGATCCACGCCCATTTTCTTTGGACGAATCTGCATTTTACCATAAGACTGCACAGCATCCACATGAAACAGCGCGTTCGGTCGTTTCTCATGAACGATCGCTGCCGCGTCGGCAATGGGCTGTATGGACCCGATTTCATTGTTTACCTGCATCATGGAAACAAGAATCGTCTGATCGTTGACCGCCTCCCTGAGCGCGTCCATACAAACAATGCCGGTCTGATCCACCGGCAGATATATGATCTCAAATCCCTGTTCCTTTAAATATTCCATCGTATTTAATACGGACGGATGCTCGATCTGCGTCGTAATCAGCCGGTTGCCGCTGCGTCTGTGCGCCATCGCCGCGCCGATCAGCGCGAAATTATTCGATTCCGTCCCGCCGGATGTAAAAATAATCTCCTTTTCGGATACTTTCATCGTTTTTGCTATTTTTTGCGCGGCTTCGCTTACATACTGCTCGGCTTCCAATCCTTTTTTATGCATCGAAGAAGGATTGCCATAGGCGATATCCATCGTCTTTCCTACAATTTCCTGCACGCGCTTTGAACATCTTGTCGTCGCTGAATTATCTAAATATGCTTCCATTCTTCTATACTCCGCTCGCCTCGTCCGTCTGACCTGACTGTTCCATCGATTTCATCTGCTTTAGCTGTTCCATCTGCTCCATCGTTTCCAGATGCAGCATCAGCGCCGACATCATGGTAATTGCCGCTGTATCTGTCCGAAGAATCCGTCTCCCAAGAGAATGTACCTGCATCTTTTTTCTTACTGTATCGATTTCCTCAGACGAAAATCCGCCTTCCGGCCCGATCATAACGCTGATGCGGTCTCCCGTACGGATTGCCCGGAATGCCTCCGCAGCCGACTGCATCCCGCGTTCGTTTTCATACGGCACAAGCCGGCAGTCGCATTCCATCGCATGGGATACGGCTTCTTTAAAATCCATGACCGGATGCACAGTCGGAATCCGGCTGCGTTTGGATTGTTTGGCCGCGCTCTCTGCGACTGCCTGCCAGCGCCTGACTTTTGCCTGCGCCCTGTGTTGGTCCAGCTTTACGACGCAATATCTCATGGAAACCGGAACAATCTCAGAAACGCCCAGCTCCACGGCTTTTTGTATGATCGTTTCCATACGGTCGCCTTTGGGCAGCGCCTGAAACAAAAAAATCTGATTTGACAGTTCCGTCCCCGCAATCCCCGCGTCCTGAATATCCAGCTGGACAAACGTATCCGTCAGCTCCAAAACGCTGCAGGCATAATCCTGTCCGCCTTCGCTGCTGACGCGCACAATTTCTCCCGGCCTCATCCGAAGAACATTTTTGATATGATTGACATCCGGTCCTGTAATCGTAATAAAATCCTTTCCAACCTGTTCCTCTTTTACAAAAAACTGATACACAATGCCGCTCCTTTTTTTGAGTCATTTCCCATAACCGTCTCGTTTGCGGACGGCTGCGCAGACTTTATTTCGGTTTTTGCGCCGTAATATTTACCCATTCGCCGTCGTAGTTTGTCTCAAGTATGAAAAAACCGGTATCTGTCAGCGCTTTGTGAACTTCCTGTTCCTTAAAATCAATAATTCCGGACGTAATCAGAATCCCTTCCGGTCCAAGACACTGATACAGCGCCGGCGCCATCGGAATAATCACATCCGCCAGAATATTTGCGGTAATCAGGTCATAGCCGCCGTTTCCTTCCCGCTGCTGCATCGACGGATCTTCGATCAGATTGCCACAGTAAAAATTCCACAAAGACTCGTCCAGATGATTCACCTGCATATTTTCCCTGGAAGAAACGATACAGTTCTCGTCGATATCGATACCGGTTACATGCGCGGCGCCCAGTTTTAACGCCACAATAGACAAAATCCCGCTGCCGCAGCCTGCGTCGAGCACGCGCAGTCCGTCTTTATCGCTGCTGGTTTTCGTCTCCCGCAGCAGCTGCATATACTTTTGCAGCTGACGGATACAAAGGCGGGTCGTTTCATGTTTTCCTGTACCGAACGAAATGCCGGGATCGATCTCTATGAGTATGCGGTCCTGATCTTCTGTCTTTAATGATTCCCATGTCGGCTTGATTAAAATATCGCCAATCGTAAAAGACTGAAAAAACTGTTTCCAGTTATTCATCCAGTCTGCGTCTTCGGTCTGTTCCTTTGTAATGACGCCGGAACCGATATCGAGATATTGTTTTTCTTCCTCCAGCGCAGCCCGCACCTGCTCCAGCAGATCTTTCGCGTCCTGCGCAGCGTCCAGATAAAAGCTGACTCTGCTCGTTCCGTCGTCCGCAGGCAGCTCCGGCGGAAAATCGATAAACATCCCTCCAGCCTCTTCCTCCGTCAGAGGCACATAATTTTCAATCTCCACTCCCTGAATACCGAGTTCGCCAAGCATGGCGCTGATAATGTCTTCGGCTGCCGTAGTTGTAGCGATTGTATATTTGTCCCATTTCATAATATTCTGACCTTTCTGCCGCATCCTATCCCTGCAGCTTCGCCATCAGACGCTGGTATTCCCGGTTGATTTCCTGGATCGCGTCCGTATCCCCGCATTTATTGTCCGGATGATAGATTTTCAGCAAATCCTTATACCGCTTTTTTAAGGAACCCATGCTGTTGACTCCCGCAAAGAACATCGTCCCGTGGATCGATGCCGGTTTTGTACGGATATCTTCTTTCTGATACGCTTCTACCTGATCGTAAAAGCTCTTTCTTTGTTCAAACTGCTTTTTTTCCTCTGCCAGCTTGTACAGTTCTCCCTCCAGAATCTGTCGTTTCATTTCCAAAAGATGTTCTTCATGCTTCTTTTTCGTCTCCTGAAACTCCTGCTGACGATAAAAATGCGCTTTTTCAATATTCAGCTGAATGCGTTCCTGCTCGATCTGGCGTGTCTGCCTGCGCAGATTCTGCTTTCCTGTCTCCAGACGCTCGGTCTCCTCTTTCCGCCACATTTCAAACTCGTGCTGTCTGCGTATGATTCGTTCCGACGCCTGATCTGACAGACTTTTTACAGGCTGCTTTTGTTCTGGTTTTTGTATTTCCGGCTTCTGCAGAAAGCCGCCATTCCCCGAACGGACTCCTGGTACCTGTTTTGTCATTCCATTCTCTCTCCTGTTTCTGCCTGAGGCTGAACTATAATTAAGACTCTGTTCTTTATTTTCGCTAATATTGAATCAAAAAACAAGTGTTTCTCGTACGAAATTTAATTTTTCTACATATTTCACAACTGGCCGGTCTTTCTGTCCCCCATTTTCTGTACGATTGGCAATAAATGACGCGGTCTTTTCCATATATACAACAAATAAGACCTGCCAGATCCTTACTTTCTCAAATCTGACAGGCCCTTTCTTTTTAAATATCGTCAAAAATGTCTTTTACTTTATCTTTAAATGTCTTACGTCCGTTCTTTCTGCCGCCTGCCGCGGATGCGTCAGACGAATTTTTTAAAGAACCGCCGCTTAGCTCGTCATATTTACGCAGCGCGTCTTTTGCCTCTGCGCTTAAGCTGGTCGGCACCTGTACGACAAGCGTCACATACTGATCGCCGCGGATATTTTTGTTCCGCAGGGACGGTACGCCTTTGCCTTTCAGCCGGATTCTTGTATCCGTCTGCGTTCCCGGCTTGACATTGTACAATACGTCGCCGTCGATCGTACTGATCCGGATCTCTCCGCCAAGCGCTGCCTGCACGAAAGAAATCGGCGCTGTGGAGTAAATATGCATATCCTGTATCTGGAAAATCGGATGACTGGTAATCATTACTTCGACAAGCAGGTCTCCTCTCGGACCTCCGTTGGACCCCGGTTCTCCTTTTTCACGAATCCGCACACTCTGACCGTTATCGATGCCCGGCGGAATGCTGACTGCAATCTTTTTCTTATTGGACACATATCCGTTTCCATGACAATGCGGACACTTTTCCTTAACAACTTTACCAGTACCGCGACAGTCCGGACAGGTCTGTACATTCTGCACCATACCAAACAGGGACTGCTGTGTGAACATCACCTTGCCTTTGCCGCCGCACTTTGTACAGGTCTCAGGCGTCGTACCAGGCTTTGCACCGCTTCCATGGCAATCCGGACAATCGTCTTTTAATACCAGTTCCAATTCTTTCTCACATCCAAAGACTGCTTCTTCAAACGTAATCCGTACACTGGCGCGTACATTGGCTCCTTTCATCGGCCCGTTGCTGCTGCGTCTGCTGCTGGAACCGCCGAAAAAGTCGCCAAATATATCGCCGAATATATCGCCAAAATCCATTCCGGAGAAGTCGAAACCGCCTCCTCCGCCGCCCCCGCCGCCTTCAAATGCCGCGTGGCCAAACTGATCATACTGTTTGCGTTTTTCCGGATCGCTTAAGATCGCATAGGCTTCGGACGCTTCTTTGAATTTTTTTTCTGCTTCTTTATCACCAGGATTCATATCCGGATGGTATTTTTTTGCGAGGACACGGTATGCTTTTTTAATCTCCGAATCCCCGGCATTTTTTGCTATCCCCAGAACCTCGTAATAATCTCTTTTCTGCTCTGCCATAACTTTTCCTCTGCCTGCACAATTTTATTTCTGTTATTTCTTTTATCGCTTCTTCCTTGTAACCTGTCGTTTCATTTGTGATATGCTTTACACTTCTTTAAAATCCGCGTCTACCACATCGTCTTCTGCCGCGCCCTGGCCTGCGTCAGCTGCTCCTGCCGCGCCTGCAAAATCAGACGGATTCGGTCCTGCGCCTGCGCCCTGTGCAGCCTGCGCGTTCTCATACATCTTTGCAAATACTTTCTGTGCGCTCTCTGTCAGCTTCTCTTTGGCAGCCTTAATCTCGTCTACCTGGGAATCTGTCATATTTTCAGCCTGCGGATTTGCTTCCAGCAATGCTTTTAATGCGTTCAGATCTGCTTCTACAGATGCCTTGTCTGACGGATCCAGGCTCGCGCCTACTTCTTCTAACGCTTTTTCTGTCTGGAATACGAACGAATCCGCATCGTTTCTCGTATCGATCGCTTCTTTGCGCTTGCGGTCCTGTGCCTCGTACTCTGCCGCTTCTTTCACTGCGCGGTCGATCTCGTCGTCTGACATATTTGAGCCTGCGGTAATTGTAATATGCTGCTCTTTGCCTGTACCAAGATCTTTTGCGGATACGTTAACGATACCGTTGGCATCGATGTCGAACGTAACTTCAATCTGCGGAACGCCGCGGCGTGCTGGCGGGATTCCGTCCAGACGGAACTGTCCCAGTGATTTATTGTCTCTCGCAAACTGTCTTTCACCCTGCACGACGTTGATATCTACCGCTGTCTGATTATCTGCCGCCGTAGAGAAAATCTGGCTCTTCTTTGTCGGAATCGTCGTATTTCTTTCAATCAGTCTTGTTGCAACGCCGCCCATTGTCTCGATCGATAAGGATAACGGCGTAACGTCCAGAAGCAAAATCTCTCCTGCGCCAGCGTCTCCGGCCAGCTTGCCGCCCTGAATGGATGCGCCGATCGCTACACATTCGTCCGGATTTAAGCTCTTGTTCGGCTCTTTGCCTGTCAGCTGTTTTACTTTGTCCTGTACGGCCGGAATACGTGTAGAACCGCCTACGAGCAGTACCTTTGTAATATCGCCGTTTGTAAGACCAGCGTCTTTTAACGCGTTCTGTACCGGAATTGCCGTACGCTCTACCAGATCTCTTGTTAATTCGTCAAATTTGGCTCTGGTCAGATTCATATCGAAATGCTTCGGCCCTTCAGCTGTCGCTGTAATAAACGGCAGGTTAATATTGGTCGTCGTCGCAGAGGACAATTCTTTCTTTGCTTTTTCTGCCGCTTCTTTTAATCTCTGCAGCGCCATCTTATCGTTGGAAAGGTCTACGCCTTCGGTTTTCTTAAACTCTGCGATCATCCAGTCGGTAACCTTCTGGTCAAAATCGTCGCCGCCAAGTCTCGTATCGCCGTTTGTGGATAATACTTCGATGACGCCGTCCCCGATTTCAATAATGGATACGTCAAACGTACCGCCGCCAAGGTCGTATACCATAATTTTCTGCTCGTTTTCGTTATCCAGACCGTAAGCTAACGCAGCGGCTGTCGGCTCGTTGATAATACGTTTTACTTCCAGACCCGCGATCTTGCCTGCGTCTTTTGTCGCCTGTCTTTGCGCATCGTTAAAGTAGGCCGGAACCGTAATAACCGCATCCGTTACTTTTTCTCCAAGATAGCTTTCTGCATCTGCTTTCAGCT
>ERZ779632.932-NODE-932-length-13743-cov-8.587522_pt1 | contig 13743 bp, 20 predicted proteins | sample MGYA00514194_ERZ779632 | MGnify/ENA primary metagenome ERZ779632 (study PRJEB29562, sample SAMEA4376704) | mouse gut metagenome | isolation source: Cecum | study: EMG produced TPA metagenomics assembly of the A DSS colitis mouse model was used to assess the...
GTTGTACAACAACACAGGGGGGCTTTTGTGTACTTCTACAAAGATCGTTGCGTTTGAAACTTTTTTCTAAAAACTTCTTGACATTTAGGGTGGTAAATTTATACTTTTAACTTGCATTCTGACGTGGAATCTGCTATACCATATAAATATAGTATCAAGTTCGTCGCAGAACGAACACAGTATCCGAGTTACACAATGCCTGGGAGTATCCTGCTCTTAGGCACTTCTCTGTTTTTCACAACTTAACACTGGCCCCAATCATTGCCGCAGGCGGCAATGATTGGCATAAAAAGACGCAGAGGGATCCTTTGCGTCTTTTTATGTACCGAAAACCACTCGCTGGGCGAGTGGTTCAGAAGAAGGCTTTTGCAGATGATGCAAAAAGAAAAATGCCCCTCAAAAGCCGTGAAAAATAAGGACAACGGAAAGGGGGCGAACAGTATAAAAACGGTAAAGAGGGAAAAAGAGTGGCTAGGGAAGAAGGAAAGCAAATAAGAAATTGAAACAGGCAAAATACAAAAGGAAGCAAAAGCGGGAACAAAAGGAGTATCAAAACAGGCGGAAAGGATAGGAAAGTCCAGAAGTAGAAGAAGGAAGAAAAAATGTTTTTTTAAGGGGGAGCGCCTATGCAAGTGACAGAACGTACCAACACGACGCGACGCGTGGCTGGTATTGTAGGGCTATGCCCGCATATGAAATACCCCCGGCTCCACCGGGGGATTTTTATTTTACAACACGAAGGGAGTCCTACAAAATGTCAAACTGCCAAGACAACTACTGCGCCACTTTCCGTAACTACCCGTCCTTGCTCCTGCATCAAGAGGTGCAGGCCACCTGCAGCCAGTGGGAACGCTACCGGGTCAAAGACCTGCGGGTGGAGCCCCTGGACAAAAAAGCGCCGCTCTACAGCGACCTGTCCTCCTTTGCCAAAGGCGTCAGCCGAGATGCGGTGGAGGATACCGCCAAAAACCTGGGCCTTGCCATGCGCATGGCAGGGGGCTGCTATCCCGTCCGGGACACGGCTTACAAGAGCCTTCTGGGCCGGGCGAAGATCAGCGGCTCGGCCCTGCCCAAGCTCAAAAGGGACACGCTTGCCAACGTCCTCAACGCCTGCCTGGGGCTATACGGAGAGGAGGCCCTGCTGCTCATCCGGGACGAAAAAGTCACCGCCGTCCACGCGGGCGACGCTTCAGACTATTCCGTCCTGCCGGTAAACGACCTGCTTCGGGCTTTACAAAGCAAACTGGACGAACGCTTCCCCGGCAGCGAGTTTGAAAACGGCTACTGCGACCACGCCCTGGTCAGCGCCTCCTGGGCGATGCCAGGCCAGAAGGAAGACCTGCTGGGCACTTACGCCAAGCTCCTGGCTTCCCAAGGCAAGGCTGCGCTGGCCTCTAAGCTTATGCCGGGCATCCGGTTTCTGACCTCAGACACGGGCGTGGCGGCGGCAAAGGTATCCGCCCTGCTGACAGGCGGGCAGCACCCTATCCACATCGGCGAATGTGTGGCGGTAGACCACAGGAAAGGCCACACGGTCGCGGATTTTGAGCAGGCGCTTGACCAGGTGTTTGCCCAGTTCTGCGACCAGGTGGAGAAGCTGCAAAAGCTCCTCACGGTGGAGCTGGAATACCCGGTCAATGCTATGACCCGGATATGCAAAAAACTGTGCCTGCCCAAAAAGGCGGCGGTAGAGGCCATCGCCATGTACGAGATGGCGGTAGGCGCGAACTCCGCCACAGCCCACGACGTGTATTTTGCCATGCAGGAGATCCCGTTCATCCTCAAGACCCAGGGCGCCCCGGAAAGCAAGCTGCTGGCTGTGGAAGAAACCATGGCCCGGGCCTTGACCCTGCGCTGGTCGGATTACGACTTGGCAAAGGGGGTGGATTATTGATGGCGGCACCGAAAATCCTCTGCGATACCGCAGGCATGAGCGAAAAAGACTGGCTGGCAGCCCGGATGCACGGCCCGCTGGGGGACATCCCCTACACCGTGGGCGGCAGCGACGTGGCGGCTATCTTCGGGCTTTCCCCCTGGATGACGCCTTTGGAGCTGTGGAAAATCAAAAAAGGGCAGATGAAAACCCCGGAAAAAGCCAACAGTGGGCAGCTTGAGATGGGCCATTTGCTGGAACCCATCGCCGCCCACTGGTACGCCAAAAAAACCGGGTACACGGTCATGGACGACACCAACCTCTACCAGCACGCAAATCGCCCCTATGCCCTGGCAAACTTTGACCGGCGTTTCATCAAGCCCACCGGCGAGCCTGGTATATTAGAGTGCAAAAGCTGTACTTATCACAAGGCAGGCGACTGGGCTGGCGACGCTATCCCCCTCCACTATGAGCTGCAATTACGCTTTTATATGGCAGTTGCGGACGTGGAGCATGGCGCGTTCTCGGCCATCTGGGGCAACAACCCAGACATCGACATGGCCATGCCGGAGATCACCCGCGACCAAGCCAAGGAGGACATGATCTTTGAGCGCTTGGACGAGTGGGTCTGGAGCCTGGAGAACGACAAACCGCCCACCATGGCGGATGTGGCCCCCAAGGTGGCCTTAGAATCGCTGGCGCGTATCTATGGCCCCAGCCAGAAGGCCCTGCCTACCCTGGAATTTTCCAAAAAGTATGAGCCTTCCCTGCGGAAAATCGCGCTGCTGCAAGGCAAAATTGCGGACTGCAACAAGGAAATCAGGAAATATGAGGAGGAAGTGGAGGCTCACAGTGTGAAGATAGCCGAAATCATGCAAGCCCACGAACACGCTGTTCTGGAAACCACCAGCGACAAATTCCTCATTGATTTTGTCACAAAGACCAGCCGCCGCCCGGACTCCAAGGCGCTGAAGGCCAAGTACCCTTCTATTTATTCGGAGGTGCTGAAAGCCTCGGAGAGCCGGAAGGTGAAGGTGTCGATGGAACCCCGATGACAGGAGGAAAAACGATTGTTATGTGAATTTGACTGGCTGATTTATCCTAGATATGTCCGCAAATATTCCTTCATCTTCTCTGCGTATTCCAGGGACTGGGCATTATCATTTTGTAGCCCGTGGCCGGAGTGGGGAAACTCGATATAGTCATGAGGAACGCCGTGTTCCTCCAGCGCTCGAATCAAGTGCTTGGCCGAATCAAAGGGGCAAATTTTATCATACTTGCCATAGGAGCAGAGGGTGGGCACAGAGTTCTCATTGACCCAAAGACAGGCGGAAATATCCCGCACCTCATCCTCGTAATCGTTGGCGGCAATCATCTCCGGAGTAATTTTTTTGCCTGCCATCGTGCTGAACAGTTCGGCCGCCGCATCGGGACTTTTATCAAGGCCATAAGGCTTCCAGTCCTCATGATAGAAGCTGGCGGGACCCACGGCCTCAAAGACCGTCTTTACCGGGATCGGAGAAGTATCCGCGTCCCGATAGGCGTAAAGCAGGGCCAAGCATCCGCCTGCCGAGCCCCCAGACATCGCCATGCGGTCAAGACGATAGCCCAGCCTCTCCGCTGCCTCCTTGATGGCAGGGATGCTCTGCTTAACCTCCATAGACTGAGAATAGACGCTGGCCTCCGGGTTTTCCTCGCCAAATAGGGTGTAATTGACCCCTGCCGCCACATAGCCCATGGAGCAAAGACGTTTGAGTATATCCGCGTCCTCCGCCTTGTCACCGCTGGTGAATCCTCCCGCGTGGAGATAGACTACCAACCCATAACTTTCCTTACTGGCGTGCGTCGGTACATAAAGGTCAAACTGGTTGGCGGGAGCCTCGCCGTAGCGCAGGTCAGTGTAGACTTTCCCTACCGTATCGTCCCAGCGATAGGCCAGGGCTTTTGCGTTGGGATCATAGGTCATTTTGAAAATTGCCGACGCCACAAAAGTGAAAATAAACGCTCCCGTATAGATCAGCCCCCACATAACGCGCCCCTTCCTTCCCGCTTTTTTGCTCATAAGAAATTCCCTCCGAATAGGGTTCCGCCCAACAGCAGATTCAGCGTGCCCCGCACCGCCAATCGGCCTAAAACAGTCGCCGTGACCATCACGATGGCTAAAGTGACCAGCCGTCTTTGCAGCAAACTCATGCCTATTCCTCCTTGACTTTTCGATGCAACAAGTGTAGCATCATAATGATACAAGTGTAGCACCGTCGATTTTTCCTGTCAAGAGGTCCCGGAAAATGCTACAAATGGGGAGGTTTGTTGCACCATGGACAATGGGGAGAATAATTCTTACGTAAAAAAGCAGCTCACCATATCGCTGCTGGAGCTGCTGGAAAGCAAGGAACTGCGGGCGATTTCCGTCAGCGAGATCGCGCAGAATGCCGGAGTACATCGGGTGTCGTTTTACCGGAATTTTACGGAGAAAGAGGATGTGCTGCGGGAATATATCCGATTCACCTACGGGAAGTGGACGGCGGGGCATCCTTCGGCAGAAGATCCCCTCCCGGCATTGTTCGATTATCTTCAGGAATATGCCACCTTTTACCGGCTTTTGCATAGGCGTGGGATCCTACTCCTGTTTAAGGATGTCCTCTTTAGTAATATTGGCCCCCGGCCTGAGTATGAAAATGCCGCGGCTTACGCTACCGCTTTTCTCGCCAATGGGGTTTATGGATGGATCGAGGAGTGGGTAGCCAGGGGAATGCAGGAGTCGGCGGAGGAATTGAGGGATATAATGCAGAGGGGAGAGTGAGGGTATTTTGCAAGTCCGCGCCAATGGGTATGGACACCAAAGAGCTGGGATACCATTTCCAGCTGGTAGACCGCAACATGTGTTCTCTGCTGGAGGAGCGGAAATTCGGCCCCAAAGCCGATGACAAGGGCCAGAAAAAGCGGGAAACCGCCAGGGCCTCCCTGGAAAAAGTGGTGCAGGACGGCCGCAAGCGGTTTTCCAGCTTTTCGGCCAGCAAACCGGAGCAGTATAGCGAGGACGTCAAAAAGTATGTGAACGCGGTGCTGCCTGTATGGCTGCAATACCGCAACGCTTACATAAACCTGTGAGGAGGGCCCATATGGACAATATTATGCTGATAAGCAAAATCAATCAGGTTGAGGGCTTCGATCCGGCCCCCCTGGCGGTAGATTACACCGACCTCATCACCAATGAAACCCGGAAGCGCCTGCCTGTGGCAGCCCAGCTTGCCTGGTTCCGGTTGAAATACCCGGAGGGGCGCATTGCGGTGCAGGCCGTCCCCAGCAAGGACTGCTTTGTGGCGACGGCCCGTGTCTACCCCAGCTACAAAGACCCCGTGGATTGCTTTTTGGCCGAAGCTACGGCCTCCCGGGGCTACTGCGAGGACAAACCCTCTGTTTCGCCCCGTGAGTGGGCCCAGACAGCGGCTATAGGCGTAGCCCTGCGCAATGCGGGCTTTGGCCTGCAATTTGCCATTGCCGGGGATGATTTCCCGGAGAACGCCCCCGAGGGGTTACCGGAAAGCCCCGCACCGGAAGAATACACCGTAGAAGAACCCACCCCCAAAGAATTGACCCCAGAGGAAAAGCTGGAGCAGGCCATGAAGGTGCCCTGCCCCATCACCAAGTTCAAGGGTAAGACCTTGGGCGAAGTGCTGCAGCTTGACCCGGGTGCCATCAAGTGGGTGGCGGAGAAATTCACCGGCAGCGAGGAAATAAAAACAGCGGCCCGGTTTATCCGCGACTGCGCGATAGTAAACGCGCTTGAAAATCGGAACGATTTTCAAGCAGGCGGCATAGCCGCTGGTTCAAAAGAGAAAACTCTTTTGAACCGCGTTAACTATTGAGCAGGCCAGCGCATGAGATGGAGCGCATAAAAATGTCCGACGTGACAGACCTTCTGGGCCTGCACGGTGAGGACAGGAATTCTTTCTATGTGCGCTGCCCCTGCTGCGACACCGAAAAGGGCAAGCACCTGAACATCAACCTGAAAAAAGAGGTGTTCCGGTGTGCCCGCTGCGGCGAGGCAGGCGGCATCTTTGACCTGTACGCCCTGTTTACGGGCACGCCCCGGGAACAGGCCCGCAGGGCCATCATTGAGCGCATCGGAGTGTATCAGCCGCAAATCAGGCGGAGTGAGCCCGAGATACGCCCCATTGAGAAACCATTGGCCCCGGTTGCCGCCCGGCACAAGACCTACATGGGCTTTTTGTCCGTGCTGTCTTTGTCAGACGAGCACCGGGAGAATCTTCGCAATCGTGGTTTGAGCGACAGCGCCATCGCTCGCTTGGGGTACAAATCCATGCCCATGGGCAGTGGCACGGCTCTGGCTCGCCGGCTGGAGGAACGTGGCTTGCAACTCTCCGGTGTACCCGGATTTTTCCGCACACACGCCGGGGAATGGTCTTTTGTCCACCAGCAGGAAGGGATACTGGTTCCCGTGCGGGATATCGGGGGTCAAATCCAGGGCCTGCAAGTGCGCCTGGACAACACCACCCACCGCAAATTCCGTTGGATATCCAGCGGCACCTTCTCCGGTGGCTGCAAAGCTCAGGGGTGGGTGCATCTGGCGGGGGAACCAAAGGAAAGAGTCATCCTGACGGAAGGCCCCATGAAGGCCGACGTGATAAACGCCTTGACCGGCTTGACAGTCTTAGCCGTGCCCGGCGTGAACGCCCTGACCAAACTGGAAGAAGCCCTGTCGCAACTACGGCAGGCGGGCCTGCAGGAAGTCAAGACGGCCTTTGACATGGACTACTGCACCAACTGGTGTGTCCAAAAGGGTTACAATAACCTCCTGCGTCTGCTGGCCCGCATGGGTTTTCGCTATGGTACTTACGTCTGGGATCCCCGGTATAAGGGGTTGGATGATTTCATCTGGACAAAACTGAAAACAGAACTGGAAAAATGAAGCAGTTGGAAAAGAGCGGTTCAGGCCGCTCTTGCCGCTCTTTTTGTTTTGCAAATTTTGCGTATTCCCCTTGTAAATGCGCACACCAGAGCGTGTAATCCCAACAAATAATCCGTTGGAGGTTTCTATTATGTTAATTGCCATCGACCACGGCAACTATGCTATCAAAACACCCCGGTTCTCCTTCGTCTCCGGCCTGGCCGAGCACACGGTGAGGCCGCCCATGTCCAAAGAAATCCTGGAGTATGGGGGCAAATTCTGGACGCTCACCACCCGCCGACCGCCCAATAGTTAACGCAGGACAAAAGAAGGAGCTCTTCTTTTGACCTGGCGGCTGTGCCGCCTGTTTTGAGAATCGGACTATTCCGAATCTCAAACGCGTTTACTATAATATGCGCGACAAAACCCAGGACGACCGCTACTTTATCCTGACCCTGTTTGCCATCGCTCAAGAGCTTGAGCGCAAGGGCCAATATTCCTCCACCGAGCGCATCCAACTGGCCGTGGGCCTGCCGCCAGAACATTACGGCAGCCTAAAGGAGAAATTTGCCTCCCATTTCAAGTGAGGTGACCCAATAAATCGAAAACTGATTATTTCTGTTTTTTCTTTACTTTTACAAAAGCTGTGATGTTCAAAGTAACTGTAACGGCAACCAAAACAATCGCAGCAATCAATACGGCTTTTATCGTATCCTCGATTGCAGCATAATCACCAATATTCACCCTGTTGCTTATCTCAAATAACTGTAAAATTAGGGAAGCGGCACACGAGACAAAACTTAAAATGGTATTTCTATGCGATTTAATTGTTTGAGAAGTTACGATTGCAAAGATTACTAAAAGCCACGACCCTACTCCCCAAATTAAACTTCCAGCGCTTAATATTATTGAAATTTGGACAGGCATCATATTTTTTGTTACTCCTCTAAACGTTGATTTATCGGTTTTTTGCTGACCCAAGTATAGCAGATGTTCCTACTGAAAGCGACAGTAGAACCAGTACGGGAAATGGTGGGTGAGCAGTTGGCCCAGGCAGGGGGCACGGCACCACGGGAAACACCCAGCAGCCCACAGCCAGGGCCTGATGTAACAGAGATGCTGGATAACTTGGACATGTTCCTGTAAACGAGGAAAAAATTCACACAAAGTAAGATTTTAGCATTTAGAGAACGTCTATGGCTTACTTTTCCCCTTGAAGGTCTTACAGTATAATATGTAAACGAAGGGAAAATAAGTAGATTAAACGATTTTAAGATTTACTGTAGCAAATACGGTTTAGAAGCCGGTTTGCCGCATGGCAAGGGGCGGCACCACTAGAAAAGGTGGGCTGTCCCTTTTGCGCCTTTTAATAAGGGTACTTGAAAGAAAATCCAGGCCAAAAATTTTTGAGTCCAGGCATACCATTAAGGTATGTCTGGGCTTCTTCGTTCCCTGTCCTCTGGTGGTGTGCTTTGGCAGAAAGGAGCACACCATGTACGAGCAAAGCACAGACCGGGACGAGTTGAGGGGGAGGTTTACCAAGTGGATGGAGGTAACAGTTTATAGGGCCAGGCTCAACTACTTAAAAGCGCTAAGACGCCGTGTAGATACCATCCCATTAGAGGATGTCCCTATAGAGAAGCTGTGCAGCCTGGAAGGCGAGAAACAGTGGATGCGGGAAATGAGAAGGGCAGATTCCTTGGATTTTGAAGAAGAGACTCTCGCTGCCACTTTTTCTCAACTGCCCGCTTTGAAAAAGGAAGTGCTCACCATGCTGTTCCTGCTGGACATGACCCCACAGGAAATCACAGATGGGCTATCCTGCACTGTACAGTACGTCTATAAGCAGAGATCGCTTGCATTGAAAAAACTGCGTGAAGCGCTGAAAGGCGGTGACACCCTATGACGGCTGACACATTCCGGCAAAACCCTCACAGAAGCTATCGGGGGAAGCAATGAGGCCCTGGCTGATATTATTGAGATGTATATGCCTCCGATAAGCCGGTACGGCTATGTGGATGGAGAGTTGGACGAAGACCTGCGGCAATACATACTTCTGCACATTTTCAAAAATATTTCAAAATTTTCTCCCTAAAAGGGTAGATCCCCCAATTTTCGGTTGTTCTTATAAATTGAAAGGCAATCCCCATGCCCTGCACCTTGAAAATTTCACAGTCCGACCCGGTACATTCCCTGTGGGCGAGCGACTATCCCCAGCCCGGCAAGCTGGCCATGAGCACTCATATGCTGGTAGCACCAGCATAACGCGGCGACCTCACATGCGGCCAAAGGCAAGCACAAGTGCTTGCCTTGTGATACTCCTGTAATTCGCGGCCCGGCCATGAAGAAGGCGGGGAGGTGGAAATCCTATGGCCCGTTCGCTGCGGGCGCCGGGAAAGATTTTTTGTCATGGGTTGTAAATACGGGAGATTATTCGTGTAGTGCCAATGACCATCAAAAACTTATACAAGACTGTAGCCAGAGCGGGTGACCATGGTGTATAATAATTTTACGGAAGGCCATGCCATGCTACCCTAGCGCTGGCTGCAAGAAAGGAGACAACAATATGGCAGCCAACAACATTCAAAATACCATTCTTTGTCAAGCTCAACCTGAGAAGCGAACCTATTCTGTTGGAGAAATCGCCGATATGCTGCAAATAAGTAAGAATAGGGCCTATGTCCTATGTAAGCAGTCTGCTTTTAAGACTGTGAAGATTGGCAAATATGTGCGCATTTCTAAAACTTCTTTTGACAACTGGCTTGACAATGCAGATTAAAAAGGAGCAATTCGCATGGCATCAATTATCAACCGTGGCAAGTCTTATTCCATTGTTTACTATGAAGGTGAAGGGAAAAACCGGCATCAGGTCTGGGAATCTGGCCTGAGTTACTCTGCGGCTAAAACCCGTAAAGTCCAGTTAGAAATGGAAGAAGCCAACAATACCCATATCGACCAGAACAACATCACGGTCAGTGAATTCCTGTATGAGTTCTTACAGAAGTATGGGGAGAAAGTGGGTGGCCTCCACCTATGACGGCAACGTGGGGCTGCTTGAAAACTATGTCTACCCCTATCTGGGAGACAAGAAGCTGCGGCCTATCCGAGTCAAAACGGTGGATGATTACTATCACTTTCTCCTTACTGAGGCAGAGCCAGTCGTGAATCCTGGCAGACCTCGAAGGGAACATATTTCTTCGTCCACCATCCATGATATCCACAAAGTCCTGCGGTGTGCCTTTAACCAGGCCAAACGCTGGGAGTACATCGCAAAGAATCCATTTCTGGATGCGACTTTGCCGGAACATAAAGAACGCAAACGTGATGCCCTTACTCCAGACCAGCTCTACAAAGTCCTGGAGTTTACCGACCGGCCGGAGTTCTATGACCGGTTTTCTGATCCACTGCGTGATTCATTTGGCCCTGTCGTGTACCATGCGCGGCGGTGAAGTAGGCAGCCTGCAGTAGGACAGGGTGTCTTTTGAGCATCAAGCCATCTACATCGACCGGGTAATTGACCGGGTCGATAAAAAACTCATTGAGAAGCTGGCCAAGATGGACATTCTCTATACTTTTCCCAACTTGATGATGGGGACTAGAATCGTCATCGTGCTGAAGCAACCCAAAACAGAAGGCAGCATCCGCACAGCGTACCTGCCGGAGACAGTGGTTCACAAGCTGGAAACCTTGAAGCAGCTTCAAACTCAGCTTAAAAATGATTTTTGGGAGGACAGTTACATGGACTACGGCCTGGTGATATGCCAGGCCGCTGATGACCGAGCACCTAAATAAGCGGTTCAAAGAAGTGCTGGTTGACATGAACGAACCGGACATTGCTTTCCACAGCGCCCGTCACACCAGCGCCAGCACCAAGCTGGTGCTCTCCGGAGGTGACTTGAAGGCTGTCCAGGGTGACGGCGGCTGGAACATGTCCGATATGGTCACAAAGCACTACGCCCACATCCTGGACGAGAACCGACGGATGATTGCGGATAAGATGGAGACGGAGTTCTACGGCAAAAACCGAGAGAAAAACGAGCCCCAAGAGAGCCAACCCACGCAAGTGGAAACTCTCTTAAAGCTCGTTCAAGACAACCCGGATTTGCTACAAGAACTCCTACAGTCCGTCCAGCTTGCTAATAAACCTTAAATTATTAGCAGACAAATCCGACAGGCGGAAAAATCGTATTAGCAAGTGCGATTGCAAAATCGCAAAATCCGCTCCCATCGGGGCTGCCGTATTAGCAAGCCTATTTGCTAATACGAAGGGACTGGGACATCCAATCTGCTAATCACAAGGTGAAAACCATTAGCAGAAGGAAAAGCTGGAAACCCGCATAAAACCTGGTTTTTTGTGAGGTGGATACGAAAAAGATATTTTTGCTAAGTCGCTTGGTGTATCTGAACCCTCGTTTCCCTACTCGAACCTTTCCGCGCAGCCCTTGAGATACTCCATAATCCCCAAATGCTGGGGACAGGCCCCCTCGCACTGACCGCACTGGATGCAGTCGGAAGCCTTGCCCTTTCCGGTGGTAGCGATGCCGTATTCCCGCACACCACGGAAGCCTTCGTTGTTGTGCTGACGGTTTGCTACAGCGATAATCTCCGGGATAGGGATATTCATCGGACAGCCGTCAACGCAATAATGGCAGCCAGTACAAGGGATGGATTTGTCTGCGTCCAACGCGGCCTGGGCTTTTTGAATCACCGCCTGTTCCTCATCGGTGAGAGGGACAAAGTCTTTCATAAAACTGAGATTCTGCTCCATCTGCTCCAAATTGGACATACCGGAAAGCATCGTGATGATCCCCTCCAGGCTGGCGGCATAGCAGATGCCCCAGGACACGATGGGCGCTTCCGGGTCGGCTTCCTTGAAAATCTCCTGAACAGACGGGATCGGGTCGGCCAGGGCGCCGCCCTTGAGGGGCTCCATGATCGTGATGGGCTTGCCATGCCTGCGGGCGATCTCCCAGCACTCCCGGGAGGCAGTTCCGGGGTTCTCCCAATCCGCATAGTTGATTTGCAGCTGCACAAAGTCTACCTCCGGGTGGGCTGTCAGCACCTTATCCAGCAGGGGAGGGTCGGCGTGGAAAGAAAAGCCATAGGCTTTGATCAGCCCTTTCTCCTTCTGCTCCTTTACGAAATCCCAAATGTGATATTCATCGTACTTGGTGTAGTTGTTCCGCATCAATCCATGCAGGAGATAATAGTCGAAATATCCCGCCCCGGTGCGCTCCAGGCTGGTGTAAAACTGCTGTTTTGCGCTTTCCTCGTCGCTGGCCTGTATCCATGCGTTCAGCTTTGTACACAGTGTATATTTATCTCGGGGATAACGGTCCGCGACCGCGACCTTGAAGGCTTCCTCCGAGTGGCCGCTGTCATATACGTAAGCGGTATCAAAATAGGTTCCGCCAGCAGCAATGAACCGGTCAACCATCTGGCACACCTGGGGGATATCGGTGGTACCGTCGGGGTTGTGGGGCAGGCGCATCAGGCCAAAGCCCAGCTTAAAGGTGTCTTTGCCCAAATAATCTGACATATAGTTTCCTCCTGATTTTTGGCTTCGCTACTCATCCCTGCGCTTTCGCGTCCTGCAGCAGGTTGTTGAATTTTCCCAGCACCTCCGGGATTGCTATGTTCTGAGGGCAGAGCTTTTGACAGGCCCCGCAGCCCAGGCAGGCCGAGGGCAGTTCGGTTTCACCCATGGCGCGAAGGGTGAAACCGAGGGAGCCGACGCTCTTATTATAATTTGCTTCGTTGTACATGGAAATCAGCTTGGGGATATCCAGCCCTTGTGGACAGGCTTCGCAGCAGTAGCGGCAGGCGGTGCAGGGCACCAGGTCAGCCATGGAAGCCACCACCTTCCGCAGCAGGGCTTTGTCCGCGTCTGTAGCCGGATCATCCTTGGAGAAAAGCTGCAAGTTTTCTTCCAGCTGCTCCATGGTCGTCATACCGCTGAGCACCACCTGAACGCCGGGCAGGCTCTGCAAGAACCGGAACGCCCATGCCGCCATAGAATCATCGGGCCGGGAGGCTTTCAGCAGTTCCTGGCAGTCGGGGCGGAGATTGGCAAGGCTCCCGCCGCGCACAGGCTCCATGACAACAACCGGGATGCCCCTGTCCTCCAGAAGCTGGTACTTGCTCTTGGCATCCTGCAGTTCCCAGTCCAGGTAGTTAAGCTGAATTTGCACAAACTCGAAGGTATCCGGGTAGTGATCCAAAAACTTTCCAATGGTATCGGCCCTTCCGTGGGCGGAGAAACCTAGATGCCTGATCTTCCCGGCCTTCTTCTGCTCCAACAGGTAGCGCACCACGCCTAATTCCTCGTTGGTATAGAAGGCGAAAGATGATTCGCAGACGTTGTGGAGCAGGTAAAAATCGAAATAATCCACACCGCACTTTTCCAGCTGTTCCTCAAAAATAGAGGCGATGGACTTGACTTCCTCTCCGGCCAGGTATCCCTGGAACCCCAGTTTGCCGTCTTTGTAGTTCATCATATGCCCCGGCATTTTTGAGGCTAGGTACCAGGTATCTCTAGGAAACTGGCTGAGTGCCTTGCCCACAAAGCCTTCAGATTCCCCGCCGTGGTAGCGGTAGGCAGTGTCAAAATAGTTGACGCCTGCGTGATAGGCCCGCTCAATAATGGCCCGAGCCTTCTCCTGGTCGATGGGGCCGCGCTCTCCCACTATGGGCAGGCGCATATTCCCCATGCCCAAAGTGGAGAGATTTAGGTCTTGAAAGGGTTTGTACCGCATCGTTGTTCCTCCTTTTGTTTTCTAAAATTCTAGCATTTGGAGTATGGTCTAAGTCAATAGAAAACAGGATCTTTTTGCGGGTTTTTTAATCGTTAAGCAGGAATAGACTGTTCAACTTCCAATCCTCCCGCAAAAATCACCTTGATTTTCTCCTTGGATTCTACCACCACACATTCCAGCACCTGCCGTACCAGCCGGTCATC
>ERZ779632.936-NODE-936-length-13637-cov-25.160507_pt1 | contig 13637 bp, 15 predicted proteins | sample MGYA00514194_ERZ779632 | MGnify/ENA primary metagenome ERZ779632 (study PRJEB29562, sample SAMEA4376704) | mouse gut metagenome | isolation source: Cecum | study: EMG produced TPA metagenomics assembly of the A DSS colitis mouse model was used to assess the...
GCGGAGAGAGCCAACGCAAAGACGGACGATATGCGTACAAATACATCGACGCCACAGGCAAGCCCCAGTTTGTTTACAGTTGGAAGCTGGAAGCCACAGACAGCACGCCCCAGGGCAAACGGGACGGGCTTTCCCTGCGGGAAAAGGAGAAACAAATCCGGCGGGACATTGAGGATGCCATCATTCCCCGCGGCGGGGAGATGACCGTCCTGGATTTGGTGAAAAAGTACCTCTCCCAGAAAACCGGCGTCCGGCACAACACAGAAGCCAACTATAACTTTGTCCTCAATATCATCAAGAAAGAGGACTTCGGGAGACAGCGCATTGACCGGGTGAAGCTGTCCGACGCCAAACGCTGGCTGATTAAGTTGCAGCAGGACGGCAGGGGGTACAGCTCCATCCACTCCATTCGGGGCGTTGTCCGGCCTGCGTTTCAGATGGCTGTGGACGATGATTTGATACGCAAAAATCCGTTTGAGTTTCAGCTTGCCACCGTTGTTGTCAACGACAGCGTGACAAGGGAAGCGATCACAAGGAAACAGGAACGGGCATTTCTGGAATTTGTAAAGGGTGACAAGCACTTTTCCCGGTACTATGACGGCATTTATATCCTGTTCAAAACCGGGCTTCGTATCTCGGAGTTTGTAGGGTTGACCCTGGCTGACCTGGACATGAAAAACCGCAAAATCAGTGTCAATCACCAGCTTCAGCGGAAGCGGAATATGGAGTACATCATTGAGGACACGAAAACCTCCAGCGGAACGCGGGAAATCCCTATGACGGACGATGTGTACCAGTGCTTCCAGCGCATTATCGCCAGCAGGCCGAAGCCCAAAACCGAGCCGATGATCGGCGGCAGGTGCGGCTTTCTATATTTGGATAAGGACGGCAAGCCGATGGTGGCGCTTCACTGGGAGCATTACTTCAAGCACATCTGCCAGAAGTACAACAGCATCTACAAGGTGCAGATGCCCAAAGTCACCCCGCACGTTTGCAGGCACACATTCTGTTCCAACATGGCAAAGAGCGGTATGAACCCCAAGACGCTGCAATACCTCATGGGCCACTCGGATATTGGCGTCACGCTGAACACCTACACCCACCTGGGCTTTGAGGACGCGCAGGCGGAGCTGAAACGGGTCGCCAGCGGCGGGTAGTAAAACGGGATAAGCCCCCTTAATTTACTACCGTTCCTACTACTTTCAGGGTCAAAAATGTGCTATTTTATGCCGGGATATGCCAGGAGAATGAACGGAAGAAAATGCCGCAAAACACCTGCAAAGCCCGAAATATCAATACATTCAAGAGGTTTCAGGATATGACAAGAATTTTATTCGTCTGCCACGGCAATATCTGCCGCAGCCCGATGGCCGAATTTGTGATGAAAGACTTGGTGAAAAAAGCCGGACTGGAAGCCCAGTTCCACATCGAGTCCGCCGCCACCAGCACCGAGGAGCTCGGCAACCCGGTCTATCCCCCGGCTCGGCGCAAGCTGGCCGAGCACGGCATCGACTGTGCGGGCAAAACCGCGCGGCAGCTTAAGAACAGCGACTATGACGCCTTTGACCTGCTGATCGGGATGGATCGGGCCAACCTGCGCAATATGCACCGCATCTGCGGCGGCGACTTCGCCGGAAAGCTGCACCTGCTGATGGACTACACGGATCACCTCGGCGATGTGGCAGACCCGTGGTACACGGACGACTTCGAGGTGACCTGGCGGGATGTGCTGGCTGGGTGTCAGGGACTGCTGAAACATCTGCAATGATGCACGTAATATGGGGCGCCTCATGTTGAATTGCTGCGACTATGACGCGATAACACTTTACCATTCGGGCGAATTAAATTCCCGATATAAAACCGATCTGTCCGGCAAGCTGGAATGCATGGAGCGTATTCCATACGGAGCTCAGATAACGGACAGTTTCCAAGACGGCGCATATCAAACATTCCGCACCATGGAGCCAATCGTACTCTACCGTGTGTTTGGACAGTACCGGGGCAGCGAGCCCGCCCCGAAGGGCGCAAGGCTGAACGGCGGTTTTGCGTCAACGGAGTTCGCAGAGTCCATCATCGACGCCAAGCTGCGGCTGGCCCTGAACCCCGCCTGGGCCAACACGAAAATGTATGAGGCAAGGCTCACTGTTCCCGCGGGCGTCACGATCAGCATCGGCACCGTGGCAAGCGTAGTTTTGAAAACGGGGACAGTTCTTCCCGGCGGCGCGGATCAAGTCCTTCTGCCGCAGGGATGGCCGGAAAGCTGGATCACAGGCTACCGCCGTTTGACTGCCAGACAGCTGCAATCGCCACCCTATTTCTCTCCCCAAAAGCCTCCCGAATACGACAGCAAAGAAAACCTGTACCGCATGATATGTCCGGCCTGTGGGTGCGGGGAGTGCCGGAAGCTGCCGGAGGGGGAACAGTTCACCATCACAGGCAGCAAAGGGAATCCGTATGTGATGCAATATGCCTGTCTGAATCCAGACTGCCAATATTATTGGTGAGTATAGTATTTACAATGAAGATCAGGAGGGAAACTTGATGCGGAAAAATTTTGGGGCCAAGCCCTACACCTACCCCCAGCCGGTATTCATCGTGGCCGCCTACGGCCCGGACGGAACTCCCAACGCCATGAACGCCGCCTGGGGCGGCATCAGCGACACCACCGAGCTGTCCCTGTGCCTGAGCGCGGGGCACAAGACCACCAAGAACATCCTGGAGTGCAAGGCGTTCACCGTCAGCATGGCGGACGCCGCCCACGTGACGGAATGCGACTATCTGGGCGTGGTGTCGGCCAACGATGTGCCCGACAAGCTGGCGCGGGCCGGGTTCCACACCACGAAAAGCGGGTTTGTGGACGCGCCGCTGATCGACGAGCTGGCCATGGCGGTGGAGTGCAGGCTGGTGAGCTACGATCCGGATACCGGGCATTTGGTGGGCGAGATCGTGAACGTCAGCGTGGACGAGTCCGTCCTCACTTCGGACGGGAAGGTAGATGTGTCCAAGCTGGATCCCATCACCTTTGACCCCGTCAACAATGCCTACCACCGATTGGGCGAAAAAGTCGGGAACGCCTTCGCGGACGGGCTGAAGCTGAAATGACGGACTATCCGACGCTGAACGCCCAGCTTTCGGCGCTGATCCGCGGGATGCCCCACCGCGTCGCCAACCTGGCCAACGCCGCGGCGCTGCTCTACCACACGCTGGACGGCCTCAACTGGGCAGGGTTCTATCTTTTAGAGGGCGATACCCTGGTGCTGGGCCCCTTCCAGGGCAGGCCCGCCTGCATCGAGATCCCGGTGGGAAGGGGCGTGTGCGGAACCGCCGTGGCGGAGGGCAAAACTCAATTGGTTCCGGACGTCCACCAGTTCCCCGGACACATCGCCTGCGACAGCGCGTCCAACTCCGAGATCGTGGTGCCCATTCGGGCAGATGGGAAAATCGTGGGGGTGTTGGATCTGGACAGCTCCTACGTTGGGCGCTTCACTGAGGCGGATCAGGCGGGGCTGGAGACGTTCGTGAGGGTGCTGGAGACAGAGCTATGGGCCGAAAACAAAAGCTGACCTATGCCTTGGGCGGCTTTGCCTTGGGGGTACTGCTGACCTGTGTGATATGGCTGCTGGCGGGCAGAGCCGGTTCCGGCACCGCTTTGGAGAGCGCCCCGCCGGAAGCCGCGTCCACTCTCCCCAGCGCGGAACCGGGCGAAGCCACCCCGCCCGGGACGGGCACGGCAGCCCCGGAAAGCACCGCCACCGCCCCATCGGAGAACCTGGCTAACACCTGGGACAGCGCCGCCGTCTACACCGGGGGCGACACCGTCAGCTACGGGGGCCGCCGCTACCGGGCCAAGTGGTGGACCCAGGGGGAGACCCCCGGCAGCGCCTATGTGTGGGAGGACTTGGGCATCGTGGACGGTGAGCCAGCCCAGCCCCAGGGGGTGGGAAACGTCCCCATTGACGCCTCCACGCCCCAGAACACGGAGCTCACGGACTTCAAGGTGGTGGGCTACTACCCCAGCTGGAAGCCGGACAAGCTTCAACGTGTGGATTTCGGGGTGGTGACCCATGTGTGCTACGCTTTCGCCATCCCCACGGCGGAGGGCGGGCTGCGGCCGCTGGAAAACCCGGACACCGCCCGGACGCTGATCCGCGCCGCCCATCAGAACGGGGCCAAGGCGCTGCTGTCCGTGGGCGGCTGGAGCTACAACGATACGCCACTGGAGGGCGTTTTTATGGAAGCCGCCGCCACCGGTGCGGGGGTGGAACGGCTGGTTCAAAGCATCCTGTCCATGTGTGATGAAAGGTTTCCAGGATGGCACTTCTAAAATGGCCCTCCGCAAATGTTATGGCTATGATGTTGGAGCCGATGGTGAGTTAGTGGTCGATCCCGATGAATCTACTATCGTCCGCTGGATTTTTGAATCCTATCTCAACGGTGACAGCTTGGGCAAAATTGCTGCCGGACTGGAGGAGCGAGGTATTCCATCCCCCACAGGCAAGCCCAAGTGGAGCAGAGAAGCCCTAAACAAGCTATTGTCCAACGAAAAATATACGGGCCGAGTGCTGCTCCAGAAAACCGTCAGCGCGGGTGGTTCCCAATTCAAAAACAATGGCTTTATGGCCCGGTATCTGATTTCAGATGCCCATGACTCGATTATTTCTGATGAGATGTTCAAATCAGTTCAGCAAGAAAAAATGAAACGAACAAATTCTCCTGGATCCAAACTTTCCATGCAGATACTTTTTTAAAAGAGTGCACCATTTCATACAACTGCTTAGGTGTTTCTTGTCAGGGCTAAGAGCAAATTCAGTTTTGATGAGGGGTGCATGGCCTATGACGGAAGAAAACTACCTGTATCGAACAAGTCCGCTAACACTTAGGAACCAGTTCCTCGGCACAGGGTATTGGAGAATTCCAGTGATTCCCAAAGCTCGCTTTACCGATGATGAATTCCAAGACTTACGTCTGATTGGCTATGACCGGACAAAACCCGACGATGAGCGGCATCTGGAGAGAATGGTGCATTTCTTCCTCTATGATTACAAGTTTGAACGTGTGTGGAAGCGTCCAGATCAAGATGTGGAGAAACTGAAGCGATATCGGGCCATTTTATCTCCCGATTTCAGTATGTATCTTGAAATGGCTCCTGTCATGCAGCTATACAATGTGTTCCGCAACCGATGGTGCGGGGCGTACTTTGCCAGCAAGGGTATCCGTGTTGTGCCGACTGTTAGCTGGGGCAGTGAGGCTACCTTTAATTTTTGCTTTGACGGGATACCAAAAGGAAGCACTGTGGCAGTGTCCACCTACATGGTAAGCGCCCATGGAAATCACGCTGATCAAAAAGAGTTTTTTATGAAAGGATACTGGGAAATGCTCCGGCGTATTGAACCGGAACGCATCATATGCTATAATGAACCATTCCCTGAGATGGAGGGAAATATCGTATTCGTTGATTACGAGCTGTCTTCTTGGAAATATCAGAACGAGAGCTATACTCCATCTAAATATTTGGCCTATATCCTTGGAGAGCAGCCTTTACCCATAGGCAGCAAGATCCATATCAAGTCCGGCTGTGTGCTGCGGGAAAACCAAATTGAGAAAGGTATGGGAAGTGCTCAAGGCGGGCCATGGAAACCAGCCAAACCGGCAGATGAACGATTCATGGGTGAACCCGGAACAACAAAGGAAACTTGGGTGCCTACATCAAAGGGCGGATATCGAGCTATTACCAAAATTGGTTCAGATGGACGGGCAACCGAGGAGTGGCACTTTACCGATCATGGAAGTCCTGGGTCGCATTCAGTTCCACATAGCCATAGCATCGGCTGGCCTAATGGTTTTCCCATTCCAGGTTCACCTAATAACAATCCAGGTGCAGCGCCTGAAATGAAGCAATATGGAGGAACATATAAAATGAATTACTATCCGACGCCGGAAAGTATTGAGTTGAACCGATTTAAAACGATCAGCGATTTCAAATGGTGTGTGAATTGCGGCGGAGAGGTTGAATTCGAGTGGAATGGAAAACTATTCGGGATCTGCCCCAAGCTCCGAAAAACACCTGATGCCCCGCTCCAGATGATGATTTCTCAAATATATGTGGATGATGCAGACCGGGCCGAAAAGTGGTGCGATAATGCGGATGAGGTGCTGGAGTATGTCATTGACGGAGACCGGCTGCGGGATATCATCACTAAGGTAGATGTGACCAGCCGCACCATTTGATTTGGTTTTTTCCGTTGGGGCTGAGATTGAAACAGAGAAACTGTTTTGCTGCAACCTGTTGCACCGCAACGAGTTTCGGAAATAGTAGTTTTGCCACATGGAGCCAAACCCATATAATCCGAACCTGTTTCCGATAGGGGATGGGTTCGGATTATTGGTTTTCTTTGACCGATATGAAAGCACCCACTTCCGAAACGGGGTGGAACGGAAGCCCACCTCAAAGCCGAGAGGCCCACGGAAGAAGAAGCAAACCCCATAAACGCAAACAGGGCGGGCGCAGCCGTTTCACGGTGCGCCCGCCCTGTTTGTCCTTACCCTCTGTTGTCCTCCTGTCCCTCGACTTCCCGCCGCTGATTCCATTCGGCAAACTCCCGCTGGCCCTCCTCGCTCTCGTAAAAAGCGAGGATAGCCATTCACGGTTTGCGTTTTGGCAATAGGATATTTCCTGCTCCGGCGAGTAGCGGCACTCAATCTCGTATTGAAGAAAAGGAAAATCCTTGTGGTGCATAATCAAAGAGCCGCGCACCCAATCCTCGCCAGTTAGTTTTTGGGTGTTATCGCCGTTTAATGCCTCCAGCAAGGCGGCAATCATAGCGGGGTCATCCACCTGGGCCGAAGTGCTATCCTCGTTTTCAAAACCAAGTGTGACGGAAGATACCATTTCCGCCGTGGGCGTTCCCAGCGTTACCCCGTCCTGCATCCAAAGGCGGGTTTCCACACCGCCAGTATAAAATTTCCGGGGAGCGGTATATAAGAATGTCCGGGCCTCGTCACCTGCTATCTCATAGATGGCAAGCCCGCCGCCCTTGTCCGCATCCTTGCCGCAAACGCCTATCTGTTCACCGATACCCTCCGCAGGCGTCCAGACATATTGATTGCCGTCACTGTAATAGTGGGCTTGTTCATCCCAGCCGCCGCTCAAATCCCTTTGATACTGTATGCCGTCTATGTAGAGAATTTCAGTATCGTCCTCCCGTGTCTCCATCTGATAAACGGGAAAATCCTCCCCGGACTGGCATCCGGCCAACGGAACAGCCACCAGCACCAACAGGGACAGCAGAAAAGCCCCGCGCTTTTTCCTCTTGCTCATGTGATTATCCCTTTTCTTTTTTCAGCCAAACGACCACACACCACGCCGCCGCATACAGTACCACATAGGCCCCCGCCAGCACAAGGGCGGTGATGTACTTTTGCCGAAGTCCGGCGGTGTAGCTTTCGGCGGTCTGGCCCGGCTCCACGGTGATATAGGAGCGGTCAGCGGGGACGGACAGCACCCGCCGCTCCACAGCGGCCCCCGCGTCCACGATCTCCTGGCCCCGCTCGCGGGTGAGGGCCTGCTGGCTCCACTGATAGCCGCTCCCGCTGGTGTCCCGGTAGTAGACCATGTAGGCGGTTTTGGTAGGGTTCACGCGGCGGTCGCGTCCGCTGGCCACCGTGTTCTGCACCTGGACGGGCAGGACTTGATAGGGGGAAAAGGTATAAACGCCTTTGTCCTCGTAGCTGTCGGCGGGGAGGATAGCGGCCAGATAGAACAGCAGCCCCTCGCCGGAGTTGCTGTGGGTGATATAGGAAAGCTGGTGCTCGGAAATGCCGAGCTGTTTTGCGATGATGGCCCGGTCGCTCTGGGCCTGGGAGAGCAGAACGAGAAAATCGGTGTTATCCAGTATGTTCTCAATCTCCCGGCTGGCCAAAAGGTCTTTCACGTTCTGCGTGAGGGCCGAGGGCACACAGCCCTTTTTGCGGAGCATCTTCCACACCGCCACAAAGTAGCTGGCGGTCAGCGGGTCGCGCAGGAGGATGTGGAACTCGTCAAAGTAGCACCATGTCGCCGCCCCGTTCTGGTAGTTGGTATGCACCGCCGAGGTGACAAACTCGTTGGTGACGTGCATCGCAATCTTGCGGAGGTTCTCCCCCAGCCCTTTCAGCACGATGCACACCACCCGGGAGCTCAAGTCCACGTTGGTCGGGTGGTTGAACAGATTGAGGGAGCCCGTACAGTAGAGCTCAAGGGCCGTTGCCACGCGCTTTGCCTCCGGCTCCGGCTGTTTCAAGAGCTCCTCGTACAAGTCTTGGAGCAAGGGCATTTTTGCGCCCTCCAGCCCCAGCGCAAGCTCCCGGTACACCAGCCGCACACAGCGGTCGATGACGGTTTTCTCTATGGGTTGCAGGCCGTCCTTGCCGCCTACCACCAGCTCACACAGCGAAAGAAGAAAATCCGCTTTCATGGAAAGGGGGCTGTCCTCGTCATTCAAACCGATTTCAATATCCATCGGGTTGATATGGTGGGGGCTGTCCGGGGCAATCTCAATGACCTGCCCGCCCAGCCGCCGCACCAGCGGGGAATATTCCCCCATCGGGTCAACGATAACGATGCGGTCTTGGGTGGCAAGAAAGACGTTTATCAATTCCCGCTTGGCGGCAAAGCTCTTGCCGGAGCCCGTAGAGCCGAGGTACATCCCGTTTGCGGATTTCAGCTTTTTCCGGTCAGCCATGATGACGTTGTGGGAAAGTGCGTTCATGCCGTAGACAGAATCTCCTTGATGGTGGTGAAGTCCCACATGAACCGTCCCCGCTCCGGGTCCTCCCGCTCAAACTTGGTGACGTGATCGCGCAAACCCTTCTGACGGTTCCACCATGCGGGGCAGGGGATTTCCTCATCTTCCAGCCTGCGCCGGATATAGTTGGGGCCACCGCCGTTGCGGGCGTAGTCATAGATTTTGCGGATAATCCATGCAGTGTCCTCGTCAATAATCAGGCGGTTTTTGTCCTCCGGGTCTTTCTTGTAGCCGAAAGGGGCGAGACAGCCGGTAAACTTGCCGGACTTGGCCTTTGTCAGATAGGAGGAATGAACCTTCTTGCTTACATCCCGGCTATACATTTCGTTCATCAGGGTGCGGAAGGGCGTGATCTCATTTTCCTCGTCGCTGTCCACGGCATCGTTTAGAGCGATGTACCGCACCTTCTGGCGGGGAAAAAAGTCCTCCAGAAGATGGCCCACCTCCAAATGGTTCCGGCCCAGCCGGGACAGGTCTTTGGTCAGCACCACATCAAACATCTTCTGCTTCACCGCCGCCAGCATCCGCTGGAAGTCGGGGCGCTCCATGTTCAGCCCGGTGTAGCCATCGTCCTGGAAAATCCCCGCTACCCGCCAGCCCTGTTCCTCACAGTAGCTGCACAAAAGCTCACGCTGGTTTTGGATGCTTGCGCTGGGGCCGCTCAAATCATCGTCCTTGGACAAGCGGCAGTAGATAGCTGCTCTCACCTCCTGGGGATAGGGTTCAGCATACACAGTGTTAGTCCTCATTCGTGACCTCCGTTCTGCTGTGTATGCCGCAGTTTGGAGTAGCTTCATTATACCCTGTTGCGGGGCCGCAGTCAACGCGGGATTTCGATAATTCCCGCTTATAAAGAATTAAATCCATAAAGGCTTGCCTGCCCGTCTGCCTCCCGGCGAAAATGGTGCTGACGGTGATCACAGGCTCCTTCGATTTTGCCATAGGCGCTCCTTTCAATTTTTGGGTGTAAATTTTTTCGGTCATGCCGCATCGGGCCGGGAAAGTCAGCCCTCAAGTACGGCTAATAAAAGAATGAAGGAAGGAAAGAGGGGCAGGTAGTAGGAATGTACCAGCCCCTCTTGAGGGACAGCTTGAAACCGTTGCGGGACAAGGCTTTCAAGCGTCTAAATGTCCACGCCTGTGGCGTTCTCGCTCGTTGGCGGCTTTCTTCCTCCGGCGCACAAGAATGGCGCACTTGTCGCAGTATTTCCCCCGGTTGGAGCGCGGTACGAACATCGTCCCGCACTCGGCGCAGCGCCGTGCCCGTCCCCGATGGAGCAGGGCGGCGCACAGGCTTTCATCCTGGGGCAGAACAGCGGCCCGGAACCATTTGCAGTTGAGGGAGTTGCTGATACTCTGGACGCATATGCACACATCGCCGTTAGGACAACCGGCCCCGGCTCTCTTTGACGGTGATGCCCCGCTGCAACAGCCGCTGGGCAAAGTCCTCGAAACTGACAGCCTCGGCGAGAACGGCCCGTATCTCCCGGCGCAGCTTCTCTTTGCCTGTTTCAAACTTGGTGGGCGGTTTGCCCTGGGCGGCGGCTTCGGCATCCAGAGCAAGCTGCCCTTTTTTCTGCGCCCAATACTCCCGGTCGGTGACACGGTTCCTGCTCCCGCCCAGCAAGTCGATTTGGTACAGCCCCGCTCCCTGACACAGTTCCATGACCTCTGCCCGGAAGTGGCGCATAGCGGCGGCGGTGCAGCGGTGCTTGGCCCCGGCCTGGGTGTCGCTGGCCCTGTCCATGTAGGGCTTGCGCTCCACTTCCTCCACCCGCAGGGAGTTGATAACGATGTGGACGTGGATGTTGCCGCTGTGATTGTGGCCGTCCGGGTGGGTGCAGACCAGGGCTTGGTGTCCGGGGAACTGTTCGACGCAGAACCGCTCTCCCAGCTCCTGGGCCTTGTCCATGGTCAGGCCGTGGTCGGGGCCGTCCCTGGGGTCAAAGGAAATGATGTAATGGTGGCTTTTCACATCCTCCCTCTGCTGGTTTTTCCCATAGCGGAGGTTGGCCCGCATACAGGCCACGGTGAAGTCCTCCCCGCCGCAATTCAAAGAAGAAATGCGGTAGTCCTCGCGGGGGACAAGCCGCCCGTTTTCGTCCAGGATGGGTTTGCCGGTGAACTCGTCATGCTCAAAGAGCAGATACCGCTCCGCCGCGCCGTAGTCGGCATTTTTAGAGGCGATATGTTTGAACGTTGCCAATGGCTTCACCTACCTCCCGAAGCACCTGGAACTTCAGGGCAACGAGGTCGGACAACGCCGCCCGAACCTCGGCGGAGAGGGCGTTGTACGGCGCTCCGTACTCGTTGAGATACCGGGCGATTTGGTTGAGGTTGCCGCCGATTTTTCCGTATTCCCCGGTCAGCCTGCCCACGGCGGCAAGCAGCTCATCATTGACGGGGGACACGGTGATGATGGGCTTGATGGTTGCGCCACGGATGGCCTGCCGGATAAACTCGGACTGGTTCATGCCGTAGGCGGCCAGGCGCTCCATGAAGTCGGCGTGTTCTTCCTCGGTCATGCGGGTTTTTATGATTCGGCTGCGGTGGGGGGTGTTGTAGTGCTTGGACATGGATTCAACTCCTTATGTTTTGAAATGATGCGGGGTGTGGTCCCATCCCCATTGGAAAACCTTGTCCCACCGCAGACCCCTTTCTGTTTTATTTTGCCGCGATGAAAAGCGCAACGCGCCCGGGCGGTCAAGACCACCTGGGCGCGAACAATTTTATCGGTATTCACTTTTGCATCGCTGAGGTCATTATAGCAGGAAATGCGGATTTGTCAAGGTATTCCAAAATTAGAGGAATTGCGTTGCGGGCAGCGTAAGGGCCGGTGCGAACGCACCGGCCCAAGGCGGGTCTGGGGTGCCAACCCCAGCAAGATTGACCAGGGGGACAAATGAGCCGAAGGGCGAAATTTGGGCCACGGGTCGAATCTTGCTCTCTAACTGCAACGGTTCTAATTTGTCAAAGTCAAGGCCGTACTTAAGCAAAGGATTCTTAACTTTTTTTACATTTAGTCGATAAATATAACAAGTATATTTATTGGGGATATATATGGAGGTAAAACTGCGCTGCCCGAACAGATGAAACAGGAAGATGTTGCCCTCCTGCTGGAAAACATTAAGGTGGCGCGAGAGCAGTTCTTGTGGGAAGGTGCGGAGAAACTGAACCAGTTCTCCAAGTAAGGACCCACGCCAACGAGTTTTCTGGGAAACGGATACTCCTTGATTGTGGGTGAACACGGGAGTACTCAGGAGGAATCTCTCTGGCAGATTGATGCCTCCGCTGGTGACATTTATGGCCAAATCGACCGTGCCCTTGCCTCGGCCCATAAGGTAACGTCCACGTTCCAAGACGGTGCTGCCCACATCTTGGCCGAGCTAAAACGCCGTGGCTGTGTACATGCTGAGGAGGACTTTTCTTTTGACAACCAAGAACCTACAGATAACGGGTCCGCTGTCCAGCCATCGTTGTTTCAGGACATTTATAAAGACATCTGGAGTACATTTAGGCAGAGTATTACCGATAATGGTGAACAATAGTGGACACTCTGGCAAAGCTGCGGTAAAATAAAGTGAAAGAAGGTGAGGACGGTGGACGAGGAAACGACAATCGCACAGGGGCTGCACGTCACGGATGACAGCGCGGGCTATGATGCCGCCTGCAAACGTGTCCTGTCTGAAAAGGCAATCCTGGCGCGGATTATGAAGTCCTGCCTGGAAGAATACAAAGATTGCGATGTCAATGACATTGCCGAGAAGTACATAGAGGGCCAACCCCAGGTGTCCGCCGTCCCGGTGCTGCCGGACGAGGGCGGTACAGTCATCAGCGGCATGGACACCGAGGACAAATCGGTGCATGAGGGGACAGTCACCTATGACATTCGTTTCCGGGCCATCGTCCCTGGCTCCGAGGAGCGGATCACTCTTATCATCAACGTGGAGGCGCAGAATGATTTTTACCCCGGCTATCCGCTGATAAAGCGGGGCATATACTACTGTTGCCGGATGATTTCTTCCCAGTATGGCCGGGAGTTCACCGGCCCCCACTATGAGAAAATCAAGAAGGTCTACTCCATCTGGATTTGCATGAAACCGCCGCAGTATCGGGAGAATACCATCACCCGGTATCGGCTGGTGGAGGAACACTTGGTAGGCGAGGGCAAAGAACCCGTCAGGAATTATGATTTGCTGTCCATCATCATGCTGTGCCTTGGCGGGCCGGACGGGGCAAACTATGACGGCGTACTTCGGATGCTGGACGTGCTTCTCTCCAACGAAACCAGTGAGACGGAGAAGCGGAAGATTTTGCAGGACGATTACGACATTCAAATGACGCAGGCAATGGAAAAGGAGGTGTCGGTCATGTGCAATCTGAGCAAGGGCGTTATGGAAAAGGGTATGGCAAAAGGCCGCGCTGAGGGTGTGGCAGAAAACACTTTATTAAGCATCAGGAATCTGATGGAAACATTGGGCCTGACGATTGAACAGGCTATGGCGGCGCTAAAAGTCCCAGAAACTGACCGCCCCAAATATGCAAAGCAGTTAAATAGCCAATAAGAAACAATAAGAACACGTCAACGGCCATTTCCGGCGGTTGGCGTGTTCTTTTACTCCAAAATGCGGCTATCACAGCGCTTTTATTATGATTTTAGTTTTTACACCTACTTGGGCATCAAGTGTTTCATGCCCTGGCTTTTGGAGCCAGGGTTGTCCGAGCCGTAGCCCTCCAGCAGGTTGACAACGCCCCAAACGCCGAGGCCCGCGCCCAGCGCGATAACGAGGGTCTGCAAGGTGGTGATAGCGGATGCGAAAAATGCCATATAGTCCTCCATTTCTCCGGGATATT